>PVBE010338373.1_pt1 | contig 30995 bp, 33 predicted proteins | sample 1631181 | NCBI WGS metagenome assembly PVBE01 (sample SAMN08397723, study PRJNA350692) | Marine metagenome, whole genome shotgun sequencing project. | isolation source: water | place: Pacific Ocean | collected 2012-04
CTTTTCCGACCATAACAACCGGTTTTACCGGGAGGTCGTGCAGAAATTTCTCGACCGCTGCCGCAAGGACCCCGAACAGTTTGAGGAGAAGAGGGCGCTTCGCAAGGCGGCCGACGCGGAGCGGGTTTCGAAAGAGTAACCGGCAGCGCCCCCTTGTCCCAATATCATCTGTTTTCGGGACGCCCTTCCCCGCCGAAAAACCCGCCAACGGAACCCCGACCGTGTTCCCGAAGCACTTCTTGTGGAACCGGGAGAGGCCACCCCTGTAATTGGTGATCCGCCCGGTTCTTGAACGGGATGAATGGTGTAAACAGGAAAACGATCTACGTGATCGATGGCGAAAAGTTCGAAACGCTCGACAGGAAAACAGGAAGGCCGCACCGTTTTCGATTGGCTTCTCGAGATTATTGCCATTCACGGCCTTGGGGGTGAGGAGGCCAAAGATGGCGTCGAACTGGAACTTGACTGACGTTTCAAAGTGAGATTTCCAGGTCCACAACATTCCACCCTGCGCCCGGCGGTCAACGCCTCTTCGTCACCCGCTGAACGTGTTCGGCCAGGAAGTGACCGAGCTTGTCCCCCTCCTTGCGGGAGAAATGGACGTTTCTGCGGGCCCAAAAGGTTTTGAAGAGAGTCTCCTCGTTCTCCTTCACGTACCGCCATTGGTCGCAGATGCTGATCCCGGGATGCCGCCGGATCACCTCGAGGGCCCACGGGTTGAGGTATTTTTCCATGACGCCCGAGGTCTGCCGGGGAGCCCGCCCTTCCTTCGTAAGGCCCCCCGTCGGCGGGTAACCGTGCGGCACGGGACAGGTGGTCACCCAGATGAGTTTGGCCCCCGTCTTCTTCAATTCGGTGATGATCGCTTCGAGGTTTTCCTGGTAGGTCGCCTTGAGGTTTCCCGCGTCCCAGTGGCCGAAGTTGAAACTAATGACGTCCCACTGCCGACCCTCCCGGTCGTACCCGCCGAGCCACTCGACGATGGAGGCCCGCCCCTTTTTCGTGGAGCCGCAATTGGTGGGCGGATGGTGGAGATTGAACCGGCCCGCCAGGGCTTCGCGCAGGCCGCGACCGTAGTTGCCGGAGATGGAGTCCCCGATGAAGAGGTAGCGCGGAAGCCCGGGGTCGTCCCGGGCCACCTGGTCGCCCAGGGGGGTGACGTGGATTTCGTCGGCAACGATTACTTCTCCCTTCCGGTGGCCGACCACCCGGGCCCGGCTGACGAAAGGCCTGCAGTCCCGGACGCCGATCACGTTGAAAAGCAACGCGGTGGTCTGCCCCCCCTTCTTCAGGGACACTTCGTATGTCGTGCCTTCGATGGTGAGCGTCCGCGGATTGGCGGCGGGGTCCCAGAGACCGACGAAGCGCGGGTCGTCCGCGGTGGGGAGTTTCCCGGGCAGCTTTTCACCGAGGCGAAGAATCAACCCGAACCCGGGGATCCATTTCTCCTCCTTCGCCTCTTGGAGCGCCATTTTCAAAAGGCGCCCCTTGCGAACCTTCACGATCCCCGTGATCGGCCCCTTCGGCAGGGGGAAGTCGATCACCTGGTCGGAGGAAAAGACCGGGTATCGCAGAAGGTCGTCCTTCAGTCCGGGGAAGAGCCGGGTGTCGACCTCCAGGGCCACCCCGGTCTTCTCCGTCCACACCACCTCGAACTGCCCGTCCGGATTTCGGATGTTCATGCCGTCGTCATCCCGCGGAGTGATGAGGCCCTCGATGATCACGACCTCGGACGGATTCCCGGGAATCTCCTGTGACGCGGCGGACGAAGCCATCGTCCCCGCCAGGAGCACGATGAGCCATCGACTTCCCATTTTGTCCGGGTTTTCGGTTCTCATGAATTCTCCCCGCGCAGTCCGAGCCTTCGGAGTGATTATATCCCGTTCCGGAATGGATCATGGCTGGACCCGGGGATTTCCGCGCTTATAATTGAAGGACGATCTTCAAAAGGAGGGGCCCCATGCGCTCCATTTCCCTGGTTGCCCTCGTCTGCGCCCTGTTCGCGAAAAATCCGGCTCCGCAGGAGGAACCGGACCAGGTCTATCTCTTCACCGGCTCGGGAAGTCTCTACACCTTCCCGGCGGACGGCGACGGGAAGGGAAAAAAGATATCCGAGGAGTGGAACAACGTGACCCTCATGTGCGTCGACCGGGAAAACGTCTACCTCTACACCGACTCGGGTCGCGTCTACACCTTCCCGGCGGACGGCGACGGGAAGGGGAAAAAGATCTCGGAGGAGTGGAACAACGTGATCCAGATGGACGTGGAAAAGGGGAAGGTCTACCTCTATACAGGTTCGGGACGCGTCTACACGTTCGCGGTGAACGGGGACGGCAAGGGAAAGATGATCTCCGACGAATGGAGCAACGTGAGAATCATGAGCGTCGACCGGGGCGACGTCTACCTCTATACCGACTCGGGACGCCTTTACACGTTCGCGGCGGACGGGGACGGAAAGGGAAAGCTGATCTCCGAGGAGTGGAACAACGTGATCCAGATGGACGTGAAAGACGGGCAGGTCTATCTCGCCACAAGTTCGGGACGCGTCTACACGTTCGCGGCGGACGGGGACGGAAAGGGAAAACGAATCACAGAGGATTGGAGTGACATCCGGCACCTCTGCGTTGATTGATTGACGGCGCAGCTTCCGCGGTTGGGAGCCCTCACCCCCCTGGTGGATGCCAGGCTCGTCTCCCTTCGTGCTTTTGACCTTGCCTCCCTTCCGGGCCGTCTTCTTGCCACAGATTTTCACCTTCCTGGAACACTTTCCCGAGTCGAGCTCGTCGATTTTTTTACGGAAACCTCCCCGCCCCCCGTGGAAAGATCCGCGGGGGGCATTTTTTTGGGTACGCCCACGCCGGAAGGGGTCTCAAGAGGGTGAACAGAATCCACCATCAAAAACAGGAGAAAGACGATGAAGAACCAGAATAGATCGCACAGGATGAATCGCAGGGAAATGGAGACGACCCGGGGAGGTTGGTACGGAATCCTCGCGGGAGTTCTCGTCGTGGCGGCTGCCGCCGGCGCCGTGGCCTACTTCGGCGGCAAAGATGAAAACGAGGAGACGACAACAGATTCGGGGAACACCTGGATAGAGAGCGCCACCAACAAGATCACCTCCGGCTGCTGGGACGGCCCCGGCGGAGGATTCGGAGAAATCCCGCTTTAAGACGACACCTCGAGGGAAACTCTCCGGTGGAACCAGTGGGCCGCCCGCTCTTCCGCCGGAGAGAATCGCCCGCGGACGGCATACCCGGACTCCGCTCCTCGGCGCACCTGCATCATCGCTTCCTGGTCCTCGGTATCGACCGCGTCGTTGAGCCAAAGCTCGTCCCGCTTCCCGTACCGCGCCTCGTCGGCGACATAGTGGTACCAGTGAAAGAGCGTCTCGCCGGGACGACCGGGAACGGGCATGTACACGTTCACCGACAGGCCCCAGGGATAAAAGTTGAGCGCCAGGTTCGGAAAGAGGAACCACCATCGCGCGAACAGGTACTTCCCGTTCTCGCCGCCCCCGAATCCTGCCGCGGGATTGTCCGTCCAAACCTCCTGGAGGACCGAGTGGTCGAAGATCTCCGTCCGGTAGGTCTTCATATCGACCGCATCCGCCAGTCCCCCCGGAGCCCGATGGATGAATCCGATATGGAACCGGTCGAGGAAATTCCACGCGTGCTGTTTCCAGTTTCCCGCGACAACACGAACCTCGTTGGATTGGGGCCGCCGCTTCATTTCCGGGAATGAGATTCCCTCCAGGACCTTCGAGAGAGGCGTCACCGGTTTTCCAAGGCACGTCCAGAGAAAGCCTCCCGGCTCCTCCAGGGGAAATTCGACGAGGTCATCGCACGGCCGGGGCTCGAATCCCGCGTGACGAACGAACTTTCCCTGGCAATCGAACTTCCGGCCATGCTGGGGACAGGTGATCTGCCTGTCCCTTTCCGGCCCCTCGACGAGCACGTGCCAGGCGTGGGTGCAGACGTTGGGGAAGCAGTGAAGACCCCCGTCCCAGTCCCGTTGCAGGAAGAGCGGTCGATCGAGAAAAGAAACCGGGGCGCGGCTTCCCCGCCGCTGAACCATTTCCGCCAGGTCCCGGGGGTCGTTCCGCAGTTCGGATTCCGTCCTCGGCGGAACCAGGAGCCAGTTCCGCGCGAAAACGGTTTCCAACTCCCGATCGAGAAACGCGGGATCGGTGAAGGCCCGCGCGGGAAGTGTTTCCGCCCGGGTGATGTCCGCATCGACGTGGAAGTCCCCTGCCATGCGAAGAGAATAGATCCCGCCCGGTTTTCCGGGAAGAGAAATCATCGACGTGCCCAAGGCGCCTTCGTACACTGCCCCGATGATGAAAAACCTGACCATCGGTTATGGAATCGGCCCCATCGGCTACTCCATCAGCTACTTCGGCCCGGGGAGGACCAGCCTCACGGCGCTCATCCCCACCGCGATCGGAATCCTGGTCTGCATCTGCGGAGCGCTCGCCTGCAAGGAGAATTTGCGCAAGCATGTCATGCACGTGGCGGTCGGCCTGGCGGTACTCGCCATGGGGGGCGGCGGATACCGGGTGGTGAAAGCCCTCACCGGGGACGGGGAGATCATTCCCGCCGCCCTCATCTCCCAGGGAATCATGGTGGCGCTTTCCCTCGTCTTCCTCGTTTTCGCGGTAAAATCATTCATCGACGCGCGACGGAATCGGAGCTGAGGCGTCCATCCTTGTTCCCGCCCCCGTTCGCCGATAGAGTATCGGAAACGATTTCTGGAGAAACGATGTCGAAGAAGGAACTATCATTCGCGGGGACGGACCGGTACTACCTGAACCCCGAGCTCGAATCGATCGTCAACATCGCCCTGCAGATGGAGAAACCGCTCCTTCTCACGGGAGAAGCCGGCACGGGCAAGACCCAACTCGCGCTCGAAGTGGCCCGCGCCCTCGACCTCGACACGGAAATCCTCCGGTGCAAATCCACGATCAAGGGAGAGGAATCGTGCTACACGCAGGACACCGTTTTGCGCCTGAACGACGCGCGGTTCGGGTCGGGCGATACGGGCCGGGACGTGCAGAAATTCCATGATTACGTGATCTGGGGCCCGATCGGAAGAGCCTTCCGGGCGGGGAAAAAGGTGGTCCTGCTCTTCGACGAGATCGACAAGACCGAGTCGGACGTCCAGGACAACCTGCTCGACATTCTCGAGGATTGCGAATTCACGATCCGCGAGATCAACGAGACGGTCAAGGCGAAGATCCGCCCGGCGATCTTCATCACCTCCAACGCGAAACGGGAACTCTCGGACCCCTTCCTCCGGCGCTGTTACTGCCACCACATCGCGTTCCCGACGCCGGAAGAGATGCACCAGATCATCCCGCTCCATTACCCGAACACGAGCGCGAAACTGCTCGAGGCGGCGGTGAACATCTTCTACAGCCTCCGGGAACATGGGTACGAGAAACCCCCGGCGACGAGCGAACTGCTGAACTGGATCGGGGCGCTCGAAAGGCGGGGCATCACGCCCAAGAAGAACGATCTCCCCCTCGTGGGCGTCCTTCTCAAGCGCGCGGGAGACATCGAGTCGTTCCGCGGCGGAAAGGGATCGCCGAAGCGGTACCGGTGATGAAGGTCCAGGAAGACCAGAACGCGCTCTTCGTCGACTTCGTTTACCAGCTCCGCGACTACGGGGTCCCGGCGAACCTGAAGGATCTCCTCGAGGTCAACGACGGACTGGAAAAGGGGCTCGTCGAGAACATGGACGACCTCTTCGTTTTCCTGCGCCTCGCTTTCGTGAGGCGGGTCGAGCACATGGACGCCTTCGAACGCGCTTTCCTTCTCTATTTCTACGGCGTCGACGTTCCGGCGGTGGCGGAGGGCGACCCCGAGCTCCTCCGGACGAAGCAGTTCCAGGCGTGGCTCAACCGCGCGATCGAGAAGGGGGAACTCCCCCCCCTGGCGCGCTACAACATGAGTCCCGAGGACCTGATGAAAAAATTCTGGGAGAGGGTCCGGGAACAGACGAAGGAGCACCACGGCGGGAGCAAGTGGGTCGGAACGGGGGGGAACTCCCCCTTCGGCCATTCCGGGAACGCGGAGCACGGCGTCCGGATGGGAGGCGGGTCGGGAAACCGACGCGCGCTGAAGGTGCTCGGCGAGCGCCGTTACATCGATTACGCCCAATCGAACGAACTGCGCGAGGAGAATCTCCGGCAGGCGCTCGAATCGATGAAGCACATGAAGCAGGCAGGTCCGAAGGCGGACCTCGACCTGGACGAGACGATCGCGCGGACGGCGAAGAACGGGGGGGAGATCGAACTCGTTTTCCGCCGCAACCTGCGCGACCGGATCCGCGTGATCCTGCTGATCGACAACGGGGGGGATTCCATGTCCCCCTTCGTGGACCTGACGCGACTTCTCTTCAGCAAGCTCCACGGCCGGTTGGACGAGATCGAAACCTACTACTTTCACAACACGATTTTCAACCGGGTCTTTTCGAACCCGCAGAGGACGCGCCCGTTCCCGACGGAGAAACTGCTCCTGAAGAGACCGGACACACGGGTGATCATCGTCGGGGACGCCACGATGGGCCCGCAGGAACTCCGCTCCCCGTACGGCTCGATCTACAGCATGGAGTTGGACGATCCAATCCCGAGCATCGAGTGGCTGATACGGATCGCGCAGAGATTTCCCCGGACGGTCTGGCTGAATCCGATTCCCCGGGAATACTGGGGGGACGAGTACGGCGCCTGGACCCTTCAGCGAATCCGGGAGGTCTTCCACATGGAGGACATGACGCTCGGCGGTCTCAAGGCGATGGTGGAACATCTCAGTGACCTGACCGGGAAGGAGTGAATTCCCCGGTTCAGCGGTCTACCTCGAGAATCTTCCATTCTCCACCGGACTTCTTGAGAATGAACTCCCATTCGTCCTCCCGGTCCACGAGGCGGAACCCCTTCCCCGTCGGCTCCACCGACTTGTAACTCGTAATTACCCCGACCATGACGCGGTCCGATCCTTCCTCGGAACGAACGGTCACCTCGTCGATCTCCAACGCACTGATTTCAGAGATGTTCTCTGATATGAAATCCAACCTCTCGAGCTTATTCTCCCACAGCTCCATGCGTTTGTGCTGAAGGGATTGGACGTACCACTCGATCTCCAGTTCGATGCAATCGGCTTCCCACTCCCAGAATTCGATCCGTTCTTCCAACTCCTCCGCCCGGATATCCGACAGCGCGGCCAGGTAGGACTCGACCGCGGCCCGGGGAGAGGAAAGGTCCACCGCGCATCCCGACAGGACCACCAGGACAACCAACCCTGCCCTCTTCATTTCTCCCACCCCTGGATTTTCCATTCCCCGGCCACCCTCACCACCTCGCACGTGTACTCGCTCTCCCGGGAATCGATCTTGAAGTCCCTTTCCCCGGACCTCACTAATATCCACACCTTGATCTGAACCCGGACCTCGGCAGACAACCCGGTCCTCGTAATATCGAGCAGGGAAACCTTGTACTCTTCCAGTTGATCTTCGAACCGCTCCCATGCTTCGAGGCGTTCCAGGCTGAGTTTCCTCTCCTCCCGGTTATCGACCATCCAATCTGAAAGCGTTTCCTGTTTCCGGAGTTTGAATTCGTCCTTTTTCAAACGGAACTGGTTACTGATGACCTGTCGTTCCGCGACAAATTCGGCAAAGCTTAGTACCGCCGCCTCGGGAGTGTCCGGGTCGGGATCCGAGGAAGGAAGGGGATAATACCCGCCCCGCAAAAAACCGATAAGCGTGACCAAAACCACGAGGCCGGACATGCCGACACACCCACTCACAACCTGGAGAGTGGTCGACCTGGGATCCATACCAACCAGGGATGGGGCCTCCGGCGGTTCCGGAGCGGAAACGGGCACGACCTCGAAACACTTGGAACAGAGGACCTCCTGCCCGCGGTTCTCCTCCATAATTTCCGTCTGCGCCCCGCAGGACGGGCATTCAATCGAATCGCTCATCCCGTTTTCCTTTCCGGATCCACAATACCAGGAAAGAATCGTTCACCCGGCCAGCGTCCCGTTCCGGTAATCCTCGTACGCCCGCGACAATTCCTCGCGGGTGTTCATGACGAAGGGACCGGCCCGGGCCACCGGTTCGCGGAGGGGTTCTCCCGCGACGACGAGGGCGCGCCCCGCGACACGGACGGATCCCCGAAGGCCGTACAACAGGAGTTCTCCCCTTCTTTCCCCGTAGGGGTAGACGAAAAGATTCCACCCGTCCGGAACCGGCACGTCCAGTTCCTGTCCCGGCTTCACCCGAACGTCCAGGTAGAGCATGCCCGTCTGCGCCCGGGCGGGACCCTCCACGTCGCGGAAGGAACCGGAAATCACCCGGACGATTCCGCCGTCCACCGGCACGTCCGGGATTCGATCGGCCGGAATATCCTGGTAGGCGGGATCGGTCATCTTCCGCCGCGCGGGCAGGTTCACCCAGAGTTGGAATCCCCGGACCCGGCCCTCCGCCTGTTCGGGCATCTCGCTGTGAATCACGCCCCTTCCGGCGGTCATCCACTGGACGGAGCCGGCGGAAAGGAATCCCTCGTTCCCTTCCGAGTCCCGGTGCCGGAATTTCCCTTCCAGCATGTAGGTCACCGTTTCAAATCCGCGGTGGGGGTGGTCGGGAAACCCGGCGATGTATTCGTCGGGATCATCGCTGCCGAACTCGTCGAGCAGGAGGAACGGATCGAGCATCTCGAGCCCGGGACTCCCGATGATCCGGACCAGTTTGACGCCCGCCCCGTCGGAGGTCTCGACCCCCCGCACGACCCGTTCCACTTCGCGTCGTTTCATCGTTTTCCTCACCCGATCATCTTCACCGACATCGCGGCGAGGAATCCCCCGAGCGTCGAGAGTCCCACCACGGCACCGCCTCCCCGCTCGAACGCCTCCGGGAGCATCGTCTGGGTGATCATCGTCAGCATCGCGCCCCCGGCGAGCCCCTCGATCGAGAAGACCCCCCAGACCTGCCAGCCGACAGGGTTGGCCGGGAGAATCAACGCGCCGACCAGCGCGCCGACTGCCGTCAGGACGGTGAGCGAAAACCACATCCAGAAGATGCGCGGGACCTTCATCCCCCCGCTCTTCATGGTGACGGCGCTCGACATCGCCTCGGGAAAGTTGGCCAGGAAAACGCCGACGATGAAGGCGAGGCTGAGAGAGACCCCCTCCACCGACGCCGTGAGAACCAGCATCCCGATGACGAGCGACTCCGGGATTCCGTCGAGCGCCATGCCGAGCCAGATCGCCATGGCCGGATTTCCGTGTTTCTGATGCGAAACATTTTCGAGGGCGGGGTCCACCCGGGTCGGATCTTCCATGTCGAAGTGGCGGAGGGCGCTTCCCTCCCACTCCCCCGCCTCCTCGTCGCTCACGTAACCGCGGTCGTGCAGGTCGCGGGTGCGCTTCTTCATCACCCGGAAAAAGGTGTCGCGCAGGCGCGGGGAAGATTCGGTCCCCCGCCGGAAATCGTTCCGATGAAGCCGCCATACCTGCAGCTCTTCCCGTGCCATCGCCGTCGCGTTGCGGGGATGGTTGGTCATGAGCGCCATTTCCCCGAAGACGCCGCCCGATCCGAGTTCGGCGATCTCGTCCTCCCCCCGGGTGATCGCGACCTTTCCCCGGTCGATCACGTAGAGAAACTCCCCGTCATCCCCTTCGCGGAAGATCGGCCTGCCCGCCTCGAAGGAAACGGTTTCCATGTGGGGCAGAAGCCGGATCACCTCTTCGGCGGGAAGCTTGCGGAAATATTTCACACGGCTGAGGCTCTTCAAAAGGCGGCGCGCCTCCGCCCGCCTTTCGCGTGCCACCTTCTTGCGTATGAGGGCCCCCTTCCGGAGAAACCCACCCTTGTTTTCGAGGGCCCGGTTCAGCCCGTTGAAAAGCAGTCCGCCCGCGACCGCGGCGATCATGGTGGCGACCACGATCCCGGGCCGGTCGATATGGCCGTGTTCCCCGGAGGCGGCGTGAAGGGCATGGCCGAAAAGTTCGATCGTCAGCGCGAAGAGAAGCGCTCCGCCGCCGAACGCCATCAGGGCGGAGGTGACCTTGGTGGAAGGGGTCAACCAGAGACCAAACAGCGCCCCGATCGGAAGGGAGACCGCGCTGACGGCTCCCCAGAAACAGGCAATCCAGGCGACCTCGGGCATCCCCGGTCCTCCTCAATCAACGGGAAGTATACACGGTTTTTGGGAAGGAAAATCAAATTCCTCCTGGAGTGGTTCGAATAACGGTTCTTCCACGGAATCCGTGGGTGATTCCAGGGGTGAATCGAGAAAACCGGGTAGGCGAAATCCCAACGCGGGAACCGCAACAAGGAGGGCGGGGTTAAAATTCAGAAACCGGGAAAAGGTCTTCGAGAACGGACCTGTCAGCGCTTTCCCAATCCCCTGAAATCGGGTCTTCGCCGCGAGAAGACCAACCCCTCCCCGCTCATCCTTTCGTGTCGGTAGCCCAGCAGGTGGAGGATCTCCACAGGCCGGAACCGGGCGATCTTCGTGTCGACGATGAACATGTCGGGACGATTCGGATGCGGCTTCACGCCGGGAAGCCACGAGACCAGCCGGTCGATCCGGGCACGGCGAAGGAACCGCCCGAGCCGGAGCCAGAACGATTTCAACTCCCGTCCCACGAAGAAGCCGTCTTCCCCCTGTCCCTGGTAGCGCGGCATGATCATGCTTCCGTGCACCGGGAACCGGATTGGACCGGAACCATCGCGCGCCACGACCGTCCCCGCGGCCACGTACTGGAAGTTTTCGTACCCGGGTTTCATCCGGAAGCCGTCGCCGTCGAAGCAGACGTGCCGATGGCGGATCTCCACCGCCCGGGGAAGACCCTTCGCCGCCTTCGCCAACCGCGCCTCGTGCATTTCGTAATCGGGAACCGCCTCGCGGGCGACCACCCCGGCCGAGACGAGGATCAGCCAGACCGCGGCCACGTGATTCGCGATGGTGTTGGGGTCGTCATGCTGGCCCCCTTCGACGGCGATCCCCACGTGTCCGCGATCGCAGAGGTACCCGATCAGCGACCCTTCGATGATCTCCTCGAGTCCGAACAGGACGGGAACGGGCAGGGAAAAGGCCTTCGATCGATTGCGGAGAACGTCGGCGATCAGGCAGAAGGGGGCTCCCGGTCCCGAGGTGGAGTGAAGGTCCAGGTAGACGAGGGGAATCCCGGACCCCTTCTCCAGCGTCTCGAAAAGATCGAGGAGGTCCACCTGCTCCTGGTCCTCGTCGGCGAGAAGAGCCCTGTCGCGAAGCCGGAGCCTTGAAATCGGATCGGAAAACCAACGGCGGTTGAGATCGCGTTTCACGAACCGTTGTTCGCGCGCGAGCGCCCCCCGGTTTCCCACCACGGCGACGATCTCCCCGTGCAGGGGCACCTTCCGGATCTCGATCTCCGCGAGCACGATCTGGATCGCCCGGATCCCGGCCGGTTCATTCCCGTGTATCCCCCCGAAGAGGACCACGATCGAATCGCGCGTCCGTCCCCGGTGATGGCCGAGAAGGTGGCCCTCCCGGGTGGCCTTCTCCGTCGCGCGAAGTATGCGGGTATCGATGGACATCGCTCAGCGGTTCTCCAGGATGCGCTCCAGCAGGCTGGCCGCGATATCGTTGAGTTCGCTTTCGGTGACGATCCCGACCAGTTTCCCGCCCTCGACGACGGGAAGGCAACTAACCTTGTTTTCCTTCATCAACCGGATCACGTCGATCGTCGGCGTCTCGGGAACCGCCGTGACCGTATCGGTCCGCATGATATCCCGGATCGTCATCGGTTCCTCCGGGTCATGGGAGAGGCCCCGCGCGATGACCCGGAGAAGGGCCCGGTGGGAAACGATCCCGACGAGTTCTCCCGCGTTGTTCTCCACCGGAACGTGACGGACGTGCTTCCAATCCATGACGTTGGCCGCGAGGTCGATAATGTCCTCCGGCCGAACGGTGAAGACGTCCTTGGACATGATCTGCCCCGCGGTACGGAAGCCTTCGCGCCACCGGGTTTCGTCGCTCTTTCCCGAGGCGAGAGGCCAGGTGTGGACCGGCCGTCCAGACTCCTGGCTTTCCAGGATGGCCGCCGTCAGCGCGGGAACATGGGCCTCCTGTTTTCCCCGGCTCCCCCGGGACATCGAGCGCAGGGATTGCATGGCCCAGGTCGATCCCGTCTGTCCGGAGCGGACCCGTTGGCCCACAATGTCGAGGTACCGGTCGGCGTCCCCCCCGTCGATCCCGGCCGACTTCAGGCCCTCCCGCGCTTTCGGAAGGAGTTCTTCCAGGATCAACTTCGGCGCGGTCCAGGTACGATCGTCGAGCCAGGTAAACTGCGCTCCCAATCCGTACCGGGCGGCCCCGAAGAAATTCAGCCGGGCGTCCTCGAAGCTCATCCGCCTTTCGAAGTGCGGGCAATCGGCGGCGTACGCCGCCATCAACCCGAAGTAGAAGGCGGCGCTGGCGATTTCGTCCACCACGCTCGGCCCGGCGGGCAGGGCCCGGTTCTCGATCCGAAGGTGGGGCACCCCTTCCCCGGAGATTCCGTAGCAGAGGCGGTTCCAGCGATAGACCGTGCCGTTGTGGAGACGGAGGGCGGAAAGTTTCGGAACGCCCCCCCTGCGGACGATTCCGACCGGGTCCTTCTCCCAGTCCCCCGCGATGACGACGCGGAAGCGGGAAATTTCCTCGCGGAAGATTTCCAGGACCGATTCCCGGATCCAATCGTCCCCGAACTGCACGCGGGGTTGCTGTTCCCTCTGCAGGTGCGTTGCGGTGCGCGTATCGAGGGAGCCCTCGAAGAGCGCGATGCGGGTTTCCTGCCAGAGCCTCTTTCCGAGGAGAAGGGGGGAATTGACGGAGGCGGCGAGAACGGGCCCGGTGATCGCCTGCGCTACGTTGTAGAGGCGGACGGCGTTTCGCGGACCGACCTGGAAATGAATCTGGAAACTCGTGTTGCACGCCTCGAACATGATGTTGTCGTGCATCATGTTCAATTCGTCGAGCCCCTTGATCCGGATCTGGAAATCGCCGCCCCGGAGTTCGGTCAGCGCCCGGTTGATTTCCGCGTACCGCGGACTGGGCGACATGCTCGCCAGACCCAGGTCCACCTTCCGCAGGGTGGGGAGGATGCCGCACAGGATCACCCGGGCATCGCGCGCTTCCGCGGCTGCCCTCGCCCGGGCCAGCAACCCGTTCAGTTCCTTCTCCAGACTGGAGAGGCAATCCCCCTTGAAGGAGACCGGGGATAGGTTCGCCTCCAGGTTGAAGCGGGCGAGTTCGCTGGTGAGAAGAGGATGATCCAGGTCCGCGAGAATTTCCGGCGCGACCAGTGCGGGCCGCATCCCTTCGTCGACGAGAAACATCTCCTGTTCGGCGCCGATCCGGCTGACACCCGACTCGATAATCTCCTTATCGAGAAGAAGTTCGAGGGCGTGCACGTCCTCCAGGAGCGCCTTCGTGAAGGCCTGGAGCGCCCGCTCGTTGGAGACGTTGGAAACATTTTGCTCGCCCATACCTTATTCATATCATGAAACGGGGAAACGAGGACATACCTATTTTCAGGGCTCTCTGGCGAAAGTTGTCGGTGATTCCGGGGAGGGGGAGAAAACCTCCAAGGCGCCAAGGATGGATTCCTTCTTGATTGCAGAGGTTTTGAACCACCATTTTGGAGGCGCGGCAGTACCCGGTGTACAAGGAGAGTCTCCGCGGAGTTCACGAAGGGAGGGTCAACAGGTGGCCCAGGCTCTCAACGCGATCGAAGACCGGGAATGACCCACGGATTATGCCGGGGAGCCGATCCCGGCAGATCAGTCGAAAACCATCGTTTTGTTGCCGTACACGATGATCTTCCGCTGGAGGTGGAACCAGATCGCGCGGGAAAAGACGATCTTCTCCAGTTCCTTCCCCTTCCGGATAAAGTCCCCGACCGAGTCGCGGTGGGTGACCCGGATCACGTCCTGCTCGATGATGGGCCCCCCGTCCAGTTCCGCCGTCACGTAATGGGCGGTGGCGCCGATGTTCTTCACGCCGCGGGAATAGGCGCGGTGGTAAGGCCGGGAACCGGTGAAAGAGGGGAGGAACGAATGGTGAATATTGATGATCCGGTTCGGAAACCGCGCGACGAATTCCGGGGAGAGGATCCGCATGTAGCGCGCCAGGCAGACCAACTCGATTTTCGCCCCCTCGAGCAGATCCCCGAGCCGGTTTTCCTGCTCCCGCCGGGAGTTCTTCGTCACCGGAAGGTGATGCCAGGTGATCCCGTGCTTTCGCGCCACGGGCTCCAGGTCCGGGTGGTTGCCGACGATCAACGGGATCTCAACCGGCCAGTCCCCCGCCTCGTAGTGGGATAGGATATCGTAGAGGCAGTGGGCGGCGCGGGAGACGAGGAGCGCCATCCGGATCTCCCGGTCGGAGAAGTGGAGTTTCCAATCCATCCCGAACCGGGAGGCCAGTTCCCCGAATCGCCCGGCGATTTCCTCCCGGGGAATTGCGAAGCCTTCGAGCGCCCATTCGATCCGGGCGAAGAAGACGTTTTCCTCCATGTCCACATGCTGGTCGAGGTCGAGAATATTGCCGTGGTGGTCGCTCAGGAAACGGGTCACGGCCGCCACGATTCCCTGCCGGTCGGGACAGGAGATCAGGAGAATCGCGGATCGTTTTCGGGACATGCTCCCATTCTAGGCGACCGGAAGGAGATTCATCCTTTTTCTTTTTCCCCGCTCCGCCCTATTCTGGAGACGTGAACTACCTCGCGCACCTGCATCTCTCCGGCAACAACCGGGAAACGATCATCGGAAACTTCATCGGGGACGGGGTCCGGGGGGATGAAATCGACGCGTACCCGCCCGGCATCCGGGAGGGGATTCTCCATCATCGACGGATCGATCGATTTACCGACACGCACCCGGTCGTCCTGGAGTCGAAGAAACGGCTCCGCCCGCGCTTCCGAAAATTCGCCCCCGTCATCGCGGACGTTTTCTACGACCATTTCCTGGCCCGGGACTGGGCCGACCATCACGACGAGGATCTTCGCCATTTTGTCGACCGGATGTACCGCCTCCTGGAAGAGAACAGGGAAATCTTTCCGGAAAGATCCCGCCGTTTTCTCGGCTACGCGGTGGAAAACGACCTGCTCTTTCGATACGCCACGCTGGAGGGTATCGACCTGGTCTTCCGCGGAATGGCCCGCAGAACACGTTTCGAGAGCGGAATGGAGGCGGCCGCAGAAGAACTTCGTGAGAATCGGAACCAATACGGGAAGGAATTCCACAGATTCTTTCCGGACCTTGTGGAGAAACTTGGGCGCCTGCGGTAAGATCCCCGCATGGAATTCAATCGATACCAGGAAGAATCGGGAAAGACCGCGATCTATCCCGACCGCGGAAGAAACTTCGTCTACCCCACGCTCGGACTCGCCGGGGAAACGGGCGAAGTCGCCGAGAAAATCAAGAAGGTGATCCGGGACAAGGGCGGGATCGTGGACGACGCCACGCGCGACGCGCTCCGGAAAGAACTGGGCGACGTGCTCTGGTACGTGGCCCAACTCTGCACCGAACTGGACCTCTCGATGGCGGATGTCGCCGAAAAAAACATCGAGAAGCTTCTCTCTCGGCAGAAAAGGGGACGGCTTTCGGGGGACGGGGATTCGCGGTAGGAGTCCATCCGGGGAACAGTTCCTTCACCGCCAGGACGCAAAGGCGCCAAGGTGGTTTTTGAAATTCCTGCCGATGTACGCGAGGGAAGGCGGGCGGTATTTTCAACTTTCCCCCTCCCGTGCCCGGGAAACGGGCCGGGTGATTTTTCCCCGCTCCCCACTGATTTCGGAAAAAAATCCGGAACTTCGCGTCTTGGAGCCCTTGCGGCTGGTTCCCTCGGGAGGGTCTGAGACGGTTCCCCGGACATACTCCTGGAAGGCCTACCCCGCCTGTTTCAGCATCCGCTCCAGGTCGGACGCGAACGACTTCGCCGACGGGTGGCGCTTCGCGGGATTCTTCGACATCGCCCTGCTCACGATCGTCTCCAGGGCCTCGGGCAGATCGGGAGAGAGGGAGCGCAATGGGGCCGCCTCCTCCGACTCCACCTTCGAGAGCACTTCCTTCAGGGAATTTCCGCGGAACGGGACCCGCTTCGCAACGCTCCGGTAGAGGGTCGCGCCCAGGGCGTAAACATCGCTCCACGGCCCCACCCTTTCCCCGCGCACCTGTTCGGGAGACATATAGGAAGGCGTACCCCGAACGACGCCGGGGGAGGAGGTCGTGCCGTTCTTCTCCATCTCGATCGCCAGCCCGAAATCGATCAGGGCCACCCGCCCTTCCCGATCGAGCATGATATTCTGCGGTTTCAGATCCTGGTGAAGGATCCCCGCCCGATGGGTGTGCTCCACCGCGTACGCCGCATCCCTCAACGCGCGAACCGCCAGCACCGGGTTAAGATCGCACCTGTCGAGCGACTTCCCCCGGATCGCTTCCATCGAAAGGAAATGGATATCCTCGTGCAGCCCCACTTCGAAAATCCGGACGATGTTGGGGTGATTCAATTTCGCCATGAGATGGCTCTCGCTGAAAAACTCCCGAAGCGATGCGGCGTCATCCGAGGAAGGAAACTTCAGCGCAACCTCCCGTCCGAGATCCTGCTGGAAGGCGGAGTAGACGCGTCCGCTTCCGCCCGCCCCGATCACTCTTCCGAGATAATATTTCCCGAACCGGGTCAACGTACCCGCTCTCCTGCGAAACCGCGTGTCCGGCTCGTAGCACCGGAGGTTTTCCATGTTCCATTCCCGGACGGCCTCGTCCGCCTCATTCGTTTCCGCCCCCTCCACGACCGTGGTCCCCGAATAGAATTCTCCGGCATCGCCGATAAGCAGGCCTTTCCCGCCATCGGTTTGGTAAATCGCATCCCGAAGGGCGGTCCCGGGATGCTCCTGTTGAAGGCGAAGCACCTCGTCCAGGCGCTCCCCGGTAACGAGCCCCTGGGAGAGCCCGTCCCAGGATTCCTCTTCTTCTATCTTTGACATCATTGGACCTCCCGCTTTTCCTGTTTTGATATGCCCTTATTGGACTTCCGGAACCAGTCCGCGTTGCAAAAAAGAAAAAAGTTTCTCATTTCGTGAAAAGCCCGTACCCGACTGGATACCAGTGTGTTACAAGGGCGTGACAATCTTCGACTTCCCTCTATAATTACGAAGTGCGATTCGAAGAAATTTCAACCCCGGCGGCGCTGATCGACCGTTCGATCCTGGAAAGGAACACCCGGGAGATGTCCGACCGGATGAGCCGCCTTGGGGTCGGTCTTCGGCCGCACGTGAAAACGCATAAATGCACCCAGGTGGCCAGGCTCCAGGTCCGCGGGCACGATGGGGGAATCACCGTTTCTACCCTCGCCGAGGCGCACGCCTTTTCCGACGCGGGATTCGATAATATCACGTATGCCTACCCGCTCCCCACGTCCCGCATGGCGGAACTGCTCGATCTCAGGAGACGGACGAAACGGCTGAATCTCGTCCTCGACCAGGAGAGCGCCCTGGATGCCCTGGAGAAAGGCGGGGAGAGGTTTCGCGTCTTCCTGGAGGTCGACTCGGGAGATCACCGGTGCGGGGTGAATCCGGAGAAGAAGGAATCGCTCGCCCTGGCGGCGCGAATCGCGGGATCCCCCGTGGTCGAATTCCGCGGCCTGCTGACCCATGGGGGCCATTCCTATGCCTGCCGAACTTCGAAGGAGATCCAAATTATCGCCGCGGAGGAGCGCGATTCGGTGGTCCGGTTCGCGGAACGGCTCCGGGCCGTGGGAATCGAAGTTCCCGAAGTAAGCGTGGGATCGACCCCTACCATGCGGCACGTCGACCACCTCGAAGGGGTCACGGAGGCGCGACCGGGCAATTACGCCTTCTTCGACGCGTTCCAGGCCGCGATCGGGAGTTGTTCCCTGAAAGATGTCGCCTTTTCCGTTCTGACCCGCGTGGTGGCACGCTACCCCGACCAGAACAGGATGATCGTGGACGCGGGAGCCCTCGCTCTCTCCAAGGACCCGGGTCCGACCCATATTGACCCGGAATGTGGGTACGGTGTCGTATGCACCCCCGGGGGATCGCCCCTTCCCGGATTAAAAATCACGGCCCTCTCACAGGAACACGGCCAGGTACGCGCAACACAACCTGTTGATTGGAAGGACTTTGCAGTCGGAACACTGCTCGGAATCATCCCCAATCATTCATGCCTCACCACCGCCCTTCACCATCGCTTCCACCTCTTCGAACAGGGGAGTCTGACGGAGACTTGGAAGCCTGTTCGGGGCTGGTAAACGCCCTTTTCCACGATTTTTCTAATTCAAGCCTGTTTTCGGCGTAAATAAAGAAGTTGCCGCGTGACATTTTCAGGCGTGGGAAATCAGAACAATTACGTACGGGAGTATGATGAATATGAGAAAGAAGAAAACCGGCTCCGAACTTTTTTCCGCCCTGCTGATCTTCGCAGGCATGGCCGGCATCCTGGCCGCGGTCGGGATGGTCCGCCCTGTGGAGAACGGGGCCGTGCCAACGATCGAAATCTCCAAAGCTTCTCCCAAGGCATCCCCGGCGGCCCTCCCCACCCATCCAACCCCCGCCGGGGATGCCGGGACCCTCTCTTCCGCCATTGCGACGACGTGGGAAGTGGAGGTCCTGGGAAGGGACATCCTGGACGGCGAAAATGTCGTCGTCCTGGAATTCTACCCGGCCGATCTCAACCAGTGGAGAACGCACCCCGGAGGAAAAGCGTACTGGTCGATCGGGGAGAAGAGCGTGGTCGCGCTTCGCGACCGGGTCTCGTTTTCGGGACATGTCCGGGAACGGTTCCTGCGACGGACCGACAGCACGGAAAAGACTTTTCTCGGCCTTCCCCTCGAGGCGTTGGAACAGGGATTGTAAGGCGGGGGAAACCCTATCGTTTCTTCCCGTTCTTCTTCGCTTCGCGCTCCCGCTTGCGAAGAACCTTCTTCCAGCACTTCATGTTGATGATGTACCCGCGGCAATCCTTCGCGCCGCAACGGCAGACGTGATCCTCGTGATCCTCTTCCTCGAACTGGTAGTCGTAGGAGAGTTCCTCCCCCTTCCGGACGGGCCGGGTGGTCACGATCATCATCGAATTCTCGTCCAGTTCGGATTCGGCGTTCGGGTCACAGCTGTGGTTGATCCAGTGCGCGCCGTTCCCCCCCACGGACCCGTCGATGTCGACCCGCTTGTTCAACTCGAAGAGGTAGACGGAGCGGCCCAGGTCCGAGCGGCGCTCCGACTCGCGCTTTCCGACTTTCTCACCGACGTACTCGATCAGCGTGGTTCCCTTCTTGAGATTCTTCCGGGCGAAGACGCCGGTCCCGTGAATCCGGGAAGAACGGGCGACGAGGTGTTCGTTCAAGTCGACTTCCCCGTTCATTTTCAGTTCCCTTGCCAGGCGCCTATGTTCCCGGATCAGGGTCAGGGTTCGTCTGCTTTTCGGTTTACGTGCCATCGGGTTTTCCTCTTTCTTCAATATCGATGATCGAAAATTGTACTCAAACGGGGATTCATGACAAATACTTTCAGGGGATGTTTGGAAATTTCCACGGGAGAAGACCCATGATCATACTCGTCACCCTGTTGCTTCAAACCGTCCCGGAGTGGGAGAAGGTCGCCGAATGGACCGGGCATACCGACCGTGTAAGCTCGGTGGTTCTTCATCCGGACGGGAAACGCGCTATTTCCGCGAGCTGGGACGCCACCATCCGCACCTGGGAGATCGCCTCGGGAAAATGCCTGGGGACGTGGAAAGGACACGAAAACAGGGTCATGGGACTGGCTCTTTCCCCCGACGGAAAAAGACTGCTCTCGGCAAGCTGGGACACGACCCTCCGGCTCTGGGACGTGGAAACCGGGAAAGAAACCGGCGTCTGGAAAGGGCACGAGGATTTCGCCTGGAGCGTGCAGTGGAGTCCGGACGGAACCCGCGCGATCTCGGGGAGTTCGGATAAAACCCTCCGCATCTGGGATACCCGCACGGGAAAATGCACGGCCACCTGGGAAGGTCATGAAGACGTGGTCCGGACGGTCATTTTCACCCCCGACGGGAAGAGGGTCCTCTCCAACAGCTACGACGGAACGATCCGGTCCTGGGACGTGGCGACCGGCGGGAACCTGGAGACCTGGAAGGGGCACGGCGGTCGCCAGTTTTCGCTCGCCTGCGGACCGGATGGAACGCGCGCCCTGGCCGGTGGGTGGCATGGGGTCACCCTGGTCGACCTGGAAGAAACGAAAGTCGCCGCCAGGTGGGACAAGAAGGGAAACACGACATGGTCGATCTGTTTCAGTTCCGACGGCAAGCGGGTGGCGCTGGGAAATTCGGACAACACGATCCAGATCCGGAACGCCGAATCGGGAAAATTGATCTCCACGCTCGAGGCGGGAAGAGGCAAGGGAAAGGGAAAAGTCTACTCGGCGGTTTTCAGCGCCGACGACAGTCTCCTCCTGGCGGGAAATACGGACCGGACGATCCGGCTCTGGAAGAGAAAGTAGGCTACTTCGCGTAGTCGGGGACCGCGACCTCCGGATCGAGTTCGAGTGCCTTTTTGAAGCACCCCAGCGCCCACTCCGCCTTCCCGAGGCGGATCGCGATGCTTCCCTCGAGGACCCGGAGTTCCGCGTCTCCGGGAAAAGTTTCCCGCAGTTTCCGCACCAGGGTGTACGCCCCTTTCAATCGAAATGCCGAGACGAATCCCTGTACACGCTCGACCGTCTCTTCCCGGGTCTCAACCGCCTGGTCAAGTTCCTTCCATATTTCGGGTGTAAATACGAGCCGGTCGCGGTCGGTGGACCATTCGATCATCCACCACCGGTTTCGAACCACTTTCCATCGGGCCGGGGATTTTACCAGGTCGTATCGTTCGCCCACGACCTCCACCCCCCAGGGGGAGACGACCTTCGCAGTGACCCGCAGGGTTGCGCGATTCCCCTCCACCATCACCCGGGGACCGACCCAGCGCAACCTCATTCCGGGAGTCGGTTTCACCCTGAACTGGAGCTTGCGCACCGCCGAGAACATTTCGCGGGTATGGATGACGTCGTGCGGCCCCGCCTTCCAATTCCGTCCCCCGATGATCTCGGCATCCTTCGCCCAGATCGACATGTAGGCGTCAAGGTCATGATGAACGATCCCCGCCTCCTGCGATTCGTACACCATCTGCTGAATCGCAGCCTCGTCCTGGAGAGGAACAAGCGCTAGAAGGCAGAGAAGCACGTTCATTCCGGGGCTCCTTCCTCAACGAAGAAATTCGGCCGCCAGCGTCAGGACCAGGAAAAAACCGCAGAGATCGGTCAGCGTCGTCAGGATCGGGGCGGAAGCGAGCGCGGGATCCTTCTTCAGGCTCTTCAGGAGAAGAGGGACCAGGCTTCCGATCGTGAGCGAGAGAATGGTGGTCAACCAGAGCGCCACCCCGACGACGAGCGCGAGATCGAGCCGTCCCTTCCAGAGGTAGGCGATCCCCCCGAGTTGCGCACCCAGGACGAAGCCGTTCAGAATCCCGACGGACGCCTCCTTCCACCAGACGTAGAGGAAGTCCTTCGGGGAGATGATATCCATGGCGAGTTCCCGGATGGAGACCGCGATCGCCTGGTTTCCGGAACAGCCGCTCATGTCCGAGATAATGGGAAGAAACATGGCGATCCCGATCACGGCGATGATCGTATCCTCGTGCGCCCAGATGATGCTCGCCGCGACCAGGTTCAGGACGATGTTCACGCTCAGCCACGCGAGCCGCCGGCTGGAGCGGCGAAGGAAGGGCATGTCGCGCCGCTCTTCACCGCCGACGATACCCGAAAATTTCAGCAGATCCTCGCTCGCCTCCCGCTCGATGATCTTCAACGCGTCATCCTGCGTGACGACGCCGATCATGCGGTTCTCCCCGTCCACGACCGGAACGGCCAGGTAGTGATGCTGTTCGAAAATCCGCCCCACATCTTCCTGGTCCATGTCGACCGGAACGCTGACCGGGTTCTTGACCATGCACTCCTGCAGGGAGACCTCGCCGGGACGCAGGATCAGGTCACGCAGGGGAAGCACGCCCTGTAACCGCTGGTCTTCATCCAACACGTACAGGTAGAGAATCGGGAATTCCCGGTACTCCTCGGCGCCCGACCGCAGTTCCTCGATCACGTCGGCCACGTTCTGATCCTGCCCGAAGGAGATGAACTCCTTCATCATGATGCCGCCGGCGGTCTCCTCGGGGTAGGAAAGCAGTTCTTCCGCTTCCGCCCGTTCTTCCGGCTCCATCTCCTGGAGAATGCGTTCCTTCTGCTCCTCCTTCAGGTCCTGGAGCAGGTCGACCGCCTCGTCCGACTCCATCTCCTCGACGATGTCGGCCCCCTCCTCGGGGGAGAGTTCCGACATCACCTCCGCCGCCGCGATGTCGGGCATCTCCTCGACCACGTCCGCCGCCTTCTCCGGGCGGATGATCGTGAGGATCTGCTTCTGCTGTTCGATCGGGAGTTTCAGGACGACCTGCGCGGCGTCCCAGGAGTGGAGCGAACCGAGGAATTCTTCCAGGTCCAGCCTGCTGCCGTTCAAGATGATGGAGAGGAGCGCCTCCGCCTGGTCCTCGATTCGTCTCGTGGTGTCCATTGTGACCGCCAGCATACCCGACCCGAATGGCTGCGACAAACCTTCCGCGGGATTGACCCGCCCCCCCGGGAGAGGCATACTCTCTCCCGGCACGACATGGAACGACATCGAAACACGAAGGAACTCTGGGACCGGAAGGCCCGCGAGTGGGACGACTGGATCGGCACGGAGGGCGACATGAATCGCCGCTTCCAGTCCGACCCCGTCCTCCGGGAGATGCTCGGAGAGTTGGACGGGCGAACGGTTCTCGATTCGGGATGCGGAACCGGGTACCTGGCGCTTCGAATGGCGGAGGAAGGCGCGCTCGTCATCGGCGTCGATTTTTCCGCGAAGATGATCGGGATCGCCCGCGAGCGGGCCGGGGACAATCCGCACCGCGTCGACTTCCGGGTCGATTCCTCCTCCGTGCTGGAAACGGTCGAGGACGGATCGATCGACGTCGTCGTCTCGAACTACGTCCTGATGGATCTCCCCGAACCGGACGCCGCCCTGCTCGAATCCAACCGCGTCCTCCGCCCGGGAGGAAGGATGGTCGCGGTCTTCAGCCACCCCTGCTTCTCCGATCCCCGGGGACCGGAATGGGTCGAGAACGGCTCGGCTCAATTCCGGTGGGACTTCTCCTACTTCGACGAGCGGGAAAGGGAAGGCGAATGGGGCCCCTTCTCCACGACGTTCATCAGTTACCACCGCCCGCTGTCGACCTACTGGAGGTCTTTCGTCGCGGCGGGCTTCACCGTTCTCGATTTCCAGGAACCGGTCGTCGAACCGCCCGGCCCCGCGGAGATGACCCCGGAACAGTTCGAACGGTACCGGCTCCTTCCCTTTTCCGTCGCCTTCCACCTGGAAAAGAAATGACCGCCATCCTCGCCCGGAACCTCCAAAAAGCGTACGGCGATTTCGTCGCGGTGAACGGCATCGACTTCGAGGTTCGCCGCGGGGAATGTTTCGGCTTCCTCGGGCCCAACGGCGCCGGAAAGACCACGACCATGAGGATGATCTACCGTTCCGCTCCTGTCGGGGGAGGCGATCTCGAGATCCTCGGGATGAAGGTGGACGACGGGAAGAACGACCGCCGGATCAAGGAACGCGTCGGGGTGGTTCCCCAGGAGGACAACCTCGACCAGGAACTCTCGGTGCGGGAAAACCTGGAAGTCTTCGCCCGCTTCTACCGCCTGCGCGGAGACGCGGCGGCCTCCCGAATCCGGGACCTTCTCGAATTCCTGCGGCTGGCGGAAAAAGCGGGAAACAAGGTATTGAACCTTTCCGGCGGCGAGCGAAGAAGAACCCAGATCGCCCGGGGCCTGCTCGGAAACCCCGAGATCATCGTCCTGGACGAACCCACGACGGGCCTCGATCCGCAGGGCCGTCAGGACCTCTGGGAGAGACTCAACGCCCTGAAACGGAAACGGGCCACGCTCCTCCTCACCACCCACTACATGGAGGAAGCGGAACAGTTGTGCGACCGGCTGGTCGTCATCGATCACGGGAAAATCGTCGCGCGGGGAACGCCGTCCGGTCTCATCGACGAGCATGTTCCCACGCACGTGGTCGAGATCCGCCTCGACGGCGACGGCACGATCCCGGAAGAGGCGAAAGCGCTCCGGGAAAAGGCGACCCGCTCCGAGGCTCTGTCCGACCGGCTCCTGCTCTACACCGACCACGGCGAAGAGATGATCGCCCACGCCGCGCAGACGATGCCCGACCGGCGATCGCTTCTGCGCCGCTCCACGCTCGAGGACGTCTTCCTCCGCATTACCGGGCGCGCGCTGGAGGGTCGGAACGATGAGGCTTCCGGGTGACATCGACCTTCGTCTCTCGATCGCCGTCTGGATGCGGAACGTAACCGTCTACCGGCACACCTGGATGACCAACCTGCTTCCGAACTTTTTCGAACCCCTGCTCTACCTGCTCGGGATGGGAGTGGGCCTGGGGTTCTACATGGAGAAGGGGATCGACGGGCAGGCCTACCTCGTCTTCATCGCGCCGGGCCTGCTCGCGGGAGCGGCCATGAACGGGGCGTCGTTCGAAACCACGTACAACATGTTCGTGAAGATGAACTTCGCGAAGGTCTACCAGGCCTACCTCTGCACGCCGGTTCAACTCCAGGACATCGCCTTCGGGGAACTGCTCTGGGCGATCACGCGCGCGCTGATCTATGGAATCGCCTTTCTCCTGATCCTGGTGGGATTTACCGTGGCGGGATACCCGATCCTGACGGGGTGGACGCCGCTTCTTCTGCCCCTCGCGCTCGCGCTGGTGGGAGCGCTCTTCGCCCTGATCGGCCAACTCTTCACCGCGAAGGTGAAGGTGATCGACCTATACTCCTACTACTACACGCTCTGGTTGACACCGCTCTTCCTCTTCTCGGGAATCTTCTTCCCGGTGAACCGCTTCCCCTACGGGGAACAGATCGCCTGGGCGACGCCCCTGTTCCATTCCGTTCGACTGGTCCGCGCGCTCGCGGGAGGAGAACTCACCACCCAAGCGGGAACGAGTCTCGCCTGGATTCTCACGCTCGTCCTCTTCCTTCTCTGGCTCGTCCCGCGAGAGATGAAAAAGCGGATGGTTCAATAATCGTTTCCAACCCCGTCAAACGTGGGAGGAGATCAGCACCTCCTTTACTTTCGAGAGCAACTCCTGGACCCGGAAGGGTTTTCCGATGAACTCCACGGCGCCGAGGGACAATCCCCGGATCCGGTCCTGGCGTTCATCCCTGCCGCTCACCACGATGACCGGCACGTCTTCCGAGAGTTCCTGCTCCCGCAACCGGGAAATCACTTCGAAACCATCCATCTTGGGCAGCATCAGATCGAGAAGCACCAGGTCCACGCCGCCACGCGCTGCGATCTGGAGACCCTCTTCCGGATCGGCCGTTGTCAGAACCTCGTACTGCTCTCCTTCGAGACGAAGACGTTCCAGGTTCTGAATGAGTGGATCGTCTTCGATGACCAGGATGCGTGCAGACATGATACCCCCCACATAAAGCCCAAACCCGTCCGGACAAATGCACTTCTTATTAGTATACACCATAAATATTGGGTAAGCAAGGCGGGGGGGTATTTTGGCGGTTGGCGGTTGGAATTTTCCCGGGATTTGGGATTTTCCTTTTACATTCCCAGCTCAAGCCGCGCGGCTTCGCTCATCATCGAGGGTTCCCAGCCGGGTTCCAGCACGATCTCGATCTCGACGCCGCCCACGCTGGGAAGCCCGTCGATCTTCGACCGGGCGTCTTCCTGGAGCACCGGGCCCATCCCGCACCCGGGGGCGGTCAGCGTCATCTTGATCGCGACGTCGAACTTTTCCGCCCCGGCGGGGGTGACGTCGCATTCATAGATCAGCCCCAGTTCGACCACGTTGACCGGGATCTCGGGATCGAAGACCGTCCGGAGTTGCTCCCAGATATCCTTCGTCACCGACTCGACCGTGTCAGGCTCGTCGGCCAGTTCTGCCGACGATACGGGAGCCTCCGTGACCTCTTTCCCGAGAGCGTCCGCGTCCTTTCCGTCGATCCGGGCAAGCCTTCCGTCGTCGGTCTGAACGGTGTAGTTTCCGCCGAGCACCTGGTGGATGGAAACCGCCATCCCCTCGGAGAGCGTAATCTTGTCCCCCGAGGGGATCTCCACCGCCAACACATCTTTTTTCAGCGCGATCAGATCCATCATTCCGTCGAAACCGTGTCGCCCCCCCCGTTCATCGCCGCGCGAAGCGTATGCCACGCCAGGGTCGCGCACTTTACGCGAACCGGGTAATCCCGCACCCCCTCGAAAGCGGCGAGTTTTCCGAGAGCCTCCAGGTCGTTCTCCCCCTCCTCGGTGACCATCGAATGGAACCGTTCCATCGTCCGGCCGGCCTCTTCCCGGGTCCGTCCCTTGACGCTGGCCGTCATGAGGGAGGCGGACGCGGTCGAGATCGCGCACCCGATTCCCTTGAAACGGATTTCCTCGATCACCTCGCCGTCCATCTTCAGGTAGACCGCCAGCCGGTCTCCGCAAAGAGGATTGTCGCCGTGGGAAACCCGGTCGGGATCCGCTAGCGTGCCGTAGTTCTGCGGGCTCCGGTTGTGGTCGAGAATCATCTCCTGGTACAGTTCGCCCAACCCGGTCATCGGCGGAAGATCTCCACGACCCTGCCAAGTCCCGCCGCGAGCGCGTCCACCTCTTCCCGCGTGTTGTAGAGTCCGAAGGAGGCTCGAACCGTCGCCGGAATCCCGAAATGGTCCATGACCGGCTGTGCGCAATGGTGACCCGTTCTGACCGCCACGCCTTCCCCGTCCAGGATCGTCCCGATGTCGTGCGGGTGGATTCCCTCCAGCGTGAAGGAGATCACGCCCGCCCGGTTCTCCGCCGTTCCCCGGATCTCGAGCCCTTCGATCCGGGAGAGCACTTTCGTTCCATATTCCAGGAGATCCGCCTCGTGGGCGGCGATTTTGGAAAGCCCCAATTTTTCCAGGTAGTCGACGGCGCCCGACAACGCGCAGACGCCCCCGATATTGGGCGTCCCCGCCTCGAACTTATGGGGGACGTGGTTGTAGACGGTCTTATCGAAGTGCACGGAAAGGATCATCTCCCCGCCCCCCTGCCAGGGAGGCATCGCTTCGAGCAGTGCCTTTTTCCCGTACAACGCTCCCACGCCCGTCGGCCCGTACATCTTGTGCCCCGAGAAGACGTAGAAATCGCAATCGAGATCCTGCACGTCGGCGCCGAGGTGCGGAACCGCCTGCGCGCCGTCGACGAGAACCGGAACGCCCTTTGCATGCGCCATCGCGACGAGTTCCTTCACCGGGTTGATCGTTCCGAGCGCGTTCGACATGTGCGAGAGCGCGACGATCTTCGTCCGGGTGCAGAGCAGTTTTTCGAACTCCTCCACGAGCAGTTCGCCCCGGTCGTTCATCGGGGCGACGCGCAACTTCGCCCCCTTCTCGTCGCAGAGCATCTGCCAGGGAACGATGTTGGAATGGTGCTCCATCTCCGTGATGAGCACCTCGTCGCCCGCCCCGACATTGGCGCGCCCGTACGTCGAGGCGACCAGGTTGATCGCTTCGGTCGCTCCCCGCAGAAAGACGATCTCGGCCGCGTCGGCCGCGTTCAGGAAGGAAGCGATTTTCTTTCGCGTTCCTTCGTACGCTTTCGTGGCGACCTCGCTCAGGTGATGGACACCCCGGTGGATGTTCGAATTCTGTTCTTCGTAATATTCACGGATCGCCTCGATCACTTTCCGCGGCTTCTGTGTCGTCGCGGCGTTGTCGAGGTAGACCAGTTTTTTTCCGTGGACCTTCGCGTCCAGGATGGGAAAGTCTTTCCGGATCCGGTCCACCCCGTAGCCGGACGCGGTTTTCATCGCGGCCCCCATCAAAGCCCCCCCTCCATCATCGGAAGGCATCCCCCGACCTGGGCGCGAATGGCGCCCACCTTGGCCTGGTCCACGATTTCGCAGGCGAAGGCGTGAATCAGCAGACGCTTCGCATCCTCGTGGGAAATGCCCCGCGACCGAAGGTAGAAGAGAATCTCCTCGTCGAGTTGTCCGATCGTCGCGCCGTGCCGGCACTTCACGTCGTCGGCGGAGATCTGCAGTTCCGGCTTGGTGCGGACGAGCGCCCGGTCGGAGAGGATCAGGTTGCGGTTGGTCTGGCTCGAAGTGATTTTCTGCGCGTCGGCCCGGACGATCACGCGGCCGTCGAAGACGCCCCGCGCGTTCCCGTTCAGGATTCCCTTGTAGAGTTCCCGGCTCGTCGTGCGCGGCTTCACATGGTCGATCGTCGTGTGGTGATCGACGTGCTGTTCCCCGGCAGCCTCGTACAACCCGTTGAGGGAGCATTCCGCCCCTTCCCCGTCGAGAAGCACGCCGAGATCGTGCCGGGAAAGCCCCGCGCCGAACGAGTAGACGTGGGAGTCGAACCGGCTCGACTTCTCCTGGCGAACCTGGAGTGCGTCCATGTGGAACCCCTGGTAGCTCTCCCGTTCCAACTTGTACAGGTCGACGGAGGCGTCCGCGTCGAGTTGAAGTTCCGTCACCGAATTGGTCAACGATTCGGCTCCGGGGACCCCCAGGAAACTTTCCACGATTTTCACCTGCGCGCCCTTCTCCACATGCACCAGGATGCGCGGATGGGTGACGAAAGGCTGGTCCCGGCAGGTGGAGAGAAACAGCAGGTGGATGGGCGTCTCAAGGTTGATGCCCTCCCCGACCCGGACATACGCGCCGTCCGACCAGAAAGCGCTGTTCCAGGCGACGAAGGAATTCTCCTTCCAGGAGACGATTTTCCCGAGAAATTTTTCGATCCCGGTTCGATGCGTGTCGTACGCGCGGGAGAGGGGCGCGATCGTCACACCGTCGGGAACCGACCCGTGGCTGAGTTCGCGGACAAATCGCCCATCGACGAAAGCCAGTTGGCATTCGCGCAGCGTCCCCTCGGACATTCCGCGCACGGTGGAAAGATCGGCCGGCGAAGCCGGAATCGCGAAATGGCGCTCTTCCAGTTCCTGGACATCCGTGAACCGCCACCGCTCCTGTCGAGGCGTCGGAAATCCCGCCTCGAGGAAATGGTCCAACGCGATCCGTCGCGCTTTCCGATCCCCCGGCAACGACCCGGAGAGACTTTCGAATTCCGTCCGGATCGCCTCCGACCTGCTCATGATGACCGTCATGGAGCGACCACCTTGTTCTCCCGGCGCCGGGTCCACCCGTACCCCTTCTCCTCGAGTTCCAGGGCTAGTTCTTTTCCGCCCGACTTGACGAGCCGGCCCTCGGCCAGAACGTGCACCCGGTCGGGCACGACGTAATCGAGAAGACGCTGGTAGTGGGTGATCATGAGCATGGCGCGGTCCGGCCCGCGAAGGCCGTTGATCCCGTCCGCCACGATCCGCAGGGCGTCGATGTCCAACCCCGAGTCGGTCTCGTCCAGGATCGCGAGCTTCGGCTCGAGCACTGCCATCTGGAGAATCTCGTTCCGTTTCTTTTCGCCGCCCGAAAAATCCTCGTTCACCGGGCGATTCAGGAGTTGCTCCCGGATTTCAACGAGAGCCGCCTTCTCCTTGATGATCTTGAGGAAATCGTGGGCGTCGTATTCGGGCTCTCCCCGGTATTTCCGGATGGCGTTCAGCGCGGCCTTCAGGAAGTAGGTGTTCCCCACGCCCGGAATTTCCACCGGGTACTGGAACGCCAGGAAAACACCCTCGCAGGCCCGCACTTCCGGCTCCATGGCGAGAAGATCCTTCCCCTCGTAGATCACTTCGCCCTTCGTGACGGTGTACCCGTCCCGCCCGGCGAGGATGTACGCCAGGGTGCTTTTCCCGGAACCGTTCGGCCCCATGATGGCATGCACTTCCCCGGCCTGGATCGTCAGGGAGAGTCCGTTCAAAATGTCCTTCTCTCCCGCCTTGACGTGCAGGTCCCTGATTTCGAGCATTATCCGACACTCCCTTCAAGGCTGACACTGAGCAATTTCTGCGCTTCGACGGCGAACTCCATCGGGAGTTGCCGGAAGACCCGTTTGCAGAATCCGTTCACGATCAAGTTCACGGCGTCCTCGGTCGAGAGACCGCGTTGCCGACAATAGAAAAGCTGGTCTTCCCCGATCTTCGACGTGGAGGCTTCGTGCTCGACCTGCGCCGAGGGATTCTGCACGTCCAAGTAGGGGAAGGTGTGCGCGCCGCATTGGTCTCCGAGGAGAAGCGAGTCGCACTGGGAATAGTTCCGGGCGTTCTTCGCCGAGGGAAGGATCTGCACCCCCCCCCGGTAGGTGTTCTCCCCGTGGCCGGCGGAAATCCCCTTCGAGATGATCGTGCTCCGGGTGTTCTTCCCGATGTGGATCATCTTCGTTCCAGTATCCGCCTGCTGCCAGTTGTTGACCACCGCGACGGAGTAGAACTCGCCGCTGGAATTCTCTCCCTGCAGGATACAGCTCGGATATTTCCACGTGATCGCGGAACCGGTCTCCACCTGCGTCCAGGTGATCCGGGAGTTCTTTCCCTTGCACCGGCCGCGCTTGGTGACGAAGTTGAAGATGCCGCCCACGCCATCCTTGTCGCCGGGATACCAGTTCTGCACGGTGGAGTACTTGATGGTGGCGTCGTCGAGCGCGACCAGTTCCACGACGGCGGCGTGAAGCTGGTTCTTGTCCCGCCGGGGAGCGGTGCACCCTTCGAGGTAACTGACCGTACTGCCCTCTTCGGCGATGAGAAGCGTCCGCTCGAACTGGCCGGTATCCTCCTGGTTGATCCGGAAGTAGGTCGAGAGCTCCATGGGACAACGGACGCCCTTGGGGATGTAGCAGAAGGAACCGTCGCTGAAAACGGCGGAGTTGAGCGCCGAGTAAAAGTTGTCCTGGATCGGGACGACGGAGCCGAGCCATTTCCGCACCAGATCGGGATGATTCTGAA
>PVBE012250075.1_pt1 | contig 30979 bp, 31 predicted proteins | sample 1631181 | NCBI WGS metagenome assembly PVBE01 (sample SAMN08397723, study PRJNA350692) | Marine metagenome, whole genome shotgun sequencing project. | isolation source: water | place: Pacific Ocean | collected 2012-04
GGACAATTCAGCGGGAACCGGATCCCGTGGGCGGTGGGGGGCCGTCGGCGGTCTGGGCAGATCGAGTTCGCCGGGGAGGCTCGTCGGCATACGCCGACGAGCCCTGCCTCACGGCAGGGCGGCGGCCCGGCAAGGCAAGGCGTAACACCTTGGGGACGCCTAGGAATCTCCTATCTGATCGGCATCGCCGTCGGAGTCCGGGAACTCGAACACGAGCTCCTCGGAGTCCGACGAGGAGTCCGCCGCGCAGTCCGCCGCGGGCGGGTGCACGATGACGCGGCCGCCGTTGGCCAGATCGCCATACAGGACGTGCTCGGACAGCGGGCGCTTGACCATGTCGCGGATGACCCGGGCCAGGGGCCGGGCGCCGAACAGCGGGTCGTAGCCCTTGTCGGCGAGCCAGGTGCGGCCAGCGTCGGTGAGGGTCAGGGTGACGCCACGCTCCTGCAGCTGGCCCTCGAGCTCGGTGACGAACTTGTCCACGATGCGCTCCATCACGGACCGGTCCAGCGGCGAGAAGCGGACGATGGAGTCCAGCCGGTTTCGGAACTCCGGACTGAACATGTCCTTGAGCGCCTTTTCGGCGTCGCCGGGCTGGTGGTGGCCACCGAACCCGACCTGCTGCTTGGACTGCTCGCGGGCGCCGACGTTGCTCGTCATGATGAGGATGACGTTGCGGAAGTCGGCCTCCTTGCCGTTGTTGTCTGTCAGCGCGCCGCGATCCATCACCTGCAGCAGCACGTTGAAGACGTCCGGGTGGGCCTTTTCGATCTCGTCGAGCAGCAGGACCGCATGCGGGGTCTTGCTCACGGCCTCGGTGAGCAGGCCGCCCTGGTCGAACCCGACGTACCCGGGAGGTGCGCCGATCAGCCGGCTGACCGAGTGCCGCTCCATGTACTCGGACATGTCGAAGCGGATGAACTCGATGCCCAACACGTGGGCGAGCTGCTTCGCGACTTCGGTCTTGCCGACGCCCGTGGGGCCGGTGAACAGGAAGGAGCCGTGGGGCCGATCGGGGCTGCCGAGGCCTGCGCGCGCCATGCGCACCGCCGTGGCCACAGTCTCGATGGGCTTGTCCTGGCCGAACACCACCATGCCGAGATCGCGCTCGAGGTTCCTGAGCGACTCGCGATCGTCCCGGCTCACCCGCTTGGGCGGCACCTGTGCCATCGAGGCGACCACGGCCTCGACGTGGCGCACCTTGACCCGCCGGACCTTGCCCTCCACCGGGTGGGGCCCCTGCAACTTCACGCTGACCGCCGCCTCGTCCATCAGGTCGATGGCCTTGTCGGGCAGCTTGCGGTCGGTCAGATGGCGCTGGGCGAGCTCGCCGGCCGCCCGGACGGCGGCCAGGTTGAACTTCACGCCGTGAAACTCCTCGTACCGGCCGCGCAGCCCCGTGAGGATCTTCACCGTCTCGTCGAGGGTGGGCTCCTTGATGTCGATCTTCTGGAACCGCCTGGCGAGCGCCTTGTCGCGCCCGAAGTGCTGACGATACTCGTCGTACGTCGTCGCCCCGATGAACCGCAGCTTGCCGTGCTGCAGCGCGGGCTTGAGCAGGTTGCTGGCGTCCATGGTGCCGCCGCTGGTCGCGCCTGCCCCGACGATGGTGTGGATCTCGTCGATGAACAGGATGGCGCCTTCACGATCGTGCAGCGCCCGGAGCACGGCCTTGAGCCGGTTCTCGAAGTCGCCGCGATACCGCGTGCCGGCCAGCAGCGCGCCCATGTCCAGGGACCAGATGGTCACTCCCTTCATGAGGTCCGGCACCTCACCGAGGTGCACGGCGCGGGCGAGGCCCTCGACGATGGCGGTCTTGCCCACGCCGCTGTCGCCGACAAGCACCGGGTTGTTCTTGCGCCGCCGCAGCAGCACGTGGAACGCCCGGGAGACCTCCTTCTTCCGCCCAATCAGGGGATCGATGCTCCCCTTTTCCGCCAGCTCGTTGAGGTTGGTGCAGAACGCCTGCAGCGGATCGCGCTCGCGGCCGCTGCCGTCCTCGTCGTCGTCGTCGTAGTCCTCTTCACCGAACCCACCCGCCGGCAGGAGCCCGGTATCGCCATCCTCGAGCTTGGTGACGCCGTGGGACAGGTAGCCCACCACGTCGAGCCGGCTGATCCCCATCTCCTCGAGGAGACCGGCGGCGAAGGTGTCCGCCTCCGCAAAGATGGCCACGAGGACGTTGGGACCCTTGACCTCGTCCTTCTGGGCACCCTGCACGTGCAGGACGGCGCGCTGGATGGCCCGACGCACCGACAAGGTGGGCCGCGGCTGGGCGAGCTCGAAGTCGGCGAGCGACTCGACCTCCTCGCGCAGGTATCGATCGAGCTTCGCGAGGAGATCCTTCACCGAACCACCACACTGGTGCACCACCTCCGCCACGTCGTCGTCGTGCAGCAGGGCGAACAGCAGGTGCTCGATCCCGAAGTACTCGTGGCGCCGGGTGCTCGCCTCGGTGGCCGCCACCTTCAAGGCGATCTCGACGTCGGTCCCTATCACGCCGGCTCCATCGTCACTTTCAGGGGTGCGCCGCGGTCTCGGGCGACCTCGGTGGACTCCATGACCTTGGTCTCCGCGACGTCCCTCGTATAGACGCCTGCGACCCCCACCCCCTTGTGATGGACCGTCAGCATGATGTGGGTGGCCTCGGTCTCGTTCTTGTTGAAGATGTGCACCAGGATCTCGATGACGAGCTCCATGGTCGTGTAGTCGTCGTTGTGGAAAAGGACGTGATACTGGCGCGGTTTCTGCGTCTTGGCGCGCTTGCGCTCCTTGACGGCGCCGTCACCTTTTGGGTCTGAAGCCATGGGGCCTCGGTGGCTCTTCCCTGCATGATGATACCTGCTTAAGGCCGGTCCCGCGTCAGGGCAAGCGCAGCCCCGACACGACCTGGCCGGCGCCGGGCCCGATCGCCCGCACCTGCAGGTACCGCGTACCTCTCAGCGAGTAACGCACATGGCCGTCCCGGCCATCCTTCGTCCGGATCGCCAGCGCCACCTCCACCGCGCCGAGCTGCGCCTCCGACCGATCCCCACGGACCACGGTCTCACCTCGGCCCGTGGCGTTCTGCACGGCGAGCTCGTACAGCTGGATCGCCCGCACGGGCGGACCCTGCGAGTCGAACGCCTCGATCTCCAGCCCGCCTCCGGAGGCGGTGAGGATCCTGGGACCGTCGGCCTCCCACTTCACCGTGGCCGCGACCGGCAGGGGGACAGCGATCCGTCCGGACGGGTCGATCACCTCGACGAGCTTGGGCGCGGGCGCCGCCGCGCCGCCGGGCGCCGCGCCTTCGGACGGCGTCGCCACCGGGCCTGGAGACTCCTTGCCCAATGCCACGACCAGCAGGACGACCGCCACGCCCACGACCATGACGATCCACTGGGAGGTCCTGGACTCCGTCATGTACGGCGGAGCGTGCGCACCAGCATGGCGCCGTTGGCGAGGATGAAGGCCCCGAACAGCCCCTGAAGAAGCGGCGACCACCAGTAGTTCGCCGGCTTGTCCTCGGCCACCATCATGAATGCGCTGCGTGTGGGCAGCCCGAACTGCTCGGCATAGAAGCGCTGAACGCCCCGGTATCTCCCCGTGCGGCTCATGTCGATCAGGCGCCCGCTCACGGTCAGGTGGACCAGGTGGTCCGTGGGCCTGCTCGGCGGCTCGTTCTGCAGGTGCACGTAGATCGGCAGGTAGGCGATCTTCAGGAACGCCTGCTGCTTCGCGGCCGCCTCGGTCCGGAACGCCGTGAGCCCGCCCACCCGGATGTACCGGTTGTGGCGAAGCGCGTCGGGGGCGAACGTGGGATCGCTCTGGAACTGGGCGCGCCATTGCACGCTGTCGCCGATGTCCACGGGCCCCGCCGCCGCCTCGCCGCTGCCCTGCCCGGACAGCCAGTAGGCGGTGTCGTCCCAGAACATCCAGCTGAGCAGGGCCGAGAACACCATCACCGCCACCATCATCGCCGGATGGCGGCCGGTGCGGCGTGGGGGGCCCGTCGCGGCGCCCGCCCCGGAGTCGGACTCCTCCTCGGCCTGGGCGGACCCCGACTGTGGGATGTCGGAGAGATCCTGCTCGAAGAACCGACGAGCGAACTCGTCCTCGTCCATCAAGAACTGATCGGGTTCGTCTTGCGCATCCATGTTTGGACACCCGCTAAGGCGGCGGGTTCCGTACCAGATCCACATTCGTGAGCCAATGCAAGCCCGTCAGGGCGGACGCTACCGTCGGCGGGGCCGCCGAGGCCGACGCGGGCGTCTGGGCCGGCGGTCGCCGCTGGAGTTGGCCCGAGACGCCCGCTCCTGGGCCTGCAACGCGGCCCGCTTGCCGGCCTTCGCCAGCCGCTCGGCGGTCTTGGCGTCGCCGCCCGCGAGGGCCGAGGAGGCCCGGCTGCGATTGTCACGGGCGGTCGACAGCAGCCGGGAGGCCTTGGCGTCGTTGCTGCGCGACACGGCGCTCGAGGCGGCGGACAGCCGGCGATCGAGATCGGAGATGGCGGCGCGGGCGGCGGCCTTGCTGCCACGACCGCCCCCCTGTCGGCGGCGGCTGTTGCCGATCGAGTCCTCGGCCCGCGTCAGCAGCCGCTGGGCCCGCAGCGCCCGGTCCCTGGCCTTGCTCGAGCGGCCCGCGGCGGAGGCCTGGCGAGCACGGGAGAGCAGCTCGCGGGCACGGGCGAGCAGATCGAGGGCGTGGTCGTCCCGGGCGCGCTGGGCCCTGCTTTCGATGCTGGCGGCCTGGGCGGAGGTGCGATTGACCAGGCGCGAGGTGTCGTCCGCACCCGCGGGGGTGGCCACCGCGAGGATCATCGCGGCGAGGACCACCGGGACAACGCGCAACAGGACCGTTGGCGGGGTCGGGAGCAGGTTTTTCAGCGCGTGGCGCATGGGTTCACCTCCGAGTCGTCCTCCCTCATCGCAAGGCCCGTGCCGAAACTGCGGATCGCCCAGGACCCAGGTGGATCCTGCCTGGTCGCCCCGCCGAACCCCTCTCGCCGTCCCATGCCGTACAGCCTGCCGTCCCCCTGGGTACATCGGATCCCGCCCAAACCATAGCGAACCCAAGGATACCGGACAGTTGCAGGTCCGGCACGGCGGTTGCGACGTGCAAGGCCCAGACTCGAAGGAGGAGTCACCATGAAAAAGAACACCACGCTCTCGATCGCACTCACTGCCGGCCTCGTCGCCCTGATGGGCTTGCCCGGGCTGGCCGCCGCGGACCACGACTACAACAGCGGCGCCTCGTGCTCTCTGCCGACCGACTACCCCTCCGCCCACGTCCGGAGCCGCCGCAGGGCGCCCGTGGAGCGCCGCCTCACCAAGCGCCTCAAGCGCACCCGGCAGGAGGTCCGCACCGCCCGCGGCGCCATGGAGGGTCTGAGCCACTGGCGCACGGAGCAGCAGGTGCGGGAAGCCCGCCGCCGGGTGACCGAGGCCCGCTCGCACATCGACAACGGCGCCTTCCGGGCCGCCAACCGCACCCTGGCGCGGGTCGACGAGCTGGTCCGGCTGATCCGGAACAAGGCCCGCGAGCTGGATCGCATCCGGTCCGCCGCCCGCTCCGAGATGCGGGACTACCGGCGGCGCCTGGCCCAGGTGCAGCGGCGGGTCGACGAGGCCAACTGCACCCTCGCGGCAGGCCACCTGCGCAAGGCCGAGGGCAGCTTCGCCCGAGCCCGGCGCGAGGCGGGTCAGCTGGACTGGGACGTTGCGAAGACCTACGCCCGCAAGGCGACGGCCCACCAGCGTGACGCCCTGAACAAGGCGGTGGCCACCCTCAAGATGAAGCGTCAGCGCCGCCGGTACGAGGAGGCGCTGTCGGCGCTCGAGTCGGACCTGAACAAGGCGCGCAGGGCCGGCAGCCGCCGGGGCCGGGGCCACCAGGCGATGGCGCTGTTCCACGACGCGCGGCGGCTGAAGTCCCAGGCCGAGTCGGCGGCTCGCAAGCGCCAGTTCGAGCGTGCGGCCAAGCTCGCCCGCAAGGGCAGCACGTCGGCTCGAGGTGCCCTCGAGATGACCGTGGCGAGCACCCGGCGGGGCCGCCGTCGTGCCCGGGCCGCGCGGTCCTACAGGACCGAGATGCCCTTCGCCTCCGCCAGCGCCCGCTGGACCTCCTCAGAGGACTGGTAGCGGCGATCGGGGTCCTTCTCCAGCAGGCGCATGACCACAGCCTCGAGCGGCGGCGGCACCTGCTGGGGGAGGACCAGCTCGGCGAACCTCTGGGGGGCCTCGGAGAGCTGCCGGCGCACCAGGCGCAGCTTGTTGCGGTCCTGGAAGGGCAGCCTGCCCGCAAGCATCCGATACAGGATGATCCCCAGCGAATAGAGGTCGCAGCGGTGGTCGACGGTGGCGCCGCCCGCCTGCTCGGGCGACAGGTACTCGGGCGTGCCCACCACCTCCCCGGTCGCGGTCAGCCGCGGCCCCTGGTCCCCGTGGGCCATCTTGGCGATGCCGAAGTCCAGCACCTTGATGTAGTCTGGCGCCGGCATCCCGGCGACCAGGAACACGTTCTCCGGCTTCAGGTCGCGGTGGATGATCCCGTGCCCGTGGGCGTGGCCCAGCCCGCCGGCGATCTGGGCGGCGATGGGGATGGCCCGCTTGGGCGGCATGAACCGCTCCTTGACCAGCATGTCGAACAGGTCGACGCCGTCGAGGTGCTCCATCACGAGGTAGGCCACCCCGTCGTCGGTCACGCCGAAGTCGCTCACCCGGCAGATGTTGGGGTGGTTCATCGTCGAGGCGGCCCGCGCCTCACGCTGGAACCGCCGCACCGCCTTGTCGTTGCTCTGGTAGGCGGAGTGCAGCACCTTGAGCGCCATCGTGCGCGCCAGGTGGTTGTCGCGGACCTCGTAGACGGCCCCCATCCCACCCTCGCCCATCATCTTCTCGATCTCGTAGCGACCGCCCACCACGTCGCCCCGACCCAGCCCGAAGTCGCGCCGGGGCATGCCGGGGAACAGGGCCTGCGGGGGCTTGGGCTCGGTGAGCGGCACCCCGTCGTCGGGGCAGTACGACAGACCTGGGAACTTGCCGCCGCACTGGGGGCAGACCGGGTCCGGCGCCTGGCCGAAGATCATCGGGCCCCCCCTGGGACCGGTCCTGACACGCCGGGCTTCACCTCCTGCAACTCCGCCGACATCCATCGTCGCATCCGGGCCTTCATTCGCCCGTAGACCTCGGGGCGGGACTTGACCCTGTTGCGGCCCTCGGCGGGGTCCTCTTCCAAGTTGAACAGCTCATCGTACCCGTAGGTGATGCTCCGGTGCAGCTTCCAGGGCCAGTCGATCATGACCTTGCGGCTGCTGTGCTTCGTGTCCTTGACCATCTCGCCGAACACGGGGGGGCGTTCTGCGGGGGGGTCGCCGAACAGCCAGGGGACCAGCGAGGTGCCTGACATGGGGCGCTCGAGGCCGACCCCGGCCAGCTGCAGCACGGTGGGCGCGATGTCGAGGATCGCCACCGGGGTGGGCACCCGCCGGCCCGGCTGGCCGGGGACGCCGACGATGAGGGGCACGCGCAGCTGATCCTCGTAGATGTGGACCCCGTGATAGACGTAGCCCTTGTCGCCCAGCCCCTCGCCGTGGTCGGAATGGATCACGACGATCATCTCGTCTGCCCAGCGCTTGCCCTGCAGGTGCTGCAGCAGCCGGCCGACGTGGCGATCGGTGTGGGCGATCTCCGTGTCGTAGCGATCCCCCCGCTTGCCGCCGAACCTCGGCGCGCCCTTGTGGCGCACGTACGGGTGGTGGGGATCGAAGTAATGGGCCCACAGGAACAGCGGGCGCTCCCCTGCGGGGTCGGCGGCGGCGTGTCGGTCGAGCAGCGCGATCGCCCGGTCGGTGACGGGGGTCGAGGTGTCCTTGCCGCCGGTGTCCTTGGCGTTGTCCTTCCACGGCGACAGGTCCCACTCATCGAAGCCCTTGTGGCAGCCGAACCGGGGCTTGAAGAAGAAGTGGCTCATCACGCCCGCGGTCTGCCAGCCGGCGCCTTGGAGCGCCTCGGGGAACATCGGGTTCTCCGGGCGGACCTTGACCCACAGGTCCTTCGAGCGGAACACCTCCGAGAAGTACCGACCGGTGAGCATCGACGGCACGGACGCCTTGGTCTGGGGGGCCTGGGCCCACGCCCGCTCAAAGACGGTGGCCCCTTCGGCGAAGGCGTCGATTTCAGGGGTGGTCGGGCGGGCGTAGCCATATGCGCCGACGTGATCCCAGCGCACGGTGTCCAGCGTGATGAGCAGGAAGCTCCAGCGCCTGCCGGGCGCGGGGCCGTCCACCCCCGGGGCCGGGGGCGGGGGCGGGGGCGGAGGCGGCGGGATGGCCTCGTCGCCACCCTCACAGTCCTCGTCGACGCCGTTGCCGGGCACGTCTGCAGCGCCGGGGAACACGGTGGGGTCTGCGTCGTCGCAGTCGCCGCCACCCACCAGCGCAGGCACGCCGTCCCCGTCGCCATCCAGCAGGGCGGCGGCGGCGGCGAGGAGCTTGCCGGTCACGGGCGCCCGCTCGCGCGAGGCGACCCGGACGACCGGGTGCTCGTGGAGCTCGAACACGAGCAGCCATCCCGCGTGGCCCGCCAGGAGGGTCGCGACCACGAGCAGCCGCATGGCCCAGCCGTGCCCGGCGACCAGCGCCACGACACCCGCAGCGCCACCCACGGTCAATGGCAGGACCGCGGCGAGAGGGACGTCGTGCAAGGGCGGGTACAGGATCCACGCCAGCGCCGCGCCGCCGAGCACCCAAGGGGCCAGCCGACCTCGATGGGACCACGCCACGCCGACGGCGCACGGCGCCGCCCCGGCCAGCACGGCCGCCGCGCGTCCGGTCGCCCGCGCGGGCGACGAGGGCCAGGCCTCCTCGGCCCATGCGCCTGCCGCGGCGGCCAGGGCCACCCACCCGAGCGCCTCGCCGACGATCCGCCAGCCGTCGGACTGCAGCCAGGGGCCTCCGCGTTCGGTCCACCAGCGGGCCGGATGCAGCGCCACCAGCAGGGCGGTCGCGCCGCCCGCGACGAGGCCTGCGAGGGACAGGGCGCCGGCGACGCAGGCGAACGCGAGCGCCCCGCCGCCCGCGAGGAAGCCCTCGGTCAGCCCGGCGGCGAGGCCCCCGACGGCGCCGGCTTGGAGCAGCGCGCGGGAGGCGAGGAACGGCCGGGCCGGGTGCGACACCGCAGGTTTCTAGACGCGCCGCTCATGTTTGCCAAGGTATGTGCCCGTGGCTACCGTCCGTTCACGCAGCGTCCCGGGGGCAACCCGTTTGAGCTTCTGTCGTACCGCCTTGGTCCTCTTCGTCGCCGTCGCCGTGGCTGCGCCGGCCACGGGCCTCGCGCACCACAGCAAGCGGGCCAAGCAGCGGGCCAAGCAGCAGCGGCGGCGCGCCATCAAGCGGCACCGAATCTCGGTGGTCAACGTCAACAGCGGCGAGAAGGTCAACAACCTGCACCTGATCTGGGAGAACCCCCGAAAGAGGAGCGAAAAGCGCATCCGCAAGGCCGCCCGGGCCCGCCTGAGCCACATGTTCCGGGACCGCAAGACCGGCCGGAAGCCCCGCCTGCCCGACCGCCTGCTCTGGAACCTGTATGTGGTGGGTTACCACTACGACAAGCCTGTGAGGCTGGTCAGCGGCCTGCGCAGCAAGGCCCGCAAGACGAGCCGCCACTCCATGGGCCATGCCGCCGACTTCCGCATCGAGGGCGTCGACAACAAGGCCCTCTGGAGGTACCTCAAGAGCCGCTTCAAGAAGGTCGGCCTGGGCTACTACCCCAGCAGCAAGTTCGTGCACATGGACGTCCGCGACAAGGCCTTCTACTGGATCGACGACTCCGGTCCGGGGGAGCCGAGCAGGTATCGGGATGGCGTCGCCCAGCCCGTGCAGGAGTGGCGCGAGCAGCGCGCCCGCGACAAGCGTCGGGCTGCGAAGAAGAAGAAGCGGGGCCGCACGCTGGCCAAGAAGTAGCGCGGGCTAGGCGCCTGCGCCGAGCACGTCCGCCAGCGAGTACAGCCCCGCCGGGCGGTCCACCAGCCACTTCGCAGAACGAAGCGCCCCGCTGACGAACGCGGCGCGGCTGGCGGTGCGATGGGTGAGCTCCAGGCGCTCGCCGGACCCAAGCAGCAGCACGGTGTGCTCACCCGTGGCGTCGCCACCCCGAAGGGTCTGGATGCCGATGACGCCGTCGGGGCGAGGACCGGCCGCGGGGCCCTCGCGGGTCAGCACGGCGAGGTCGTCGAGGCTCGCGCTGCGCGCCTGGGCGGCGGCTGCGGCCAGGTGCAGCGCGGTGCCGCTCGGGGCGTCGGTCTTGTGCTTGTGGTGCAGCTCGACGAGCTCCACGTCGAAGTCGGACAGCAGGGCGGCGGCCTGGGCCACCAACCCCGTCAGCACCCAGATGCCGACCGAGAAGTTGGGCGCGACGACGATGGCGGTGGTGTCGGCGAGGGCGTGCAGCCGCGCCAGCCGCTCGTCATCCCAGCCGGTGGCGCCGACCACGATGGGCAGCCCTGCGTCGGCGGCTGCCTGGGCGTCGTGCAGGGCGGCCTGCGGGGGCGTGAACGACACGACGACCTGGGCGGAGGCGTAGGCGGCGCCTCGGGTCTCGCAGGTGACGACCCCCAGCGCCCCGACCCCCGCGAGGAGCCCGGCGTCCACGCCGGCCTGTCGGTCACCGGGGCGGACGGTGGCCCCCACGAGCTCAAGCCCCGGGTCCTCGTTGACGCCGACGATGAGGCCCCGGCCCATCCGCCCGGCGGCCCCGGTGATGGCGACGGACAGGCTCACGGCAGGAGGCGGATCAGCATCCGCCCTGGGTCCGATTGGGGTCGCAACATATGTGGGCGTCTCCGTAGGAGCGGCACTTCCAGCCGGCGGGGCAGGCCTCGTCCGGTGCGGCGGGGTCGCACCATGCCGTGCAGTAGGCGGCTTGGCCAGCGCCGAGGCAGTAGCCACCTTCGCATTCGCCTTCGCGGCGTAGGCAGGGTTCGCCGGTGGGCAGGTCCCCGGTGGCGTAGCAGTGAAAGCTCCCGGCCGGCGTCGTCGAGGGCAGGCAGGAGCGGCCCTCGCCGCACACCGCGTCGCCGCCGCCGCCCATGGATGGGCACTCCCGCGTGCAGTGGGCGGGGCCGCCTCCGGACCAGACGCACAGCCCACCGTCGCAGTCCCCGGGCGCCGTGCAGGTGGCTGCATCCGCCCGCTCTCCGGCGGACAGGCAGATCCTCCCCGCTGGGAACGTCAGACAGACCGTGCCGTCCGCGCAGCCTGCCCCGCAGGGATCTCCGCAGACCTCGACGTCCTCGCGCTCGCGCTGCACGCACGCCCGCTGGCCGGGGGGGTCGGGCCCGTCGATCCCCTCGCCCTCGCCCTCGCCCTCGCCGTCCGCGGGACAGTCAAGCGGGTCCCTCCCTTCCGGGCACGCTGTGCCCGAGGGGCCCTCCCGTTCCTCGCCGACACCCACCGGGTCGCCGGCCTCCCCTTCACCGCCGGGCTCGACGACCGAGCCCGGGCCACCGCCTGCCTCGCCCGCGCCGTCCGCCGCCCCGCCCGGAGCCCCGCCGACAGGCCTCGACGTCAGGCCGCTGTCTCCGGAGCAGCCGAAGACGGCCAGCGAGGCCGACAGGAGCAGGGAGGATCGCACCCGCGCAGGGTCCCCGCGCCGCCCCAGGCCGGTCAACACTTGATTGTCAGGCACCCCGCGAGGTACGACGCGGCCATGTCGCGTGTCGAGTGCCGTACGAACGACGGGTTTGCCCGAGATTTCGAGATGACCGACGGGGTGGAGATCAGCGTCGGCCGCTCCCCGGACAACACCCTGACCGAGGGTGGTCAGGCGCTGTCCCGGCGCCACGCGATCATCAGCTTCATCGACGGGCTGACGATCCTCAAGGACCTCAACTCGTCCAACGGCACCTTCCTCAACGGTGACGAGGTCAACCGCCCCCAGGTGCTTTCCCACGGCGACGTGGTGACCTGCGGCGAGCTGTCGCTCACCTACGTCGACGGCTGAGCCCCGCCGCCACCCCCAGCTGAACGGCCAGGAACAGGGCCACCGGTCCGACCGGCGCCATGGCGGCGGGGCCGTGTCCGATGCCGGTCCAGGCCGCCGCGCCCCCGGCGACCGAGGTGATCACGAGCAAGGCGGCCATCGGCGTGGGATCCCCCAGGACCCGCAGCGCCAGCCCCCACACGCGCAGCAGCGCGGGCGCCAGGAGCGCGCACCCGGCCGCGGCGACCAGCAGCACTGCGCAGTACGCGGCGAACACGAGCCCGGCGTGCCGAAAGCCTGAGGCCAGCGCGGCCTGGGCGACCAGCGCAATGCCCAGCAGCAAGCCCGCCGCCGTTGCGATCGCCAGCAGCCGCGCGGCGCCGCGCTTCGGGTCCAGGAGCCAGCCGGCCAAGGCGTGGAGGCCCGCGCCGTCGCCGTCGGGTCGGAGCGCGAGCAGCAGCACGAGCTCGGCGAGCAGCAGGCAGAACACCGGCAGCGCCAGGTCGCCCGGATCGGTGGCCGGCAGCGCCACCGCGACCCCCGCGGCCACGACGACCCCCGCAAGGCCCCCTGCGAGAATCGGCATGATGGCAGCGGTCGTCTGCGCGCTCACAGCGACAGCCCCCAGGCCGCACTCAGGCGCTCCAGCAGGGGCCCCAGGGCCGGGGGTCCGTGGACGTGCAGCGGGCGATCGCGGACCAGGTCCGGGTTGCGGAGGGCGACTACTTGCTGGGCTGGTAGTACGGGTTGTTCCCTGAGGAGTGGTCAGTGGTGTCCACGACCTCCTCGATGTCTGGGAACTGGTCGCGGATCATCCGCTCCACGCCGTGGCGCAGCGTCTGCGAGGCCATGCCGCAGCCCTGGCAGCCACCACCCATTCGCAGGTACACCTTGTTGTTCATGACGTCGATCAACTCAATGACGCCCCCATGTCCTGCGACGGCGGGATTGATCTCGCTTTCGATGAGCTTCTTGATCTGTCGGCGCACGGATCCGTCCTGGGCGAAGGCTGGTTCAACATGGCGCTGATGCGGGGGCTTGGCAAGTGGGCGCTGGTCGTCACGGTCATCGGCTGCAGCGACGACCCGCCTGCGGGGGCGGGCGGCGACGTCCCGAGCCCGGGTGAGGCGGACACCGGCGGAGATGGGGAAGGCGAGCCGGAGGACCAGCCCCCGCCGGGAGGGGGCAACGGCGAGCCGGACGGCGCACCCGCGCATGGCGAGGGAGAGGGCGAGCCCGAACCCACACAGGACCCCGCGCCCGGCGAGGGCGAGGGCGAGGGGGCGCCCGAGGATCCCGGCCCAGAGGCCCCGCTGCTCGAAGGCGCCTGGTTCAAGGGGAACCTGCACACCCACTCCAACCCGACGTCCTCGGACTGCCGCAACAACCCGGCGCGGCAGGCCACCCACGACGAGGTGGCCGACTGGTTCGAGAGCCACGGCTGGGACTTCTTCGTGTTCACGGAGCACGACGCGTTCGTCGACCGCAGCGACCGCTCCACATCCGAGTTCCTGGTGGTCAACGGCGTCGAGCTGACCCGCGGCGACGGCGCCCACGTCGGGGGCGTGGGCATGAGCGGCCTCGACGAGGTGCCGCCGGACCTGCATGGCAAGATCGCGGCGGCCCGGCAGTTCGGAGGTCTTCCAGTGGTGCACCACCCGGCCTGGAGCCTGGAGCAGCGGGGCACCTGGGGCGGCGACTGGATCGAGGCGACCGACGACATCTTCGACTCGCTGGCGCTGCACATGGAGGTGTTCAACTTCCACGTGGTCGACGTGGTCGCCGACGACACCACGGATCTGCGCATCTGGGACGAGCTGCTGACCCGGGGCAAGCGCATGATCGGTGTTGGGGCGGACGACAACCACGGGCTGCAGCACGTCGGCGGCGGCTGGACCATGGTGTGGGCCGAGGCGCTGTCTGCGGAGGCGGTGGTCGAGGGCATCGACCGAGGGCTGGCCTACGCAAGCAGCGGCGTGCGCATCCACCGGATCCGGGTCGCCGGCGACATGGTGGAGGTCGAGTCCGACGCCGACCGGGTGACCGTGCGCGGGCCCCACGGCGAGCAGCGCACCGTCGTGCTCGGAGGCGACGTCTCCTACGACTACTCCGGCGAGCCGTATGTCCGCATCGAGGCCGACAGCCCCGACGGCATGGCGTGGACCCAGGCCTTCCTGCCCGGTGACGCCTATGAGATCGGCGGTCCTCCCGGCCCCGAGGACCCGCCCCCCGCCGAGCCGGACCGGCCGGCGGCCGTCGTCGTCGAGGATCGGCCCGTGGGCGAGGTGACCGGCGGCTACCCGGGCGCCGACATCCACGAGATCGTCGCCCGCCTGCCGGACGGCCGGACGATCCGGCCCTCCGCGGTGGTCCGCGAGCGCACCCAGATCCTGTCGGTCGGCGCCAACAGCGATCCGGCGGCGGTGCTCGCCGGCGACGACCTGGTCTGCGGCCCGGAGTGGGCAGGGTTTGCCACGCTCGGCGGGGCGGGAGGTCGGGTCGGCGTGCGGTTCGACGAGGCCCTGCCCGCCGAGGCGATCGTCGCCGTGGTCGAGGTGGATCGTTCCGTGTGCCCGACGGCGAGCCCCACCGAGGAGGGCTACCGTGTGCGCGCCTGCGAGGAAGGCCAGCGGTTCCAGGATTGCAGGGTGATCGGGGAGTGCCCCGGCGGCGGGCCCTGTGAGGGTCCGCTAGGCGGCCAGGGACTGCAGTTCGGCCAGTAAGGCGTCGGTCGAGGGGAAGCGCTCGGCAGGGTCCTTGCGCATACAACGGCCCACCACCCGGTCGACCCAGCGAGGCAGCTCGGGCCGCACCTCCGACGGCTGCCGCGGGTTCCCGTGCAGGTGGGCACGCAGGACGTTGCCGCCGCCGAACGGCAGCTCGCCCGTGGCCAGCTCGAACAGGGTGACCCCCAGGGCGTACAGGTCCACAGCGGGGGTGATGCGCCTGCGGAGGATCTGCTCCGGGGCCATGTAGTTGGGGGTGCCGGCGACGCGCGACTGGCTCACCCCCGGCGTGGCCTGGACCGCCTCGGTGTCCAGATCGCCCGCCAGGGCCGGTCGCGCGGGCAACGACGCATGCAGGCTCTTGGCGAGCCCGAAGTCGGTGATCTTCAGCACGCCGGCCTCGGTCCAGAGCAGGTTGGCCGGCTTGATGTCGCGGTGGATCACGCACGCCGCGTGGGCGTAGCCGAGGGCGTCGCACGCCTGCTCCACCACGCTGCGCAGCACGCCCACCCGCAGCGGGCCGCTGTCCCGCACCATGGCCTGCAGCGTGCGCCCCTCCACCAGCTCCATGGCCAGGAAGAGCTCGCCGCCGGTCTCGCCAAAGTCGTACACGGACACGATGTTGACGTGGTTCAGCCCCGCCGCGGAGCGCGCCTCGCGCAGGAACCGCTCCCGGATGACGTCGATGTCCGAGGTCTCGGGCGTGAGGACCTTGTAGGCGACCTCGCGATCCAAGACGACGTCCCGTGCCCGGTACACCGACCCGTTGCCGCCCTTGCCCAGCAGCGTGCCCCGGTCGAATCGCTGGCTGGTGTGCTGCATCTTCGGCAGGGACCGGCCCACCACGAGCCGCTCCAGGCGTGCCCGGACGTCGTTGAACTCCGGGTCGAACCCCTGGACCGCCTCCAACAGGCTCTGCGCCAGCTCGGGCTCACCGGCCTTCGCCGCGCACACGCCGGCGGCGTAGAAGCTGCCGACGGTCCGCACGTCCACGAGCGTGCCGTCCAACCCCTGTGCGTAGCAGGCGGCGGCCTGGGCCCACTGGCCGGCCCGCTCATACACGGCGGCGGCGCGCTCGTGCTCGTCGAGCCCTTCCCATAGGCCGGCGGCGCCCGTGGGATCGGAGGCGACCTCCAGCGCGTCCGCAGCGCCGGCGACGTCCCCCTCTCCAAGACAGTGCTGGGCCCGCAGCACCGCCGCGAGCCCAACGTCGCCTGCCTGATCGAGGTGGTCGGCGGCGACTCCGAACGCACCGAGCCTCACCCGTGCGGCGGCCGCCTCGCGCCAGCGACCGCCCCTCTCTGCGGCAGCGGCGAGCTCCTCGTCCGACCGCACCGCCGGAGCGGCGCCCACGAGGGAGCGAAGCAGGCGGGTGGCGGTGGCAAACGGGTTCATGCGTCCGGGGCCAAGGCGAACACGCCGGCCATGGTCTGGGGCCGGTCCGCAGCGTCCTTCTTAATGCAGGCGAGGATCACGTCCTCCAGCCACGTCGGCAGATCCTCGCGGAAGGACGACGGCCGCTGCGGGGTCTGCTTGAGGTGGGCCTGCAGCACGTTTCCCCTGCTGAAGGGCACCTTGGCGGTGGCGATCTCGTACAGGGTCACGCCCAGGGAGTAGATGTCTGTCAGGTGGTCAACGGCGTCGCCCCAGATCCACGCGGGGGTCATGGAGTACGGCGTCCAGAGAACCCGCGACATCAGCGTCAGGCCCTTGTCGTTGAGCAGCTTGGCCAGCCCGAAGTCCGTGATCCGCAGGCCGTGGTCGCCCGCCCACATCAGGTTGGCCGGCTTGATGTCGCGATGGATGACGTTCTGGTCGTGGGCATAACCCAGGGCGTCGCAGGCCTGCTGAAGGATCTGGCGGATGAGCGGCACCCCCAACGCGCCGCCCTCCTTCACGATCTGCCTGAGCGTCATCCCCTCCACCAGCTCCATCGCGATGTACAGCTCGCCGTCGTCCTCTCCAAAGTCATATACGGTCACCACGGCCGAGTGGTTGAGCACGGCCGCCGAGCGGGCCTCGCGCAGGAACCTCTTCCGGGCCGCCTCCTGGTCCGTGTCGACGCCCTGCAGCACCTTGAGCGCCACGTCACGCCCCAGCACGGTGTCCCTGGCCCGCCACACGGTGGCCATGCCGCCCCGGCCAAGCAGGTCCTGCTTTTCGTAGCGACGCGGTCCGCCGGACTCGGAGCGGGTCCGGCTGACCTCCATGGCCTCCTGGCTGGGGCTGAGGACCTCCAGCTCCAGCGGCACCTGCCCGGCGGGCTCGGAGATCTCATCCCCGACCCCCCGGCGGGCCTGGTCGTACAGCGCCTGGACATCCTTGTACGTGGGATCGAACTCCCGCAGGACCCGCAGCGTCTCGATGGCCAGGTCCGCCTCACCAGCGCTCATCGCCGAGCGCCCGAGGTGGTAGTGGATCTCGGCGTTGTCGGCGTCCGGCTGCTGATCGGCCAGGGCCTGCCGGTACTTCACGGAGGCCGCCGCCAGGTTGTCGGCCTTGCGATACAGATCGCCCAGCACCCGGCACGCCAGCCGCCACTGCGGGTCGGTGCCCTTGACCACCTTGAGCACCTCCTCGGCCCGGGCGTTGTCGCCCGCCAGATACAGGATCTCCCCAACCCGGGCGTGGTCCCCGATCTCCGTCCGCAGCCGGAGCTCCTGGTCGTGGTCGCCGGCGTCTGCATACAGCTGCGCCGCCCGCCGCCGCTCCCCGCCTCGCTCCCAGTCCGCCGCGGCCCGGGCCGGGTGGCCGACCCGCTCCCAGAGACGAGCCGAGGCGAACCAGTCCTTGAGCAGCTCCCGGACCTTGGCGGCGCGCGCAAGCTCGCCGGTCTCCTCCCAGAGGCGGGCGGCCCCCTCGAGGTCACCTGCCTGCTCGAGCAGCGCGGCGGCCTGGCGCTGATCACCGCCGGCCTGGGCGGCCATGGCCCGCACGGACAGCGAGCGCTCCTCCTCCCCCGCCCGCTTGAAGAGCTCGGCGGCTCGCTCGTGGTCACCCGCCCGGAGCGACATCTCCGCCGCATCGGCGTGGCGGCCGGCCTGGTCAAAGGCCTTGGCGGCGTCGCCGAACAGCCCCGCCGCAAGAAACGCGTCGGCCGCCGCGGTCAGGTTGCCACCGGTCATGTAGGCCCTGCCGGCCAGACCGGCCAGCTCGATCAGCCGCTCGGAGGGCGCGGGCGGGCCGGCCGCCCGGAGCGGGCCGTCATCCGGGGAACCCTTCTCGGCGTCGAGGAGCACCTGGTACGCGCGTCCGGCCTCCTCGTACAGACCGGCCTTCTGATAGGTGTGGGCGGCCTTTTCGAACTCGCCGGCCTGCCACTGGGCGTTGCCCGCCCGGGGCACATCACCCATGGCGTTCCAGTGCTTGACCGCTTCGGCGTGCTGGCCGGCCAGCTCGTGGTTGCGTGCGGCGGCCTCATGATCGCGCATGCGCGCACAGACCTTGGCGGCCCGGGCATGGTCGCCCGACGCCTCGAACGCCTCGGCCGCGGCGGCGAGCTCGCCCTTGTCCTCGAACAAGGGGCCGGCCCGCTGCATCAGCCCGGCCTTGAGGAACACCTGCAGCGCGGAGTCCTTGTCGCCGGCGGCGAGGTACAGGTCGCCGGCGGTCATGGAGCGGCCTTCCGAGAGCATGCGCTTCGCTCGGCGCCGCATGGCACGGGGCGACTCCCCCCCGCTGCTCGCACCGGTGGCCTGGCCGTCCCTGCGCAGGATCCGGAGGAGCAGGTACAGCAGGATTGCCGCGGCGCCGGCGGCGAGTATGTAGCTGTCGCCCGAGGGTTCCGTGGTCCGGTCCCGTGTGGAAGTGCAGCCCGGCGCCATGCTACCCATGGCCCTCCCGCGGCAACAAGGATCCTGGGCTCGCCATGGCGATGGAGTTTCCCGAGTTCAACGTCGTCGATCTGTCGCACACCCTGTCGCCCGACATGCCGCTGTATCCCGGCGACAAGCCGATGAAGCTCGCTCGCGACCGAAAGGCCGAGAAGGTCGGCGTCATCCAGAACGTCCTGACGCTGGGGGAGCACATCGGTACCCACGTGGACGCCCCGCGCCACTTCGATGCGGAGGGCACGCAAATCCACCGGGTGCCGGCGTCTCGGCTCGTGCTGGACGGGGTGATGATCGACGTCCGGGAGCGGGCGCTGGACAACCCGGAGTACCGCTTCCGCCTAGACGACTTCCTGCAGTGGGAGGACGAGCACGGGTTCATCCCGCCCAAGTCCGCCGTGCTTCTGCACACGGGCTGGGGCCTGAAGTGGCACGACAAGGACGGGTACCTTGGGGCCGACGAGCTCGGCACCCTGCACTTCCCCGGCTACGGCGCCGAGGTCGCCCGGTTCTTGGCGGAGGAGCGTTCGGTCCGGGCGCTGGGGATCGACACGCTGTCGGTCGACGTCGGCCGATCGGGGACCATGCCGGTGCATCGGACGGCCCTGTCCCACGGAGTGCTGCTCTTGGAGAACGTGGCGAACATCCACACGCTGCCTGCGCGCGGCTTCGTGGTGTGCATCGGCGCGCTGGCGGTGGAGGAGGGATCCGGCGCGCCGGCGCGGATCCTGGCGCTGGTGCCAAAGAGGAAGCTCGCGCCGCGACCGTCGGCGCCGCCTCGGGCGGGAGGCTAGTACCGCCGGACTTTCCGGTCTCGGAGGTCTAGGCCTCTACCCAGGCCTGGATCTGCTCGCGAATTCGATCCGACCCGATCCCCTCGGGGATGTACATGCGCAGGCAGTCGGCCATCGGCACGAGGAACTCGCCGATGTCGCGATCCTGGGTGACCCGTGCCTTCAAGTCCCGTGCGAGGGGGCTCTTGTCGGTCTCCAGACAACGCAGGACCGTGTCCATGGTCACCTCGTTGTCGAAGTCCAGCATGAGATGCTCGAGCAGGAACTGGATAAGCTGGTTCACGAAAACGCCTCCGAGATGCCTGGAAGATCGCCAGGGGATCCCGGCGAAGGGCGCTTTCCCTACCTGCCCCCGGGACCGGGCGTCAAGCGATTTCCTCTACGATAGCGGACGTTTGGTCGGCCCCGGCCTCCCTCAGATCGGCGTACAGCAAGGTACCCCCGACGACCGCGGCGGGCAGACAGAGGAAGTTGAGCAGAGGCACCCAGAGGAGGGCGGCGCAGGCGGCGCCGAAGCCCGTGCTCACGAGGACGTTCTGCTTGACCGCCCCGATGCGATCCGTGAGCCGATACCGGTTGCGGGTCAGCGGGATGTCCAGCTGATCCAGGGCCAGGATCAGGAACCCGAGCCAGGCCCAGATCACGGTGCCGAACACGGGCACCAGGTGCAGGGGCAGCAGGACCGCGTACACGAGCAGGAGCAGGACCACCCTGCGGAGCTCCTGGCCCATGGCGAACAGGGCGTCCCCGACGGTCTTCTTCAGCGAAAACGGCGGCTCGGGCGTGCCCATCCGGATCGACTCGACCTTCTCCGACAGCACGTCGTTGAACGGCGCGGCGATGACCCCGCCGATGAGGTAGACGGTCACGAACGACAGCGCCCCGATGACCGTCGCGACGACGAGCCACGAGAAGATCCGCAGCAGCCAGACGAACGGAGTCACGTACCAGGCGTGCTCGCAGGCGATGGCCCCGTCGAGCAGGCCTGACACCCAACCGCCGCCCCACGTCCCCATCGCCGCCAGCAGTCCGACGAACAGCAGCACGTTGATGAGCGCCGGCACCACGACAAACCCGATCAGCCGCGGGTGCTCGATGAGGGGGAACTTGAACCCCCGCAGGACGTAACGGAAGCCCTGGCTGAGCCGCGAGGCGGCGGAGCCCTGGAGTTGGCCGAGCTGCGCGCTCATGGGGGGTCTCCGAGCGCGCCGAGCACACGCCTGGACTGGTTGAGCGCGCGCCCCATCCAGGCCTCGAGGACCGAGGCGGCGTCAGCGGGATCGAGGGGCGGCCAGGCCCGCCCGGAGCGGGCGTGCTGCAAGGTGATCGCCACAGAGACGGACACGTTGAACGACTGTACGAATCCACGCATGGGGATCACATAAGCACTGTCACACGCCCGCGCCATATCGTCGGTCAGGCCCTCGTGCTCGTTGCCGAAGACAAAGGCGAGGCGGCCCGACAGGTCGACGTCGCCGAGGTCCACGGCCCCCGCCGCGAGGGTGGCCCCCGCCAGCCGGTAGCCTCGGCCCTTGAGCGCGGCGGCGCAGTCCGCGGACGCCGTGGTGCCCGAGTGCACCACGATATCGAGCCACTTGTGGGCGCCCTGGCTGATCTTCCGGGCGATCGCAAAGTCGCCGTCCTCGTCGACGACGTGGACCTCCTGGACCCCGAAGGCATCGGCCGTCCGGAGCACCGCGGACAGGTTGTGGGAGTCGTACAGGTTCTCCAGGACGACCGTCAGGTGCCGGGTCCGCTGGGCCAAGACCTGCTCCAAGCGCGCCACGCGCTCGTCGCCCAGAATCGAGCGCAGCTTTTCGGTGCGGTCCGCGGACGCCATTCGGGGACTATACTTCGCCCCGTGCGCTGCACTTGGCACCCAGGCCGGGACGCCATCGGCATCTGCGTGGTGTGCCGGCAGGCGGTGTGCGGCGACTGCGCCACCGACGTCGACGGCATCCAACGATGCGAGGAATGCCTGGCGCGGCTCGCCGCCGTCGAACGGGGGCCCGAGGGCGCCCGCGGCCAGGACCGGTGGACAGCCGGCCGGGCCATCGGGGTCGTCGCGGGCTGGTCCGTCCTCGCCCTGGGCATCTGGGGCGTCCTCGAGCTGATCCGGTCGGTCGCGTGAGCGCCCGCGACGACGGCGGGCGGTCGGGGCTGGTCCGCGCCCGGCCGGTGGCAGGCCTCATCGACGTGTCCATCGGGCTGCTCCTTCGGCACCCCGGGCTGCTCATCGGGCTGGCGCTGCGCTCGGCGCTCCCGGCCGGGGCCGCGGTGGTCGCGGCGCTCGGGCTGATCCACGTGCGCCCCCAGTGGGCCGGGGCCGGCGTCCTGCCGATCCTCGCGGGCGTCGCCGCAGGGTTCGTGCTGTGGCGGGGCGTGACCGCGGGGGCGATCGCCCTGGCCGTACAGGACCTGTCGGCCGGAAGCGAGCCAAGTCCAGGTGGCGTCTACCTGATCGAGGCCCGCAGCCAGGCCCATCGGCTCGTCCCGGGCGCCGCCGGCGCGGCGGTGCTGCTGCTGCTGGCGCCCCTGTTCCTCGGGCTGACCCCGCTGCTGGCCCCCACCTGGATGCTCGCGTCCGGGCCGCTGGCGGCCACGGGCCAGCGGCCCGGCGGGCTGCGGTGGGCCCAGGGAGGCCGGGCCATCCACGTGCTCGCGCTGCTTGCCCTGGGCTGGGTGTGGATGACCATCAACCTGGCCATCGGCCCGGCGGTGGCGGTCTATCTGACGGAGCGCCTGCTCGCCATCGACCTGACCTGGTGGGGGCGGCTGGTGCAGCCGACCCATGCGCTCTGGCTCGAGATCGCGGTCGTCGGGGGCTGGGTGCTGGTGGAGCCCATCGCCCAGGTCGCCGGCGCGGCGTTCGCCCTGGATCTGCGGGTCCGGCGCGAGGGGCTCGATCTCAAGCGGCTGGTCGCCGCGGCGGCGACCGGGATCGCCCTGCTCATGGTGGCACCTGCGTCGGCCCCGGCCGCGCAGCCGCCTGGCGAGGTGGCCCTGCAGGAGGCCCTGGATCGGGTGTACGCGCGACCCGAGTTCGGCCAGGCCGAAAAGGGGCCCGCCGCAGAGTCGCTGTCCGATCTGCTCGAGCGGTTCTGGACCTGGCTCAAGGGCCTGTTCGAAGTGGATCCGGTGACCCCCCCCACAACTGGCTGCGACGGCGACCTGCCCGGGCGCGAGGCGTCGGCGGGCGGATGGGCAAAGACCCTCGCCCTGCTCGCCGCGTTCCTCGCGCTCCTGGGGCTCGGCCTGGCGCTGACCAGGCTCATCGAGGCCCGACGGATGGCGACGCGGGCCGAGGTGGCGCAGCCCCCCAGCACACCCGAGGCGCTGCGTCGGACGCCCCGGGCCTGGCTGAGCGACGCCGATCGGCTGGCCGCCGAGGGACAGCTGGCGGAGGCTCTGCGGCTCGCCCTGCTCGCCTTGCTGGCGGCGCTGCACCGGGCGCGGGCCATCGACTATGACGAGGCCCGGACCAATGGGGAGTACGTCGCCGACCTGCGCCAACGGCGGCCGACCGCGACCCCGCCATACCTCGAGCTCGTCGGCCTGTTCGATCGTGCCTGGTACGGCGGCAAGCCCGTGGGGGCGGAAGACTGGCGGCGGGGGCGGGCCGCGGCCCACGCGGCGCTGCAGGGAGAGGGGGACTGACGGTGCGCGGCGCCCTCACGCTCGCCGTGCTGCTGGCCGGCCTGGCCTGGCTGTTCCACGGCGCCTCGGCTCGCGGGCTGTCAGCCGCCCAGTGGTCGAGCTACCGGTCGGGGCCGGACGGCACCAAGGCGCTGTACCTGACCCTGCAGGAGCTCGGCTGGCAGATGGAGCGACGCCATCGGGACTTCGCGTTCGAAGAGGACCCGCCGGACATGATCGTGTCGATCCAGCCCGCAGAGGTGGAAGACCTCGAGATGCCCGGGCTGGGGGCCATGTTCGAGGCGGGCACGGTCCTGCTGCTCATCGCCGACGACTCGGTGGAGCTGCCGGCCGTGCGACCGGACATCCCCCCGCGGGCGGTCCGCAACGACCAGCTGCGCCGCGGCGGCACCGCCGACCGGCTGGTCCGGCTCATCGCGGACCACGTGCCGGTGGGCGGCCGCATCCAGTTCGACGAGCACCACCACGGGCTGACGTCGGAGCGTGGCGTGGCGGCGTACATCGCCGACCGCGGCCTCGCGCCAGCGGGGCTGCAGATCGCCCTTGCGGGCTGGTTCCTGGTGGCCTGGATGCGTCGCCGGCGGGTCGGCGCCGCCGAGCCCGGCCAGGACGCCGAGGCGCAAGGCGACGGCGCCGATCTGGTGGCGGCCATGGCCGAGGTCTACCGGCGCGGCCGTGCGGTGGACCACGCCGCGGACCGCCTGATGGCGGATCTGCGGGCCGAGCTGGCCCGGCACCGGGCCGCCGATCCCGAGTTGATGGAGAGGGTGCAGGACCTGGAGGTCCGGCACCTCAAGCTGAGGGCCGGACGCAAGCGGGAGGGCGCATTGCTCGCCTTCGCCCGTCGCGTGGTCCGCACCGTGGAGGAGATGCATGGACGTGGTTGAGCGAGTGCAGGACCTGGGCGACAGGATCCTCGGGGAGGCCACCAAGGTGGTCCAGGGACAGGACGAGGCGCTCCGGCTGATGGTGGTCGGGCTGCTCGTCGGGGGCCACGTGCTGCTCGAGGGGGTGCCCGGGACCGCCAAGACGCTGATGGTCAAGGCCATCGCGCGCGCCCTGCAGGCCCGGTTCAAGCGGATCCAGTTCACGCCGGACCTGATGCCGTCGGACATCGTCGGGACCAGCGTCTTCGACCTGCAGAACCGCAGGTTCGAGCTGCATCGCGGGCCGATCTTCACAGACCTGCTCCTGGGCGACGAGATCAACCGGGCGCCCGCCAAGACCCAGTCCGCGCTCCTGGAGGCCATGGAGGAGCGGTGCGTCACCTTGGAGGGCGAGGACCACGAGCTCCCCCGCATCTTCACGGTCTTCGCCACGCAGAACCCCGTCGAGTCCGAGGGGACCTACCCCCTGCCCGAGGCCCAGCTGGACCGGTTCACCCTGAAGATCCGCATCGACTACCCCCGCCGGGAGGCCGAGCTGGAGATCCTGCGCCGGTATGATCAGGGCTTCGACGCCCACGACCTGGACGGCGCCGGCGTGACGTCGGTGGCCACCGACGAGGAGGTGGTGGCCGCCCGCGCCGCGCTGGCCGAGGTCCGGACCGATCCCGCCGTGCTGCAGTACGTGCGCGAGGTGGTCGCAGCCACCCGCAACAGCGACGATCTGACCCTGGGGGCCGGCCCCCGCGGATCCATCCACCTTCTTCTGTGCAGCAAGGCGCTCGCTGCGCTGTCCGGTCGCGACTTCGCCACCCCCGACGATGTGCGGGCCGCGGCCCTGCCCGTGCTCAGGCACCGGGTGATGCTGTCGCCCGAGGCCGAGCTCGACGGCGCAGATCCCGACGATGTCCTCCTCGACGTGATGGCCCGGGTCGAGGTGCCGCGTTAGCCAAGTGACCCACCCGATGACCGCCCCCTCCCGACGCCTGGTGGCCCTGCTCTTCGCCGGGGTCCTGCCCGCGGCCCTGGCTGCGCTCGACCCGCTGGGCCTGGTCGCCATGGTGGCCTGGGACGCAGGGATCCTCTGCCTGTTCTGGCTCGACGGGCGCACGGCCCGGGCGCGCGGCGAGGTGCGGGTGACCCGCCGCCGCCCCCCCAGGCTGTCGCTGGGGTCGGCCCACCGGGTGGCGCTGGAGGTGCACAACCTGGCGGAGCTCCGCATGCACGTGCGCCTGGGGCAGGTCCAGCTCGCCCTGGGGCCGTTCGAGCGGCACACCATCGAGGACACGCTGACCCCGACGGAGCGCGGCGATCTCGAGCTCGACGAGGTGCCCCTGTGGGTGCGTGGGCCGCTGGCGCTGGCGTGGCAGCGACGTCCGGGCGCGCCCCGGGAGACCGTCGCCGTCGCCCCGGGCCTGCGACACCTGCGGCGCATGCGCCTGGCCTCCCGCCGCCACGACCCGAGCAGGCTGGGGTTGCGCCGGATCCGGCGGGACGGGCAGGGCGACGAGTTCGCCAAGCTTCGGGAGTACGGCCCGGACGACGAGCTCCGACGCATCGACTGGAAGGCGACCGCCCGGCGCGACCGGCCGATCACCAAGGTCTACGAGGCCGAGCGCAGCCAGAACGTCGTCCTGGCGCTGGACTGCGGCCGGATCATGGCGGGCGGCTCGGGCGGGGTGAGCCGCATGGACCGGGCAGTGGAGGGCGCCCTCGTCCTGGCCCGGGCGGCGCTGGACATGGATGACCGGGTGGGGCTGCTCATGTTCTCCGATCGGGTCCTGCGCTGGCTGCCTCCCCGCAAAGGCGCGCGGCAGTTCCGGGCGATCCTGTCGGCGCTGTATGACGCCGAGGCGGGGCTGACCTGGGCGGACCCCCGGGAGATCGTCCGCACCCTGCGGATGCGCGGCGCCCGCCGCAGCCTGGTCTGCCTGTTCACCGAGCTCCCCGACCCCATCGAGGCCGAGGCGCTGACCACCGCCGTTGAGGTGCTCGGCCGCCGTCACCTGCCGCTGGTGGTCGCGCCGGACGACCCGGCGGTCCGGTCCCTGGCCGAAGCCTTCCCTGACACGCCCGAGGACGTCTGGCGACGGGTCGCCGCTGGCGAGCGGCTCGCGGAGCGACGCCGGCTGGCCGAGGGACTGCGCCGCGCCGGCGCCTTGGTGGTCGACGATCCGCCAGGCGCCGCCTCGCTCGCCGCGGTCAACCAGTACCTGTCGGTGAAGCGGCGGGGGCGACTGTGAGCGCGGGGTTCATCCAGGAGCGGGCGGCTCGCTGGACCGAGCTCGACGACCTGGTGACCCTGGCCGAGGACCTGGGCCTGCACCGGCTGGCCATCCCCGAGGCGCAACGGCTGGTCGCCCTGTACCGCGCCGCCTCGGGCGACCTGATGATGGCGCGATCCGGGGCGGCCACCGCGGCCGTCACCGACCACCTCAACGACCTGCTGTCGCGGGCGTACGTCGTGGTCTACCGGGGCCCCCGGGTCCGCCCGCGCCAAGTCGGCGAGTTCATCCTGCGCGGGTTCCCGCGCCTGTTCCGGCAGCAGGCCGGCGTGATCGCCCTGGCGGCGGTGGTCTTCGGCGCCGGCGGGGCGTTCGGAGCGCTGGGGGTGATGGTCGATCCGGCAGGCGTGGCCTACCTCGTAGACGAGCAGCACCGCAACCTGGACCCGGCCGAGCGGGCACGTCGCGAGGAGGGCGACGGGGTGGCCGCCGGAGGGGACCAGGCGAGGTTCAGCGCCTTCCTGTTCACCCACAACATCCGGGTGTCCTTCCTGGCGTTCGCGCTCGGGGCGACCTTCGGCGTGGGCACCCTGCTGGTGCTGTTCCTCAACGGCGTGATGCTGGGGAGCCTGGCCGTGGTCTACCACCGGGCGGGCGAGGGGCTGTTCTTCTGGGCTTGGATCCTCCCCCACGGCATCCCCGAGCTGACCTCGGTGTTCATCGCCGGCGGCGCGGGCCTGCTGCTGGGCAGGGCGATGGTCGCAGCCCCCGCGGGGGCCCGCCTCGCCGCGCTGCGGGGCACGGGCAGGCCCGCGGTGCGCCTGGTGCTCGGCCTGATGCCGATCCTCGTGGTGGCCGGGATCATCGAGGGGACCATCAGCCAGGTCCACGAGCCCACGCTCCCCTACCCGGCGAAGCTGGTGTTCGCGCTGCTGGTCGGCGCCGCCCTGTTCGGATGGCTGCTGCGGGCGGGCCGGAGGGCGCGATGAGCCGGTACGTCGTCCGAACGCCCGAGAACGTGGTCTTCGAGTACGAGCTCGCCGGCCCCGCCTCCCGGGCGAGCGCCTGGCTGCTCGATCGCATCGTGGTCCTCATGCTCAGCGCCGGGGCCGGCGCGGCGGTCCAGCTGTTCGAGTTCGTGGTGGAGGGGCTGGGCGCGGCGCTCTGGCTGGTCGTGTACTTCGTGCTGGACTGGGGGTTCCACGCGGTCTGCGAGTGGCGGTGGGGCAAGACGCCGGGCAAGGCGTTCCTGGGCCTTCGGGTCATGTCCGATCGCGGGCTCCGGATCACCTTCGGCCAGAGCGTGGTGCGCAACGTCTTTCGGGTCCTCGATTCGCTGCCCGGGATCTACCTGCTCGGCGGGACTGTCGCGGCCACCGACCCGCGGGTCCGGCGGCTGGGCGACCTGGCCGCCGGCACCGTCGTCGTGCGCGATCCGCCCCGCCGCTCGCTCAAGGGGCTACTCGCGCCCGCCCGCGGCGGCACCGGCCGCGTGGCCGCCATGCCCGCCGCGGAGGCCGCCCGGGTGCGCAGGCGCATCACCGCCCCGGCGCGGGACGCGGTCCTCGCCCTCGCGCTCCGCCGGGAGGAGCTGGAGCTGCCGGTGCGGGTGGACCTGTTCAGCGACCTGTCGAGGGTGCTGCAGGCTCAGCTGGGCCTGCCCCGCGCGGCGGGGCTGTCAGCGGAGAACCATGTCCTGCGGGTGGCGGCGGCGCTGACCTCGGAGGCGTCAGCCAAAGGCGTGGAGGATGCTCGCCACGCTCCCTAGCGCGCCGTACAGCAGCAGGCCGAGGCAGGCGCCGAGGGTGAGGTTGAGCGGGATCACGGTCCACGTCACCTCCGCCTCGCCGACGCCGCGCAGGAGGGGCGAGCCGGCGAGGAGCCCGGCGACCGTGCCGACGAGCAGGCCGCCGAGGTGGGCGGCGTTGTCCACGTGCTCACCCGCCAGCCCATACGCCAGCGCGAGGCCCAGACACGGGAGCAGCACGAGCGACAGCTGCTTGAGCAGCCGGTCGGGGATGGTGCGCCGGTGCTTGATGCCCGAGATGATCGCCGCGCCGAGCAGCCCCGCCACCGCGCCGCTGGCCCCCACGCTCGGGATGTCCGAGGACAGATACGAGGCGAGCGCCCCCCCAACGCCGGCCAGGACGAAGATCACGAGGAACCACCTGCGTCCGAGGGCGTTTTCGACCAGGCGGCCGAGCAGGAACAGGAGCAGCCCGTTGCCCACCAGGTGCACGGTCCCGAAGTGCACGAAGATGCTGCTGACGAGCCGCCACGCCTCGCCCCGCGCGATGAGCGGGTTGATCTTGGCCCCGAGGGTGGCGAGCACCTCGGGGTTGGTGGCGCCCCCCACGGCCATGGCCAGGCCGTGGACCCCGACCATCATCCCCATGAGCAGGAAGGTGACCGGGGGCCGCCAGACCAGCATGAGCCGCAGCACCAGCTCGCCGACCAGCTGCCGCCGGCGCTCCAGGTCGTCGGGGGGGAGCGTCGGGGTCGTCACGGCGGGATGGTGAGCAGGTCGGCGGGGCCGCGACGCGGGCCGGCGAGGGCCAGGGCCAAGGCATCGCCGGCGTCCTTGACCGCCGTGGGGATATCGCGGCCGTGGGCGAGGCCCGCGGCGCAGCCCGAGGCGAACCGGCACCCGGTGCCGTGGGCGCCGGACAGGCGGGGCCGTACGAAGCGATGGGCCCCCGCACCGTCGAACAGCACGTCCGCCGGGTCGCCGGCGCCGTGGCCGCCGGTCACCACGGCGGCCTGGGCGCCCTGGTCAACGAGCGCGCGCGCCAGGTCGACTGCCGTGGGGCCGGCGTCCGGCGCCAGCACCCGGGCCTCGTCCAGGTTGGGCGTGACCAGGCTGGCCAAGGGGAGCAGACCCTCGCGCAGCCGGGCGACCCCCGCGGCGTTGAGCAGCCGGGCGCCGGACGACGACGAGATCACCGGATCGACCACCACCGCCGGCCGCCGCTCAAGGCCGACGATCCAGGCGATCACGGCCTCGACGACGTCCTCGGTACAGAGCATGCCCACCTTGACGGCGGCGGGGGCGAGCTCCGCAAGGGGCCCCAGCATGGCCTCGACCGCGGCGCCGGTGAGGGCGCCTGCGGACCGCACGGCGTGGCCGTCCTGCACGGTCCAGGCGGTGGGCACCGGCAGGCCTTGGCAGCCCATGGCCTGCAACACCGCCAAGTCGGCGCCGAGGCCCGCTCCCGCGGTGGGGTCCACGCCCGCTATCACCACCACTGCGGGCGGAAGGCTTGCGGGCGCCTCGGGCATGGGGGATGGATAACACGTGCGATGAGCCGATCCTCCTCCCCATTGCCGGCGCCGCGACGCCTCGGGCCAGCCCATCCCCTCGCCCTGATCCTCGTCGTCCTGGTGATGGGCGCGGGCTTCTTCGCCTTCGCCTTGCGGTGGAACGACCGGATGAGCGACGGCATCTATCACCTGGCCTTCGCCATCCAGATGGCCTTGCTGCCGCCGCTGTACGGCATCGCCCACAACAGCGACCGCCCCATCTGGAAGGCCGCCATCCTCCTGGCCTTCGGCGCCCTGACCGCGGGGGTGGCGGTCATCTACGCCGACCTGGCGCCGCCCCGCGAGGTCCCCGTGCCCGGGGGCTGGCAGCTGCGCGCCGAGGCGCCGGAGTACCTGCTGCCGCCCGTGCTGTTCGTTATCGCCTGGTCGGCCATGGTGGGCCATTGGGGGGTGTCCGCGGTCCGCCGCAGACGGCGCGGCGGCGACCCCGACGGCAGCCCCGACGGCAGCCCGGACGCCGCTTGACGCTGCGCTAAGGCGGGCGCGAATCTCGCCCTCCATCTTCAGGGGACCCGGAGGAACCCATGCAGCCAGCCCGCGCGCTCGTCGTCATCGTCTTGGTCTGCAGCGCCTTCGTCACAGGCTGCCCGGAGACCAAGGAGGACCTGATCACCCAGGGCAACCTCGCCCTGTGGCGCAAGGATGCGGACGGGGCCATCGCCCAGTTCGACAAGGCGCTCAAGATGGACCCGGCGGACGTCGACGCTCACCGGGGCATGGCCAACGCCTACGACGAAAAGGCCGACCCGGCCAAGACCGAGCAGTGGCTGCGCAACGGCTGGAAGCTGCCCAAGCTGGTGGACCAGGACCGCCGCTTCTTCCAGCAGCGCCTGGTCAAGCTCCTCATCGGCCAGGCGGACAAGGCCACCAAGCCCGAGGAGGTCGAAGAGGCCTTGAAGGGCGCCATCGAGGTGGACGGCACCAGTAAGGCCAACGGGCTGCTCGCCAAGCACTGGCGGGTGACGGCCGCCGGGCTGGCCAAGGAGGGCAAGCTGCCCGAGGCCGCCGACATGCTGGCCGGCGTGCTGGATCTGCGGGTCAGCAAGCGGACCAAGGAGGCGGCCATGAACTCCGAGGTCGGCCACCGCCTGGCGCTGTTCCGGAAGACGTTCGACGGCGAGTTCGAGGCCAAGCACCAGGCCGCGCTGGTGGCGGAGGGCGTCTATGACGCGGCGTCCAAGCGGTTCAAGGTGGCCGCCCAAGGCGACCTGCCCCCGAACATCGCCGCCAACGATCCGGACTTGACCCGCCGGGCCGCCGACATCGCCGGCGGGATCGCCTACAAGAACCTGCTGACCAGCCTGGCCAAGCTGTCGGGCAAGGCGCTGCCCGATCCCCCGCCCAACCTGTCGTTCCGCAGCTGGCAGGCGGACTCCGAGGGCTGGGTGCGCCGGCCGTCCACCTACCGGTACGCGGCGAGCATCGCCTACGACGAGGCGGCGCAGGCGGTCTTCATGATCGCCGAGAACGACCGCATCGCGGCGGCCCGAGACAAGGTCGTCGGCAAGGACAAGGCCGCAGGGGCCAAGAAGCCGGCCGCCGGGGATGCCAAGGCCGCTGCGGCGCCAGGCGCAGCGCCCGCACC
>PVBE012235155.1_pt1 | contig 30977 bp, 22 predicted proteins | sample 1631181 | NCBI WGS metagenome assembly PVBE01 (sample SAMN08397723, study PRJNA350692) | Marine metagenome, whole genome shotgun sequencing project. | isolation source: water | place: Pacific Ocean | collected 2012-04
ACATAACACCAAGTTTCATAGCTTGCTCCCTTAAATAGGACGTTTTGAAATCATTCAGCCCGGGCGATTGGGGCCCGGGTTTTACACAAGAGCAAAACAGTACCACGGGTTGCGGAAACATGCAACTGTTCGTTTGCCTAGCCGGATAATAGAAATGAAGATTCATGCGCCCCCTTGCTCCACGGCGCGAAATGCGTATTCTCTTGGCGATGCGAATGAACTCGCCGAAACATCTTAGACGCGACAAAAACACCAAACCCGACACGACCGGAGTGCTTCTGGACGAGTCGATCACGCGCGGGCCGATCAATCTCGCCGAGCTGTTCGAAAACGACCACCCGCTGGAAGTCGAGATCGGAGTGGGCAAGGGAACTTTTCTTGTGACCCGGGCGCTGGCCCGTCCCGAGGTGAACTTCCTGGGCGTCGAATACGCCCGGGCCTACGCGCACCACGCGGCCGACCGGTGCCGCCGGCGCGGCCTTAGCAACGCTCGAATGCTTCACACCGACGCCGGGGCCCTCTTCAAGGATTGCATGCCTGACGCGTCGCTGTGGCGCGTGCATATTTACTTTCCGGACCCCTGGCCCAAACAAAGACACAAGCGGAGGCGGTTAATCCAACCGGCGTTCGCGCGCGAGGTCCGACGCACGCTGAAACCCGGCGGGCAGTTCATCGTGGTCACCGACCACATGGACTATTTCCTGCAGATTCGTAGAGTACTGAACGACCTGAGCGGTATGGCGTCGATCCCCATGCCGAAAATGGCGGACAACGAAGGCGAAATCGTAGGCACAAATTTCGAACGCAAGTATATCGCCCAGGGACGCCCGTTCTATTCTACGGCGAAAATGAAATACGTCTGACCCCGCCTGCCGCTAGTCCATCGCCCCGACCACCGACGCCGAACCGCTGGGCCCTATCAGCACCAGCGTATCGCCGGCCGACAGCACGAAATCCGGGTCCGGTTGGTACACCGGATCCCCATCCTGACGCTGAACTGCACATACATGCACGCCGACGCGATGAGGAAGCTGCAATTCCTTCAGCGATTTGCCCGCCAGTCTGCTGCCGTCGGCCAGCTTGACCTGATCCATTTCGATCTCGCCGCCCTGCCCCGCCATCTCGACAAAATCAACAACCGCAGGCCTCAGGACCACCGCAGCCATTCGCGATGCGCCCAGGGTGTGGGCGCACACAACGCGATTGGCGCCGGCCCGAATGAGTTTGTCCTGGGTCGAAGTATCTCTTGCTACAGCGATTATTCGGAGATTCGGATTTATCTCGCGTGCCGAAAGCGTGACAAACACATTGTCCGCATCGGTGGCTAGAGTTGTAACCACGATCGCGGCGCGAGCAACGCCGGCGGCTATTAACACCTCGTCGGCTTCGGCGCTGCCAAGAACGTACAGCAACGATGCGGCTTCAGCGGCGCGAGTCTGTACATCGTCGTTGTCGATTATCACGACTTGCTTGCCCGCTCTTACCAGTTCGTCGGCCACTAATCCGCCCATGCGACCGTACCCGCACACAATTACGTGCCCGCTGAGAGAAGCTATTCTTCGTTGCAATTGTCGTCTCCCGAAAATAATTCGCATCTGGCCTTCAACAATCATCGCCACAACCATACTCATTGCGACCGTACCGGCGATCAGTCCGCCGATTATTACAACCACCGTCCAGAGCATACCGGCGTCGCTTATAGGGTAGACTTCGCGAAGTCCGACAGTACTTACACTTATTACCGTCATGTACAATGCGTCGAGCCACGAGTGTTGGGGATGCAGAATTCGATACCCCACAGTTGCAAGCAACATGAAAGCCAGCAGTATTCCCAATGGCCAAACCAATCGCAACGCCCACGGTCGTTCCGGACGAAGTTGACTAAACGAACGTATCTTGCCGGACTGGTCTTGCATGATGATGATTATATCGTCTTGTCCGAAGCCTACAAGACCCACATATCCGTTGAGTCTGTTGGCCGGGCGGGTTGTTGACAGGTCTCTACTATTATTTAAGTATCTCTAATCTATACGTATTGATAGGTCCTGTAGGTTGTGTGAGTTATTGGCGACATGTATAGCTAACTGTGTGTTACGCACTGTTTTAACCATCGCGGATGAGGGGTTTGAAATTGTGCACATGCTGTTGGCAAAGCTGTGAGACGTTGTCTGCACTTCAAAGGTTTGATTTTCAAGGGACTGTTGGCAAGTCCGACCCGGGACTTCCGATGACGGTAACGCCGCCAAGTCCGACAGTTTTTGCAAGAGTTATCCACACGGCATGTTGACAAATTGGTTCGCGGATAACGTATGGATTTGAAACTAGTCTGTGGCTTGTATGTCCTGGCTGAGCCGTTCCAGCGTGGCCTGCAGGTGAGGGTCGTTGTTGCAGAGCGATTGAATTGTGCGGTTGGCGTGCATAACGGTGGTGTGGTCTCGTCCGCCGAAGTATCCGCCGATCTCTTCGAGGCTGTGACGAGTCAGATTTCGCGCCAGGTACATGCATATCTGTCGCGGAAAGGCGATCGACCGATTGCGTTTCTTGCTCTGGAGGTCCGCCAGGCGCACGCTGTATCGCGACGTGACCGCCGAGAGTATGTCTTCTATGGTCACTTCGCGTTTCTTGGGCTCAGCCGCCGAGCCGAGTGCGTCCTGAGCCAGGGGCATGTCGACGGCGCGGCCGGTGACCTGGGCCAGCATCGTGACCTTGGCGATGGCGCCTTCCAGTTCGCGGGTATTGGAGTCTATGGAGCCGGCGATAAAACATGCGACGTCTTCCGGCAGGCGGATATTCCTGAGTCTCGCCTTTTTGTGGATGATCGCCAGTCGTGTTTCGTAACACGGCCGGTCGATTCGCGTGACCAGACCCCACTGGAAGCGGCTGATCAGACGTTCCTCGAGGTCCGGCATCTCGTCGGGGCTGCGATCGCCCGAGACGATGATCTGCTTGTGGTCCTGGTACAGCGTATTGAACGTGTGGAAAAACTCTTCCTGGGTCTGTTCGTGATTGGCCAGGAACTGGATGTCGTCGACCGCCAGCACGTCCAGGTGGCGGTAAAGGTATCGGAACTTCTGGAGCTGCCCTTTTTCGACCGCCTCGATGAAGTGGTTTACGAATGTCTCGCACGACAGGACCGCAATCTGGGCGTGAGGCTTGTCGTCGACCACCTTCTGGCAGATCGCGTGCAGCAGGTGAGTTTTACCCAGGCCCGAACTACCGTGCAGGAACAGCGGGTTGTACACCGTGCCGGGCAGATCGCTGATAGCCAGAGAAGCCGCGTGAGCCAACCGGTTGCACGGTCCGGTAACAAAAGTCTGGAAAACGTAATCGTCCTGAAAAGCGGCTGAAACCTTGCCCAATCCGCTTATTCTGTCACTTCGCCAGGATCCGTCGAATCCGTTGTCGGTATCTCCGTTGTCGGGCTCGTCGCTGTCCGATGCGTCGGTCAGGAAGCATATGCCCACCAGGCGCCCGGTGGCGCCCTGGGCGGCGTCGGTGAAGAGTTTGGTTGCGTGCTGCTGACAGTATTTCTTCTCTTGGGCGCCCGGCGCCTGTATCTCCAGAAGGCCGTTGTCCAACGCCAGCGGTTGAAGGTCCGTGAACCATGGGCGGATTATATGACCGCCATTGCGGATAACTTGCTGAATGATCTGTTGCCACAACTCTCGATCAACAGTCGGCATCGATTACTTCCCTTTCTGAGACGATGTCAGCGCAAAACGGCGCTCACGCATTTCCTGAAAACTAATACAACGAGATCGTGGTGTGTCGGTTTCCGTGACCGTGACTTGCGCCGTCCTTGGGCAGATCACCTCGAACAAACAGAATTCTAAGCGTGGATTCAGCGTCTGTCAAAGCCAAAAAAACTTGGATTAATTTTTGCCCCCCACCGCCCGGCGAAGAACATTACAGCAGCAGTCAATGCGAGCGAAAAAAAAATGTGCGATGTGTCCGCTCGCTGCGCAAAATGTTTTGGACACGCCCCGCGGCACGGAGATTGCCCAACAGACCTCTGCACCCAGCGCTAATCGAACCTCGTGACCGCAGCTGACACTTCTTTCTTACCGTCGTTTTTGCCGGCGAACATGCCCTGCTGATTGCCCGATCCCTTGCGCCACTGGCGTTTGGGCGGGATCACAAGGGGCATGGGCGCGCACTTTACGTACTGCTGGTCGCCCAGAAACTCCGTTAACCGGGCCACCAACTCGCGAGAAGGAGCGACCGACCATTTGGCGTCGGGACGAATAGTGACCAGGACGTCGTTGCGAAGCGACGGACGCAGCTCAATGTCCAACCGACAATTTCCCGGGTGATCGGCCACAATGGTCCTTAGCCCCTCGATAAGCTCCGGACTGGGAGCGCCCGGCGGAAGACGAAGCAGTATCTGCCTGGTGAATTTCGCTATCGCCGGATCGATCGGAATTATGTCCTCGACGATTATCTGCATTCGTTCGTTGCGCAGATCGAGCGCGCCGCTGATAAACACGATGTTATCCTCGGTCACATGCTCGATGAGTTTCTGGTATGAGCGCGGGAACAGGACCGCCTCGCACTTGCCCGAAAGATCTTCGAGCGTCAGGATCGCCATCTTGTCGCCCTTTTGGGTCATGATCGGACGGATCCCGGCGATCATGCATCCGACGTTTACGTTGCGCCCTTCGGGGTGATCTTCAATCTGTCCGAATGTAAAACCGTTGGGCTGGGTCAAGCTGGCTAGCTCCCATCCGTAGCGCACCAGCGGGTGCGAGGTGATGTACAAGCCCAGAGTCTCCTTCTCCGCCGTCAGCAGTTGGGCCTCGGACCAGGGCTCAACATTTGGGAATCGCGGGGCCTGGAGGGTCGGGTCGCCCTCGCCGAACGCATCGAAGAAGTTCATCTGCCCGCTCTTGCGGTCGGCGGCCGCCGACTGGCCCAGACGCATCGCGTCGTCAAGCGCCGCGCACATCGCCGCGCGATGAGCTCCCAGGGCGTCAAATGCTCCGCACTTTATCAACGCTTCTATAGCACCGCGATTTACCTGCCGCAGGTTCACGTATTCGCAGAAATGGTACAGGTCGGTGAAGCCTCCGCATTCGTCGCGCCCGGCGATTATGGCTTCCACCGCCTTGCGCCCGACACCCTTGACGCCGGCGAGACCGAAACGGACCTGCTGTCCGTCAACAGTGAAGTCGGCCTGGCAGGTGTTAACGTCGGGCGGAGCGATGTTAACGCCCATTCGAGCGGCGTCGGCCATATACTGCACAATCTTATCGCTGTCGCCGCATTCAAAAGTCAGAGTCGCAGCAAGGAACTCGCGCGGGTAATGCACCTTGAAGTACGCTGTCTGGTAAGCGACGATCGCGTATCGCGTTGAGTGGGCCTTGTTGAAACCGTATCCGGCGAATTTTTCGATCAGTTTGAAAAGTTCGTCGGCGTCCTCTTTGGTAATCCCGTTTTCCTGAGCTCCGGCCTCGAAGTTGGGGCGTTCTGCGGCGATTTCTTTGACCTTCTTCTTCGATATAGCCTTAATCAGCGTCAGCGCGCGGTTCAGCGGAAGCTTGCCCAGGCGATTGAGCACCTGCATAACCTGTTCCTGATAGGCCATTATCCCATGGGTCTCGGCCAGAAGATCGTCCACCAGGGGATGGACCGAAGGGACGCCCTCGGTTCCGGCTTTGCGCGCACAATAGGTGCCTATCAACTCCATCGGACCGGGACGGTACATGGCGTTGGCGGCGATCAGGTCTCCTATCGCTTCAGGCTGCATCTGCATCAATACGCCCTTCATGCCGCCGGACTCGAACTGGAACACGCCGTCTGTCAGACCCTTCTGGAACAGCTCGAAAACCTTCGGATCGTCAAGCGGGATCTTCTCGGGGTCTACGTCATGACCTAACCGGGCGGTCACCAGTTCGCGGGCGCGCTGGATTATGGTCAGCGTCCTGAGGCCCAGGAAGTCCATCTCCATCAAGCCGACGGCCTCGCACGTGGGACCGTCCCACTGTGTGATCGCGTCGGTGCTGTCGGCCTGTTTGCAGAGAGGCACAACTTGTTCGAGGGGAATGTCGGCGACTATAACGCCCGCCGCATGCACGCCCGCATGACGCGCCAGGCCCTCGATATTGCGAGCGTGATCCAGCAATGCTTTGACGTGCGGCTTGGTGTTGTAAAGCGCCTGCAGCTCGGGCTCGACCTTAAGGGCCTTATCGATCGTCATCTTCAACTGCTCGGGAATCAACTTGGCGATGCTGTTGACTTCCGACAGCGGGATGTCCAGAACACGACCTACGTCGCGGATCGCCGCACGCGCCTTGAGCGTACCGTAGGTGATGATCTGGGCGACGTGTCCGTATTTCTCGCGGACGTACTGGATGATCTTGGAGCGGCCTTCCTGGCAAATGTCGATGTCCAGGTCAGGAGCCTCATGGCGCTCGGGGTCAGTGAAACGCTCAAACAGGAGCCCGTAACGCATAGGATCGACGTCGGCGATACCGAGACAATATCCCAGCAGAGTAGCCACCCCACTGCCTCTCGGTGCGTTGGGGATCGACTTAGAGCGGGCGTATTGAACGAAGTCGTTTACGATCAGGAAATAGGAACTGTATGTTTTATCAGCAATTACCTGCAATTCGCGATTCAGACGCTCTGTATATTCCTGCGGGATATCCTTACCTTCAAAGCGGTCTTGCAAGCCCTTCCAGGCCAGATCGCGGAGATACTCGTCGTCCGATTGATTGTTGCCTGTGTCGAATACGGGCAGAAACTCGCCTGTGAAATCGATCGTCGCATCACACATTTCGGCGATTTTCAGCGTGTTGTCGCACGCCTCAGGCCAGGCCTTTAGTGCTTCCCGCATCTCTGCAGGTGTTTTTAAGTACAGTTCCGGAGGATATTTAAGGGCACCACCGTCATCCAGGGTCTTACCGGTCGAGATGCACGTGAGAACTTCGTGAGAACCCTTGGCCTCGCGGGTCATGAAGTGTACGTCGTTAGTGCCTACAATACCCACGCCCAACTTACCGGCCAGCTCCACCAAGCCGGGGTTAATCGCTGTCTGCTCCGGGATGCCCTGGTTCTGGATCTCAATGAAGAACCGCTCGGGTCCAAAGATATCTCGGTATTCGCCCCCGATCCGCAGGGCCTCATCAGGCTTGTTGTTCATCAGAGCCTGGGGAATCTCCCCGCCGAGACATGCGCTGGTGCAGATTATCCCGTCGCTGCATTCATTGAGCAACTCACGGTCAACACGTGGTTTATAATAAAATCCTTCCAGGTAAGCCCGCGAGGCGAGCTTCATTAAATTGCTCCAACCGGTCTGGTTCATCGCCAGCAGGACCAAGTGATACGCCGCAGTCCGCTGGTTGCCCATTGTGCGGTCCTGACGGGTAGTCGGTGAAATATACGCTTCGATACCAAGGATTGGCTTGATTTCGGCTTTTTCGGCCAGGCGGCAGAGATTAGGCGCGCCGAACAAATTCCCGTGATCTGTCAGTGCTATGGCGGGCGAACCGTGGTTTTTTGTCGCGTCGACCAGATCCTCTATCCGATTCCCGCCGTCCAGTAGTGAGTAGTGCGAATGCACGTGCAAGTGAACGAATCCATCCATGGTCTTATCTCCGCGTTTTGTTTCCTTACGTTGCAGATCAGTATACCCAGCCCGCATCGCGAGAAACAAGAGCTTGTAGATCAATAAAGCAGATTGACCGATCGGCGCGGCGGCGGCTACCGGTTCGGATAGGCCAGCGGTCTGGTAACGTGAAGACGCAATGACTTACCCTGCAATATCTTGTCGCAATAAGCGCGAGTGGCTGGCCCGGCGAATCTGTCGACCAGGAGCTTTCCGGAAATGCCCGGATTGTTCTTCAGATGTTTCGATACGCGAGTCGGTCCCATGTGATACGCCGCGAGCACAAGATAGGCGTCTCCGTCGAACCGGTCAGCCAGAATCCGAAGATACGTGGTTCCAATTAAAAGGTTGTATTCTGAATCGAACAGATCGCCCCTCTCCCGGCCGGGCAGGTGTTTCAGGGCGTCGGTCTCCGCAGCGGGCATTATCTGCATGAGCCCCTTGGCGTTCAGCCGGGAAACGGCTTGGGGATCGCCTGAGCTTTCCGCTAGAACTACCTTGTGTACAAAGACTTCTGGTAAGTCAGAGCGAGTGGCGTATCTGCAGATTAAAATGCGATAGTCCTGCGGCGACTCTTCAAGCGTGGGGTCAGGGCGGTTCAGGTAGCGAATCGCAAAGAAGAGCCCTATCGCCATAATCCCAACGAACAGCAGAATAACCCAACGGTGTATGGATGGTCTGTAGATCATCCTGCGGCATCGCAGGCGGAATCTTCGGAGCCTTTTGCGAAGTCGCCGGCCAAGTGATCGAGGTTTTCTATTGAGCACCAATACGATTGATCCTTATTCATGCGGTGCGGTAGTTGGCGAGTATATCATATGCGGCATGCTTCATACATCAGGCGGACTTAGCTGTCAACTCTGGCGCCCAGAGCCCTTATTATGCGGTCGAAGTCATCGAGGCTGTAGAAATCTATGGTGATGCCTCCGGTGTTCTTCGCCCTTCCGGTGCGAATGGACACGCGTGTTCCAATGCTCTGGGTAAGCTGCTGTTCGAGATCCAGTATATAAGGTTGCTTGGTGTTGCGTTTGGGTGTCGCCGGCGTGTCGGGGTTACGGCTGTTTTCTGCGATGACCAGGGACTCAAGCTGGCGGACCGACAGGTTGCGGGCAGCGGCCTTTCCTGCCAGGGCCAACTGAAGCGATGGCCTGCCGGCAAGACCGGCAAGTACCTTGGCGTGTCCGAAAGACAACCGCCCTTTCAGCAGCAGCAGTTGGACATCATCCGATAAGTCTAGTAGCCGTAAGTAGTTAGCGATGGTCGCGCGAGGTTGACCGAGTTTCTGGGCCGCCTGGGCCTGTGTCAGCGAGAATCGATCGATATAGTCTCGGTACGCCTTGGCCCGGTCGATTGGATTGAGATCCGCCCGCTGGATGTTTTCGATGATCGCCCACTCAAGAAGCTGTCTGGCGTCTGCTTCTCGCATCACGCACGGGACAGTCGCCATGCCTGCGAGTTTAGAGGCCCGCAGGCGTCGTTCGCCCGCTATTAATATATATGGTCTGTCGACATCGTTTTCGCCCTTGGGCGCCACAAGCAGCGGCTGGAGGATTCCGTGCTCGCGTACGGAGGCGGTCAGCTCAGCGAGTTGTTCGCTGTCGAACTCCCGCCTGGGCTGGTACGGGTTCGGTGCGATCTGCTCAACTGGGAGGAGCTGCTGTTTGGCGTCCTGCGACGTTTCTGCGTCGATTGCCTCGATTTGCGGTGCTGCAGGTGGTGCTCCCTGGGATACTTTGGTCGCAGGAGACGCTGATTGGGCCTGTTCGACCGGTTCAGGCACTGTTTCGGGCAGTGCTTCCGGCGCCGGTTCGGGTGTGGACTTGGTTATGAGGCTTGAAAGCCCCCTGCCGAGGCGTCGTTTACGGGCGGCGGGCTTAGGCTTCTTGGCTTTGGCTTTTGCCATTGCAGACCTCCTGCGTAGTTCTACGGGTCAGAAAGTGGTTGTGAAGTTTGTTTTGGGCCTGAGGCCTTGTGGTGTTGACAAACAGTGTTCCACGTGGAACAGAGAACATGCGTCATTCGTGATCTACTTAGAATAACGTCTACATTAGTTGTTGCAAGTGAAAAGTCGGTCGCGAAGAGTTATTTTCGACATATTTGATTCATAGCAACTGATAGACGTCAGGCAGGTAAAGGAGGCATGCATTTGTGAACTACAGCTTCCGGCAAAGTACGGTGAGATAGGTGGTCTATATGACGGGCAGTGACAGAGGATGAGCTCTGATCCGCAACGCCAGGCATGGGGCGTGTTCCACGTGGAACACGCCCGAGCGTGTCTGCACACTCGCTCGGTCAGGCGGGCCGAGCGCATCGACAGCATTCGTGTCTGCGTTGCGACGGCGCGGAGTTCGATAAGGCGATGAAGACAGCCCGAGCCAGGAACAAGTGCGACTTTGCAACTGACGGTTCCTCCGCGGCTCAACCGCCAAGTATGGCTGACCAGATGATTACACGCGCAAAGTACGCGGTGTTCGCTAAGACATACAGCGGTCGGGTCTGGGCTGCGACGGAGAGAAAAGGGCGGGCGAAAACCTCAAAAACGCTTTTTGCGTGTTTTGAGTAGTTATTGGCTGATATTGATCAAATATGCGCTAAAAGGGCCAAAGATTCGTCAAAGTATGGCTAAAAGCGAGATTAAGACACAGACGTGATATAAGGAGTTACGAGCATGTTCGGCACAACAAACATATTGGGCGATCTGATAGAAGCTGGGCGGCATGGTTTTGGCCAATTTTGGTCAGTTATTAACTTATATTAACCATATATGGATGAAAACAGCCCGTTATTGGCTAAAACCGGTCCTCTATAATCTATGCAATCCTGGCCGCGACGAACGTGTTAGCCACACCGAACATATTTCGCGTATTTTAACTTATGAGCGGAATTTGGCCGGCGGCGACATCATATGAGGTAGCCTGGATATGTGAAAAAGGGGGCGCAGGCTTGGCGCTTGGGTCTGGGGATCTGGAACAAAAGACACGGGCAGTGGACCGGCAGGCGGAATTGAGTACAATTGGGCCCAACGATGGCAATCTGAAAGGATCATCATGAAGAACGTCAAATCGCTTGCGTGTCTGTTTGCAATCGCCGTGAGTCTGCTTCTGGCGGGACAGGCGCCGTGCCACGCCGCTGATAACGTTGTGCGAGTCTTTATCTTCGCCGGACAGTCGAACATGGTCGGCTCGGACTCCAAGGAGTCGCTGGTCGACAACCACCCGCCGTTCAAGGGCGCCGCGGCGCCGCAGAAGGATGTTCGCTTCTCGTACAATCTCGGGCCGGACCAGAAGTCCGACGGATGGGTCGCCATGGCGCCTGTGCGGGGCGTATTCGGGCCCGAGATGACATTTGCCAGAACGCTTAAGAAGGACGGCGTCGGTCCGATCGTGATCATCAAGGACGCTTGGGGCGGTACTACGATGATAAACGACTGGAACCCGGCCGGGCCGGAGAAGGGCAAGAAGCTCTACGCTCGGATGATGAAGCAGATCGCCGACCGCCTGAAGGAGCTGAAGGACAAGGGAGTCAAGTATCGCATCGAGGCGATGATGTGGCACCAGGGCGAGAACGACATGTTCAATAAGGAGGGGATCGTCACGTACGAAAAGAACCTCCGCAATTTCATCGCACATGTCCGCAAGGATCTCAAATCGCCGAAGCTGAAGATCTTCATAGGTGAAATCAGCAACAAGGGCGTCTGGGGAATGGACAACCGCCATCGGGTCGCCAAAATCTGCGTCCAGCAGCTTGCGGTCGTCAAGTCCGATCCGAACGTCTGGTTCGTGCCCACCTCGCACGTCGGTTTCAAGATCGGCAGGTCGGTGGGGCTGCACTATCACTTCGGTACGCTCGGGCAGCTCCAGCACGGCGAGGCTTACGTGCAGCATTACCTGGCCGTGGTCGGCAAGCCGCTGAAAACGAAAGACCGCAGCTTTGCCATGGCAGACCTGCCCAAAGGTAAGAAAGTCAAGCTCTTCATACTTGGCGGGCAGCGGAACATGGAGGGCGAAGAGGCATACGTTTCGCAGATCGCCGATTTCCCGAAATACAAAGCACTGGCCGGCGACCAGAAAGATGTCCTGTATCAATATTCGTTCGGCGGGGGGGTGATGGCGTCCAAGAACTTCGAGCCGCTCGGCCCGACAGGTTACCTGTGCAACTTTGGTCCGGAGCTTAGCTTTGGCGCGGCGGTAAAGAAGACGTTGAAGAAGAACCAGACGCTGGCGATCTACAAGTACACCCACAGCGGCGCCCAGTCGATCGACTGGATCCCCGAAGGTACGGACATCCCGCACCGTGACCTGTACAAGAAGTTCATCGCGGGGATCAAGAAGGCTCGCGCCGACCTGAAGGCGGCCGGTTACCAGTGCGAGCTGGCGGGGGTGCTGTGGCACTGCGGCGAGAACGATCGTGCGCTGCACCAGCAGGCCAAGATGTATGCAGGGAATCTCAAGAAACTCATCGATGCCGCACGCAAGGATCTGTCGGCTCCGAATCTGAAATGGTTCATAACCGAGCAGCCGGTGATCCCACCGTCGTGGGCGGGTAAGCGGAAGTTCCTGCCGGTGACCGAAGATCTGCAAAAGCTCGCAGCCGGCGACGCGAACACAACGTTCATTAAGACCTCCCACCTGCCGCATCGAATAGTCGTGTTCGGAACGGAAGGGATCCTCGCCCTGGGCGCCGAAATGGCCAAGGCGCTCGGACAGTAGGGGGCTGATATAGTTGACATCGTCGCCGGTTGCGCGGGATACTGACCGCTGCGGCCGGATGGTCCGGCGCGAAAACACCAGTGGGAACCCAAACCCCTCAATCGCATGCAACACGAAGAGCCCAAAGCTCCGCCCAGAGCGTTCGACTGGGACCGATACACCAATCTATGGTCGGTTCAACTCAAGATCGCCGCGCTGGTCGTGCCGGTGGTCCTGGTGGGCGCGACGATCTGGTTCATCTGCTCACCGGACAAGTACAGCGGCCCGCCGTTTTTCATCGGCTGGCTGGTCGTTCCAATATACATCCGTATGGCGATGAGTCGATATACGATGTATCGGGACGCTCCAGCTTATCCATGCACCATAACGAAGATCATGCGGCAGGATGATTTGGCGTTCGCCACCAGCCGTTACATCGTCTATGAATATGAAATTGACGGCGAGGTCTATACCGGCGCCCACCTTACCGAGCAGCACAAGCTATGGCGGGTGGGCGATACGGCCTATGTGTTGGTCCATTTCAAGCGCCCCGGAAAATCATACCTCTGGCAAGGCGCCACAGTCAGAAAGAACAAACGCGGACGTTTTCCAGGAGAATCTCCGCCCGACCGCTGATACCCCGGGCGCCGTGCTCTGCTTTCATCACTCTACTTCGACTATCACTCGGAAGCCGTAGTTGTAGTGGCGGTATTTCGGGCCTGTCCAGCTGTTGCGGGCGGCCGATCGCAGGTGGATCGGGTCGTTGTACCACGAGCCTCCGCGGGCGACGACGGTCTTGGCCTCCTTGTCGCAGACCGGATCCACTTTCTTCCCGCTGGCGTAGAAATCCTTTGAATACCAGTCGCGGCACCATTCCCAGACGTTCCCGTGCATGTCGTACAAGCCCCAGGCGTTGGGTTTTCGCAGTCCGCCTTTGCGTGCGTAGGTCTTGTTCTTCTGATTGTCGATCATATTGCTGCCGAGCCAGCCGTACTCGCCAATCTTCTTCGGGTCGTCGCCGTAGCAGAACGCCGTTTCGCTGCCTGCGCGGCAGGCGTATTCCCACTGGGCCTCGGTCGGAAGGGCGACCTTACGCTCGATCTTCTTCGACAGCTTATCGCAGTACTCGATCGCTTCGCGCCACTGCATCCAACTGGCCGGCAGGTCCGGACCGATCTTCGTCACCATCTTGCCGTCATACGGTTTGGAGTCCATGACCGTTTCCCACTGGGCCTGGGTCAACTCGAACACGCCGATGTAGAACGGTTTGCTGATGGTGACCTTGTGGCGGGGGTGCTCGCTGGCGTAGTGGATGTCTTTCCCGCCGAACTTCTTTGCCGATTCGGCGGGGCTGAACTTTCCGCCCATCATGAATTCACCGGCCGGGATTAAGACCAGCTTCATCTTCACGCCCTTGGGCAGATCGAGGGTGAGAGTTTTGGGCGGAGTCTTGACTTTATCTTTGGCTGCAGGTTTGGCGGTTGTCTTGGCCTGCACGTTTTCAGAGCAGCCGGACGGGGCGATCAAAGCAATCGCCAGACACGCTGCAAATATGATCTCAAACTTCTTCATTAAACTATCTCCTGCCCTGCGGTGCGCCCGCGATTTCCGCGGGGCTTTCTCTCAGTATCCGGCGTTCTGTCCGACCGGAACGACTTTAGTCTCCGCTCGCTCCGAAAGCAACCACTACCCGCAGACCATAGAAGCGGCTGCGGGGATCTGCGGCGCTCCAGTCGCGGAACGCGGCGCGGCAGAGTTGCGTGGTGCTGAACCACGACCCGCCGCGAGCGACCCGCTCGGTGGCGTGCGTGTTGTTTGCGGACCCGCCGTCTTTCGCATTTTTCGTATTGGCATTGGCGTAGCGTTTCGCGTCGTACCAGTCTCGGCACCATTCCCAGACATTCCCGTGCATGTCATGGAGGCCGAATGCGTTGGGCGTTTTTCGCCCGACCGGGTGGGCGTACATCCGGTTCGTGTCCCACGCGTTATCTTTGCACCAGGCGTAATGGACGAGCTGCGATGCGTCATTTCCGTAGCTGTACGCCGTTGCGGCGCCGGCGCGGCAGGCGTATTCCCATTGTGCTTCGGTGGGAAGCGTGACTGTACGGTTAGTTTGCTTCGAGAGTTTCGCGCAGAATCGGGCGGCCAGATCCCAGGTGATGTAGCTGGCGGTGTGGTTGTCTCCGGATTTGGCCCACTCCAATCCGTCCCACGGTTCTGAGCCCATAACGCTGCGCCACTGGGCCTGGGTGACCTCACAGACGCCGAGGTAGAACGGCTTGTCGATTGTCACCCGGTGTTGGGGGCCTTCATCGTCAAAACGGCCGAGTTCAGTCTTCGGAGAACCCATCAAGAATTCGCCGGCCGGGATGCGTGCAAGCCCCATCGTAACGCCATTACCGAGATCCAGCGTAAGACGGTCTACATTGCGGGCGCACCCGACTGGTAAGATTAATCCAAACGCCAGACACGCCGCCAACACGCTCCCGAACCGTTTCATTTCCGCATCTCCCAGGAAAAGCAATGCTCGCAATCATCGCGGGCTGGTCGGAGGATTCCATGGGTCTCTCCAGATTGAATCAACGTAGGGCGGCTTGCGATATTGAAAGCGACGTGATAATTCGGACGGTGATGGCGCCGGCCGCACTCCAAATTAACGACTTCGCGGTTCGACGCCGAGAAGGTGTCGTACGAAGTAGTCGCTGCGTCTGCGCATCCCGTACCTGCCGCCGTCGCCGTGGCCGTAGCCTGGGATATAGAGCATGTCGAAATCCTTGTCGGCTTTGATCAGTGCGTTTACCACCTGCAGCGTCGAGGCCGGGTCGACGTTGGTGTCCATCTCGCCTACGATCAACATGAGTTTGCCCCTGAGTTTGTGCGCGTCGGTTGCGTTTGATTGCGCCGCGTAGTGCGGTCCGACGGGCCAGGACATCCAGGCCTCGTTCCACCAGATCTTGTCCATGCGGTTATCGTGGCACCCGGCGCTGGCTACGGCGACTTTGTAGAAGTCCGGGAAGTCGAGTACGGCGCGCATGGCGTTCTGTCCGCCGGCCGAGCCTCCGTAGATTCCCACGCGCGAAACATCCATGTACGAATACTTCTTCGCGGCGGCTTTCATCCAGAGCATCCGGTCCGGCAGGCCGGCGTCGGCGATGTTCTTGAAGCAGTAGTCGTGGAACGCCTTGGACCGATGGTTCGTTCCCATCCCGTCGAGTTGGACCACGACGAAGCCCAGTTCGGCCAGCGATTGTGCGTAGTAGTGGCGTGAGAACCTCTTGGGCGTGTACGCGCCTTGCGGGCCGGCGTAGATGTGTTCTATCACCGGATATTTTTTCGATTCGTTGAGATTGGTAGGGCGGTAGACCACGCCCCAGATGTCGGTCTTGCCGTCGCGCGCCTTGGCGGTGAACCGCAGCGGCATTTTCCATCTAGTGGCCTTCAGGGCCGTCATGTCGGCGGTCTCCAGCACGCAGATTAGCTTGCCGTCCGACGAGCGGCGCAGTTCGGTGCGGCCCGGATCGTCGACCCGCGAATAGTTGTCGATGAGGTATTTCTTCTCCTTGTCCGGCGAGTATTCGATCCAGTGCGTCCCGTCGCCTCGGGTCAGGAGCGTCAGGCCGCTTCCGTCGAAGTTGATCCTGGCGAAGTGCACGTGGTAGGGGTCCTGGCCGGGAATGATCCCGCCGGCGTGGAACCAGATCTGGCGTTTCTTGTCGTCGATGCGATCGACCCCGCGGACGAGCCACTTGCCTTTTGTGATCCGGTTCTTGAGCTTGCCGGTCTTGGCGTCGAACAGGTACAGATGGTTCCACCCGTCGCGTTCGGAGGCCCAGATGATCTCGCCGTCTTCTTTCGGCCAGTGGCACAGCAGCTTGAAGGCGTGATCGAAGAACGTTTTGCACGTCTCGTCGATCAAGGCCCTCGCCGTTCCGCTGGCTGCGTCTACGGCGACGATCCGCACGGCCTGATGACCGCGCTGGTTGTAGAAGAACGTGAAGCGTTTTGAATCGGTCGACCAGTTCACATGGCTCAGCCGCCACGGGGTTTCGAACAGCTTGTTCGATACCGGAATCTCTTTGCGTTTTTCGATGTCGAACAGGTAGGGGCGCGGCGTGTCGATCGGATCGCCCGGGCGCGCGTAGTTTCGCGTGTGCAGCTTGGGATGCAACTTTCCGTTCGGACAGGACTCGATCAGGTAAAGCTTGCTGGCCTTGCCTGGCTTGATGCGCATCGCGACGAGCTTCTTCGAATCGGGGGACCAGGACACGCGATTGGAATACGCGTTGGCCTCGGTCCCGTTCTTCGTCAGCGCCCAGGATAGTTTTTCATTCTTCTTATCCTTCTTGTCGCCCTCGATGCGGATATGGATGTTGAAGTCCTTCACGAACGCGGTCATCTTTCCGTTCGGCGACCTGTTTCCGCTGGTTTGTCGACCCCGGAATCCGCCCATGCCGTGATGGCGCCGCCGCCTGCCCCTCGGCTTGCCGATCGATTTGGGTTTGATCTTGCTGCGAGCGACTTTGTGGGTCTTCGTCGAATACTTCCAGACGACTTTGCCGACCTGCAGGCGGATCTCGCCGTCGTCGGCGAATTCGATCAGATCGATCGGGAGCTTATCGGGCGAACATTTCCTTTTGCTCGCCGCCGACAGCCCGGCCGCTACTTTCGCGTGATCGAACGCCGGCTTCCGCAAACCTTTCGCCGCGTCGACGAGGATAAACTCGCGTTTCCTGTCGCGCAGATCGTTGCGGTACCAGAACCGCTGACCGTCGTCGAACCAGTGCGGTTTAACGTTGGTCTTGAAGACCGTGTCGTTGGTCATGCCGCCGAGTTCGGCCGCGCGTTTGTAATCGGCCCGCGTGCCCTGGGCCCGGGCCAGACCGCCCAGCGCCGCCAGAATGGTGATGATAGTGATCGACAACTGTAAGCATTTTGAACTCATCAAACTTCCTCGCGAGGATGTAAATACGCAACGAACAGTATGGGCTCAATATACTCCATTCCCGCAATTCAAGCACGGGAGAATCCGCCAAACGTCCGATCACCAGCCCGGACTGGTCGGTTCACTTGCGGGCGAATACGTCGAACAGGCTCTCTTCATCCTGATCGGGAACGATCCATTTGGTTTTCAGGCAGATGACTGCCATTGCGAATCCGGCCGCAAATCCGCCGATATGCGACCAGAGAGCGGTTTGACCGCCCCAATCCAGTTTCAACATCAACAAGTTCCATGCGATCCAGAAGAGGATCATCCAGCCGCTGGAGATTATCTGCGTGCCCATACGCAGAAAAAACACCGAGAGTACTTCAAGATCATTGCGTGGGAAATATATCAGGAACGCCCCCATGACACCGAATATGGCTCCCGAGGCCCCGATCACCGGTCCGCCCCGAAACGTGTAGTGAGCCATTCCAGAGACCAGGGCGCACAATGCGTAGAACACCAGATATCGCCAATGCCCGAACTTATAGTTGACCGCATTTCCGAACACCCACAAGAACAGCATATTTGCAGCAAGATGCACGTAACCGCCATGCACCAGCGATGACGTTAACGACAGAAGCGGATACCGGGCGGCATCAGACGTGAAGTTGACTTCGACTTCAAACAGATCGATGCCAACAACATTAAGACCGGCCATCTGCATCAGGAGTTCGGCGTCATTGAATGCGGCGATGCTGATGGCGATGGTCAGCGCCATGATCGCGTAGTTTGCCCAGGGCTTGCAGTCGGTCGGTACGTGCGCCCTGTACGGAAGCAGAAAAAACATGCGATATCCCTTTTTATGCCGAGGAGCCCGAATAGAATCGTCCCAAGTGAGATTATGCGCTCTTATAGAACGGAGGCAAGGGCGGAACCCCCGATAAACGCGAATATTTGGATCGCATAACGATTCACGCAGCGTTGCCGCACGTCGGATCGAATGTTACTGCGTGACTACTTCTTTGCTCCATTCCCGGTGCAGTTTTTTCAAGCGTGCGACAACTTCAGGATGCTTGGCGGCCAGGTTCTTCGTTTCGGTTACATCGGCGTCCATGTCGCTGAGGAACAGGCCGGCTGACTTACCGCCGACCAGCTTCCATTTGCCTTGTCTTACCGCCCACATTCCGCACGACGACCAGTGCAGGGTTTCGTGCGGCGACGGCGCCTTTGCCGATTCGATCACTCCTTTGAGGCTCTTGCCGTCTATACGCCTCTTGATCCTCGGCAGCCCGCAGTATTCTGCGACTGTCGGCAGCCAGTCTATCGAGCAGGCGATCTGATCGCGCACCTGGGCGGCGGGAATCTTACCCGGCCAGGAGATCATCGCCGGCACTCTCAGCCCGCCTTCCCAGCAGGTGAACTTGTGACCCTTGTAGGGGCCAGAGCTTCCGCCGCCGCCGAAGGTTCGAACCTCGACAGAGTGGCCGTGATCGCTCTGGAAAACAATTATCGTGTCGTTGCGGAGTTTGAGCTTGTCGACAGTCGCGATGACCTGGCCGATCTTGTCGTCCAGCGACGTTACGAACGACGCGTATCGCTTGCGTTTGATGTCCTTCATGCCGGCGTACATTTTGACGAACTTCCGCTCGGCCTGCAGCGGGTAGTGGGGCGTGTTGAACGGTAGGAACAGGAAGAACGGGCGGTCCTTGTTTTCGGTTATGAACCGTTTGGCCTCGCGGACCATGATGTCGGGGAAATACTCGCCGTCTTCAAAGTACTCCTTGGTGTCCTTCCACAGATCGTGTCGATTCGGTCCGGACCAGAAGAAGAAGTGCGAGTAGTTGTCGATGCAGCCGACCTTGTGGCCGAGGAATTCGTCAAAGCCTTGTGCGTTTGGGCTCAGGTCCAGCGCCTCGCCGAGATGCCACTTGCCGAACAGGGCGGTTCGGTAGCCCGAGGCCTTGAAAACTTCGGCGATGGTGAGTTGTTTGGCGGGCATTCCGCGCATTCCGCCGGCGTTGGACGCCAGTTGTGCGCGTTGGGGATATCGTCCCGTCACCAGCGAGGCCCTTGACGGCGAGCAGACCGGCGCTCCGGCGTAGAACTGCCCAAACCGCACGCCGCTTTTGGCCAGGGCGTCCATGTTCGGCGTGATGAGATCTTTGGCGCCGTAGCAGTTAACGTCGACGCTGCCCTGGTCGTCGGTAAGGATTACGATAACGTTCGGTTTGCGAGCCGCCTTTTCGGCAGCCTGCAGCGCCGCGGGACTGACGGCCAGCACAGCGGCGGTCCGACCGATATTTTTGAGGAGACCTCGTCGCGTGATTCTTCTTGATGGCATGGAATTCAGCTCCTGTGCGGGTTTGGCGCTCTTGGTCGTAAGGGGGCAGTATCATTGCATACCGTCAGGTTGTCAACGACCTGGCCGCCCGTTGGAACCGTTAGAATGCGTTTGCCCTGCGTGTGCGCTCCATCGCCGCTTGTGATTCTGTCTAACTGTTATATAATCGACGCCTCGGGCCGGGAGTGTCCGGTTGGTATTTTTGGGAATTGCAATTGAAAGGGCATCGAAATGGGGTTTGATATTTCTTACCACGCGGTTGACGTTGATTTCATCCAGCAGCGATTGCTGTCGTACGTGATGGGCCAGGGCGATATCGATGAACTGCTGGAAACCGCCGTGCGAGTGTCGACAACCCGATTCCGCGCCAACGCCTGGGGTCTGGGCGCGATGAAGGCCTGCAATCCGCCCCGACAGGCCCCTGTTGGGCCAAAGAAACCGGGCCTGCTGGCGAGATTCTTCGGAAAATCCGCCCCCGCCGCCGAGCCCCAAACGCCCGCGACGGAGCCTCCGTGTAAGTTTGAATCGGATCTGTACGTCTGGGGCCGCCCGTTTTTCATCACCAGCCAGGACCCTCAAGAGGTCTCCGAAACAATTGATCGCTACCTTAACGCCGCCGCCAGCGATATCGTCGACCAGATCGCCCGCGAAATGCTGGCGGGGCTGGCCCCGTCGCTGGTCGACACCGTCCAGCCGGACATGACGGGCACAATTCCGCCCGACGATGCGGTAAAAGAGGACACACGCAGTCAGCTCGACCAACTGCGCGGCGCCTACGAGGCGATTGCGACCGGACAGAAGGTCTCGGCTCCCGGGGGCGAGCAAGTGGCGCCGGATGAGTTTCTGGCCCAGTTCGTACCGCTGACCATTCTATCGCTGGCGTCGCTGTTTCGGCCCGGTTGGATGGCTCGCGGGCACGTCTGGCCGACGGAAATGCTCAAGAAGGCCGGTCTGGACGTCGGGGCGTTTTTCGAACCGACCGGCGCGATCTTCCAACCGTTGCTGGAGCGGGCTCCGACAGTAACCCGCTTCCTTGAGCCGACCATAACCAGCAACTATACGGTTGGCGGATTTGTTCCTGCCGACAAGGTCGCATCGCTGAAGCAGTGCATACAGGACAATCGCGAGAAGATCCTGGCTCCGGCGGCGGCCGAAGACTGGGGCGACTACGCCGCCGTGTGCCTCGACAAGATCCTGGAGACGCTGCACGACGCCGAACGTCGCAAAATGGCGTTTATCGAAGCCAGCGAAGTCTACAGCGCCCCGATGGGCATCATGAACTGACCGGTCGATCTGAAAGCCGCAACGCAGCAGGAATATCGGTTTGCGACCGCTGGTCAGCGGAGCACGGTTGTTCTGCGGGTTGACGACGCCTTTCGTTGTTTGATTTGCACTACAGCTTTTATGGCGTTCAGTAGTTCTACGGCCTGGCGGTTGCGGGGGTTGAGCTTCAGGATCGTGCGTATTTCCCTGATGAACGTGTTGTAAGGTCTGATCCATGCGTTGGATTTGGGACGGTAGACAGCGTTGGTCCGCTTGGCGTAGATCCTGGCCCGCAGCGTGCGGACGTTATCGTCGAACTCATCGCTCACGTCGCCCTTTCCGGTCTTGCGTAACAGGGCGATCGACAGGTCTCGCAGCGCCATAGACCCAGCCGACGCACTCCATGACCCGAAGTTGCGCTTCGATGCGCTAAACGGTTTCAGCAGATCCGGAGCGTATGTCAGCGCCCGCAACCGGTAAAGGCCCGCATGTCCGCGATGGGTCCTCATAAGGGTCATGATCTCCTTGCGAACGACGGTGGTCTGTCCTTTGGCGATTCTGTCTTCAAGATCGCTCCCATCGAAGGCTACGGTGTCTGCGGGCGCGGGTTTCGGTGCGGTGGTTGTCTGTTTTGGGCGTGCGGTAAGCACTGATTTGCCCCTCTCGGCCTGCCAGGTAAGGAACATCCATACTGTCGCCCAAGCGTCTCCGTACATCGGGTCGGGCCAGGTCTTGGACTTGCCGCGCGCAATGGTTTTGGCGTTCTTTGAGTCGCTGAAGCTGGTCTCGGTCCATCGCTGCACGCGGAAAAATGCGCCCGGGGCGTGGGTCTTCAGAATCGTTTTGCGATGCACCGCCCAAAATGCTTCGCGCGTCTTCTCGTCGGCCGACGCCGCCCCCAGCGCCGACCAGCCCATATTCATCATCCATGAGGCGTGTCCCTTCGGCGCCGCCTCGACATGTTCGACAAGGAACCGCCTGGCCGCGGCGAGCTTGCCCGGGTCGGCCTGGCCGTATCGCCCCAGCACCCACGCCACGCCGCCGGTGCGGCCGGGTTTTATGTCCGTGCGTTTTGAGACGTAGTAAAAAGATCCGCCACTGCGACCGAGTGCTTTTTCCAGTCCGCCCAGTGTGGCGGCAAATCCGTCTTTGTCGACCGCCAGGCCCTGTTCCCGGGCGGCTCCGAGGGCGGCTGCACACCAGATTGTAACGCCCACAAACGGACCGTATCCGCTGTTCTTGAGCCCGTGATTCCATCCTTTGGCTCCCTGTCTGCCCGATTCGAGACGTTTGACAAGTTTGGTCAGCCGCGCGTGCAGCGCCGCCGACGGTTCGACGCGGTGAACCTTCGAAAGGAACAGAATCGCAAACGCCAAAGGCCAGCTCTCGTGAGATGCGCCCAGGTTTCCGAAGGTCAGTGCAACGTACTTGTACAGTTTGTCGAGCGTGCGGCAGTGGGATCCCTTGCGGCGAGTATTGCCCTCGCCCAGCAGAACCAGGCCCATAACGCTGGACGACGGGACCTGCAGCGCGGGCCAACCAGCCAGACGAACCGGGATCGGAGAGCTCGTTTTAGACGCGGAGATGACTCTGCAGTACTTGGCCAGCAGTTTCTGGAACAGCGCCTCTCGCTGGGCGGCGGGCATGTTCAGATCAACCGCCGGGCCGGTGGCGGCGGTCTTAGGGGCGGTTCGACTGGTCTGCGTCCGGCCGGTACTCGCCGGGCGGATATTCCAAGTCGCCGCATGGCTAATCGCCGCCAGCGACAGCACAACCGCGCCCCCCCAACCCCAGCTCAGCGTTTTCGTGCGCTCAGAGCTCATGGAATATCCTGCGGTTTGATCTTATGCGTCTCTGCTTTTCGTAAGTTCGTCCAGCAGGACTGTTGCGTAGCAGCCTGACGGGGCGGTGAACTTCAGGAGCAGGTGGGAGCCTGTGTCGTCTACGACTTTTTCCAGCTCAAGATTGGAGATTTTAAAACGCAGCGTGCGTCGGGCGCCTTTGGCTTTCATGCGTCCGACGTGTCGGAAGTTTTCGATGTCTAGATTCCGCTCGGCCAGTACGCCGGTTTCGATCTGTCCGGGCTCGCCGGTGGCGATCGAGCTTCTGTAGCCGGGTATCGGTCCGGTGGGGCTTATTTCGAACGCCTCGGCCCGCGCCTGGGCCTCTTGCAGCGCTTCTGGCGCTGCTTCTACGGTAAATACCGCCTTTCCGCCGGCCCGGGCCGCCAGGTCCCCGGGCATTACCGTGTCGAGCGTTTTGATACGCCTGGCCAGCACATCATTGAACACCGCCGACTGCAGCGCCGAGACGTACAGGCGTTTCATGCGTTTGTCGACGGTGTAGACCGCGCGCTCGTTCTTGCGTTTCTTGTTGGCGTTCTTGTACGCCGAAAGCGCTCGTCGCGGGTGAGCGTAATGCTTGGGCCAGGCCGCCAAGGCGCCCTTTATATCGCCCTTGTCGAACGCGACGCGGGCTTCGTAGCAGTCTTTGGGGTCCGATTCGATGGGACGGCCGAACAGGATGGCGACGAATTCGTCCAGATCGTCGGCCACCAGCGCCCTCCCGAGCAGGGCGGTGTCATTACGCAGCCCGAACCGCTGGGGACCAAAGTAGTTAGGCACGCCGCGGCGGACAAGAACATCGAGTATCGCCTGGGCCCGGTCCAGGGCGCCCGACCCCGGATGGCGCACCTTTACGGTGAAGCGGTTGGCCTCCAGGTGGCCCGGGCGGAGCTTGTTGCCGTGCATCGCCGTTGACAGGATCTCGATCTGGCGGTCCTTGAACGCCGCCAGCTTCTTCGGGTCGGCGTGCTCCAGGCTCATCTGCTGGGTGGTCACCGCCTGTGCGTCTTTCAGGCCGGCTACGCCGATCTCAGACGGTTCGACCTGCATGTACTTTGCGATTCGCGCCACAGCCGCCGGCGTCGGTATCCCGCGTTTGCGGACGATGAAGTACACGTGCGTGCCCTCGCCCGAGGCGGGGTACAGCGGTATCTCTTCGACGCAAAAGTCGCTGGTGTTCTGTTTGATCAGTCCGCCGGTTCCGGGCAGGCCGACGGTAAGGTAAGGCAGGTTTTGGGCGTTGGGCTGCATAGTTTCTCCGCAGAGTTCAGTTTGGGATCGAAGCATTATACACGATTTCGGCTCCAGCTTCTTGCCGTTTGTCATAATCGTTCGCTACCAGTGATTACTGGTCACCGCGGTTTTGCGGCGGTACAATGATGTGTTATGAGTGATCGAATCGATACCATCAAGGCGATGCTGAAAGACAATCCTTCCGACGTGTTCCTGCTTTACAGTTTGGGAATGGAGGAGGTTTCCGCCGGGCGTCTGGACCTTGCCGCCGGCGCACTGATCCAGTGCGTAACCGCCGACCAGAACTACCTTCCGGCCCGTATCGAACTGGCCAAAGTGTTGCGGTCGGGCGGTGAGCTGACCCAGGCGAGAGCGGCGTTTGAGGGCGCTCTGGACCTGGCGATAAAGCAGGCCGACACCCATTCTGCCGACGCGATTCGAGTACAGTTGGAGGCTCTGGCTCAGTAGATGCTGCGTCCGCGGCGTCAATGGCCTGAAATATCCCCTAATTGGCGATTTTCCCGCTGTTTTTTGCGATTTTACGTCCTCTTTGCGCTGGTGTGCGGGACCGAAATATGCGATAATGCAGCATTGGAACAGGCCGCGTTCCCAGCCGAACAATTGCAGGCGGTCAATGAATGAGATTTGCACGGAAAGGACGATGAAAATATGGCCAAGGACAAGGCCTCCACAAAGAAGGACCAAGGCACCGCAGAGTACGGCCCAGCTCAGATTAAAGTCCTGCGCGGAATGGAAGCCGTTCGCAAGCGACCGGGCATGTACATCGGAGACACGACCACTCGCGGACTGCACCACCTGGTCTGGGAGATCGTAGACAACGCTATCGACGAAGCAATGGCCGGTCGTTGCAACAATATCCACGTGACTGTCCACCCCGACGAATCGTGCTCGGTTACTGACGACGGAGTAGGCATCCCGGTCGGAAAGCACCCCACCGAAGGTATCTCGACGCTCGAGGTCGTCTTCTGCCAGCTTCACGCAGGCGGCAAGTTCGATCACGGCGTGTACAAGGTATCCGGCGGTCTGCACGGCGTGGGCGCCTCGGTTGTAAACGCGCTGAGCGAATGGACCGAAGTGGAAGTCTGCAGAGACGGTAAGGTGCATCACATCGAGTTCGAACGCGGTAAGAAGAAGGCTGACATCCGCGAGATCGGAAAGCGCAAGCGGACCGGTACGAAGGTCACGTTCAAGCCCGACGGCGATATCTTCCCCGACACCAGCTTCAGGTACGATGTGATGCTCAAACGCCTCCGCGAACTGGCGTACCTGAACGAAGGGATCACGATCAAGCTCAAGGACGAACGAACGGGCAAGGGCGAAACCTTCAACTACAAGAAGGGTCTGCTGGCGTTCCTGGACCACGTTACCGAAGGCAAAACCGCGGTCCACAGGCCGATCGTTCTGCACAAGGAAGATGAAGCGCAGATGCTGGTTATGGATGTCGTCATGCAGTACACCGACGGATACTCCGAGACCATCTTCAGCTTCGCAAACAACATCAACACCATCGAAGGCGGTGCGCACCTGTCGGGCTTCAAAAGCGCTCTGACCCGAACCGTGAACTACTACGCCAAGACCTCCAAACTCCTGAAAGCCGGAACCAAAGCGCCCTCCGGCGACGACCTGCGAGAGGGAATCTCGGCGATTATCTCGGTCAAAGTGCCCGAACCGCAGTTTGAAGGACAGACGAAAACAAAACTCGGAAACTCCGAAGTCGAAACGTTCGTGACCCAGGCGGTCAACGAACAACTGGGCTCCTGGCTGGAAGAGCATCCCGCAGAAGCAAAGAAGATCGCCAACAAGGCCGTCTCGGCGATGCAGGCGCGCGAAGCGGCGAGAAAAGCTCGCGACCTTACCCGACGAAAAGGCGCGCTTACCAGCGGATCGCTGCCGGGAAAACTCGCCGACTGCCGCTCGAAAGACGTGGCGACCACCGAAATATATCTGGTCGAAGGCGACTCGGCCGGCGGGCCGGCCAAACAGGGTCGCGACTCGGCCACACAGGCGATCCTGCCGCTGAAGGGAAAGATCATCAACGTCGAAAAGGCCAGACTCGACAAGATCCTCAACTTCGCCGAAATCCAGAAGATCATCTCAGCCCTGGGCTGCGGGATCGGAAACGACGAGTTCGACCTGTCGAAACTGCGTTACGGTAAAGTCATCATCATGACCGACGCCGACGTCGACGGCAGCCACATTCGCACGCTGCTGCTTACGTTCTTCTACCGGTACATGAGACCGCTGGTCGAGGCTGGTCGGATCTTCATCGCCCAACCGCCTCTGTACCTCCTGGGCAAGGGCAAGTCGAAGGTCTACCTGCTCGACGACGCCGAACTGCGATCGCGACTCAGCGAAATGGGCCTGAAGGACACCAGGCTCGAACTGCGCGACCACACAGGCAAGAGCAAGAAGCCCAAGGTCGTCGCCGACATCTCCGGCGCGGCGCTCAAGGAGCTCATGGAACTGCTTAATGAACTGGCCGACAAGGTGCATATCGTCACGCGCCGTGGATTGAGCTTCGAAGAGCTGGTGGCTAACAAGGAAGACGGAAAGCTCCCGACCCACTGGATCCAGCTTGGCGACCAGGACCTGTTTTATCATTCGGCTCCGGCGTACGAGGCGTTCCTTAGAAAACACGAAGAGCTGCTGGAAACCGAACTCGAAAACGGAAATGGCGACGAAAACGGCAATGGAAACGGGAACGGGAAGAACACGCCCGAGGCGGCGCCTGCGTTAAGAATTACCCGGCGCGCTGAACTGCACGAGGCCAAGGCCATTGACGCGTTGATCAGGAAGCTCAAGACGCGGAAGCTGCCGGTAGAAGACTACTTCACCACTCGCGTCGAGGCGGTCACCGGCGAGTTGCCTCCGGCAAAGTACATCCTGATCAACGGCGACGACGAGACCGAAGTGGACAATATCGCCGAAATCTCGCCGGGCATTCGAAGTCTCGGAGCCAAGGGTGTTGAGATCAAACGATTCAAGGGCCTCGGCGAAATGAACGACATCGAACTGTGGGACACCACAATGAACCCCGACACCAGAACGTTGTTGCGGGTAAGGTCCGACAAGTCAGAGGATGTCGAACGAATGTTCTCGCTCCTGATGGGCGACGACGTGCAGAAACGCCGAGCGTTCATCGAAGACAACGCACTGGACGTGAGGAACCTGGACATCTGAACGACTAGTGATGAATGCGGAATGATGAATGATGAAGAACGCCCGCGCATGAAAGTGTGCGGGCGTTTTGTGTTTCAGATCGGTTTTGCGCAACTCCGCCGACAAACCGCTTGCGGTTTCGCGCGTCGTTGATTTACAGTCGCATCGGCGGTTTTCACGCAACGTAACGCTTGGCGATCCGTTAAACGAACTGTCGCTTTACTTGTAAGGAGCAGTCGTATGATCTGTGTGATAAGAACGTTTGCGGTTGTTTTGCTGCTGTCGGCGATTACTGTTGCCGAGGACAAGGCTAAGGTGGAAAAAGTCGAAAAGGAAAACCTTTCGGTAGTCGACATCTCAAAACAGACCGAGCGGCACGTGGTGATCGCCGCCGGTACCGAGCGGGTCTACCAGGGACATCCCACTACGCTGCTCATGCCGGACCGCAAGACGATGTTCTGCGTCTGGTCGATTGGTCACGGCGGACCGGCCGGCCCGATGGCTCGAAGCGATGACGCCGGCCTGACCTGGAAACGACTTGACGATCAGCTCCCGGCCGGCTTCAGGAAACATCGAAACTGCCCGAGCATCTATCGTATGGTCGATCCCAAGGGCAAGGAGCGATTGTGGGTCTTCTCGGCCTGGCCGGGCATGCCGCGCATCGTTAGCGAAGATTCCGGCAAGACCTGGACCGAGGCCAAACCCCTGGGCGTCAAGTGCGTGATGACGTTCAGCTCGGTGATCCGCCTGAAGGACGGAAGCTACCTGGGCATGTATCACCGGCGCGATGAGAAACGGGCGGTCCAAGTCATGCAGATAAAGACCGCCGACGGCGGATTGACCTGGTCGGCGCCGCGAATCGTGGCGGCCGTCGATAAGAAAGCCCCGTGCGAACCGTTCGCGTTTCGCTCGCCGGACGGCAAGGAAATCTGCTGCCTGATGCGGGAGAATTTCCATAAGGGGCGCAGCCTGATGATGTTCAGTACAGATGAGGGCAAGACCTGGAGCACCCCGGTGGACACGCCGTGGGGCTTGACCGGCGACAGGCACATGGGCGTTTACGCTCCCGACGGGCGTCTGGTGGTCTCATTCCGCGACAAGGCGATCGGCAGTTCGACATACAATCATTTTGTAGCGTGGGTCGGAACTTATGAAGACATCCGCAAGAGACGCCCAGGCCAGTACAGAATTAAACTCCTGCACAGCAACGCCGGCGGCGACTGCGGCTACCCAGGCATGGACCTGTTGCCCGACGGAACAATAGCCGCAACAACATACATAAAATACGCCCCAGGCAAGAAACGCCACTCAGTAGTAAGCACAAGATTTAAACTAAAAGCCCTCGACAAAATGACGCTCAAAGCCAAGAAATAACGCCTTCTTCCACCGCGGATAGTACGGATTACACAGACGTTAACGGCAACGGCATAATACTCTAACGCGGCGAAGCGGCCGCTTTGACACGCCGCGGGTTGTCACGACGAAGCTGTAGGCGAAGAAGGGAGCGACGACCTTTCCAGTTAAGTATCTAGCGCGTCGGGATTCTTCAGAGACTTCTTCCGCTCGGAAGTCAGCCGTCGCTCGACTTTCTTCACATCTTCCGCCGGTGGAAGACTCTCGGGGCGGATGCCTCGATCTATTAGCGTATCGCGCACGGCCTGATTGTTAGTGACATGCTCTCGGGAGATCGCGGATTCCGTACTCATATCGTTTTCGCGTGCGTTGTGGATTGTAATCTCGGTTGCGAAATCTTTGGCTTTGAGAATGATCGTAGGTGCGAAGTCGGCTAGCGGTCTGCTGGCCGGAACCTTCCACTTGGCTTTCATCTGGCGCGTAGTCTTCCCAAATAGCGCCTGATCGCCCTTACTACGAATTAACGCAAAATCCTCATTCCCGCCGGTCTGCTCATATATGACGGCCGAAAGGTCCTTTTCCGTATCGGTGAGCTTCCTGCGGGCTGAAATACGTTCCGCTTCGAGAACTCGCTGTTCGATCAACTCGGCCTTGCGGGTTTGGATCGCGAAGTAGGTCTGGGCGAATGCGATCTGAGTTTTTTTGGGATCGCCATTTTGGGCAAGCAGATAGCATGCATATCGCGTCAGCATGATGTCGTCGATTTCCCGCTGACTCCCCGACCCGATATCGACCATTTTGTTGATGTCAACAAAATGGTCGCCAACCGAGTGTCCGGATATCTCACACGCAGTCTTGGCCTTTGTGACAACCGTCGTGAAATTCCGCCATTCGGCGTACCCTAACAGGTGCTGTAAATCCCGCGCGAGCCAGAACTCAACACCAGACTCCGTCTGCTGAGCATGCCCCTCAAAAGTCTCCGTCAACGTTCGAATCATAGATGATTTCATAGTGTAGTCTCCGACTTAGCGGATATTAGTATTTATCATTTTGGCTGTATGGCTCTGGTTCTCTGAACTCCAGCTCCTGACCCACTCAAGTAGTTCCACCGATAACTTAGCTAATTGCGGGAAGATAAGTAGGCTTGCGTGCACTACATCCACTGTCACGGGTTCAATAATATTCGGGTGCCCGCCTTCGTTTCTGGCCATTCGAATCTGCCCCGTAAAAGCCGCCCAGTAGGATGAATACTCTTCCCAGAGCTTTCTAGGCATTGAAATCTGTCGAGTGGTTATCTCACTGGCGAGTTGATCCATGACGGTCTTTGCTCGCCAGTCTTGTAACTTTTTTGCCACCGACTGATTTGTTTCCTGGAACTTTGCAACGATTGTATCCCGTAGCTCCAGCGCTAGGCATTCTGACGCACATCCAACCATTACTGCAGATGCTCGGTGACAACCGGCGTTGTAAGCATCTAAGCCTTCTTCTATGTATGAGATCGCGAGAGCATTGAGTGATCCGATTGTCTCCAAGTTTGCCAGATATCCGGCCGGATTTGACGGATCTCGACTGAGTTGACCCATCACATCTGCGCCTCTCTCCGTGAGGTGACAGAAGGGTGGGCCCGAATTTTGAATATTAAATCCCCAAGAGAGAATGCCCTCCCGAAAAAGATCGTACCAGACAGTAAGGAGTACCTGCTGCGCCGCATTGTCACCCTGCCCGCATTTCAGCAGATTCATCGCCTCGTGTAACACGGAGCCGGCCTGCGGATGGGCTCCCTCCTCTTTGTATCTCGCCAAGATTCCCAGTATGGTCTGCCTAATATAGTTCTTGTTGGTACTGGACTGATTCATATCGTTATCTTCTTTGGAATCGAAGTTACAGTTTCTTGCCACATGTTGCCGTGGTGTGTTAGCGCCCTAGGGTTTGGATCGCTTGTGCGGTTTCACCGGGACTGTCTTTGGGCCTGGTTTGTTGCCTGATCCGGTTCGTGCTGGTGATGATGGTGTCGATCTTTTGTGTCGCTTTACGCCCACGGTTTTTCTACTGGCCATGCTGTTTCTCCCGTAAGGTGCTCTTGGCCCTGAGTATTGAACGGATTTCCACCGTCTACGTTGTGGCGTAATGATAACCTCTGGTCCCCTAACAAAGCAAGAACAAATTGCGATTATTCTTCCATATCGTAGGCATGTCGCCAAGTTCACACGCCCGGTAGGTGTGAACCCCTGATTCGAGGTGATCGCTGGCGTTCTTGCCGTCTTCTCCACTCGCATCGGATCGGCCTGATTTGCGCTAACCTACGTATAGCCAACATCTTCGACCCAACACTGTCTTTGCGTTACCCATGATGCGGATAAGTGGCGCCACTTATCCGCATCATGGGTGGCTCTGTGAAATGTGTGAAGCAAATGTGAAGCATGAACGGCAGTGATGAGTGTGGAATGATCACTACTGTCCCAACGTTTGAATTTAGAATTTACTTAACCATAACGCAATTATGCCTTTACAGTAAATTACAACTCGAATCGATTTGAACTCCGAC
>PVBE010856659.1_pt1 | contig 30968 bp, 32 predicted proteins | sample 1631181 | NCBI WGS metagenome assembly PVBE01 (sample SAMN08397723, study PRJNA350692) | Marine metagenome, whole genome shotgun sequencing project. | isolation source: water | place: Pacific Ocean | collected 2012-04
CTCTGCCTAACTCCCAATGCCTATATCAACCTCCTCGCGTGCTCGTACAGGGGCTCACCTTCGATGATCCGCTGGGTACCGAGCCGCGACAGGTCGAGAGCGTGGTGACGCTGTAGAATCAACTCAGCCAAACAGCGGCCCACGGCGTGACACTGCTGGAACCCGTGACCCGAAAAACCGGTGCATATGTGAAGGCCGCGAACTTCCGGCCATCTCCCGAGGATGGTGTTGCCGTCGAGGGTATTGGCCGCATAGAGCCCGGCCCACGATTCGACGATCTCGAGTTGATCGAAGGCCGGAAAGTGATCGACAAGTTCCGGCCAGATCATGTCGTAGAACCCGCTGCGCCGGACTGTGAAGTCGAAGCCAACGGGATCATCAGGTTGCGACCAGGCGATGAGGAAGGTCCCGTCCTTCTCGGGGAGCACGTAAACTCCTGAGGGAACAAAGACGCTCGGGAGGTCACCCTCCCATTCGAGATGACTCGCCACAACGAACACACTGCGCATGATCGGTAGCACCGGAACATCTACTCCGATAGCGCTCAGCAGTCCCGGGCTCCACGCGCCGGCACAATTGACCACAACCGGGGCCTTCATCTCCTCACCCGAGGCGAGACGGATTCCGGCGATGGCCGCATCGTCGCGAATCAGTGAGGAGACCTCGGCCTCGATGAATTCGACGCCCATCGCGACGGCACACTGCCGGTAGCCGCGGACAACGGCGATGGGATCGACCGACCCATCCAGCGACCCGAAGGTACCCCCAACATGCCGGGGGCCATCGAACATCGGCCACCTGGCCGCTATCTCGGAGGCGTCCAGCCAACCAACATCGCAGCCGAGAGACTGCTGCAGTTCCATCCCGGCCACGGCATCCGCTCGATGGGTCGCGTCGGTGAGGAACAGATTCCCTTGATGACGTTTCCCCACCTCGGGACGATAACTCGAGAGCTCCATGTCGTCGGCAAAGGTGGCGAGCACCTCTAACGCGAACTGGGAGATCCGGATGTTCTCCTCAAGGTTGAATTGGATGCGGACGTTGCCGTCGGAGAGAATGGTGGACGAGCGGGCGTATGTCGAGTCCCGTTCCAGGACCGCGACCGAGACGGCCGGGTCCATCAACCTCAAGTAGTAAGCGGTGGCGCTCCCCATCGCCGCCCCGCCGACAATCAGCACGTCATAAGTCATAGGTCAAATGTCAGGGGTCAGACATTGCTCGGTGGGTAATCGCTGCGAAGACTACCGCCGCCACAGCTCTCGGGTGAGCAGCAGCACGACCGGAAACACCTCGAGCCGACCGATGATCATGATGAACGAGAGCAACCATTTGCCTGCCGCTGGAACGCCCGCGTAGTTGGCGGCGGGACCGACCTCTCCCAGACCGGGACCGATGTTGCCGAGCGCCGAAGCGACAGCGGAAGACGCTGTGACAAGGTCGAGGTTGGTGCCTGCCATCGAATCGAAAATGGTGAACGCCAGGGTCCCCGTCATGAACACGAACATGTACATGAGGAAGAACGATTGGATGCTCTCGGCGACGGGATCCGGCACCGGATCCCTTCCGAGCTTCGTGACGAATAGACCACGCGGATGGATAAGTCTCCGCAGATCGGCTCGCGAGCCTTGGTACAGCACCCCGAGCCGATAGATCTTTACGGAGCCGCCGGTCGAACCGGCCATGCCACCCACAAACATCAGACCCACCACCAAAACCAGCAGGGGCGACGCCCACTGTCCAAAGTCGGCCGTCGCATATCCCGTGGTAGTAACCAGCGAGACACTCGTGAACACTCCGTCCCGAACAGTGTCGATGATGCTCCCACCCCAAGTACCTACCACGATGAAGGTCATCGCCGCGGCCAAAATTCCGACGTAAAGCCGGAACTCTGCGTGCCGTAAATACGCCAGCGGATCTCGAAATCGGAGCGCCTTGTAGTGAAGCGCGAACGAAACACCGGCGAGCACCATGAACACGATCACGATCCACTGAGCAAAGTTGTCGAACGCGGCAAGAGAGGCTGCCTTCGTGCCAAAGCCACCTGTCGACATCGTCGTGAATGAATGGGTGATGGCATCAAATACGCTCATATCGCTGAACGACAGCAGGATCGTCTCGGCACCAGTAAGTCCCAGGTAGACCAGCCAGAGGCGTTTTGCCGTCTCACGAAAGCGGGGAGTGAGCCGGTCCGGTGTCGGTCCGGGTGACTCGGCGCGTGCCAACTGCACACCCCCGGTCCCCAACAGCGGAAGGATGGCGATCGACAAGACGATTATGCCCATCCCACCCATCCATTGAGTCAGAGCACGCCACCATAGAATTCCATGGCCCAGCTGGGCAGGATCAGGCACGATGGAGGATCCCGTCGTGGTGAACCCGGCCGCCGTCTCGAAGAAGGCATCGGTCAGTCCGCTCACCGAGCTCGTGACCAGATAGGGGAGGGTTCCGATGAATGCCATCGCAATCCACGACAGGCCCACCGCGGCAAACCCTTCCCGAGCCGTCATCTCGCGCGCCGGCGTGAACAGCCGACGAACAACATCGGCTGCACCTACCACCGCTATAGCCGCGACGGCAATAGCTCGCGCCTCAGACCACTCGCTGTAGATACCGGCCACGATTGCGGCTGAAAACATTGCTGCTCCGGTCGCCTCTACCACCGCCGCAATGATGAAGCCCAGGCGCCGAAACGACATGCGTTAGGTGAAGAGCTTCTCGACGGCGGATATAGCCTGGGGCAGGGCAATCGCTATGAGTCGATCACCAGCATGAATCTCAGTGGTGCCGTGTGGGATGAACACCTCCTTGCCTCGGACAATGCCACCGACGATTGCCGACCTTGGAAGCCCGATACCGTGGAGGGTCTTTCCGATGGATTCGGAGTCATCCCCCACCTGGAACTCGATCGCCTCCACCTCGGTATCCTGGAAGGTAGCCACGCTGAAGATCTGTCCCCGTCTGATGTGCCGCAGAATCTCATTGGCGGCCGCTAGTCGGGTCGACACGCCTGCATCGATCCCATGGCCGGTGAGCAACGACGCATACTCAATGCGACTGAATCGAGCGACTGCCGTTTCCGCGCCGAGGGCTTTGGCGATGAGACAGCCGAGAGTGTTGACCTCGTCCCAGCCGGTGGCGCCGATCACGACGTCAGCGTTCTCGATTCCTTCACTCCTGAGCACCTTGGTGTCGGTTGGGTCGCCTTTGACGACCACCAACCGGTCGTACTTCGCCGACAGAGCGCTGCACCGATCTGCCTCATTATCGACTAGCACGGTCGAGATGCCAGCCTTTGCCAGAGTCTCAGCTGTGAGAACGGCCAGCCTGGTGGCACCGAGGATGAACACCTTCTTCGCCTTGTGCTCATCGACTCCCATCAGCTTCAGGGCGTCATGAGCAGATTTGCCGCTGGTAACAATCAGGACATGGTCACCCGCGGCGATCTCGCTGTCACCGCGAGCGATGACTGTGTCGCCGTTTCGCACAATGGCGCCGACGATCCAGTCCCATCCGGTGACCCGGCCTCTCAGTTCGCGCAACGTGATGCCGTCCAAGAGGGAATCCTTCTGGACGTACCCACCGAAGAGACTGATCTTCCCCTCGGCGAACTCGATCACCTCCGATGCCCCTCCCCGCATGACAAGGAGAAGAAGTTCCTTAGCAAGGGACTCGACAGGATCGATGACGACGTCAACACCGTGAGCTTCCAGGTCCTCACGCAACGTCGGATCCTGGACGCGGGCAACTCGTTTGGGCACGCCGAGTCGCGCAGCTGCCTGGCAAGCGAGCACATTGACTGCATCGGAGGAGGTGACCGCAATCAAGAGCTCAGCATCCTCGACATGGGCATCCTCTAGAGCCTGGTGTGAGGCACCATTGGCATTGATGACCAGACAGTCCACCGACACCTGTAGTTCCTCGGCATGTTGCCGGTCGGACTCGATGACTACAACATCCTGACCTTCGAAGGCCAGCCGCTCGGCAAGGTGTGAACCGACGGCGCCGGCTCCGACAATCACAATCTTCATGACCACCCTGGGAGTGAGGGTAACGGTGCCAGGTTAGAACGGCTCGCAGCTAGTCCCAACCCACCGATCCAACGCTCGGCGTGCCGCACCGCTGAACTGCGACACTACCCTCCGCCGACATGAGCGATCCGGATCAGGATTACGACCGCGAACACCTCACGTGGGTGGACTCAGATCGCTGGATTCCTTCGCGCTTCGTAAGGCCACTCAACCGGTTCATCAGCATCGAGTCGGCCGGCGGCATCGTGCTCCTTGTGGCTGCAGTAGTAGCTCTGCTGTGGGCCAATGCCCCCTTCGGTGAATCCTACGAGAACTTCTGGGAGACCCATTTCGATTTCTCGTTTGCCGGAATCCACCTCGAAGAGAGCCTGCGCAAACTCGTCAACGATGGGTTCATGGCGATCTTCTTCTTCGTCGTAGGACTCGAGATCAAACGGGAACTCGTCACCGGAGATCTGCGTTATCCCAAGGCCGCTGCCCTACCGGCGATCGCAGCATTGGGCGGCATGATCGTGCCTGCTTTGCTCTACCTCTCCTTCAACGGAGGAGGCGAGGCGAGTCAGGGTTGGGGTATCCCGGTGGCTACCGATATCGCATTTTCGGTGGGAGTTGTCTCCCTCCTGGGGCGACGGGTCCCGGTTGGAGCCAAGTTGTTCCTGTTGGCATTGGCCATCGTCGACGACATCGGCGCGATCGCGGTGATCGCCATCTTCTATACGGACACCCTGTACTTCGGGTACCTGGGAGCCGCGATCGGCGGTCTGGTGGCCGTATCGGTGGCAGCCCGGGCCGGTATCCGATCCATGATGTTCTACGTACCGGTGGCCATCGCAACATGGTACTTCCTGCTGGAAAGCGGGGTGCACGCCACACTCGCAGGAGTAGCGCTCGGCATGCTCACCCCCGTCAGGTCGATGTACACCGATAACGAATTCCACGACCGCACGTCCCGCATCCTCAGGCGACACGACCTCAGCGGCTCCACCCCGAGAGCGGCCGAACGACTCGATCACGACGCTCTCGAGGTGTCAATGATCGCCCGTGAGTCGGTCTCACCTCTCAGCCGACTCGAAGCGTTGCTGCACCCATGGTCTTCATTCGTCATCGTCCCGATCTTTGCTCTCGCCAATGCGGGAGTTCGCTTTGCCGGAATGGACCTCAGTGAAGCGGTTACCCATCCGGTATCCCTGGGAGTCATGATCGGCCTGTCCTTGGGTAAGATCGTCGGCATATCGTTGTTCTCCTGGCTTGCCGTGAGGCTCCGACTCGGCGTGCTACCGCGGTTTGCCGGATGGACACACATCGTTGGTCTCGCCGCAATCGCCGGAATCGGGTTTACCGTCTCCCTGTTCGTGACCGGACTCGCCTTCGACAGCGCGTTGCTCGCCGACCGAGCCAAGATCGGTATCTTTGTAGGCTCCTTCGCCAGCGGCGTGGTCGGGTATCTGATTCTTAGGTCGATCCGTCCGAGTGAACAACTGAATCCGACCAGCAGATAGAGAGAGCCACGATGGCACGCCGGCTCTATTTGATCGCCCTCGTATTCGTCCTAACCGCCGCAGCATGCGGCGGTGCCGCGACGACCACCACGACACGAGCTGCGTCCACCGCTACGACAACCGACACAGCGAGTTCCCGGGCTCCGGCGACGGCCACAACGTCGCAACCGGCGACGACCACTGTCGTAACTATTCCAAACTTGACGCTCGATGTCGCGGTGGCAGGGGATGTCGGCGCCGCCGAGGCGGTCCAATCTCTCTACGCCTGGCTCGGTGACCGCACGCTCCTGAAACCCAACGCCCCTCGAGGCCTACTCGAGAACCTGGCCGATTTCTTTCCGGACGAAAGTGATTCGTTTTTCGGCGAACTCGTCTCGGAGGAGATCAGAGAAATGGGTACAGCGGGCGTCGTTGTCGTCGACGATCAGGACATCATCCTCCTAGTCGATGATGGCGCGGGGTGGCGGGTTGTCGGAGCGTGGTTCGCCCAGTACGACGTCGATCCGTGGTTCGGCGACCCGCTCCGCTATATCCTTGTGATCGGTACCGACGCTCGTTCCGGCCAAAACCAACGGCACTACCGCGCCGACAGCCTCCACATCCTGTCCAGCAACATCTCCAAACGCGCCGGGGGAGTTCTCGGCTACCCTCGAGACACCTACGTCGAGGCTTCATACGGCGGCGACAAGTTCACCAACGTGAACCTAATGGTGTTCACGATCACCTGTGGCATCGTCGAGCACGTTGATGACTGTGACTCTCCAAACCCCGATGCCGGGCTGGACGAGGTCGTCGATCTTGCCCGGAGCCTCTCCGGGCTGCCACTCGAGGGCTGGATAGTCACCGGCTTTCTCAACTTCCAGCAAATGGTCGACGCATTCGGTGGAGTAGCTGTCGATGTCCCTTTCGCAATGGCCGAACCGAAATCGCAGGCCTACCTGTCAGCGGGTCTCCAGACTCTGTTCGGCAGTGACGCCCTGGCCTTCAGCCGCAACCGCACGTTGACCGGCAGTGACTTTACCCGCTCCTTCCACCAGGGCCTCGTGATCATGGCTGCGCTAGACGGCGTCCTGGAGCGAAACATCACGCTGCTTCCTCCCCTTTTGTCGATCCTCATGGAATTCACCTGGACCGATCTCAGCCTGGAAGACCTGATGACGGTCGCCGCCGGCGCGTTCTTGCTAGACCCGACCCTCATCGGCAACGATGTGCTCCCGGGAGTCATCACCACCCGAAGTGGAGCCTCCATCGTCGATCTGACCGATGGTGCCGAAGTGATGTTCCGCGACATGGACGACGGGTCGCTCAGCCGACGCGAAGGAGGCTAAGTGGTAGGCATTAGGTGTTGGGTATCAGAAAGACACGCTCTGATCCAAGACCCAACACCTAATGCCTAACCCCTGCCTGCGCCTCATCGACTTATGGGAATCGGTCCGAAGACGACCGAGCGGATCGTCCACGTAGAAAGAGTGCCAGCAAGTGATCTTCTCAATTCGATACGCCGGCACCGTCTCACAGAGTCACGACAACCCCAAAGGGGTCGTATCGTTCAATACTCCACGCCCGTACAATCGGAACCGGTATGATCGCGGCAGCGTTCTTTGACCTCGACAAAACGGTCATCGCCAAGTCGTCAACCCTCGCCTTCACCGGCAAGCTCTACAAGGCGGGAATGCTCGGCCGGCGTGCGCTGATGCGCGCAGCTATCAGCCAGCTGATGTACGTCACATTCGGAGCCGACGAGGACCAACTGGCCAAGACACGAGACGCCATGCTCCAACTCACCAAGGGTTGGGATAAACGCGAAGTCGAACAGGTCGTCCAGGAGGCCCTTGAGGAAGTCGTCGCCCCGCTGGTCTTCGCCGAAGCCCTTTTTCTCATCGACGAGCACATAAGAGAAGGTCGCAAAGTCTTCATCGTCTCGGCGAGTCCGGAAGAGGTGGTTCGACCGCTGGCGCGCTACATCGGTGTCGACAATGTCATCGCCACCAAGGCCAAGATCAACGAAAACGGCTGCTACACCGGTGAAGTCGAGATCTACGCGTACGGCCCGGAAAAAGCGACGGCAGTCCAGGCTGCAGTCGATGCCGAGGGTATCTCACTCGAAAGTTCCTACGCGTATTCGGATAGTGCCACCGACCAACCTCTGCTCGAACTCGTGGGCAACCCCGTGGCCGTCAACCCGGAGAAGGACCTCCGAGAGGTCGCCGAGGAACGAGGCTGGCCGATACTCGATTTCAAGCGCCAGGTGAGTCTGACCAGGCGGCTAACCCGACCGGTACCGCTCGTCAGCGGAGCCACCGTAGCCGGCGTGATCGGGGCCGGGATCGCCTGGGCGATGATCCGGAAGAAGAAGTAGCCGACAACGAGACTCCAGAACCCCGTTACGACAGCCGAGCGAGAACACCTCAGGGTGTGGCGTCGTTGCTGGTTCGGAGGAGGAACCCATGTTTGGCAAGAGCAAAATGATCACTGCCGACCGGGCGCTCGCCGGTCGCGAGGACGCGATGACGGTGCCGGCAACACACTTTGTCCACGGCAATCCGCTCGAACCCCCGTTCCCGGATGGAATCGAGACTGCGGTGTTTGGGATGGGCTGCTTTTGGGGGGCCGAGAAGGAGTTCTGGGAGACGGCCGGAGTGTTTACGACCGCGGTCGGCTACGCCGGTGGTCACACCCCGAACCCCACCTACGAAGAAGTCTGCTCGGCGATGACTGGGCACGCCGAGGTTGTGCTCGTCGCATACGACCCAACTCAGATCACTTATCAGGACCTTCTGGCGATTTTCTGGGAGCGTCACGATCCCACTCAGGTGATGCGCCAGGGCAACGATCGCGGCACCCAGTACCGAACCGCGATCTACACCGATGGCACCGAACAGCTGAGCACTGCCAACAAGAGCCGCGACCACTTTCAAGAGCGGTTGACTGCGGCCGGGATGGAGGCCATCGCCACCGAGATCCAGCCCTTAGGCGCCTTCTTCTACGCCGAGGACTATCACCAACAGTATCTGGCCAAAACTCCCGGCGGTTACTGCCCCGACCATTCGTGTGGGGTAAAATACTGAAAAAGTCTTCAGTCGTCCGTCTGCAGCAAGAGGGCGTAGGCAGCTACGGACGCTCCATGACCAGGGCTCCGGCGGTTGCTCCCGCGCCGCACATACTGACCAGCCTGTAAGAAGAGCAGCGACAGGCCACATCGTTAGCGAATTGGCCAACGATTCGCGATCCGGTTGCTGCAATAGGGTGACCGGTGGCGATGGAGCTACCCAGCACCTTCAGCCGGTCTCGATTGACCTTGCCGATAGGGTCCAGCTTCCAACCGTGCCCCCACGCCGCCAGGTTGCTAGCGACCTGATCTGCGAACGCTCAAGCATCTCCACCAGGGCGAAGTCGTCGAGAGTCATTCCTAGGCGCGCTAGACGGCGAGGCGCTGCCACACCTGGGGCCATCAGCAAGCCGTCGCTAGGGCTAATGGCCGCGAACTCCATGTCACGAGAAAGACGAGAGATTCAACTCCGCGTCGAGTGACCTCGGCCTCCGACATCAGCAGGCAACGGCCATATCGCCGGTCAGGAGACTCGAGTTGCCCGCCGTCACCGCATCTCGACGGCCTGTTCTTCATCCGCAGGGTGTTCGTCGATGAATCCACATCACAAAAGAACGTCGAACTTCTCCTCCTACTGTTGCCCCGGTTGCTGGAGAGTACCGAGTAAACGAGTCAGAAGCTGTGGCGTTCGTCCGATTCAGGAGCGGACGGTCACCCGATCTCCCACCTGGATGGTGACCGGCCTCTCCAGATGAGCGACGGCGAGGATAAAACCGCGCGTGCCGTCGTCGAGGAAGTCGATATCGGCCTGCTGATCCTGCTTCGGCAGCACTCGATCCAAACCTTTGAGAAACGATGCGAATTCGGCACATGGCGTCGCTACCCGGGCATCGCTGAGTACCACCTCACCGTCGGTGGCGTGGACGATAACCTCGCCCGCCAGATCCGTGCCGGTGACCCGTCGCGGCGCGTCCACGATGATGTTCTCGCCGGCTACTCCTAGTTCAGCGGACCCAAAGCGATCTGCCATCGCCTCATAGTGCCCCGAGAATCCGATAGATAGCCCCCGTCGTCCCCCGCCACGAACCCTGGGGTGAGCTCCGTGATGGGCATCAAGAACCCAGGCACCGTCGTAGCGACCGACCATCCCCAGTTGATCAAGCGAAGCCACCTCTACCGCCAAGATCGGCTCCGGATCGTATCCCACACCTTTCGCCTTGAGCGGTTCACGGTGCACCTGGAGGCGGAGAATCCGGCCAACGTCGAGTTCGGGCATGGCGACATTGTCGCAGGCGGTGGCGAAAGGAAAAGATTAGGAATCAGATATCGGAAAACTGATTGCTGATTGCTACTCACCACCAAACACAACCTCATTCAACAGATCAGGCCGATCCGTGATAATGCCATCCACTCCGAGGGCGAGGAGTCGGCGCATGTCGGCAACCTCATTGACCGTCCACACGTGAACCTGCTTCGCGACCGCCTTCGCTCTCTCGATGAAGTTGGGAGTGGCGATCCGCAGCCCTGCACCCCGCTCCGGTATCTGATAGGCATCGGCCCCGACTTCGGGCCGGGGATGTCGAACAAGAGCCCGGGCTAACTCGATCGGCCCCGCGGACGTCGCCACGCCCGGCGCCGACCTGCGAAACACTCGGATGCGACGGTCGTGGAACGACCCGATGAGGACCCTATCTTCGATTCCGAGGCGACAGACCTCAGCAGCGACTTGCTTTGCGATACCCGGCTGCTTTAGATCGACATTGAATAGTTGGTCCGGAAACGTCGTCACCGCCTCCTCCAGGAGCGGCATCTGAGTTCCGGCGCCGCGCAGCGGAAAGCCGGCGTCCGGATCGAACCGGAATGCGGCATCGAGAAGCCGCAGATCATCCCAGTCGTGCTCGTGGAACTTCCCCGTTCCATCGGTGAGCCTCTCCAGGGTGTGGTCGTGGAAGATCACTACCCGGCCGTCGCGCGACACATGGACGTCGGTCTCGATGTAGCGATAACCAAGGTCGGCGGCCCCCTGGAACGCCACCATCGTGTTCTCAGGCCACAAAACTCGGCTGCCGCGATGAGCAAAACGAAGCGGGTATTCGTGCTTCAGATATGACTTCATCGGCTCCAACTCGTGTCGGCCGACACCTCAGCCACCGGAGTGGTCACTCCCACTTCGTCCAAGAAGCCCTCTCTGATGATTGGAAGCGCCAGATGGGCGAACGGCGCCAGAACGCCTGAAGGTCCTACCGATCCCCGGTCGAAAACGAGTGGCAGTAGATCAAGGCGAAGCATCCCCAACAAACGCTCGACAATGATCAGCCGAACGCCGCTATGTCCCTGAGCAAGTGTTCGCGCTCTGAGCAACAGTATCGTCCGAACCATTTCAACTGGAAGCGGGTCGCCGACTCCGGCCGCATGCGACCGCAGCAATGCTGCCTGAATCTCCACCGAAAGCGCAGCATCAACCCTGGTCGTCGTCACGGCACCGAACCCGGTGGTTACATCGTAGACCCCCTCATCGCCGTCGACCGCAATCTTGACGACGTGTCGGGCACCGATCATTCGTTCGGGTACGCCTTCATCCATGACCGGTTGGGCCCGGCCGTGAGCTACCGCCAGCACGTCGTCGGCGACAAGCACATCTCCGATGGCAACAACTCGATCCATCAGCAGACGAGGCTACAGCAGACAGTGATCAGTAATCAGCTCAGAGGTACCTGCTCGCCTAGTCCTCGGCTACCGGCCGGCGTCGTAGCCGCTTCGTTTCACTGCGATGTCGCTTCTCCTTAAGGCGACGACGCTTGGCGTATCGTGGTGGTTTAGTCTTGCGCCTCATCTGCTCCGGGACCAACGCTTCCTCGAGAAGGTCAATGAGCCGCTGCCGGCCGAGACTCCGATTGCGCCACTGCGATCGGGTGTCGTCGGAGACGACAGTCACGATGCCTCCCGGTGCCCTGCGCCCCAGTCCTACCAAGAGTTGATGCCGGGTCGACTCCGGAAAGGTATCGGATCGACCCAGGTCAAAGACGAGCGTGGCCCGAGTCGAGGATCGATTGGCATGTTGACCACCCGGACCACCGGAAGGGTCAAACGACCATATCAGTTCGGCTTCCGGGATTACAAAGCCGCAGACGTGGAGACCTCTTGCACCTGGCACATACTGACGGTACTCGGAGGGAGATCTCTCGTTACTAATCGCTGATTGCTAGTTGACAATCGCTAGTTGCTGATTGCCGATCACTGACCGCTCATCGCGGGAGGCGACGTAGGAGCCGACCTAATCAAGCCCGACGAGCGTGTCGGCTATGAGGTGATCCACCACCACCTTGAGCGCTTCCTCATCAGAGGCTCCGGCGTCGATGGCGTTCCGGTAGGCCGCGATCTGGCGGTCGGCGCTGGTGCCATCTCGCACCAGGTCGTTGGCTCGCTCCACCTCATGCAAACAGCCGAGTGCTTCGGCATCCGGTCTGATTAACTCGATGAGCTCCTCGGTCAACTCGGCGAAGGGAACAAGCGTTCCCTTACCGAAATCCGCCAGCGACTCCTCGACACCGTAACGCTGGGCGCGCCATGTGTTCTCCGATACGAGCATGCTCGAATAAGACCGCCACCGCTGATTCTCCAGACGGCGGCGAAACAACATTCCGAGCAGCGACAAAAACATTGCTGCGACGGTGACGCCGTCGTCAACGCGGGTGGATATGTCGGCGATCCTCATTTCAATGGTGGGATAACGCGCAGACGGTCGGATGTCCCACCACAGTTGGGTGGCATCCTCGATTAGACCAGCATCCACCAGAGCACCCACATGGCGCTGGTACTCCCCCCAGGACGAAAACTGCACCGGTGGACCTGTACGCGGGAGTGAATAGAAGACGCTCATCCGGTATGACTTGAGTCCCGTCTCGACACCGTGCCAGAACGGTGACGACGTGCTAAGTGCAAGGAGGTGAGGCAAGAAATAGGTCACCTGATTCATAAGATCGAGACGCATCTCGGGGTCTTCAACTCCAACGTGCACATGCATGCCGCAGATCACTAAACGGCGGGCAACGGTCTGCAGGTCGTGGGCCAGCATTTGGTAGCGTGCCTTCTCAGTGATTTGCTGATCTGCCCAATCGGCAAAGGGATGGGTCGATGCGGCAATGTATGCGATCCCGTGGCGTGCGGCGACGTCACGGAGACCACTGCGAAGCAACATAAGGTCTCGGCGAGCCTCGGCCACGTTCGTCGAGACCTTGGTGCCCACCTCTACCTGGGCTTTGAGGAATTCATGGCCGATCTGGGGACCCAGCACCTCCTCACATTCTTTCATGAGGCTATCGGGCGGATCTCTTAGTAGATCCCTGGTCCCGGGGTCCACAAGCAGGTATTCCGCCTCAATCCCGATGGTGAAAGCTGGACGCTCGACGGCCATACCTCTCCTCCTCGCCGGCGACTCACCATACTGCGCAAAGCACATCGGCTACCCGGTGCGAGTACGGTTCCCGACATGGCCGTCAAGAAACACCCCGAAACTATCGAAATCATCACCGACTGGCTCGGCTCCGAGAGCGGATTCGCAATAGATGATGCCGGAGGGATTGTCATCGAAGGCGACCCTCCGCTAGAACTCCAATTGACCGCTGATGATCAACGTGTGGTGATCACACTCGTCACGACGGAAGTAGGCGCGGGAGCAGGACGCGCCGACGCCATCATCTCAACCTTCCCAGATCGGGGGACGACGTTGCACGCCACCGCCGCAGTGGATCGCTCCGGCGTGACCGTCACGGTGACCAACCATGTCTACGTAGACGGATTGAGCCGGCAGTCTTTCATGACTGCCCTGAATGAACTGGTGGCCGCCATCGACACGATCGGCGACCCGACCGAGACCAAGGTCCATGAACCCGTTACGCCGGAAGACACCGAGACGGCTGAACCGGAAACCGCACCGGCCCAACAAGCCACAGCGGTCACGGCCCCTCAGCCTGCAGGAGGATGGGCACCAACCCATCGGGTACCCCAGGCCGGGATGCGTGCATGGACCGACCCGGACCCGTCGCAGCAACCCATTACCCGACTCGCGGCTCGAGTCGAGCTGGTCATTGCCGAGAAGCGTGGAGACTGGGCACGTGTGGTCGGCTCGAACAACTGGACGGGTTGGGTAGATGCCCGCCAAATACAGCCAATCGGAGCGGCCGCGGCGACCACCGCAGCCGGTGAAAGCGCATCGATAAGCCTCGGTGGCATCGACCTCCGCCCACTCCCCTTCGTCGGAGCCGCCGCCATACTGCTGTCGGCATTTCTGCCTTGGTGGAGTACCGGGGGGGCGAGAACCTTCACCTCGCTCGATGTCCCCCTCTCATTCCTGTGGGATTTCAACTCGTCCGGTTCGCCGTACCTGGGCTGGTTGATAATCGCTCTGGCGGTGGTAGCACTTGTACTCGCCGTAGTGAAGAAGCCGACCCGACTGCTGATGGCATTGGTCGGTACCGTTGCGGTGGCGGCCACAGGCGCGTTCCTTATTCAGACGCATCGCAGCATCCCCGCAGCCTCAGATATCTTCGACTTCCTAGGGGTTGCACCATGGATCTCGCTCGGAGCGAGCGTGCTGATCATCGCGGGAGCAAAGAAGTAGAGCTCCCAGTCCCCAGTGCAGACTTCAGACTGACGACTTCCGACCTCTCAGCCGATCGCCGATCACTGGTTTCTGACTGGAGACGGGAAACTGGGGACTGATGACTCCTCGCGGCGTAGTTTGTCTCGAAAACCTGGGATCCCCGCCAGTACCTTCGACTCCATGACCTGCGGTTACGCCCCGCGCTCGATCTCATCAACCGAATACCTGAAATCGAACCGTACGAAGTATGGGACCTGGGCTGCGGCACAAGCTTGAGCACCCACTCCCTGCCGTTACGCTGGCCCCGAGCCATAGTCCACGGACTCGACTCATCACTCGAGATGCCGAAAGGGCCGGTGAGCATGAGAGGATCGATTGGGTGTCGGGCGAGATCGAGACTTGGAAACCGGACCGGCCGGCAGACGTTCTCTTCAGTAACGCCGCCATGCATTGGGTCGACAACCACACGTCGCTATTTCCCGCGACTCCTGGGCTCGTGGCGCCCCAGCGGCATCTTCACCGCCCAAATGCTGCACAACCACCAGGAGCCGGGCCACCGGGTGTTGTACGACCTGGCACGGTCAGACCGCTGGAAGGATCAGGTGGGCGATCTCGTCGTCGATAACCCGGTCTCCACACCGGCGGCCTACTACGACATGCTCAACTCCGGTTCCCACAGCCTCGACGTGTGGGAGTCCATCTATCAGCAGAGGCTTCAGGTCGACGAAGCCGTCGCCCAATGAACAAGAGGGCAGTCATTCGTCCGTACCTCGACACTCTCGGAGCCGATGCCGATAGCTTTTTCGCAGAGTATGCGGCTTCCCTCCGGTCCCACTATCCACAGCAGGTCGATGGGACCACGCTGTTCTCCTTCCGGAGGCTGTTCATCGTCGCCCGACTGTGATGTGAAAAGAAAAACTTTGTCGCAGGCAACAAGCTACATCCTCGTTTCCCTCTACGGACGTACCATCCGCTCCAATGCATTCATTACTCATCTCCTTGGCTCTTGTCGTGTCTGCCTGCGCGGTGGGGACCGGCATCGATCCCGACGCCGAACCAGTCGTCACATCGGCCACGACCTCTTCGACAATCGCAGTCGACGAGAAAACGAGGCTCGACGCCATCGAGGTGGTCGGAAGGTTCTATGACGCCGTCCTCGCCCGCGATGGATCTGCCGTGGCTTCGTTGGGAACGGACCCGCCGGCAACCATCCAGGAGGAGATCGACGGATGGGCGAGAGCGATAGGCCTCGCCGGGGGATCGTTCGTCATAACCCGTGAGATCTTTACTGAAGCGACCGCCGAAATCACAGTTCGGCTCACTCTCGACCTCATCGAGGTCGGACCGTGGTCATACGAGACCACCGTCAAACTCGTTGGTGGCTCGTCGTGGACGACTATATGGTCGCCCACCGCCCTCCATCCGTCCCTGGAGCCGGGCGATTTGCTGAGAGTTGATCGATCGTGGATGCCGCGGGCCCCCATCCTCGCCGAGGACGGCATGCCCCTCGCCAGTGCCGAGGAGATCAAAGTGATTGGTGTCGTCCCCTCCAATATCGACGATCTCGACGCGCTTACGTCTGAACTCGCCAGACTGGCAGGCATTGATCCGGCTGTGGTCGCCCAGGAACTGGGACGCCCAGCAGTGCAACCCGACTGGTTCGTTCCTGTCGGCACCATCAAACTCGTTGTGTACGCAGCCGTTGGAGAGGAAATTGAAGCGCTACCCGGTGTCCTCGTCAGAGATGGCTCCGATCGACTGATCTTTCGCGACGGTTTCGCCGAGCACCTCGTCGGCTCGGTCGGACCGATCACGGCCGACCAGTTGGATCGGCTCGGCTTCCCTTACGGCCCAACCGATGTAGTCGGACAAACCGGGCTCGAAGCAAAGTATGAAGCGCAATTAGCGGGCCGACCCCGCACCGTCATCGTCCGGATCAACAAATTCGGCAGGGTCCTCGAGGACCTGTTCGTCATCGAGGGAAGTGCACCTGCCGACGTGCTTACCACTATCGATGTCGAAGTCCAGACCGCGATCGAACAGGCACTGGATGAGAGGTCCCTTCCGACCGCGGTCGTCGTAATCGAGTCAGCCACAGGTCAGGTGCGGGGCATTGCCAGTCGTCCCTTGTCCGACGAGTTCGACCGGGCCGTGCTCGGAACTTACCCACCCGGATCAACGTTCAAGGTGATCACTGCAACAGCTCTCATGGAAAACGGATTCACAACTGGGACCGAGGTCGAATGCCCCGCGGGTGTCACGCTGGGAGGTAGATCGATCCAGAATGCAGGTGGATTCGAGCTGGGGAAGATCGACTTCTTCGAAGCCTTTTACACCTCCTGCAATACGGCCTTCGCCGCCGCTGCGGTGGATGTCCTCACAACCTCAATTCTGGAAGAGATAGCTGCAATTTTTGGCTTCGGAACCGAACCGGATCTCGGAGTGCCGTCAGCCGCGAGTTCATTCCCACGTCCGGTGGATATCGCTGAGTTCGCCGCTGCCGCGATCGGTCAAGGGCGGGTGCTGGCGAGCCCTGTTCACATGGCGTCCGTTGCAGCAGCAGTGGGTGCCGGTGCCTGGCGATCCCCCACCGTGATCGCCCAGGCAACCCGGATTGAAGGCACAGAACTCGAGAGAGCAGCCGTTTCTTCACTCGCAGGCATGATGCTCGCCGTCGTGACCTCCGGCACCGGCACCAATGCCGCGGTCGCGGGAGTAAACGTGCACGGTAAGACCGGTTCCGCAGAGTTCGGAAGCGGGGACGAACCCGAGACCCACGCCTGGTTCATCGGGTATTGGGACGATCTTGCCATTGCCGTCCTCGTCGAAGGCGGCGGTGGCGGCGGATCTGTCGCCGCCCCGATTGCGCAAACGATCATCGCTGCATTGTCGGGATAGAATTTGGGTGCGGGGGACCGTGGAAGCAGGCTGATGGCAAATGGCAGACAACAGACAGCAGATTCTGCGCTCCGGACTGGTGATTGGCGACTGATAACGGGAAAGGAAGTCTCAGGGCGGTGCTGATCGGATAGGCCCTCGCCGACCGAATCGAACCCAGGGCCGCGGCCGCGGCGGCCGGTATCGAACTCACTCTCACCATGGAGCAACTGCGATTCTCGTGTCTACCAATCACCTGACGGACCCATCACTGCTTTCGAATGGTGGAGCTGTTCTCGAGGCGATTGTTTCGGGCCGCCGGTGCGGTCGCAGGGTTTAGCTATGCCCTTTCACACCACCGGTAAGGTACCGACATGAGTCTCATCACCCCATCAGCGGAGCTGTTCGACCGAGTGCTTGGACTCCGCGTCGTTCGCTCCTTCACCAACGACCCAATTCCGGCCAACGAAATGGCGGCAATCCTCGAAGCAGCGCGCTGGACCGGATCGTCAAAGAACCGACAGGGATGGGAATTCATCGTGGTCGATGGGGATCAACTCGACACGTTGGCCACAGCCGGTAGCTTCGCAGACCCGGTACGAAGCTCAACAGCGACGATCGCCCTCGTCGAAACTCCCGACGGGAATCCGTTTGACATCGGCCGCGCCGCGCAGAACATCATGCTTGCGGCGGCGGCCCGGGGCATCGGATCCTGCCCTATCACGTTGCATGATTCGGATCGGGCAACCGAAGTTCTCGAACTTCCCTCCGGCTTGGTGTGCAGATACGCCATCGCCCTCGGCTTTCCCTCCGAGGGAGGTGAACTACAGCAGCGGGCTGCCAGGCGCTCCGCGGGAATGCACGGCCGCAAACCGATTGAAGCCCTCATTCATCGCCAGCGCCACGGGAACTGACCGATCTCCCAGCTCAGCTCACGGCACCGCAACCACGGCCCTTTCTCGAGGAGCATGCCAGGGATCGGAACATCTAGACCGTCAGCCAGAAAAGTAGCAGAGCCATCTTGCGGAAAATACTCCTACCTCACAGCCGCGATCTTCTCAAAGTCCTCAACATAGGTGATTAATACATCCATCGAAATGCCTCCATCGAGATCGGACGGTGCCTCGGCGGACGTGAACAGCAACGCACCTTGCTCGATCCGGACAGCCGGGGAGTTGTACGACCGAATGGGCGGATAGTAGCTAACCGGGTTGATGACATGGCGACGGCCCACGAGTGATACCTCCTCTTAGTCGAGAGACTTCTGGGCGGTCAGCCTTGCCCCCTGCCAGCAGCAACAACCTCAGCCAACACCGCCACTGCCATCTCCTGCGGACTGCGGGATCCGATTCGTAACCCGATGGGAGCATGAAGGCGCGCCACGATATCGGATTCGACGCCGATAGCCGCTAGTCGTTTCCGCTTGGCTGCCGAGTTCTTACCAGATCCCATCGAACCGACGTAGCGGGCCGGACCCTGCAAAGCCTCGACGAGGACCGGATCCTCCAGCCGGGCCTCGTGCAGAAACGAGACGACAGAGGTAGCAGAATCGACGCCGACTGTCCGCAGCATGTTGAGCGGATTGCCGCAATGCACGGAGGTGGCGCCAGGAAACCTCGTGATCTCGGCGAGCCACTCCCGGATATCGATGACATGCACCGAGAACCCGGCCGCAGCCGCCATCGGAACGAGAGCATCGGCTGCAGCGATGGCACCTAGTACGACGAGTTTTGGAGCAGGTGTCACCGGTTCCAAGAACCAGGAAGCTCCGTCAACTTCGAGGATCAGCGGGGAACCGGCCTCGAGAACAGACGATGTCGCGGAAACGATGACATCCGGAGGTTCACGCGTGTCGGTGGCCAGCCAGCCGGAGGCGTCGAGCAAAATCATTCTCCCGGACTCGGGCCCGTCGATCACAGTCGCCATCACACCACGATCACCTGTCGCCACCAGGGCACTGACGGCGGTAAGGACCGCACTCACCATGGCTGGACGAAGACCTCGATAGTTCCACCACAGGCCAGGCCCACCTCGAATGCATCCTGGTCGGAGACGCCGTAAGAGACTATCTCGGGTAGGCCAGTCTCCAGAACCCGAAGTGCCCTGAGTCTGAGATCCTCCTCCACACACCCACCACTCACCGAGCCGTGGGTCTCTCCGTTACTCGAAACGAGAAATCGCGATCCCGTGGGCCACGGAGAGGATCCCCAAGTCCTGATCACGGTTGCGGCGGCCACGGCCTTGCCGGCCGTGATCCACGCCTCGCGAGCAGAAATCGCCTTATTCAGCATGAGCGCAAGTCTATGGCCTGAGAAGGAAACTTGAGTAACACCGCGATGAGCCGTCAGGCGAGGAAGCATCAACGCCCGACTTGCATGCCCGTCGATCCGTTCGATCGTTCCGGGGGTGACGGCGGTGTCGACGAGACGCAATGCCGTCTCGATCACCTCGCGCTGCCTATCGGCGACGCCGGGTGGTTCGAGTAGTCGCCCCTTCGGGTGGGCTGTTACAAGAGTGCGAGGCAAATGCATCGCCGCTGCGTAGTGAGAGAAGGCCTCGATGTACACTGCAACAGTCGCGATGCCAGCAGCCTCTAGTCCCTTACGACGTGTCCGACCGACGCATAGCACACTGGTCAGACAGGCACCAGCAGCACGACATCGGCCCCCGTGGCTTGGAGCCGCTCAGCCCACTCCGGCGCTGACTCCTTGATGAGAGGGAGTTGAGAGCAGGCGCCGCCGCCATAACGAACACAAGAAACCTTCCTTGCCTACTCTCGCATCGCGCTTGTCCATATAGAGCGTGACGGAGCAATGGTCTACAGGCGAACTAACCCAGGTCTTGAGATCTTCACCAATCGGCGGCGCGGCGCTGGATATCGGATGCGTCGCTCCCGGTTTTTCAAGAATCTGTTCAAAGTGATGCTGGTTCCTGCAGTGATAATTGCGCTCATCCTCGGCGTGCGACTGATCACCGACATAGTCAAGGCCGATGCTAACCACCTCACGATTCTGGGATATGAGGGCGAGCTGCTGACAGGTGCCGTCGTCACGGCGGATAACGGTCAGAGGGCCACCAGCGCCGAAGGGGGGAGCGCTTTCATTGTCTTCGATGTTCCAACGTCGCTGCGAGTCGAGGCATCGGGTTACAACACGGCCATTTACGAAGTAACCGGCCTCCCTTCGGAAGGACCTCTCCAGCTACAGATGGAGCCGTTGATCCTCAGTGGCCGGGTCAAGTCCAGTAACAGCACTGGAGTCATCGGGGCCACTGTAAGAATTGGGGAACATGAGACGGTCACCGGAGCGTTCGGAGCGTTTGAAGTGATCGCAGCGGTCCCGGGATTAGTCGAGATCTCCAAGCCGACGTGGGAAGGAACATTCAAGGAGTGGGACGGGAGTACGGGTCGTCTCGACATCGAAATAGGGCCATTCATCGTCAAGGGGCTGCGGATCTACGGGTACAACATAACCAACCCGGAGTTCCGCGAACTGTTGCGGATAGCCGACGAAACCGTGATCAACGCGTTCGTGTTTGATACCAAGAACGAGTTCGGCGAGGTCTTGTACCTATCGGAAGACTACGAGGCGTTTCCGATGGAGGCCATCGTCGACACCTACGACGTCCACGAACGCCTGGCCCTCGCCAAAGTGCACGGCCTCTACACGATCACCCGTATCGTTACCTTCCAGGACGAGTTCGCCACCAAGAACTACCCGGACCGCGCCATCATCAACAGCGAAACCGGTCTGCCGTGGCGAAACTGGCAGGGAATCGGGTGGATGGATCCCACCGACCCTGAAGCATGGGATTACCCGATCAGAATGGGCGTCGAGGCGTGTCGATTCGGGTTCGACGAGATTCAATTCGACTACATACGGTTCCCCACCGATGGCGACATCTCGCTTGCTGTCTACGACGATCCCGAGGCAGCAAGAACTCAGGAGGGCCGTGTTGCGACAATCGCCGCCTTCCTGGCAGAAGCAAGAGAACGGATCAACGCGACGGGTTGTGCGGTTTCGGCAGATCTCTTCTCGATCATCCTCTCGGTCCCCGATGACCAGGGTATCGGGCAGAAGATCGAAGAGTTATCTGCAGCCGTCGATGTGCTGAGTCCGATGATCTATCCGAGCCACTATGCCAACGGCTGGCTCAACCTGGACGTCCCCAACAACTACCCCGAAGAAGTGATCGGTGAGGCGCTTAAGTCGAGTTCCCCGCGACTACAAGGCGGAGCTTACATTCGCCCCTGGCTTCAAGCATTCAGCTGGTCCGCCGAACAAGTGTTAGAGGCCATCGCGACGGCCGACGAATACCAGTCGGGATGGCTCCTGTGGAACGCGCAGAGCGAGTTCCAGCAGAGCTGGATCCCGACTAAATGACCCCTGTTACCGGCGAGAGCCCACCGGCCACTGCCGTACCGCTCCGAAGTTGTGATTTGCCGACGGCTGATCGCCAATTGCTGGTCGCTGCTAACCCTCGAACTCCTGTACTTTCCCCGGGAGGCGTTCCTCCAGACCGGAAACAACGGATCGAATGTACTTCCCGGAAGGACCCATCACGATTCCCGCCGTCGACAGAACCTGCTCGCCGACACCGATCCAGATAAGGAGCGAAGCGGGCTTCCCGGCAAGCCACTTACTATCCGCATCTGTCCACCACACCTCATCTATCTGGCCATGCGGAATCGACAGCAACACGGCCTTGGGCTTGCCCATCGCCGAAATCGACCAGACAACCACCCGTTTGGTCGTCACTGCCAAGAGAGCGCCGTTGGCGGGAACCTCCGGTTCGAGTGCCGCCTTCGCCGCCACCACTGGAAGCATCTTGGTAGCTTGATCCTTCTCGCCCTTCCGACGTCGGCTCCGGTCCCACGCGGCGCCCACTACAGCGCCGACCGCACCTCCCGCAATGATGCCTCCGGTCATCCCGGCGTTTGGCACCGTAAATGGTGAGGGCGTGACATTGCTGGCACCGATCACCTCTTCGTCTGGATCGAGATCACCGCTGTTACGAGCACGCTTCAAGAAATCGACCATAAGCCCTCCTCTACAACGGAATCATCATTCCTTCATAATCCCATAGCGACGGCCGATCCTTCGTGACCGATCGCCCAACAATTCACCCGAATAGGGCCATTAGTCCCTTGTAATTCTCTCCCAAAGAATACAGCCTTAGGACTGAGGTTGGCAGGCGGGTGGCCCTTTCCGGTGTGCACAGCACCCCCTCCTGTCGCTCGGACAACCACCCGCCGCCTCCTCGTACCTACGATGCCCGCATGGCGGAGATTATCGGTGCGATCCTCGCGGGCGGTGCGTCCAGCAGAATGGGTGAGAACAAGGCGATGGTCGAAATCGCCGGACATCCAATGAGCACCTGGGTTTTCAGGGCGGTCGAAGCAGCAGTGTCGGACTCAACCGCCATAGTGGCGTTGGGAAATACGATGATCAGCGGAGTCCCCAGCCTGAACGATCGCCCCGGTGATGGCCCACTCAGCGGCCTTGCCGCCGTGGCAGACATCGTCGAACACCTGAATGTCCCCCCAAGAGCTGTGCTCGTCGTGGCGGTCGACCACCCCTGGGTCCGTCAAGGAACGCTTCGTGGCCTCGTCAAACGCTTCGACGAGAGAGCAGTCATCCCGATCCACCACCGGGTCCGCCAGGTCACTTGCGCCGTCTATCCAATAAGTTTCGTGGTCGTTGCCGCTCAGGGAGCAATGGCTGGCAAGGGCTTTCAGACCTTGCTCGAAAGAGTAGAAATCGACGAGGTGGAACCCGAGGTCTGGGCAGGATGGGGGGAAGACGGTCGCTCCTGGTTCAGCGTCGATACACCGGGCGACATTGAACGCGGCTCACAGAAATACGGGCACCCGGGATTGGAATGAGCAGTCGCCAGTCCTGCTTTCTTGTTGGGGACTGGCGGCTAAGACTGTGGACTTATATGGGCTCAAACCTCGCCGTAAAGTGGCGCAACCAGGACGCTTGCTCCACGATTCGGTATCCCGTTAGAGATGCTGCTCTCTCGGCCACCGAGAGCACTACCTCCACCACATAGTCAATGTGACTCTGGGTATAGGTTCGCCGAGGAATGGCCAATCGAACCAGCTCCATCTGGGCCGGATCCTCGCTTCCGTCTTGGTGCAAGGTGCCGAACATGACAGATCCTATCTCTACGCCGCGAACACCGCCGTCTCTGTACAACTGGATCGCTAGCGACTGTGCCGGATACTCCGACTGCGGAATCTGAGGGAGCAACTCTTTCGCATCAAGGTAGACCGCGTGACCACCGGCAGGCCAGACGATCGGTACTCCGGCGTCGCGGCACTTCTCCGCCAGGTATTCCGTACTCCTGATCCGGTAGCGCAGGTACTGTTCATCTAGCACCTCATCCAGCCCGACAGCAATGGCCTCCAGATCCCTGCCGGCTAATCCCCCGTAGGTCGGAAAGCCTTCGGTTAGAATGAGGAGGTTGCGGCACCGCGCCGCTATCTCAGCGTCGCGCATCACCAGCAGCCCGCCGATGTTGACCAGACCATCCTTCTTCGCTGAAAAGGTTATGCCATCGGCGAGCGCAAACATCTCCTGGGCGATCTGGCGTGGTGTTCGGTCGGAGTAGCCGTGTTCACGCGTTTTGATAAACCAGGCATTCTCGGCGAACCGGCACGCATCCAGGAAGAACGGAATCTCGTGTGTATCGCACACTGCTCGTACCTGACGGAGATTCTCGAGCGAAACCGGCTGCCCGCCACCGCTGTTGTTGGTCACAGTCACCATTACGAGAGGAATCCTGTCCCTCCCGACTTCGGCAATTGTCTCGCGCAAAGCGGCGATATCGATATTTCCCTTGAATGGATGGTCGGCGGCAGGATCGCGTCCCTCAGCAATGACCATGTCGCGCGCTTCGGCACCCTGGAACTCGACATTGGCTCGCGTGGTGTCAAAGTGGGTGTTGTTGGGGACGACCATGCCGGACCCGGCCACGATCGAAAAGAGGATGCGCTCCGATGCCCTCCCCTGGTGAGTCGGGATGACCTCCGGCATGCCGGTCAGGTTCTCAACGACCAACCGGAGTCGCTCGTAGGACCGGCTTCCGGCATACGATTCGTCGCCGATCATCATCGCTCCCCACTGCTTCGCCGACATCGCACCTGTTCCCGAGTCCGTGAGAAGATCGATCATCACTTCGTCGGCCTGGAGTCCGAATAGGTTGTACCCGACTCGCTGTAGCGCAGCCTCGCGGTCTTCGGGTCCCAGCATGTCGAGATGCTGTACCGAATGAATCTTGAACGGTTCAATGATGGTGTGGTATGGCAATGCCTGCTCCCAGTCTTGTCGTAGGCGAAACGAGTTCGCGTTATGCGTCCCCGGTCACCGAAAACTTGGCTTCAGACTGCGAACCTGATCTCCCGGCTGAAGACCGGGTATTGAGGAACGGGACTCCCGCGGGGTGACAACTAGGCCCTAGGCTCCATCAACGTGACCCACAAGATCATTGCCGTCTTTGGCGCCTCCCAGTCGGTTCCGGGGGACGGATTCTACGAATCTGGCGTGACTTGCGGGCGCCTGCTCGCAGAAGCCGGTTTCGGAGTGGTAACCGGTGGATACGGCGGACTTATGGAAGCGGTATCTCGGGGAGCGCACAATGCTGGCGGCCGTGTGCTCGGCGTGACCGCCCCAACGGTGTTCCACGATCGGGCCGGTGCCAACGCATTCGTAGCTGAGGAACTGCCTGCTTCCCATCTGGTGGAGCGCCTCCACGAACTGACAGACATCGCCGTGGGAGCAATCGTATTGCCGGGCAGCCTCGGGACAATGGCCGAGTTGGGGGTGGCCTGGAACCTTGCGTTTGTTACACGCTTCTCCGGAAGCATCCCCAAACCAATCGTCGCCGTCGGCGAGATCTGGCGGGATCTGGTCGAGCGCATCGGATCGACACTGAAGACGGATACCGCACTCATCCGATGTGTCGCCTCGGTCGATAAGGCAGTCGAAACGATCAGCCGGTTGATCCCAACGGCCTAGAGGCGGGTCTGCCCCGTGAATGACCGCCGCGCGATTTGCCCAACACGCATTCCTGAGAGGCTCCCAAAAGTCTAGCGGAGCCAGGTAGGCCACCCACACGACGCGATCTTTGAGCAGTCCCGGGCGTCCCTCGTTCTCGACCTGGGCAATGCAAAGTTCGATCCGTTGCCCCTTACTCATACAGGTCACCGATGGCTCCGTCCATGAGCCATCGTCGATTCTCCACACCGATTCGGTGACATCGAGCTCCTCTCCCGACACTGAATCGCGAACGGTCGAGATGCTCACGTGACCGTGATACACGACTTGGCCGATCAGCCGTGGCACGATCAGACAATCGTGTCTGCGACAACCCACCCTCGGTTTGTCGGGGAAGCGACACTGGAATCCGTCAACCTGGTGATCAACGGTGCGATCAGTCTCGAGTTGCTCGCCGTCGCCACGTCCGACTGTGGCGCAGAGCAGATGCACCGACTCAAATCAGATTTTTCAGCGATGCCGCGCTAATCGGAAGCGTCCTTCAGGGTGAGGTCGACGGGCGGTTGGCAGCAGTGCGAGCAGTGATGGACGCCATCAGTCGGCGGCTTGAACTAATCCTCTGCCCGAGATTCTCCCGAAACGTTGCCGCCGGTGCCGATGATCGCCCACATGATGTCCCGAATGCTCACGATCCCGAGGAGCTCACCGTCCTCCATGATTGGCATGTGCCGGTAGCCGACCTCGAGTAACCAGGCAGCCGCCGCTTCGACCTCGACATCGGGAGAGAAAGTATCGGGAGCGTCCGCGATCCAATCAACAACGAACTCTTCTTCGGGTTCCGCCCCGGAGGCAAGCGCCCGCACCAGATCGCGCTCGGTAATGATCCCCACCAAGTTGCGGTCCGACACGACGGCCAGACTCCCAACATCGTCGCCCACGAGGGCCTCAGCGGCATCTCCGAGCGTCGCTTCAGGGCCAATGACGTTCGTCGAACCTCCAACAAGTGCTCCAAGTTTCATCTAGGGGAAGGACAGCTAAACCAAATCCTGCTCTCGGATGCCGAAGGAGGGGTGACGGAGGCGACACAGCGCCAATTTCTCGAGTTGGCGGATTCGCTCCCTGGTCAGGTTGAACTCCTCGCCGATTTCCTCGAGAGTGCGGGGCACCCCATCGAGAAATCCGTAGCGAAGGGCAAGAATTCGGCCCTCCCGGTCGGGCAGGCGGGAAATCGATCTGCGCAGGCTGTTGGCGATATCGCCTTCCTCGGTGACCCGAACCGGGTCAATGGCGTCCTCGTCCTCGATGAAGTCACCAAGTTGGGCACCGTCTTCACCAACGGGTTGTTCCAGGGAGACGCTGTCGGCAACTCCGAGCGCAAGTTCCACCTTGTCCGCGGTCACACCGGCCTCTCTTGCGATCTCGGCGGGGTTGGGGTCGCGTCCCAGTTCAGCCTTGAGACTTGCCTGTGCAGCGCGCACCGCCGCAAGAGTGTCGTGTAAGTGCACCGGAATTCGCACCGTACGCGATTTGTCTGCGATAGCCCTGGTAATCGCCTGAGGAATCCACGAGGTGGCATATGTCGAGAATTTGAAGCCCTTGCGCCAGTCGAACTTCTCGACTGCGCGAATCAACCCCAGATTGCCCTCTTGGATCAAATCGAGGAAATCGATACCCGATGTGTTGGCGTATCTGCGGGCGTTGGCGACCACGAGCCTGAGGTTTGCGGTGAGAAAATCGTCCTTGGCCTGCTGACCGAGACGCCTGTAACGCTTGAGTTCGATCTCCTCGGCCTTTCCCTTGAAATCACCAGCTTCGAGACGAGCCGCGGCCTCCTCACCGGATTCGATCTTCTGGGCGAACTCGACCTCGAGCTCGGCCGTGAGTAGCTCGTACTCGCCGATCGCAGTCAGATACTGACTGACGAGATCGGTGGTCAGTCGACCACGATCGTCGGTCAGCTTGTTGCGGTCACGCTCGCGTCGCGTCTTGGCAACTGCCATGGATGGGGTTGTCCTCTCATCAATGTCTCCGCTGCTCGTTGGATTGCCCGTCCTCGTCTCCGCTGCTCGTTGGATTGCCCGTCCTCCGGAAATCCAGGGCGAACGACGCCCGGGACCTGTCAAATACCGTCCGTGAGCAATCTCACGAGGTGGTCCGCATCACTATGTCATAGGGTGCTCGATTTGTGAACCCCCAATCGTTTGGGCATTCCGATCCCGTCGAAGGCAGAGAAGCATGCCGACCCTGGGCCCACTGCGACCACTAATCGTTATAGATCGTGACTGAACGTGGCCATGATCTGGTCCAGCGCATCGAGGCCTGTCCCGTCGACACTCACCAATTGGACCAGAAGCACATAGGGAGAATCGATCGGACTGCCAACGAACACGTAGAAGTCGCTGGCTTCCTCCCCGCAACGCGACCAGGACTGCACCGTCCCCGACAGCAACCCAACCGCTCGTTTGGCAGCCTTACCGACCGTGCAGACCGAAGAGAAATCTCCCAGCTCGGGGAAAAAATCGGTAATGGACACGCCGACGAACACACCGGGAGTACCCCAAGTGGCAATCCAGTTGTCGATGTCTGGCGCAGCCACGATCGCCGGTCCGACGTCCCGACCATCGACCTCCCAGCCAGAACCAGACACGTCGCGCCATCCCACCGGAACTGCAATCGAAATCGATTCGGAATCATCGGAAACTGTCACAAAGGTGCCGGGAGTCGAGGTGACTGGCGCGCCTGCAGACGATGTCGTCGTCACGCTTGTCGAAGTTCCGACCACAGACGACGCGGTTGTCGGCTCGGTCGAGTCTTCGACCATCCGAACGATTCTTACACCTGCAAGCGTCAACAGCACCAACCCGCCGATCCCTGCCAGCATCGCTGCCAGGCCGGTGGCTGAAAACTGTGAGTTCGTGGACGTGGTCACTTCCTAATCGTAGGTTGGGAAATGGCGCCGCTACCTTCCCGTCATGGTCAATCGGCTCTCTTCCGCCACTTCCCCGTACCTGCTCCAACATGCCAACAACCCGGTCGAATGGTGGGAATGGACCCCGGAAGCCCTCGCTGAAGCGGCTGAAAGAGACGTACCTGTGCTCCTCTCCGTGGGATATGCCTCCTGCCACTGGTGCCACGTTATGGCGCACGAGTCGTTCGAAGATCTGCCAACTGCCGAGAAGATGAACAAGTGGTTCGTCAATGTAAAGGTTGACCGCGAAGAACGACCCGATATCGACCGCGTTTACATGGACGCGGTCCAGGCGATGACGGGTCAGGGAGGGTGGCCGATGACCGTTTTCTTGACTCCGTCTGGTGCTCCCTTCTTCACCGGTACATACTTCCCAAAGACGAACCGCCCCGAACTCCCATCCTTTATCCGAGTGCTCGAGGCTGTAAACGAAGCGTGGGAGGGTCGCCGTGAAGAGATCGAGGCGCAGGCGAAGTCGCTCACTCGCACAATCTCATTACCGACTCCCATAGCAGAAGCAATTCCGAAATCGCCGTCGTTGGCCGACGCATACAAAGCCATCCGATCGGCATTCGACCCGAATAGAGGCGGTTTCGGGAGCGCACCCAAATTCCCCGAAGCACCAACCCTGGAATTCCTTCTCCGGTCGTGCGGCAAGGATTGGGCACCGGAGTCGGAATCGATGCTCGTACGTACGCTTGACGCGATAGCCGACGGCGGAATCCACGACCAGGTCGGCGGTGGCTTCTCGCGTTATGCCGTCGACGATCGCTGGCTCGTGCCTCACTTCGAGAAGATGCTGTACGACAACGCCCTCCTCGCCCGGCTCTATGCCCGCGCCTGGCAGACAACCGGCGCCGACCGGTTCGCCGCCGTGGCTCGGTCGACGCTGGACTACATGATGGCCGATCTCGCCCTGCCCAATGGTGGTTTCGCCTCGAGTGAGGATGCCGACTCCGAAGATGGAGAAGGTCGCTTCTATGTCTTTTCTTGGGAGGAGTTCTCATCGGTTACGGACTCCGCTGCCGTGGCAGAGCTTCTCGGTGTAGTGCCGGGAGGCAACTTCGACGGTCGGTCGATCGTCCATCGGATCCGCTCAGCAATCGAAGTCTCCGAAGAGCGCCGGATTCCTCTCCACAAACTGGAGGCCGACGTGGCGTCCACCCTGGACGATCTCAGAAAACTCCGAGCAGAACGTCCCCGGCCTGGCCTCGACGACAAAGTCGTATGTGCGTGGAACTCACTAGCGATCAGGGCACTGGCAGAAGCGGGACAGGCCCTCCACGAGTCGCGATATGTCGAGGCTGCGGCCAAAACTGCCAACTTCCTTCTAACCAACATGAGACGAGATGACGGGCGCTTGATGCGATCTTGGCGAAACGGCCGAACGTCGAGCCTGGGGTTCTGCGACGACTATGGGGCGTTTGCCCTCGGTCTGTTCAGCCTCTATCAGGCTACCGGCGACCCAGAGTGGTTCGTGGCGGCTCGTGATACTACCGCCGAAATGATCAATCTCTTTTGGGACGAGGAGGGCGGTGGCTTCTATACGACAGGCCACGACGGCGAACAGTTGATCAGCCGTCCCAAGAATCTGCTCGACAACCCGACACCATCGGACAACGCGCTCGCAGCCGAGGCTCTCCAACACCTTGCTGCTTTCACGGGCGATTCTGATTTGTCGACGCGACTGGACCGCGTCTTTCAGATCGCCTCCCTGCTCGTCGATCGCTACCCGATGGGTGTGGGCCAGATGCTGTCGGTGCTGCTGGTCTCCTTGGAGCCGCCAGTCGAGCTGGCCATAGTCGGCAGCAGTGAGGCCCGTCGTGCCCTGGAGTCGGTGGCACTAAGCACCTACCGACCACACCTCTTCGTCGCAACCGGCGATGGGACCGATGATCACGATATTCCGCTCCTCAGAGATCGTCCCAGCAGGAATGGTGCGGCCGCCTATGTATGCCGCGGATTCGTGTGCCAGGCCCCCGTGGAACGCCCAGAAGACCTTGCCGCCGCACTCGGCTAGGGTCCGACCGATGTCCTCCACCGAAAACCCGAGACCAGCGATCAAACGCGCCATCGTCGTTATCGGCGTCATCATAATCGTCGTCGTAGGGTGGTCCGGGTTCAAGGTATGGAGCGCATGGCAAGATGTCGACCGTGTCGGTTTCGACACCGAGAGAGCGCGCGAAGCACTCGGAGTTCCGGAACTAGAGAGCAACACAGCTACCCCCGATCCGACGACCACATCGGCGACCGAGGCAACGGCGACGACGGAAGCGACGGCGACTACGACGACTACGGCCACAGCAGCGGCGAGCGCCACGGTCCCGCCGATATTCCTCGATCGGGGTCGACTCAACGCCTTCCTCGTAATGGGCGTCGATAACTCGACCAAGCGCGCCGATGTGATCCTGCTGGTCATGTTGCCGCCCGACAGCGGGGACGCGGTCATGGTGTCGATACCACGTGATCTCTTTGTCTTCAACCCTTGCCAGAAACGCAATACCAAGATCAATGAGAACCTCTGGGGCTGCCCGTCGGTTGGAGTGAGCGGACCCGAGCAACTGGCCGTCGCCATCGAGGATTTCACAAGAATTCCGATCGATCACTTTGCGAGATTCACGTTCTCGGGTTTCGAGCAGATAATTGACCACCTAGGCGGAGTCGAGATCTGCGTCGGCGACTACCCGATCCGAGACCTCAATGAGGACTTCGACGACTTCCAGATGCCAGCAGGTTGTTCGAATGCCGACGGCGGACAGGCGTTATCGTGGATGCGTTCTCGCCGAACGCAACAACTCACCGAGTCCGGATGGCAGACCGTGCCGGGCATCAACGATCTCACCCGCAACGAACGGCAGCAGGAGATGCTGCTGACCGCCCTTGAACACCTTAAGCAGATCCGGAGCCTTCCCGAACTCCAGGTACTGGTAGCCGACGTTTCCGAC
>PVBE011569043.1_pt1 | contig 30968 bp, 35 predicted proteins | sample 1631181 | NCBI WGS metagenome assembly PVBE01 (sample SAMN08397723, study PRJNA350692) | Marine metagenome, whole genome shotgun sequencing project. | isolation source: water | place: Pacific Ocean | collected 2012-04
CGGAGGACCCCCCCCCCTTGGTCTCCGATTCCCGCGCCCTCCCCCGCCCCCAGTCACGGTATTGAATGGAGGAGGTGGTTTGGACCGACTGCTGACGCTTGTGGACGAACCGCTTGCGGATGTCCATCGCGATTTCGGGCTGGATCGCGTAGATCGACTCGTCGACGATGCCGAAGGAGACTTCCGCCGAAACCGGTTTTCCGTCCGAACCGGTGGTCCGGATCGTGTACGTGGCGGTTTCGCGGGGCTCGTACCGCTCCTTGTCGGGAACGAGTTCGATGTTGACGAACTTTTCGGCCGGGTTGACCACGATCGACTTGTACTTCCGGACCATGGCGTTGTCCTTGAGCGCACAGACGCTCACGAAAACGTTCGGCACGTAATCGAGGCTGTCGAGCGGAATCTCCACCAGTTGCGCGTTCCCCCTGATTTTCACGATCTTGTGGAAAAAGACGTCCGCCCCTTCCAGCGTGAGCAGGACCGAGACGTTCTTGAACTGGCTGGTGACGAGGATTTTCGCGGTGTCTCCCTTCTCGTAGAACTTCTTGTCGGGAATAAGATCGAGCCCGTTGAAGTTCCAGGTTCCGCTCGACCAGCGATTGCTGTAAATCCAGATCGACCGGTCGGCCTTCACGGCGTTCCCGAAGCGGTCCTGCGATTGGACCACGAGGCGGACGCGGCCGCCCGCGAGGTCGGGGGTGAAGTCGATCGTGGCGATGCCATGCTCGTCGCTGGTCGTCGTCCCTTCGTAGATCTTCGTTTCCCGGTTCTTCTTCTTCCGGTACTCGACTTCGTAGGCGGAGACGCGGAGCTTCTGGTCGGGGACCAACTCCCCCTGGTGCGTCCGCACCCGGATCTTCGCGTTGATCCGGTCGCCCGGCTTGTAGACCCAGCGGTCGAGGCTGACGTTCATTCCGAATTCCGCACGGGTCGCCTTCACCGTGCCGGCCCCGTCCACACTGCGGCGGGAAAGATCGGTCACCTTCGCCTGGAGGGTGTAGACGGCGTCGTACTCCTGTTTTTCCGGGGTGAACCGGATGACGAGGTTTCCCTCGTTGTCGGTGGTCCCGGTTCCGGTGGTGACCCGTTCGCCCCCCCGTCGGCCGTTCCTGCCGAACCTGCTGTTCTCTTCCAGGTACCAGTCGTAATACCCGTCCCACCAGCGCCAGTACGACCAGAAGCGACTGCGCAGGATGGTGTATTCCACCTTCGCGTCGGCGACGGGACTGCCGAAGTAGTACATCGCGTTGACGGTCGCCTCCACGGTGTGGCCCTGCAGGACGGCTTCTTTCTCGAAGGTCACCCCGACCTTGTATTCCGGCTTGCGGTACTCGTCGACGCGGAACTGGCCGACGTTGCTTCCGTACCGTCCCCAGCGATAGTTGTTCGATTTGGCGCCTTCCGGGGTGAGCGAGATCGTATACATTCCGAGGGCAGGCTCGTCTCCGAGCGTGAGGCTCCCGACGGTCGATCCGAACTCGTTGAGGCTGTGGGTCTCCTTGTAGATGACATTATTTTTCGCGTCGCGAATTTCGACCGCCATCTTTTTTCCCGGGGCGATTTCGAGCTTCTTCCCCTGCTGTGTCCGGGAAATGATCTTGAACTGTACCTGTTGGTTGGGGCGGTAGATGGGCCGGTCGGTGTAGATATAGACCAGCGGCTGATTCTGGTTGTAACTATAGTAGTAGGAACTCGTGGTCACGAGTTCGCCATCCTTGATTCCGACGATGGTGCCGCCCTTGTAGGCGTCGCTGAGAAAAACCCCGTCTTCGCCCGTCTTTCCGCTCACCGGGTTCGTTTTGTGGAGAACCTGGATCTGCATTCCTTCGACCGGCTTGGAGGTCGCCCGTTCCTGCGCGAAGACGAGCAGTTTCCCGCCGGCCGTCTTGGTGATCACGCCGAATCGATTGACGAAGAGGGTAACGCTCATCGTCAGTTTGTCGTGGGTTCCATCCACGACGTAGATCCCTGCTTTTTCGGAAGGAATCGTGATCGACCCGTTGTTCCAGCGGTTTCCGGGGTCGTACGTTTCCGTCCACCCCTTGAGTTTCTCCCACCGGTCCTTGGGCACCCGGTCGAGGGCACCCGCCAGGTTGTCACGATCGCCCGCCTTGAGCCTTTCGAGCACCTCCTCGAACGGGATCCGGGAAACGGTGTACTTCACCTTGTCGATCCCACGCATGTTGGCCTGGACCACCGCTTTCTGACCGACGGTGAAGGTCTGGTTCACGTACAGACGGAAATACTTGTTCTTGACGCGCCAGATTCGCTGGATGGCCGACGTCCGGATGTCGGTCTTCCCCGCTTTCCCCGCCTTTTCGACCACGTTTTCGAGTTCCTTGATCGCCTTTGCTTTGTTCCCTTCCCCTTGCCAGGCCTGCGCGATGGAGAACCGGGCGTTCCAGTAGTTCCGGCTCCCGGGAAATTCCCGGCAGAATTCCTAGTAGATACCTCTCGCCTCGGAATAACGACGGGAGCGCCACATGGTGAGATTGGCCATCTGCAGGTAGGCCTGCTCGATGTATTTCCCGGCGGGGAAAATCTTGATGTAGTAATTGTAGGCACGGACGCCTTCCTTCCAGGTCTGGCGACTCGACTGCTGCCCTGCATATTGCCAGAGCTTCTCCTCCTCCTGCGGGAGTTCTTTCCCGGGATCCTGGAGGTAGGAGGCGGTCGCGATGGCGCCGAAGGAGAGGGCAAATACGAGGCAGAATGCGAACCGGGAACGAAAGGTCATGGCGGACTCCTTAAGGGTTTGCTTTAATCTTCTTTCCATGTGACGCAAGTCGGAGAGCTCGAGTTCCATGATTATAGTTTATTTCGACGGCGGGTGTGAACCGAAGAACCCCGGGGGAGTCTCCACCTGGGGATTCGCCGTCCACCGGGACGGGGAGAAAATCCACGAGGCGTGGGGTCTCGCCACGAAGCCCTTCACGCCCGACGCCACCAGCAACATGGGAGAGTACACGGCGGCGCTCCGGGCGGTGGAATACCTGGTCGAGAAAGGCCTCGCCGGGGAGAAAATCGAGGTCCGCGGCGACTCCCAGCTCATCGTCAACCAGGTCAGCGGAAACTGGAAGGTGAAGGCGGCGAACCTGCGCCCCCTCCACGGCGCCATCCGGAAACTTCTCCCGAAATTCACCTCCATCCGCTTCACCTGGATTCCCCGGGAGGAGAACGCGGAGGCGGACGAACTGGCCGGAAGGGCCTACCTCGATTACAAGGCGGGGCGCCCTGTTCGTTGAAATTTCCCCCACGGATCGATAGACTTACCGATCCTTCGATCGAGGAAAACCATGCGAACGCTTATCAGCCTGATTCTCGTGCTCGCGGGGGCGTACTCCCTCTACCAGTTCACGGTACGGAGCACCCTCCCCACGGAACGAGCCACGACCATCGACTACAAGGCGCGGCCGGCGGTCTCCGACCTGGGAGAGAACTACCCGGTCAACGCGCTCCTGGCGACCGGCGCGATCTGGGGCATCGGCCTCGGATTGTTCCTGGCGCTGACGACGGCCCCGCGCTACCAGTCCGCCGGCGAGAGTGGCCTATACCAGAAACGGCGCAGGGGAGGCGCGGTCGCGCGGATTTTCCTCCTGAACGCGGCGCTGGCGGGAACCTTCATCGATCTCGCCTACATCGGCGTCGCCTACGGGTCGGCAGGGGTGGGTGAAACGGTCCACCGCCACGTCGGGATCTTCTTCGGCGCGGCCGCCTTTCAACTGGGCGTCGGACTGCTCCTTCTCATCCTGGCCCTCTGTGAAAAACCGAAGGGAAAACTCTCCCTCGTTCTCGGAATCCTTTTCTACCTGACCGCGCTGGCCACCTGGATCCTGACCTACGCGTGGGGAAAGCAGGGGTAAGATGACGGAGCAACCGGAAGCGGGCCCCTTCAAACTGATTTGCCCGATCTGCAGGGGAGCCTTCACGGGTCGCCTGCCCGCCCGGGCCGCAAAGGGCGCCTGCCCGCTCTGTAAAAAAGAGCTCGTGCTCCTTCCGGACGGGAAGATCCAGGCCGGGATGGATTTCCGCGCCGTCCCCGCCCCCGTTTCCGAGGAAGAGATCGAGCCTGGAACCGGGAAAGCGGTCATCTCCTCCCTTCTTTTCCTGATGCCCGCGGCCATTCTCGCCATCTGCGCGACGATCACCCTCCCCGACAAGACGCACGACATGTTTCATCGCATTGGCGAACGCGCGGAGAATGGTCTCCTGCGGATGCAGGAAAAGATCCGCGGGGGCAAGGAAGAGATCCGGACGCCTACTCGTCGAACGCCGACACGATCCTGATCACCTCGTGCTCGTCGACCGCCGCGAAGAGCGCCTCGCGCGCGTCCTCCGTCCCGAAAACCTGCCCCACCTTCTTGTACACCTCCAGGTAGAGCTTGTCCCTGTAGGGCGGCGCCACCACCCCGAAAAAGAAATGAACCGGCTCTCCGTCCAGTGAATTGAAATAGATTCCGGGCGTGCACCGGGCGAAGCAGATCGTGAAATCCTTCGCCTGCATGGTGCGCACGTGCGGGATCGCGATCCCGCCGCCGATCCCGGTGGTCGCCTTCCGTTCCCGGTTTTCCAGGTCATGGAAAAGGCGTTTCGGATTGGAAACCTTTCCGGAGGCGTCGAGCAGTCCGACCAGTTCCTGGAGGATCGCGCTCTTCACGCTCCAGAGGAACCGGCTTTCGGACCACTCTTCCGGCTTCTCCTCCGGCATGACGGTCTCCAGTTCGAGGCGCACCTGCGGGGGTTTGAGGTAGCGGGTGAGTCTCATGGAAGGGGATCAATAGCCTCCGGCGCCGACGTCTCCCCCGGAGACGATCTTGACGCTCGCGCTCGCCCCGATGCGGGAGGCGCCAGCTTCCAGCATGCGCATGGCGACCTGGACGTCGCGCACGCCCCCGGAAGCCTTCACGCCCATCTCCTTGCCAACCGTTTCGCGCATCAGGCGGATGTCTCCCACCTTCGCTCCGCTCGGACCATACCCCGTGGAGGTCTTCACGAAATGGGCGCCCGCCCGTTTCGCCACCCGGCAGGCGCGAACTTTTTCGTCGTCGGTGAGGTAGGCGGTTTCGAGAATCACCTTGACGGTCCCGTTGTGCCCCGCCGCGCGCACGACAGCCTCGATCTCCCGCAGGACCAGTCCATCGTCGCCCGACTTCAGCGCGCCGATGTTGATCACCATGTCGAACTCGACCGCGCCGTCGTCCCGGACCATCTTCGTTTCGAACCCCTTCATCTCCGGCTGGGTCGCCCCGAAGGGAAACCCGATGACGGAGCAGATCCGGACCGGGGACGCCTTCAAACGGTCCGCCGCGCGGCGGATCCAGGAGGGGTTCACGCAGACCGAAGCGAACTTGTGGAGGGCCGCCTCGTCGCAGAGTTTGTCCACGTCGTCCCGGGTCGCTTCCGGCTTCAGCAGGGTGTGATCGATGTAGCCGGCGAGGGAGGCGGAGATGTCCGAAAGACCGGGCGACCCGCCGACGCGATCCGCCCCGGCGCCGAGAATCCCGGTCACCTTGGCGTGGCAGACCGAGACGCAGGAGCCCCAGGTGGCACAGGTCGAACAATCCTTGAAACTCACCCTCTCCCTACCACCGCTTGTACGTCGCCAGTCTCGCGCGGATGCGGAGGATGGTGCTCGCGTACCGTTCTTCGAAGGGAGGAACGGTCCCCGCGGGGGCCTTCGCCTTTTCGGCTTCGCGACGGGCGGCCTCCTCCATCCGGCGCACTTCCTCCAGTTGCCGGCGCTTTTCCGCCAGGCGACGTCGTTCCGCTTCGCGGGCCCGGGCGAGTTCGTCCTGCTTCAGGGCCTCTCCCTCGGCCATGCGGAGCAGGGCGTCCATCTCGCTCTCCTCCCGCGTCAACTCCCCGGCGGGCAGATCATCCACCCGGTTTTCCAGCCGGGCGATTTCCAGGTCGAGAGCGTTGCGGTCCCGTTCGAGCGTCTTCCTTCGAACGGAGAGATCCTGGATCGCCTGGTCGTTCTCCGCGGAGGGGGAGCCGCTTTCCCGCTTCCTCTGCTCCCGCTCGACGATGGCGAGTTCGGCGAGGACGGAATCCCGCTGGGTGCGGCGGTCGGAGAGAAGTTTCTCGGCGCGTGCCCGTTCGTTGGCCGGGTTCTCCTTTTCCGGAGCGGCGGATTCTTTCGTGGGAATTGGATCACGACCTCCCCTTGCGCGGGTCGTCTTGCACCCCGCGGAAACAAGCAGGGCCAGGGCCATCGAGACCACGAGAGCATTTTTCATCGCCGTTCTCCTCTGTATTGCCGGGGGAGCCACTCTACAGGCCCTCTTCGGATCCCGCAACATCTATGCGATCGACAATCGCGACCACCACGGCCTGGACGGGGATTTCGTTCGTTCCGTACAAAAGCCGCGCCCCGCTCCCCTCTTTATTGACGAGAACCCGGTCCCCTTCCCCTGCATCGACCCGGTCGAGAGCGAGGAGGGAGGATCCGGACAGGTTTCCCTCGAGATCCAGCGGCTGGGTGATGAGGAGTTTTTTTCCCTCGAGCTGTTCGTCCTTCCGGGTCGCCCAGACGACTCCGGTCACCTTCGAGAGAATCATGACATGCCCTCCACGATGCCGACGATGGCGGCGTCGCACGGCGTCAGGTGATCGGGAGTCCTTTTCATCGCGATGATCGCCTCCTTCGCGGTGATGTAAAAGACCGTTTCGCCCACGCCCGCCCCGACGGTGTCGACCGCGGCCAGGGGCGCCCCCGCCGGCGTCCGGTCGGAATTGATCGGCTGCACCAGGAGCATTTTCGCCCCGGTGAAGTTTTCATTCTTCTTCGTCGCCCAGACGTTTCCGACCACCTTCCCGAGAATCATCTCTGCCCCACCCGGTCGAGGGCGTCGATTTTATCGACCCGCCGCTCGTGTCGGCCACCCTCGAATTCCGTCTCGAGCCATTGCCGGACCCAGTTCTTCACGTCGTCGAGGGAATGTTTCGTTCCGAGGGTCAGGACGTTCGCGTTGTTGTGCGCCCGGGAATTCAGGATGTCGAAGAGGGAGTCGCACTTCGCCGCGCGCACGCCCGGGATCTTGTTGGCCACCATGCAGGAGCCGATGCCCGCGCCGTCGATGACGATTCCCCGTTCGCAGGTTCCGTCCGAGACGGCCCGCGAGGCCCGGACCGCAAAGTCGGGATAGTCGCAGGAATCTTTCGAATGGGTGCCGAAATCGAAGACCGCGTAGTCGAGCGATTCGAGGTGGGCCTTGAGGAGTCCCTTCCACTCGAAGCCGCCGTGGTCGGAGGCGATCGCCACGCGGGGCAGGCCGGAGGAGGGCCGCCGGACCGGCTCGATCTTCACGCCGAGTTTCAGGATACGGTCTCCCGCTCCCGGCGAGAGAACGTATTCTCCGTCTACATGGAGGATCCCGCCGCACTGTGCGGCCATTTCCACGTCACGGGCGGTGATGAGAGGCTTGCCCAAGATCAATTCTCCGGCTGGTCAGCGATCCGGCCCGCGATCTCTTTCCGACGACGTTCGTACTCCCGGGCGACCTCCGCTTCCGGCTCCACGTTCACCCTGTCGACGATGGCCATGATGACCGCGTCGACGGGACGGTTGGTGGTCAATTTCGTCTGCCGGGCGCTCGATCCCTGCGCGACGAGGACGATCTCCCCGGGTCCCGCGTCGAGGCTGTCGACGGCGACGACGAAGCTGGATTGCGGCTTGTACTGGAGGTCCACCTGGCGGACGATCATGAACCGGACGCCTTCCAGTTTCTCGTCCTTCACGGTGGACCAGACTTCGCCGACGACTTTTCCCAGGAGCATTTTTCGATTCCTCCAGCCTGTTTCTATCCGCAGATCTCGCGGAGCGCCTTCGCGGCGGCCTCCACGTCTTCTTCCGTATTAAACCATCCGAAACTGAACCGGACGGTTCCCCGGGGAAGCGTTCCGAGAAATTCATGCGTGCCGGGGGCGCAATGGAGGCCCGGCCGGCAGGCGATTCCATACTTCCCGTCCATCAAAGACCCTACCGCGGCAGGCTCTTTCCCGTCAATGGTAAGCGAAACGGGGCCGATCTGGATCTTCGGGTTCCGGCCGCTGTGCAGGCGCACCCCGGGGATCTCTTTCACCTTCCCGATAAACGAGAGGGCCAACCGGCTCTCATGGGCGCCGATTTTTTCAACGCCGGTCTCCTGGACGAACCGGATTCCCGCGGCGAGCCCGGTGTACCCGTGCGTGTTGGGCGTTCCGGCTTCCAGGCGGGCGGGCATTTCCACCGGCTGGTTCTCCTCCTGCGCGTTCGGGCCCGAAGCGCCCACGCGGAAGGGGGAGAGGTGGATCCCGTCGCGCACGTATAGAGCGCCGGTTCCCATCGGTCCGAAGAGGTTTTTCTGCCCGGGAAAGGCGACGATGTCGAGCCCGAGGTCCTGGACGTCGATCGGAATCACCCCCGCGGTCTGGGCGGCGTCGACCAGGATCCGGATCCCCTCTTCCTTCGCTACTTTCGCGTATTCCCGGACCGGGTGGACCGCCCCGATGACGTTGGAGCAATGGGTGATCGCGATCAGGCGGGTTTCCTTTCGGATCAATCTTCGGATCTCTTCCGGATCGACGGTACCATCTTCTGCGGTCTTCGCACGGTCGAGGGATATAAAGCCCGCTTTCGCCATCGACGCGAGGGGACGAAGCAGGGAGTTGTGTTCCGTCCGGGAGGTGATCACGTGGTCGTCCTCGCGGAGGAACCCCTTGAAGGCGATGTTGAGGGCGTCGGTCGTGTTCATCGTGAGCACGATCCGGTCGGGGCTTTCCGCGTTGAGGAGATCGGCCACCCCGCGTCGGCAGGCGTCGATCCGTTCCGCCGATGCCCGGGCCATCCGGTGGCCGGTCCGCCCCGGGTTGCCGGCATGGTTGCGCGCGTAATCGTCCATCGCGGCGTAGACCGGTTCCGGCTTGGGCCAGGAGGTGGAGGCGTTGTCGAGGTAAATCACGCGGCGGATTGTAGCAGAGGAGGGAAGCAAGATCACCCCCCGATGTACTTCGCGTAGAGCGACCGTGCGCGGGCCGGGTCGTGGGTCCCCTGGATGATCGCCCGGCCGTCCGGGAAAAGGGTGAGTTCGTTCTCTTCCAGGCGCAGTTTCAGCAGGTAGTCGTTCCGGAAGACCTCCCCCGCTTTCTTCAGGCGCGTTTCGAGTTCCGCCAGATCGATCGCGGAATCGGCGGGAACGATCTGCACCGCGTCGCGGCCGCAGAGGATGGTCACCAGCGATTCCTCCCCCGCTTCCAGCCAGGAGAAAACGTTCTTTCCACACGGGAGACAGTCCGGACGGCGGGGAACCTTCATCGTTTGATGCGAATTCTTCCAGAGGTCGATCGCGGTCAGGCCGGTCGACATTTCCGCGCGGTTTCCCGAAAGGAACTTGATCGCTTCGTTCGCCTGGAGGGAGGCGATCGTCGAGGCGACGGTGTTCAGGACGCCCGCCGTGTCGCAGGTGGCGGTCGAACCCGGCCCGGGACACTCCTCCAGCCAGCAGGCGAGGCAGGCGGTCTCGCCGGGGAGGATGGGCAGAACCATGCCGTAGCTTCCGACGCATCCCCCGTAGATCCAGGGAATCTTCCCCTTCACGCAGGCGTCGTTGAGCAGGAAGCGCGTTTCGAAATTGTCGGTGCCGTCGAGGACCATGTCGGAACCGGCGAGGAGGCTCTCGGCGTTTCCCGCGCGCAGGTCGGTGACGAGAGGTTCCACCCCGATTTCCGAGTTTATCTTTCGAAGTTTCTCCGCCGCGGCGACCGACTTGGGAAGCGCCCGGGCGGCGTCCTCCTCGTCGAAGAGAACCTGCCTCTGCAGGTTGTTCTTTTCGACGAAATCGCGGTCGACGATCCGAAGACGGCCCACGCCAGCGCGGGCGAGCAGGTTGCAGATCGACGTGCCCAATGCGCCGCACCCGACGACGGTCACGCGGGAACCGAGCAACCGTTCCTGCCCCGCTTTCCCGAGGCCCGCGAAGAGAACCTGCCGGGAGTAGCGGTCATCATTCACGGAACCGCCTCCGCAGGAAGGAGGAGCCGAGAAAGAAAAGCGACAGGGCCCCGGCGAGGGCCAGGTACCGGAACGCGGACCGGCTCCAGTCGGGGTAGACCCGGGGAAGGTCGGCCAGGAGCGTCCGGGTATAGAGCGAGCGGTGGGTGAGAAGATCGTCCTCGAAGATCGAGTAGGCCATCACGACGTACGGGTTCCACTCCATCGCGATATCGATCCGGGCCTGGAACGATTCCGGGGGACCGCCCTGCGCCTCTTCGAGAATCGGATCGAAGTAGAAAAGCGTGCCGACCATCAGGACGACCGCGAAACCGCAGGAGACCTGTGCGAGGAAGGCGGGAATCCGCAGGCCAACCAGCGCGTGGAAAAGACCGACCAGGAATCCGCTCCAGGCGCCGAGGAAGGCGAGCGAAGCGGCCAGGCGGGAGAAGGGCTCCGCGGAAGCGATCCAGAGGACGCCCAGGAGCAGGGTCCAGGAGAGGAGGAGCGCGACGAGAGAAACGCCCCGCCGCAGAACGGTCCACGAACCCTCTCTTCCGAGCGCGAGAACGAGGGGAACGAAGATCCCGAGCAGGAGGGGGCTCAGGAGGGCGGCCATTTCGAACGCGCTCATGCGGTCTATTCTAGCACAGTCCCTCAGGGGGCGGAACCGAAGTGGAACCCCTCGCGCCAGGCGGGCGTCATCGAAACCGGGGCGCGCGGGTCGGAGGAGACGAACATGCAGGAGCCCTCCGCGGCGGCGAATCCGCGGACGAAGATGGAGGTGGAAAGCGCGTCCGCCTCGGTGGCGCTCTTCGCGAGCAGGGAGACGGAGGTGACCCCTTCGACCGTCCGGCCGGTCCGGGGATCGAGGATGTGGCAGTACCGGCGTCCCTCCAGCTCGAAATATTTTTCGTAGTCGCCGGAAGTGGAAAGGGCGGAATCGCGAAGGACGATCGTTCCGAGAATCTTCTTCTTCCGGAAGGGATCGCGAACCGCGACGGTCCACCCCGCTTCTCCGGGAGGCGTTCCGAGCGCGTAGACGGTGCTTCCGAAATCGACGAAAGCGGAGGTGACGCCCGCTTTCCGAAGAACTTCGACCGCCCGGTCGACCGCGAAGCCTTTCCCGATCGCGCCGGGATCGAGTTCGGCGTTCGCCTCGAGCGAGACGAGGTTCCCCTCGATCCGGAACGCGCGGTCGCGGGTTCCCTTTTGCAACTCCCCGTCGGAGGGGAGGCGGTAATTTCTTTCGGGAAAACCCCAGGCACGGACCAGGGATCCGACGGCGACGTCGAACGCCCCGCCGGAAGAGCGCCGGAAGTCGTCGCATTCCCGCAGGAACCGGAGGAGTTCCGGGCTTACTTCCCTTGTGCGCGCCCGGTTCAGCCGGGAGAGTTCGCTCTCCGGATCATAGTTCGAGAGAATCCCGTCCCACCTGCGGATTTCACGGAAGGCCGCATCGACCGCATCGGACGATCCATACGCGGTGATCGAACAGAGAGATCCCATCACGTACCGCTCTTCCTTTACGGGAGCGGCGGCGGTGATGAGCGAAGAGACGTTTTCGGGGCGGTCGAGAAGGTATTCCCGGACCACTGCGAGCACCTTTCGCGTGCCGCGCATCGCGGCGTCGCAGGAAAGGGTGGCGCCCACGATGGCGATCATGTCCCGGTTCCGCTGGATCGGATCGTCCAGGTCCTTTCCCCGGAACTGGCGGAGGAACCGCTTTTTCGCGACCTCGGCGCCCACCTTCTCCCGGTGTTCCATCACGACCACGTCGGTGACCTTCCCGTCCGGGTCGACCCCGACGATGAAGGTCATGGTGAGGGTCTTCGTCACTTCGTCCGTCACGATCGCGTACCGGACGACCTTGTCATTTTTCACGCCGAGGTAGAGGCGGTACCGGTCCTCCACGCGGCGACTGATCCGCCTTCGAACAGCGTCGTGCACTTCCACGGGAAGCTGAACGTCCCGCCGGAGAACCTTCATCTCCCGGGGGAAGACCTTCCGAACCGCTTCCTTCTCGGAAAGAAACACCTGCGCGCCGTCCTGGCAGAAGAGGAGCAGGAGAAGGGAGATCATTTCGGGTCCCCCTGCAACGTCTTCGCGATCACGTCGAGAAGTCGTTCCTCGTACTTCCCTTCCGAGGAAATCCGCTCCCACCGGAGGGAACGGGGACCGCCCGGAGCGCGCCGTTCCACGCGGGCGAAGACTTCCACCGGAACCGGTTCCGTCCCGGGCCGGACCCGCACCTCGTACCGGACCCGTTCCGGCCAGGGGCGATCCTGGAGAACCCCCTGTGCCCTCGGAGCGAGGACGCCCGCGGACCAGGAAGTGGAGATCACCCCACTCTCGATGTCGGCCCGCACTTCCCCGTGGGAAGAGAGGGCGGCCTGCGCAGCGGCGAAGACCTCTCCGTACGCATGGGGATAGGCGCTCCCCACCGGTTGCGTGGCGCATCCGGCGAGCAGTACGAAGACCGCAAGAGATGGCAGGGTGCGTATCATTTAGAAATAGGTCGCCACGGAGAAGGCGAAGACGTCGTTGTCCGTCTCGGAAACGTCGCCCGATTCCCCGCGGATCGAGTATTCGAACTTGAAGACGGTATCCTCGCGGGGACGGAAATTCAACCCGAAGGTGAGGGAGTCGCGACCGCTTCCGTCGAGATCGGTGTCGTCCCACCGCACCACCGCGGTGAAGGTCGATTCGTCCGAAGCGCCCGGGATAACGGACCTCAACGCGCGGGGCATGAAGTGGTAGCGGAGTTCCACGTAGTAGCCGTCGAGTTTCTCCGGAACCCCGGCCGCCTTCGACAGGTCGTTCTGGTCGATATCCGCGTAGGCGAATTCCCCGACCAACTCCATCGCGAAGAGGATGTCGCGAAGCATGTCGTTCCCGCCGCTGAAGAGCGCGTTGTGCAGTCCCCCGCCGGAGAGGGTGAAGTCGAAGGCGAAGATGTTGAGGTCGAGGTCGCCCGCCTCGTCGTATTTTCCCATGTGGAAGGAAGCGCCCAGTTCCAGGCCGAGGAAGGGGGAAACCGTGAAACGACCCACCGCCGCCTTGTTGTCGTTGAAGTCGCGGTAATTCCCGGAGCCGAGTTGATCGCCGTGGGGACGCGCTCCGCGAAGACCCTGGGAAGTGTTGATCGCGGAACTCCCGGCGTCATCGAGCCCCTTGAAGCCGTTCACGAGGTAGACCTCGTAGCTGAAAACCCACGGGTCGGCGTCGAAACTGCCGAAGAAGCCGACGCCCGGGTCGCGAAGAACGGCGGGGATGACCCACTGGTCGACCAGCGGACGCTGGGTCAGGTCCTGGTAGGGAGCGTCATGGACAAGGTTGAATTTTCCGAGCGGGTTGAGAATGATGCCGGCGCGAAAATTAATCGCGTCGGTGAACCAGTAGTCGATGGTGCCGAACTCGATCCCGACCTCTTCGCCGTGCTCGATTTCCAGTTCGACCGCAAGCTTCACATGGTCGCTGACGTCGGCGTAGAAAAAGGGAACGAACCGGTGCTGGTCGAAGGTATTCTTCCCGCCGTCCTCGTACCAGTACTCGAGGTCCATGTATCCGCCGATGTAGACCTTCTGCCCGAAACGGCTGATCCGCTCGTAGATCGGGTTCGCGCTTTCTTCCTGCGCCTTGGCGGGAAGATCCTGCATCGCCTCCGGGGCGGTTTTGTCCTGCGGAAAGAGGATCAGTCCCAGCCAGAGAAACGCCGTGCTCATTCGAACTCTCCTAGTGTCCCATGAAATTGAAACTCAGTTTCAAACAGCATAGGGATCCACCGTTCCACGTCAACGAAAATAACGGGACTCAAAGCAGTTTCCCGCCCTGGTAGATCAGGACCGCCGCCACCCAGGCGAGGAGGGTCATGTAGGTGAAGGAGAAGGTGGCCCAGCGCCACCCGATTTCGCGCCCGATCACCGCCACGGTCGATCCGCATTGCATGCAGAGGGCGAAGAAGACCATGAGAGAAAGGGCGACCGAGGGCGAAAATACGTTTGACCCGTCCGGCCATTTGGCCGCGCGAAGTTTGTCCCCCAGCGCGCCCGCCTCCTCCCTCCGATCCTCTTCGAGGTTGTAGAGAATCCCGAGCGTCGAGACGATCACTTCGCGGGCGGGGAAACTCGCGAGGATGCCCACCGTTATTTTCCAATCGTACCCGGCGAGCGCGAAGACCGGTTGGATCGCCTTGCCCATTCGCCCCAGGTAGCTCGCCTCGATGAAGGCGGAATCGAGCCGCCCGGAGAGGTCCCCCTCCAACCGGGACTTCGCCTGGTCCGGCGTGATCCCGTATTCCCGGCCCACCTCCTTCGCGACCGAGTCGGCCACGCTTTCGGAGCGGGGAAAGTAGCTCAAAGCCCAGATCACGATGGAGAAGAGGAAGATCACCGTTCCCGCGCGGATCGTGAATTCGCGGCCGCTGCGGTACATCCGGTGAAAGACATCGCGGAAGCGCGGACGGCGGTAGGCGGGAAGTTCCAGGACGAAGGGGAGCGATTTCAGCTTCAGGAAGAACCGGTTCATCACGAACGCGATCGGAAGCCCCACGAAGAGGCCCAGGAGGTGCATTGCGAAAAGGACCGCCCCGGCCCCGAGCGCGCCGACCTGCGGCTCAACGAACGCCCCGATCAGGAGAACGTAGACGGGAAGCCGGGCGGAACAGCTCATCAGCGGGGCGATGAGAATCGTGGTGATGCGCGCCTTCGGATCCTCGATCGTCCGGGCACTCATGATCGCCGGGATGGCGCAGGCGAAGCTGGCGAGCATCGGAACGAAGCTCTTCCCGTTCAGGCCGGTCCAGCTGAAGACCTTGTCCATCAGGAAGGCGGCGCGAGCCATGTAGCCGCTGTCCTCGAGGAGGGCCATGAAAAAAAAGAGGATCAGGATCTGCGGAAGAAAGATCACCACCCCGCCCACGCCCGCGAGGATTCCGTCGACGACCAGGCTTTTCCAGGCGGGGGACCCTTCCAGTTTCCCTCCCGCCCATCCCCCGATCCAGCCGAAGAAGGCGTCGATGCCGTCCATGAGGGGCCCGGCCAGCCAGTATATGGAGGAAAAGACGCCCATCATCAGGACGACGAAGATCAGCAGTCCGAAGAAGCGATGTGTCAGGATCCGGTCGAGCCGGTCGGTGGCGGGGGAAACTTTCTTCGACTCCCCCTTCACGATGCCTTCCAGGAGCCGGTCGAGGTGGGCGTACCTCAGTTCCGCTTCGACCCGGACGGGATCGAGACCGTCCCGGCGAAGTTTCTCCCGGGCATCCGCAAGACGGGAGGAGAGATCGATCCCCTTCTCCTTCCACCGGCCGGGCAGTTCGGATTCGAGATCGAAGAGGAGACGCAACCGCTCCGCGCTGTTCGCCCCTTCGAGTTCCCGGAGGGCGGATCGGATCGATTCCGGCCAGGGAACCGGGGAAAAGAGCGGGCGGGATTGGAGAGCCTCGCCGAGAACCCGTTTCAATTCATCGAGACCGAACCCCTTCGCCGCGACGGTGGGGACGACCGGCACGCCCAGTTTTTCGGAAAGCGCGTTCGCGTCGATCCAGGTCCCGTTTTTTTCCGCCTCGTCGATCATGTTCAGGGCGATGACGAGGGGAAGCCCCGTCTCCGCCGCCTGGGAGGCGAAGAAGAGGTTTCGCCGGAGGTTGGTCGCGTCGACGATACAGAGGATGGCGTCCGGCCTGGGCAGATCGGTTCGATACCCGCAGAGCAGATCGAGAACGATCTGTTCGTCCTGGCTGGTCGGGGCGAGGCTGTAGGTCCCTGGAAGATCGATGAGGGTGGCGGAGGTTTCGCCCAGTTCGAGCGTTCCGATCTTCCTTTCGACGGTGACGCCCGGGTAGTTCCCGACCTTCTGGCGGGCGCCGGTGAGACGGTTGAAGAGGGTGCTTTTCCCGGTGTTGGGGTTCCCGACAAAGGCTATTGCCGGGGATTGAGGCTCACTCATGAAAAGCGGAGCTTAGACCCGCCGGACCATGACCTGGGAGGCTTCACGGCGACGAAGGCTGATCCGACTGCCGGGAAGGTCGACGGCGATCGGGTCGCCGAAAGGGGCCACCTGGGCCACGCGCAGGCGCGCGCCGGGAAGGAATCCCATCGCCATGAGGCGCTGGGCGAGGAGGTCACCCCCGGAAATCTGCGTGATCTCGCTCTCCAATCCCCTCTCGAGCTGGCTCAGTGGCATCATCGCGTTGCGCCCTCTTATATGAAATCGGGTTTCAGTTTCATTACGGTGTACCATTTTGCCAAAAGAAAAAAAAGGGTTTTATTGGGGGCTTCGGGAGTGGCCCCTACATCCCGAGAAGGCGAAGCGCGATGCCCGGGTTCATGTTCGCCTGGGCGAGAACCCGGAGACCCGATTCCCGGACGAGCCGGTTCCGGACCGAGCCGGCGATCTCTTCCAGGAAGTCCGCGTCGCGGATCTCGGAAGCGGAGGCGCTCAGGTTCTGCATCGCCACGCTCGCCGCGTCGATGTTCACCTGGAAGATGTTGCCCGAGAGCGACCCGAGCCGTCCCCGGAGAGAGCCAACCTCGCTGATGCTGGCGTCCAGGACCGTAAGCGCGCCCGCGGCGTTGGTTGCGAAGCTGTTCGCCCCTCCCGCCCGGATGCTGAAGAGACTTCCAATCCCGCTCGATTCCCCGAGCGTGGAAGTCTCGACCGACCCGATCCCCACGGTGATGTCGCTCGCTCCGCCGCCGACGGGACCGAGTTGGAAGGTCGCCCCCCCGCCGGAGATGGAGAAGGAGAAGTTTCCGACGGCCCCTTCCTCGATCCGGATATTTGCCTGGATCTGGTTGTTGGAAATCTCGGCCGTGTTGCCCCGCCCCGTGGCGGTCTGACCATCGACCAGGGCGACCACGTCCGTCCCGTTCGAGAACCCCGCGATGATCCCATCGAGATCGCCCGAAACTTCCGTTACCTGGACGGTCTGGGTCGAACCGAAGGCGGCCGACTGGATCTCTCCGGTGGCGGTCGCCCGCACGCCGGTAAATTCCGTGGCGCCGTTGATCGCCGAGACCACTTCGCTGAGCGTGGCTCCCGAAGAGAAGGAGAGCTGTTGCGTTCCGACGGTCCCCCTTATGTCAACGGTCACGTCTCCGGCCTGGACGGCCGAAATCTGTCCGCCCGCCTCGGCACGCGTCGCCGCCGTGGAGACGTTCACCTGGACCGTCGTCGGAACCGCCCCGTTGAACGAACCACCCTGGACGTTGATCGCTTCCAGTTCCACGCTCGAATTGGTGACCTGGAAGGCGAGATTCCCGTTCAGAAGACCCTGGTTTCCGAAGCGCGTCGTGGAGGCGATCCGGTCGATCGAGGAGAGGCCCTGGTTGATCGCGTCCTGCAGGGCGAACTGCGCCTCCGGTCCGCCGAAGCCGGTATTGAGCGCGGCGATCACGTTTCCGCGAATATCGATGAGCCGGTCGGAAATCGAGACAAGAGCCTGGTCCGCAACGTTGACGAGATTCTGCGCGTTCTGCGTGTTGTTGACCGCCTGGTCGAGGGCGGTGAGATCGCTCCGGAGTTGTTCGAAGATCACCAGGCCAGCGGGATTGTCCCTTCCGCGGTTGATCTTCAGACCGGTCGACAGTCGCTCCAGTGTCCGGACTTCCGCGACGTTGTTCTGCCGCAGGCTCCGGAGCGCTGTAAGCGCACCGAGATTTGTCCCGATACGTAAACCCACACACTCCTCCTTGAGCGCATTCCCCTTCCCTGGGGACTCTCCTACCTTTGTCCTATCTGCCTTACATTATAGGACATTGGAGGCGGGAGAATCCATTAAATCGTGCGAAGGAGGAGCGCGACGGCGCCGGTAGCGAGGATGGCTCCGAGGAGGTATCTCATGCCCCTTTCCGAGAATTTCTTGGCGAGCCGCATCCCCACCTGCGCCCCGGGGATGACCCCGAGTCCCAACCAGAGAACGACGTTCCAGGCCACCTGCCCGCTCATTCCCGCCTCGGTCGCCCCCACCGACGCGGTAAAGAAGATGACGAACTGGGAGGTGGCGGTGGCGATGTGGCCGGGCATCCCGAAAATGAGGACCATGACGGGGACGTTCACGATTCCCCCGCCTACACCGAAGACGGAAGACATGAATCCGACGAGGAAACTGATCCCCAGGCCGACCGGCATGTGCACGTCGTAGCGATGGACCTCCCCGGTCCTCTCCCGAACCTCGCGGGGCGACCCGGAGAGCATCGACTGGCCGGGCTTTCTTTTCGCGACGACGAAATAGACCGCCACGAGGAAGAGGAGGGTCGAAAACACGATCGAATAGGTGTCGGACGGGATCGTTTTGACGAGGAACCGTCCCCCGTACGCGCCGGGAAGACTCGCCAGGGCGAAGAGGGCGCCCGTGCGGTAGTCGATCCGCCTGCCCCACACCCCCACCGAATTCGAGGAGAGGGAGTTGAGGAGAATGACGGCGAGCGAGGTGCCCGTGGCCATCTCGGGGGTGAACCCGGCGTCGCGGAAGAGCGTTCCTCCGGCGAGGAGAAGGGGAACGATGATGAACCCGCCGCCGACGCCTCCGAGGCTTCCCAAGAGTCCGATCAGGAGACCGATGGGGAGAAGAACGAGGAGGCTCGTGTCAGGCATGGGCGGAGTGTACCCGAAAAAGAAGCGACATCAAACCCCGTCGGTTGTGTCGACGGGAGAATCACATTTTTCGCAGAGAATCTTCCAGGGCAGGCCCCGACCCATGATGTGTACGGAGGGGTGATTCGGTATACTTGCATCCGGGTTCGTGATCGGTGAGGGAGGTGTAGATGAAACGTCCGGTATGCCTCGTGCCCGGGAAGAGGGCAAAAAAAACCCTTCTTGTTCTCGGATCGGTTTCGCTGGCGATCGCCGTCGTTTCCGGCGTCGCGTTCCCGGGATTGTACTTTCTTTCCCGTTCCTCCGTCGGCGTGTCCCACGAGGATCTCCGGTTTATGGAAACCGCTTACGAGGAAGCGGAGAAGGCGTTGGCACACGATGATTTTCCCGTGGGAGCGCTGGTCGTGGTGGACGGTCTAATCGTGGCGCGGGGGCACAACGAGGTGAAGAAAAACGGGGATTACCGGGATCATGCCGAGATGGTCGCCATTAATTCTGCGCTTCGGAAACTGGATATCCATAATTTCTACGCGACCGCACTTCCGGCCACCCTGTATACCACCTACGAACCCTGTCCCATGTGCGAGGGCTTCCTGGTCTGGACGGGAGTCGACCGGGTCGTGGTGGGGAAGAGGAAGTCCTTCGGAAAGTTGGCCCGGAAGAATATCTACCGGCACCTGAAATATCGCTGGAAGGAGAGAGGCGGGATCAACGAAGGGAAACATGATCGTCTGAGGGCCCGTTACGAATCAAGCGGGGAATGATCTCCCCGGGTTTCCTCAAGAAGAGACCATCAAACCCCGTCGGTTGTATCGACGGGAGAATCGTATTGTTCGCAGTTACCGCGCCAAGGCTCCCCGCTCCGGACCGATTTGTGACGCCCACTCCGCCCTGAAAAAAAGGGGGGAGCAAATGCCCCATTCTCCCTGGGACCTTTTATCGTCCGGTGGCGACCTTGGGCAGAGCGGGGGTGCCACGACGGAGAAAGAGGATCGAGAAGCAGGTATGGGTCGAGTTCGTTCCCCAGGCGCCGTTCGGTTTTTGCGTATCGAGAAGGTGGTTGGCCCCTTCGCTGTACCAGTCGATTTTTCCGAATTGCCTGATATCGGTCAGGATCCCGGCCCGCTCGAGGGCATATAAATAGTAGTAGTAGTTCCTGTTCCCATCTCGACGTGGATTTTTCTTCACGGAAATATAGCGGTCCATCCAATCCACCGACCTTTTCAACCGGGAATCCCGTTTCCAGTTCTTTTTCAGGTAATGTGTCAGAATCGCGACACAACCAAGCGCCCCCGCGGTCATGCTTCCATAAGATTTTCCGAGCGCCTTGCGGTACTCCCACCCCCCGTCCTTGTTCTGGGCTGCATACCACCACTGTAGAGCACGATCGAGACTCTTCCTGGGCGGAAAAACACAAGCCTCCATACAGGCCCGAAGGCCCAGGATGGCATATTGGCTGTTGGAGTTGTCTCCGAACCCTATTTTCTGCCGTTGCGGCTGAATTCTGATAATGCGGGTGGATATCCTTGTTGACCCCTTCTTGCGGGTGGGACGAAAGGCCCGGCTGTTAACCGGGATAAAGGTGGGTTCTCCGTAATCCCACTGACCGTTCTTCAATTGGTTATCGACCAGGAACTGCGCACACTGGGCGATCCTCCATTGGTAGGTGACCGCGTCCAGTTCCTGCAGGAGCATGGCCTGTATCGCAACGGTATAGGTCGTTTCCAGGGGGGATCCAAGAAGGCCCTGGAGATATTCCTGGAATTTTTTGTTTTCCAGATCAATACCGGCATGGAGCAGGGTGTACAGCACCAGGGGAATATTTCTGTCCGAGTACGTCTTCCGGGAGAGGAGATATTTTGCCCCTTTCTCGATCGCGGCATCCACCCGGATTTGGTCAACACCCCGATTGGGCTGGGGAAAATCCTGCCCGTCGGCCCCGTTAATAATTGTCAGAAACAGAATACAAGTTCTCATCATGAAGATCTCCCTGTTCAGGTAATACTGATCCTATCTCCGAGAACAATCCTGGAATATGCGCGAATCCTGACGGAAATCAGAAAATATATTCAGAGGTGCCGAAGAGCGGCCCGTCCGGACCTTTTCCAGGGGAGGCGTGGCCCGTTCCAGAAAGAGGATGGAGAAGCAGGTATACCAGGCATTATTCCAGGAACCGTTGGAATGCTTCCAAGCAGGAAAATGAGAGAGGTCGAATTTGTGCCAGCCTTGGACGATGCCGTACGATTGCGTCATCAGCACCGGACCGAAATGGGAAACGTGGTGGTGCTCCTCGTTCAACTGGAGGTCCAGGATCGTGGCGGAAAAGCAGAGAGCCGAAGGGCAGAAGACCGTCACGGTTCGGCTCCCATCCATGAAGCCCCCCCATCTCGCGCATAGAGAGCGTGGAACTTCAGCCTTCCTGACCCGGGGAAGAGGCGGGTTCAAACAACGTCGGTCGTGTCGATGGGAGAATCACATTTTTCGCAGATGATCCGCCAAGGCTCGCCTTCGGGACTGTAGATCCCCTCCCGGGTGGCAAGATTCACGCCATGGCCGCACACCTGGCAGGTCATTCCCTCCCTCTTGGAGAAACCCATGGCTTGTTCCTGCGTTTCTATCCTCCTGGCCGCCTCTATCCTGTTGGCCATCTCTTTCCTCCTGTCCATGGCCGCCTTCGCCCGCTCCCATTCTTCAGCGGGGAGGCCGGCCACGAAAAGAAAAATCAAGGCCGTAAGGGGGGAGAACAGGAGCGCAAGAAACATCCATCCGGAGAACGAACGGTAAAAATCGTTCTTTGCCTTCAACCCGACCATCAGGCTACCCGCGACCCAAGCCGCGCAAATGCCAATCGCCCGGATGCCTCCGAATTGCTCGATATAATCCACGGTGAACTCCCCTATACCCGCGCTTTGTCTACTTGCCCTTCCCGTCCGGCGAAATCTCCACCCGCTTCAACTCCGCGATCAGCGTCGCCCCGCCGGTGGTGTGGCGCTGGCGCACCATCCCCACTCCCCGTGCATACCAGCTTTCCGAGACCACTTTCTGCCGGCCCGCGCGACTCGCGGCGGTCACCTTCATGCAGGAAAAGGTCTTCTCCCCCACCCTGATTTCCACGGGACCTTCGACGGAAAAGTTCAGCGTGCGGAAGGTTCCCCCGTCGTTCATCTCCGAGGTCCAGCCCGCGCCCGCTTTCAAGGGGAGGCGGATCCGCAGAACCGGGTCGGCCAGCGCGACATCCAGCACGCCCGACCGGATGCGGTGGAGTTTCACCCCCTCCTCGTCCCGCTCGAGCCATTCCTTCGAAGATCGCCCGGCGAAACGGGTTTCCAGGACCGAGCACTTGATGTCGCCCAGGGTCTCTTCCCGGACCACCCGGACCGTCATCTCCATCTCCGCGCTGGTCGAATAGACCCACGTCCTTCCGGTCTCCATCGGAAGCCATTCCTCCTGTTGAGGAAGAAGGAAAATCGTCGCGAGAAGAAGAGCGTTCATGGAAAACGCATTATACAAATCGCCCCGATCGTTTACACCTTCCCGCCGACAAACTAAACTCCGGGCGTGAAGCGAAAACGGGTCGTCTGTATCGGCGGGGGAACGGGGCAGTCCCAGGTTCTCCACGGGCTTTCCCGCCATCCGCTCGACCTGACCGCCCTGGTCGGCGTGACCGACAACGGGGGGCACAGCGGAGTCCTCCGGAACATTTTCGGGATTCCGCAGGTCGGGGACATCCGGAATTGCCTCGCCTCCCTGGCCGACCGGAAGAACCTCTTTTCGCATCTTCTCCGCTACCGCTTCTCGAAGGCGGACCTCAACGGCGTCTCCCTCGGAAACCTGCTGGTCGTCGCCCTGATCGAGATGAAGGGTTCCCTCTCGGCGGGCATTCGCGCGCTGGCGAAGGAACTCGGGGTGCGCCACACGATTCTTCCGGTGAGCGATCATTCCACCCAGGTCTGCGCCCGGCTGACGAACGGAAAGACGATCCGGGGAGAGTGGGAGATCCTTCAACGGAAACCGCGCACGCCGATTCAAACCGTCTTTCATCGTCCGAAGGTGGAGGCGCTTCCGGAGGCGCTTACCGCGATCCGGCGGGCGGACCTGATCGTTTTCTGTCCGGGATCGTTCCTGACGGCGATCGTCTCGGCGATCCTTCCGACCGGGATCCGGGAGGCCCTGTTGAAATCGCGCGCGAAGAAGGTCCTGGTCGGAAACATCATGACCAATCCGGGCCAGACGGACGGTTTCACCGCGCGGGATCACCTGGAGACCCTCACGCGGTACCTCGGCACCCCGCCCGACATCTTCGTGGTCAACACGGCGCCACTTCCCGAGGCGTGGCTCCGCCTCTACCGGAAGGAGGGTGCCCGACCGGTCCCCGTCGACCTCGACGGCGTGGAGGGGGTGCGCATCCTGCGGAGGAACCTCGTGGAATCGGTGGAGAAGGACGTGATCCGGGACCATGCCCGCGCGGGAAACTGGTCGCGGCAAACCCTGCACCTGGTCCGGCACGATCCGAAAAAAACGGCCCGGATCCTGCATGGCCTGGTCGAAAGCGGTTGACCCTTTTCCGACCCCGAAGTACCCTCTTGCCATGACAGAAACACCCAAGCCACAGGAACAGGCTACACCGCCACCCCCGCCGCCTCCTCCCCCCCCGCTCTCGCCCGAGCGGCAGAAACTCGCCTGCGACACCGCGGGAGAACTCTTCGGAGTCCTCCAGGACATCCGTTGCCTGGCATGGGGAAAGTTCATGGTGGGCGGGCGGAAGCTCGAAACCGGTCTCGACGTCCGGTACACCTTCGACCAGCCGGCCGCGTTCGAAGCGGTTTCGAAAAGACCCGATGGCCCGACCTCGGTGAAGAAGTTCGCGGAAGCGATCGATACCGCGGCCAAGGCGCTCTCCGGCGGTCTCGGAGGGAACTGGGAAGGCTTCTACCTGAAGATCGACAAGACGGTCGGCGGCGAAGTCGGCGTCACCCTGACCGTCGATCCTCCGGACGCGTAGTCCCTCCATGGCGAGGCATATCGGGATCGTCGGGTGCAGTGCGGAAGGCGCCGCCCTCTGCTTCCGCGCCATCTGCCAGGAAGGATCCCGGCTTCTCGGCCGCCATGATCACCCCGAGATTTCCCTGCACATCCATCCGCTGAAGGCGTACATGCCCGACATCGACTCGGGAAACTGGGCGGGCGTCGCGGACCGCATGCTTTCGTCGGCGGAAAAGCTCGCCGCATCCGGAGCGGACTTTCTCATCTGCCCCGACAACACGATCCACGAAGCGTTCGGACAGGTCCGTGAAAAATCCCCCCTTCCCTGGCTTCACATCGCGGAAGTCGTCGCGGCGGCGGCCAGACTGGAAAACCGGCGATGCCTGGGCATTCTCGGAACGCGCTACCTGATGGAGGGGCCCGTCTACCGGGAAACGCTCGCCCCGCTCGGAATCGAAGCCCGGATTCCCCCGGCCGAGACGCGGGAGAAAATCAACGACATCATCTTCGACGAACTGGTGCACGCGCAGTTCACGGGCCAATCCCTGGAGTTGTTCCAGAAGGCGATCGAAGGGCTGGAAAAGTCGGGATGCGACGCCGTCGTTCTCGGGTGCACCGAGATCCCCCTGCTGGTGACGCCGGGAACCTCCCCCCTTCCCGCGCTCGACTCGACCCGCCTGCTGGCCCGGGCGGCCCTGCGAAAAGCGATCGCGCGCTGATCGCAAAATTCCGCCACCAACGGCCCATGCAGGCGCAAGCGCTTGAAATCTCAACAGCCAACCGCCACCGCGGGTGCTTCGCGGTTGACGGCATCTTCCTTGGCTGTTGGCTTTTGGAGTTTGGGTTTTTCAAGGGCGGAGCCCTTGGCTGTTGACAGCCCTCGACCGCGACCGATAGATTCCTTTTGCAGGGAGAAACGAACGAGCATGCGATCCGACGTTCTGATCACGGGAGGGCTGGGCTTCCTCGGGCGACACCTGGTCCGGCAATGCCAATCCGCGGGGCTCCGGGTGGCCGTCCTGGACCGTCACTCCGACCGGTCGGAAATCCCCCCCGGGGTAAAACTCTTCGCAGGGAATTTCCAGGACCGGGCCCTGCTTCGCCAGGCGCTTTACGGCGTGGAGAAGGTTGTCCATCTCGCCGCGACGACCATCCCGCAATCCTCGGAAGAGGACCGCATCCACGACCTGCAGTCGAACGTCGCCGCCACCCTTCAACTCCTGGAAGAATGCACCCGAAGGGAAACGCGGCGCGTCGTATTCCCCTCCTCCGGCGGCACCGTATACGGCGTACAGGGGGGCGGTCCCATCCCGGAATCGGCGCCGACCCACCCGGTGAGCGCACACGGGGTGATGAAACTGACCATCGAACATTACCTGCAACTCTTCCGGCACGCGCACGGTCTCGACCCGGTGATCCTGCGCATTTCGAACCTTTACGGGGAGGGGCAGGATCCGACCCGTCCGCAGGGAATCGTGAGCACCCTCTTCGACCGGATCCTTCGCCGGAAACCGATCCAGGTCTGGGGGGACGGCTCCGCGGTCCGGGACTACGTTCACGTGGAGGATGCCGCCCGCGCATGCCTTCTCGCCCTCGATTACGAGGGGAAGGAGAACACGTTCAACATCGGGACCGGGAAGGGAACGTCTCTCCGGCAACTGTTCCGCCTCGCCGAAAAGATTTCCGGGACACAACCGCGGGTACGATGGCAGTCGGGACGAAAACTGGACGTCCCGCGAAACGTGCTGGACGTGAAGCGGGCGCGCACGAGACTGAAGTGGCGGCCGAAAGTCGAACTGGGAAGCGGCCTCCGGCGCGTTTTTGAAAGCATGAAAAAGTCTCCTGCGACCCCGTCATGAAGATTCTCGTTCTCAGTGAAATGTTCCCGAAGAGGCTGACCCCGGTTCACGGCACCTTCGTTCTGGAAATGGCCCGGGGTTTCGCCCTCACCTCCCAGGTGCGTGTCGTCTGCCCCCGGTTCGTTTTTCCCCTGCGCTTCAAACGGGACTGGCTGAACATTTACCGGGGACAGCCCACGCGGGACAAGGTGGAGGGGATACAGGTCGAATACCCGGCGGTTCCGGCCCTCCCGCTTTATTTCCCGATCCGGTGCCAATACCCGGCGATGAAATGGACCCTCGTTCCCTACCTGCGGAAACTTCGATCGCGATTCTCCTTCGACGTGATCTTCAGCGTGGGCCTTCTTCCCTGCGGATGGGTCGCCATTCACGCGGGGGAATCGCTCGGGGTCCCGGTGATCAATGCCGCCGTCGGCACCGACCTGAACGTCTACCCGGGAAACCCCTGGCTCCGCCCCGCCGTCCAGGAAGTTTTGAAACGGTCCCACGCGGTCACCACGATGGGGGAAGGGCTGAGAAAAAATGGCCTGCGCGCGGGAGGTTCTCCCGAGCGCCTCCGGAACATGCCCTTCGGCTACGACCGGCATCGCTTCTTTTTTTCGGAGGGGGAGCGGGAACCGGTCATTCTTTTCCTCGGACAGTTGATCCACCGGAAAGGAATCCAGAGACTGATCGCGGCGTTCCCCGAGGTGCGAAAGCGGCATCCCCGCGCCCGGCTCGAGATCGTCGGGGACGGTCCGCTGATGAGCCGGATGAAGGAGAAATGCGCGCGGTTGAAAATCGCCGACGCCGTGACGTTCCACGGGAACCGGCCCCACACGGAACTGGCCCCCTTTTTCCGGAAGGCGTGGCTCTACTGCCTCCCGAGCGACGCGGAAGGATGGCCGATCGCCTCGATGGACGCCCTCGGCTCCGGCGTGCCGGTGGTGGGAACCCTTCTCCCGGGACTGGTACAACAGGTCAGGGAAGGGGAAACGGGCCACCTGGTTCCGGTGGACGATATTCCCGCCCTCTCCGACGCGCTGGTCCGAGCCCTCTCGCGGAAATGGGACCGGAAGGCGATCGAAAGGAGCATGAGCGACTACACGCTGGAAGCGGTGGGAAAGCGGTACTGCGACCTGTTCGAAGAGGCGATCCGGGCTTCAAGATAAATGGCGGCCACGCATCACCCGTGTTGGCAGTCGGCTGTTCGGATTTCAAGCGAGGAGCGCTGGATCAGAATTCTTCCATTTCCCCGGGGAGAACCCGCCCCTCGACATGACGGAGGGCCGTCAGGCGATACAGCTTCGCCTGCTCCACGAACCCTTCCCGCTGGGACTCCGTGGTTTGGCCGATGATTTTTCCGGGAACGCCGACCACGATCGAATGGGGAGGAACGACCTGCCCCTCCCGGACGACCGCCCCGGCGCCGACCAGGGAGCCTTCCCCGATTTCCGCTCCGGAGAGAAGCACCGCGTTGATACCGATGAGGCAACCATCCCCGACCTTCCGGGCGTGGATCATCGCCATGTGCCCCACGACGACGTTCTTTCCGATCGTGAGGTCCATCCCCGGGTCGCAGTGCAGAACGGAACCGTCCTGGATGTTGCTGTTTTCCCCCACGGTGATCGGCGCCATGTCGCCGCGCAGGACGGCGTTGTACCAGATCGAAACTCCCTCCCCGAGACGCACATCGCCGACGACGACGGCGTTCTCCGCGACGTAGGCGCCATCCTTTTCGACGATCTTCATGGAAGGTTTCCCGCCCCGGGGCGGCGTCCGCCTGATTCGCCTCTCTCCAAACGAATCAGGCGGTGTTTCCCCCTCGATCTCCAGGGCCGCCGCGATCGGGATAAAAATTCAGACGGAGTTTCGGACAGACATGGGGTGCGCGCAAAAACGCGAAACGCGCCGGACTTGATTTTCGGAAACACGAACCCACCTTTGACCCTCCCGAGATTGCCGGTGGAGGGATCATCATAGGGAACTCGAGTGGATTGTCAACGCGAAGTTCGGGAGAGATTATTAATTCCCCCCACCGCTTCGATTCCGCGCGAAGACCGGACCCCGTTGAATCCCGGAGCACATTTTCTGAATCCCGAATTCTGGATTCAGTCCCGGTGCGCCCATGAATTCCGCCGAAGATATCTCGCCTTACGTTTTCGGGGACTCTTCGAGGATACGAAGAAACCGTTCCTTCTCCTGCTCGAAGACGAAAACGATTTCCATCACCCGGTGGGACCGCCATTCCACCGCGTGTTTCTTCGCCCACGCGCGCGCCACGGCCTGGTCGTCGGGGGGGCGCCCGAGCATCTCCCCGTGGATCCATTTCTCGCGGTTGATCTCGTGGAGTTGTTCCCGGATCTCGCGCGCGGGATTGATCGACCGGTGGTGCAGGATGTAGAGCTTGACCGCCAGTTCGGGGGAGACGCGCCCCTTCTTCCTCGCGAAGCTTTTCTCCCGGACCTCCCGGATCTTCCCGCGATGCGCCACGAGGAACCCTTCCAGGTCCTTGCGGATCTGCTCCAGGGTTCCCTTCCCGTACTTTTCGCGGATATGCCCGATTTCGTCCATGCGCCCTATGCCAGGTTGAGGATCTCCGAGAGATTCGCCTTGCGGGTGATGATCGGCTCGAGCACCCCCGAGGGCGACGTCATGATCACGTTGATCCCGGGACCGTGACCGCTTGCGGGCGACGAACCGTGGGTCACCACCCCCAGCGTGATTGCGCCCGGTTGCCACCGCGCCCCGTGGGTCGCGTCGCAATCGGTGACGGCGACGACGTCGCCGAGGCGGAGGGCGTCGAGCGAATATTCCTTCACCGTCTGCGGCGAGGTGGACTGGATATCGAGATCCCCCCGGTAGCAGTTCTCAGATCCGACGCCGCTTCCGAGGATTTTCCCCAGGATGATCTTCGCGACCGGCACCCGGAGTTTGCCTCCCCGCTCGGACGGGTTCATCGCCTTGAGGAATTTCGCGGAGGTATTCATGATCGCCACGTCTGGAAAATCGGGAGCCCGAAGGCCGAGGCCTCCGGCCCGCACCTGGATCTCGTCCCCCACGGTCAACCGTTCCACGACGCGCTTCGGAAAATGGACGAGGACCCGTTCGTGGCATCCGTGCTGGTGCTTGCCCACCACGATCCCCGAAGCGGGCTTTCCCTTGGCCTCCTTCATTTCCATCCGGGAGGAGACGATGATCGCCTCGTTCCCGATGCAGGAGAAGGTGCTCAGCCCCGCGTTCGCACGCGGGTCGTCGTTCTCGATCGAGACGCACGGTTCCACGTGGTCCCCCCATGCCCAACCAAAAGCGGGGTCCCCCATGCGCACGGTATAGTTGATCCCGCCCGCGCCGACGGGGAGATAGTGGGACCCGTCGTGCGCCACTTTCATCGAGGGATAATGGGGCAGAGAAGGCTGGGCCACGCGTCCGATGACGGCGGTTTCGACCACCTTCTCCTGGTTCGTCTTGATCATGAGCCTTTCCTCCCGTTCGGCGATCCGTACCTCTATTCTAAGAGAAGGACCGAACTCCTCAAGGCTCCTGTTGGAAATCTTTCAAAATTGGCAAAATAAGGTGTACGGAGGTCCCCACCCCCTCCCGGGACTCGATATCCATCTTTCCGCCATGGTTCTCCAGGATGTTGTGGGCCACCGACAATCCCAGCCCGGATCCCTCTCCCACCTCCTTGGTGGTGTAGAAGAGGTCCCGGCAGCGGGAAAGCTCCGATTCGTTCATCCCGGTCCCGTTGTCGGTGACGGTCGCCTTGACGAAATCGTCGTATACGTAGGCGGCGATTTCGACGCGCCCTTCCCCTTCCCGGCAGGCATCCACCGCGTTCATCAGCACGTTCAGGAACGCCTGCTGGAGTTCGAGCGGGTCCCCGTTCACCCGGGGGCCGTCGGCGGGCAACCGGTTCTCCCCCGTCACCCCTTTCTGCGTCATGCGATGCTCGCAAAAAGCGAGCGCCCGGTCGACCACCTCTCGAAGGTCGACCGGCCGTGCCGACATCTCCTTCGGACGAAACTGGAGCACCTTCTGGACGATGTCCCGGATCCGTTCCAGTCCCTCGCCGATCAGAGCGAGGTATTCCTCCTCCTTCTCGGGGGAGAGGTTTCCCGACCGGATCGATTGAGCCGCGTTGATAATTCCGCCAAGAGGGTTGTTGATCTCATGGGCGATCCCGGCGGCGAGGGTGCCGGTCGTCGAAAGGCGCTGGGCCTGGAAGAGTCTCCGCTCGGTCTTCCGGATCCGGTCCTGCGCGTTGCGGACGTCCCCTTCGAGGCCACGCCGCGAGGAGGCGACCCGGTCCATCATCATGTTAAACGCCTGCCGAAGCCGGCCCATCTCGTCCGACGCGCCGGTCTCCCTGATTCTCCGGGAAAAATCCCCGTCCGCCACCCGCTGGGAGGCCTCCCCCAGTTCCCGGAGAGGCCGGAGCACGAACCGGTTCAGGAAGACGAAGACGTTCAAGAGGAGCAGGGCCGTTCCGAGCGCCATGACGGTGAAGATCCCCGCCAAAGAGTCGCCGAGGCCGCCCCCGGCGACCAGGTCCGGGGCGAGTTCGAAGCGCGCCCCGTACACCCTTCCGAAACGGGTTGCGATCGGAACGTAAACCCGGGCCCCGTCCGTCTGCACCTTCCGGTCCCGGACCGCTTCCGCCAGTTTCCCCTCTTCTGCTCCGGGAAGGGGGAGCGCCGTTCTTTCCGACCAGGAGAGGAGGTGCAGGGTTCCCCCCCGGTCTTCCACGATCACCCACTCGGCGATCAGGGAGGATTGCGCCAGTTTCCGGGAAAGCCCGTCCCAGTCCGCGAACCCCCCGGTGCCCGCCCCCTCCCGGACCCAGTCGGTCACGAGAAGTTGGAGCAACCGGGCGTGCCGGTCCCCTTCGCGGGCCCGCCGCCCGACCGCATCGATCGAGAGGTTCACGGTCAGGAGGCCCACGACGAGCAGCATGAAAAGCGAAGTGCTCAGCAGTATTTTCGTTTTCAGACTCATGAAAAAACCGGCGCCCTCCCCCGCGGAAAGGCGCCGGATTCCTTCGCGTATTCGGTGTTCGTCTACTTGATTCCCTGGAGAAGACTGATCAGGGGCATAAAGAGTGCGACGACGATGAATCCGACCGTCACGCCGAGACCCACGATCATGACCGGCTCCAGGATACTCATCAGGTTGCTGACGGAGGCGTCGACTTCCACGTCATAATTGTCCGCGATCTTCAGGAGCATCTTGTCCAGTTCCCCGGTCTCTTCCCCGACATCGATCATGTTGATGACGATATCGTCGAAGACCCCGCAATTGCCGAGAGGATCGGCGATCGATTCCCCTTCCCGGATGGACCCGTGGACGGTATCGATGGCACCGGCGATGACTTCGTTTCCGACCGCGTTCTTGACGATCTGGAGCGCCTCGAGGATCGGGACGCCCGACTGGAGGAGCGTTCCGAGGGTCCGGCAGAAGCGGGAGATGACCGACTTCCGGATGATCGTGCCGAGAAGCGGCATGTGCAGTTTCAACTTGTCCAGAATCTTCGCCCCCGCCTCGGTGCGGGCCCAGAATTTCAGTCCAAAGAAGCCAAC
>PVBE011213328.1_pt1 | contig 30950 bp, 25 predicted proteins | sample 1631181 | NCBI WGS metagenome assembly PVBE01 (sample SAMN08397723, study PRJNA350692) | Marine metagenome, whole genome shotgun sequencing project. | isolation source: water | place: Pacific Ocean | collected 2012-04
CCAAGCGGTCATCAATTCCTGGCTGAAACAGTACAATCATATCCGCCCACATCAGTCGTTAAACATGAGACCACCGGTGCCAGAAACTCTACAACAAAGTGGTACATAAAAAGGGGGCTAGACAGTGTCCTGATGAGTATGTGTTCTGGAGTGACCGGAGCCGCACACACTACAAAGACCTTAAACGTGCGTGGCAAGAGGCCAAGGACCTAGCCAAAGTAACGGACTTCCGCTTCCATGATCTACGTCATACATATGCGACACACCGTCTGAGACGGGGTATGCCTCTCGCTTATTTATCTAAGATCATGGGTCATGCGGACATATCTCAGACCATGAAATATGCCAACCATGCATCTAAAGATTTACATGATGCGACTTCTTCTGCGCCTATCGAATTAAAGATAGCAGTCTAGTACGGATACCGGAAAAAATGCTCGGTCATACTTTTAATATGCTCCGTCATACTTTTTCCGTCATACTTTCCGTCATACTTTTGCTGTCATATGGTGTCATTTCGTGTCATATCACGGCATATCGGACTAAAAAAAGACCATGATCATACCTACTCTAAGTTGTTGTTTTCCTTGGGAAAAAGTGGTGCCCAGGGGCGGAATTGAACCACCGACACGCGGATTTTCAGTCCGCTGCTCTACCAACTGAGCTACCTGGGCATATCTATATGGACGCGGCAGGACGCCGCGATCAGTTGTGAGAGGCCGCTTATAGGAAAAAACCCCTACTCTGTCCAGCAGCCTTTAAATTTTTCTATACTAAATTTGGACATCTATTTCTTGGCGGGAAACTTGTCGGCAACGTAGCTCTCGACGATGTCTTTGAACTCGCCACCGATACCCTCTCCCCGCAGCGTCATGGCTTTTTCACCATCGATAAAAACGGGGGCTGCCGGCTGTTCGCCGGTGCCTGGCAGGCTGATACCGATATTGGCGTGCTTGCTCTCGCCCGGACCGTTCACAATGCAGCCCATAACCGCTACCTGCATTTCCTCGACGCCTTCAAACCGCGTCGCCCAATCCGGCATCCTATCCCGGACGTAGGCCTGTATTTCCTCCGCCAGCTCCTGAAAGACAGTACTGGTGGTGCGGCCACACCCCGGACAGGCGGCAATCTGCGGCGTGAAGGAACGAATTCCCATTGATTGCAGAATTTCCTGGGCAACGATGACCTCCTGGGTGCGATCGCCGCCGAGTTCGGGAGTGAGCGAAATTCGTATCGTATCGCCGATGCCCTGTTGCAACAGAACCGCTAGAGCCGCCGTCGAGGCGACAATACCCTTCGACCCCATGCCCGCCTCGGTCAAACCCAAATGCAGCGCATAGTCACAATTAGCGGCCAAGTCCTGATAGACGGCGATCAAATCCTGAACCGCGCTAACCTTGCATGACAGTATGATTTTGTCTTTGCAAAGGCCCAACTCCACCGCTTGCTGAGCGCTTTCAAGGGCCGATGCCACCAAAGCTTCATGCATAACCAAAGTCGCGTCTTTGGGGGGCGGCCTTTCAGCGTTTTCGTCCATCAGCCGCGCCAGCAAAGCCTGGTCGAGACTGCCCCAGTTGACGCCGATGCGGACGGGCTTATCGTATTTAATGGCCTGTTCAATCATGATGGCGAATTGCCGGTCTTTTTTATCTTTAAACCCGACATTACCCGGATTGATGCGGTATTTCGCCAGCGCCTGGGCACAGTCGGGGTATTCGGTCAGCAACACATGGCCGTTATAGTGAAAATCACCGATCAAAGGTACAAGGCAACCCATTTGGTCCAGCTTATCCCTGATCGGCGCCACTTGGCGCGCAGCCGCTTCGTTGTTGACGGTAAGGCGCACCAACTCCGATCCCGCCCTGGCCAGCGCGGCGACCTGCGTGACCGTGGCATCAAAATCTGCGGTATCCGTATTGGTCATCGACTGCACGACAATCGGCGCACCGTTGCCAACGGCGATATCGCCAATTTTAACTTCTGTACTTTTATGTCGATTGGATTGGGTCACGTTCCCGGCCAGTATAATTTCGCATTGGAACAATAGCATGTTTTATAGGAGGCTAATTGGACTTGCCAGCCCTCATCTGCGATCATCAGCGCCCATGAACATAGTTAATACACATTCGGTTGAAATGGCCTCCGGTAAAAATGAGGCATACGAGAATTTTCCCGTGGGTTCGTGGCTGCTGCCGGTGGCACTGCGGCCTCACATCGGCATATTTTACGCCTTTGCCCGGGCCGCCGACGACATCGCCGATTCTCCAGATTTGTTGCCTGAGGAAAAATTGACGCGCCTTAATGGCTTCGCGGCCGCCTTAACCGGCCAGGCCGGCGATCACCAGGGGTATGAGAAAGGATTACGGATGCGGGACAGCCTGGCGGCCACCGGCGTAGCCAGCCGCCATTGTGTTGACCTGCTGGCCGCTTTTAAACAAGACGCCACCAAAACCCGCTATCGGAACTGGCAGGATTTGATCGGCTATTGCCAATTGTCAGCCGCTCCCGTGGGCCGCTATCTGCTCGACCTCCACGGCGGCTCGGAAGACGGCTACGGGCCCTCTGATGCTCTGTGCATCGCCTTGCAGATACTCAACCATTTGCAGGACTGCCAGGAGGACTACCTGACCCTGGACAGGGTTTATTTACCGATGGATATTTTGTCCTCCCACCAAATGATACCGGAGGCGTTGGATGACAATCACTGCAGTCCGGCTCTTCGGCTTACCATTGATCAGTGTCTGGACGGCGTCGATGATCTGATGCAAAATGCCGCCCTGCTCCCCGACGGACTAAGAAATAAGCGGCTGGCGATGGAATCGGCCACCATCATCGCCATCGCCAATACGTTAAGCCGGAAATTGCGAAGCGCAGATCCTTTAAGTCAACGGGTTAAATTGAACAAAGTGAAATATGCCTATTGTTGTTTAGCGGGCATGTGGCGCGGCCTTTTTTAACGTTGTCTACTCTCGTTCTCCGCTTTACTTTATGACCAATTGTAAAGGGAAGTGGGGGACCCGGATTTGAATCATTTGGATAAGTCAAATTCGACAATTGATCCGAAGGTGATGGCGGCGGATATCGTCAAACGTTCGGGCACGTCTTTCTATTGGGCGATGCGTATATTACCAAAACCCAAACGCGCCGCCATGTTCGCCATTTACGCTTTTTGCCGGGAGGTCGACGACATTGCAGATGGATCAGACCGCCCTGAAGTTAAAATGGGTTTTCTGGAAAAATGGCGCACCGAAATCAAGCGGCTGTACGACGGACACCCGGAACATATCATCAGTTTGGCCCTGGCCGACCCAATCAAGATATATAATCTGGATAGAGAAGATTTTCTGGCCATAATCGACGGTATGGAAATGGATGCGGTCAAAGAACTCCGTATCGTCAATATGGCGGAATTGGAACTGTATTGTGATCGGGTGGCCTGCGCTGTTGGGCGGCTCTCCAACCAGGTATTTGGTTTGACGGGGGAATTGAACCGAGATCTGGCCAAAGCGCTCGGTGACGCCTTGCAGTTAACAAATATCCTGCGGGACGTTCACGAAGATGCTGAACGTAACCACATTTATCTACCGTCCGAACTGCGCGCCAAATATGGCATTAACGGGAATGAAGTTAGCGAAATTATTGACAACCCAGCCCTCTCGAAAGTCTGCGGAGAAATCGCTGAAATTGCCGCCGACCGATACCGACAGGCCGATGAAATAATAGAAAAATGCGGCAAACATTTAATTCGGCCGGCCACAATTATGAAAAGCATCTATTTTCAATTATTCTGTCTATTGCAACAGCGTGGCTGGGATCGCCTGGAACTACCCGTCACAATGTCCAAGTTTCAAAAGATGCGGCTAGCATTCAGGGCATGGCTTTTTTAACGATTGCAGTTTAATTTCTTGACAAAAAGGGGGGTACAAAGGGAAAACATGTCGTTGATTCAAATTAGGAATAACTTTTTTCATTAAAGGAATAAAAAAAAGGCGCTCGCCGCTGTTGCTACGGACCGATTCAGTCACTGGTGAAGCCGGATAGCTAAAATAAACGATGGATTCCACTACGCCCATATCAGAAGAAATCCTGGATGAAACAATCCTGAAGGCCTCTTCTATTTTGAAATCGCATCAGACTGATGACGGACACTGGGCATTTGAACTTGAAACAGATGTTTGCATCTCGGCCGAATACATCATGCTCAATCATTATTTGGATGAAATCGATGATGATGTTGAGAGTAAAATTGCCAATTATTTAAGGGCCAAACAGGGTGACCATGGTGGATGGCCGCTATTTCTCGATGGCAACATGGATTTAAGTTCTTCGGTCAAAGCTTATTACGCATTGAAATTGGCCGGCGACAATGAAAATGCTCCTCACATGGTGCATGCACGGAAAGCAATTTTGGACGCCGGCGGCGCTGTTAATGTGAATGTCTTCACCCGTTTTTCGCTCGCGCTATTCGGCCAAATTCCATGGAAGGCAACGCCGGTCGCACGCATTGAAATTCTGTCGGCACCAGAATGGTTTCCACTGCATATCACCAAAGTATCGTACTGGACCCGAACGGTCACGGTGCCGCTTTTGATTTTAACGGCTTTACGCCCGAAAGCCCGCAATTCCCGCGGCATAAATATTGACGAGCTGTTCCACAAATCACCATGGAAAGAAAAGTACAAGCTGGAAAATCCGACTAGTCATTGGCTGGGCGGCTTAATGGTGACTTTGGACCGGATCGCGCGTCCGTTTGAGTCATTGATACCCAGTTCATTGACGAAGAAAAGTATTGATCGTGCCTTGAAATTTATCTTCGAACGGTTAAATGGAGAAGATGGGCTGGGCGGCATCTATCCGGCCATGGCTAATTCCCTGATGGCGTTCGACGCCCTCGGCATCTCCCGGGACGATTCCCGCGTTCAATTGACACGCAAGGCTATCGATAATCTATTGGTAATCGACAACGATTCCGCATATTGCCAGCCTTGTCTATCACCAGTTTGGGATACGGGATTGGCGGCGCATGCGATTTTGGAAACAAGTGATAGTGTTCCCGAAAACGGATACGGCGAGTCAATTCGCAAATCCTGCGAATGGCTGAAAGATCTCCAAATAAAAGATATTTGTGGAGATTGGATATCCAAACGGCCGGGCGTCCGGCCGGGGGGCTGGGCCTTCCAGTATCGTAACGATTATTACCCAGATGTTGACGATACCGCTGTCGTCGGTATGGCATTACACCGCTCTCAATTGTCCGGCCACGAGGACTCTATCAATCGGGCGGCAGAATGGATTATCGGCATGCAGTCAACCAGCGGCGGCTGGGCGGCATTCGATGCCGACAATGAGCATTACATTCTCGATCATATGCCCTTCGCAGATCACGGGGCCTTGCTCGATCCGCCTTCGGTTGATGTGACGGCACGCTGCGTCAGTTTCCTGGCTCAAATCGGCTATGACCAGCATTATCCGGTAATTACCAAAGGGATTGAGTACATCAAGCGTGAACAGGAAAGTGACGGCTCGTGGTTCGGCAGATGGGGAACTAATTATATTTACGGCACCTGGTCGGTTCTGAGCGCCTTGAATGCGGCGGGCGAGGATATGGACGCCCCCTACATCAAAAAGGCCGTGCATTGGCTAAAATCATGCCAACTATCCGATGGCGGTTGGGGAGAGGACTGTGCCACTTACTGGGATGAATCCCGGGGACGGGTGAAAGCGCCACTGCCGTCGCAAACCGCTTGGGCGCTGCTGGGATTGATGGCGGCCGGTGAAGTGGACGATCCGAGCGCTTTGCGTGGTGTGAAATATCTCATTGAGAATTTCGACGACGACGACGCCTGGGAAGAAAATTATTTTAATGCGGTTGGTTTTCCACGTGTATTTTACCTGCGCTACCACGGCTACAGACTTTACTTCCCGCTACTCGCTCTCGCCCGCTACCGGAACCTGATCGACTCAAACGACAAACGGCCGAAATTCGGCATGTAGGTGATTTGACCTTGAATAAGATCGGCATCGTCACCGGGTTGCAACGCGAAGCCGAATGTTTCAGGTCGAATTACGTCGTTTGCGCCGGCGCCAATTCAAATAAAGCGTACGAATTATCAACAAAGCTTGCCGTGAACGGCTGTACAGCTTTGATAAGCTTTGGGATCGCCGGCGGGCTTGCCCCCAATCTGAAGCCGGGTGCCGTGGTGATTGGCGAAAAAGTTCTGGGCAAAGAAAATTCTGGAATAGAAACAGATATTTCAATGCGTCAGAAATTGGCGGAAATTATCCCCGATTCCCTTGTGGGGTCGATTTATTCCAGCCCCCGGGCGGTCGCCGATGTTTCGGAAAAGGCAGCAATATTTTCCAAATACAATGCGCTAGCTGCCGACATGGAATCGCTGGCGATTGGCGTCGCGGCGACTGAAAACCATTTACCATTTTCCATCGTCAGGATCGTTGCTGACCCAGCCTCCCAGCAATTACCGAATTTTGCATTCAATGCTATTGATCCAAACGGCAATGCACGGATTGGCCCTGTGATGGTAGGGCTGATAAAAAATCCGATTGAAATCGCCAACCTTGTCAGGCTGGGCCGCAACAGCAACAAGGCATTTCGTCAACTACGCCGCGTCGCGCTGCTGATCGGTTTTGAATTCGGCTTTTGATTTTTCGACGACTTGATCGAAAATATATTCGGCAGGCCGTTGATTGGCGATGGAAATTTCTCCCGCCATCGGCTTTTCCGTATCAATACCGAACAAAGCGACTTTTAGGGCTTTCAGCGGATGGGCGACGGTATCGACGACGGCAGTAGGTTCATATCCGCAATGGACCATGCAATCAGCGCATTTTTCATAGTTACCGACACCATAGTCCTCCCAATCGGTTGATGTCATTAATTTATCGAAGCTCGGCGCGTAGCCTTCCCCCAGAAGGTAACAAGGCCGTTGCCAGCCAAACACATTTCGGGTGGGGTTCCCCCACGGCATGCAACGGTAGCTTTGATTCCCTGCCAGAAAATCTAGGAACAAAGTTGATTGGCTAAAGCGCCATTTCCGCGTCTTCCCAATTTTGAACAGCTTACGGAACAATTTTTTTGTCTTGGAACGGTTGAGAAAATGTTCCTGATCCGGCGCGCGCTCATAGGCGTATCCGGGCGATATCGTGACCCCTTCAACACCAAGGTCATCGCAGACAAAATCAAAATATTCAGATATCTCATCGACTGTCATCTGATCAAAGAGCGTACAATTGACATTAACCCTGAATCCTTTTTCCGTGGCCACCTTAATGGCCGCGACGGCGCGCTCAAACACACCTTCCTGATCCACAGCAATGTCGTGCTGCTTTTCCAGTCCATCCAAATGAACGGAAAAGGTAAGATAGGGCGACGGCTTAAACTGGTTTATTCTCTTCTCCAGCAACAGGCCGTTAGTGCAGAGATATACAAACTTCTTCGCCTTAACCAAGCTTTCGACTATCGCCGCCATTTCATTGTGCAATAACGGTTCACCACCCGGAATTGAAACCACCGGTGCGCCGCATTCTTCCGCCGCTGAGAGGCATTCTTCGACGCTCAGCCGTCGGTTTAGGATGTCATCTTCGTAATCGATTTTCCCGCAACCCGGACAAGCCAGATTGCAGCGGAACAGGGGTTCCAGCATCAACACCAGCGGGTATTTATGGTTGCCCTTAATTTTCTGTTTGAGGATGTAACCGCCGACACGCAATTGCTGGATTAGAGGTACCGCCAATGTCTAGGCCTCCCGCACCTGGTGCCTGGTGTCCGTTTCGGCTTCGATTAGTTCCGGTGGGAGTTTGAACTTAATATTCTCTTCGACCCCGCTAACCATTTCCAGACTTATTTCGCCGAACTGTTTGAGCTTTTCCAACAACTCATCCACCAGTTCTTCCGGCGCCGAAGCACCTGCTGTTATACCGATAGTGCTCACCCCGTCCAGCCAATCCAAATCCAAGCAGGGGGCATCGTCGATTAGGTAGCTGGGCACGCCCGTATCAGCGCCAATTTCTTTCAAACGGTTAGAGTTGGAGCTGTTTTGTGCTCCCACCACCAGCATCAAGTCCACATCCGATGTAATTTCCCGAACTGCCTGCTGGCGGTTCTGGGTGGCATAGCAAATATCCCGGACATCCGGACCGATGATCGACGGAAATTTATTCCGGAGAGCGCCAATGATGTCCCGCGTATCGTCGAGACTCAGGGTGGTTTGGGTAACGTAAGATATCATCTCCGGATTTTTGACCTCAAGTCGGCCAACATCTTCAACATTTGTCACTAAATGGGCTCCGCCGGGGATTCGACCGATAGTACCTTCCACCTCCGGGTGGCCCGCATGACCGATCAGGACAATATCCCGACCGTTCAAGGCATGATTTCGGCCTTCCTTGTGAACTTTTGACACCAACGGACAGGTCGCGTCGATGACAGGAAGTTCCTTTAACTTCGCTTCGTTCTCGACGGCTTCTGAAATGCCGTGAGCACTGAAAATTGTAACGGCCCCGTCGGGCACGTCGCTGACCTCTTCGACAAAGACGGCGCCTTTGGCCCGTAGCGTTTCCACCACGCGCCGATTGTGGACGATCTCATGCCGCACATATACGGGCGGCCCATGTATTTCCAGCGCCCTCTCGACGATTTCGATTGCCCGTACGACACCGGCACAGAATCCGCGCGGTTGCGCTAACAAAACCTTCAATTTAGGTTTCTCACTTACCAATTTTCTATCCACGAATTTTTCTCGCCGACTACAAATTTACTGACACGGCCTTCATGGGGAGAAGATGAACCCGCGCCCTTCCCGTGTCAATTTCTTAAAATCATTATTTACTTATTTGTGAACGGGCCTTAACGCTAAGGGATGAAGACTTTAATTACTGGGGCTACGGGATTTGTCGGCGCCGCCGTTTTGCGCCAACTATTGGATCGTGGCCACGACGTGCGCGCGCTTGTCCGGAAAACCAGCGATCTCAGGAATCTGAAGGGGCTGGAAGTTGAAACCTGCACAGGGGATTTGAACGATACTGAGTCATTGAATCTCGCCCTGCAGGGATGTAACGCGCTCTTTCACATTGCCGCCGATTATCGCATTTGGGCACCGAACCCCGACGAAATGGTGCGCAACAATCTCTCCGGTTCCAAAAACCTTATGACAGCCGCTTTAGCGGCGGGAATAGAGCGCATAGTCTACACCAGCAGCGTCGCCACATTAGGTCTGCTGCCTGGCGGTGCGCCCGCCGACGAAGCCACCCTCTCTTCCCTTGAAACAATGGTCGGCGCCTACAAACGTTCGAAATTTCTAGCCGAACAGGAAGTCCAACGCCTCATCAACGAAGAAAATTTACCGGCCGTTATCGTCAATCCCAGCGCCCCCATCGGTCCGCGGGATATCAAGCCGACTCCTACCGGGCGGATGGTCCTACAGGCGGCCAAGGGCGCCATGCCGGCCTATGTGGAAACCGGACTTAATGTTGTTCACGTCGATGATGTCGCGGCGGGTCATATACTGGCATATGAAAAAGGCGAAATTGGAGAACGCTATATTCTGGGCGGGGAGAATATGACACTAAAAAAAATCCTGATTTTGATTGCCGAAATTACGGGCGGCCGGCCACCCAAGTTCAGCATTCCGCATAACGCCATCTTGCCGTTTGCCTATTTGGCGGAGAGCTGGGCGAATATATCCGGCGGCAAAGAGCCGTTCGCCACCGTCGATGGGATAAATATGGCCAAAAAGAAAATGTTTTTTAAATCCGGCAAAGCCAGGGATAAGCTTGGCTACACGTCCAGACCTGCTGGGCAGGCCTTCGCCGACGCCATCAAATGGTTTGAAGAGAACGGTTATTTGAATTAATCCGATGCCAGTTCAATTGAATAACGGAATCAACCATATGCGCGCCATTATGCTTGCCGCCGGCACTGGCAGCCGCCTTTCGAACAATGATCGATCTCATCTGCCGAAATCATTGTTGAAGTTCGGCGGCAAAAGTCTGCTGCAGCGCCACATCGAAATCCTACAATCCAAGGGCATCGGGAAACTGGCGTTGGTGGTGGGTTACCGCGCCGAGGATATAGTTGAAGAGGTCAATTCAATCGGCGCCGAGGAATTCGTGGACATTGTTATAAACGAAAGGTTTCTCGAGAGCAGCATGGTCTCTTTGTGGCATGCCAGGGAGACGCTGAAATGCGGAGATGATATTCTCTTCATGGACGCTGATGTACTTTATCACCCCGACCTCATCGGACGGCTAGCGGGGCAGAATGGGTTAGATTATGTTCCGATGGATAAGAATTTCGAACACGGTGACGAACCGGTAAAGCTGTGCATCAGGGACGGACAGATCGTTGAATTCCGAAAAATCATCAAGACCGAATGCGACGAGATGGGCGAATGGCCGGGATTTCTCCGCTGGTCATCGGACTCAGCCTCCAGATTGGCCGAAATAATTAGTCGCTATGTGGACGAAGGTAAAACCGACGAACCCTATGAAGAGGCGTTCCGGGAAATATTGCTGGCGCCGGAAACAAACATTAATTTCGAAGATATCTCCGGCTTGCCATGGATCGAAATCGACTTTCCGGAAGATCTGATCAAGGCCCATGACGAAATCCTGCCGGCCATAGAACGCTACGTTGGCGGTTAATATTTTTAAAACGCCTTTATTTTTAAAGGTTTAGGCTGCATTATTGGGCCACGATGGTTATATTATCCAAATCTGAACCGATCTCGAAGCTGGGACCGCACAGCAAAGCAGCCAATTTCAAGGCCTTGCTGCACTCCCCTGACGTCGAGTTCCTGATGGAAGCCCATGACGGAATTTCCGCCAAAATCGTAGAAGAAGCCGGTTTCAAGGGTATTTGGGCATCCGGACTGTCCATGTCGGCAGCGCTGGGGGTTCGGGACAGCAATGAGGCTTCCTGGACCCAGGTGCTGGAAATGCTGGAATTCATGTCCGACGCCACTTCCATCCCCATTCTGGTGGATGGTGATACCGGATATGGTAATTTCAACAATCTCCGCCGCGCCGTGTGCAAACTCTGTCAACGGGGCGTCGCCGCCATTTGCATCGAAGACAAGCTCTTTCCCAAAACCAATTCTTTTCTCGGCGAAGGCCAGCCGCTGGCCGATATCGACGAATTCTGCGGCAAGATCAAAGCTGGCAAGGACAGCCAGCTAGATGATGATTTCAATGTCATCGCCCGGGTCGAAGCGTTGATCTCAGGCTGGGGCATGGCCGAGGCCTTGAAGCGGGCCGCCGCATATCATGAAGCCGGCGCCGATGCCATTCTCATCCATTCCAAGCAGCGTGACGGCGACGAGATCATTACGTTTCTCAAAGAGTGGGATAGCCGCTGCCCGGTGGTGATTGTACCGACCACCTACTACGCCAGGCCAACCGAGGATTTTCGGCAATCCGGCGCGTCCGTGGTGATCTGGGCCAATCATAATATCCGTGCCGGCATCGCCGCCATGCGCGAAGTTTCCGCCCGCATCCACCGAGAACAAAGCTTGGCCGGTGTGGAGGGCGACATCGCCAGCGTCAAGGATATCTTCGAACTGGCCAAAAACGATGAGTTGGCGGAAGCCGAAAAGCTCTACCTTCCAACCGGGCAGGTGGAAACGCGGGCCGTTGTGATAGCGGCCTCCCGGGGGGAGAAACTCGGCGAACTCACTGCCGATCGACCGAAATGCATGATTGACGTTCGCGGACAACCACTGCTGGGCCGGCTTGTTGCCACGTTCAACCAGGCCAAGATCAGAAAAATAACGGTGGTCCGGGGCTATGAAAAATCCGTGATCAATCTGCCGTCCATCGACTATGTGGACAACGACGAATTTGAAAGTACCGGCGAGGCGGCGTCTTTGTTAGCGGCCCGGGATTATCTCTCCGGTGATTGCATTTTAGCCTATGGCGATATCCTGTTCCGGCACTATGTACTGGACCATCTTATGGCGACAGAGGGCGATATTGTTCTGGTCGCCGATGCCCTCTGGCGGGAACGGGATTCCGACCCCCAATCCAGGGTGCGCGATCTGGTCGCCTGTTCGGGACCTTTCAAAACCGGTTATCTGCATGACAGCGCTGTCGCATTAACCAGAATCGCGCCGGATATTTCCGAGAGTGACATCAATGGCGAATGGATCGGTCTGGCCAAACTGTCGGCTACTGGGGCGGAAATCGTGCGCCAGGAACTGGCGGCAATGAAAAGCGACGGATCGCTAAAAACGGCTAGTCTGGTGGATCTCTTCACCCGCCTGCTGAGTAACGGCCAGGACATAAAGGTTCTCTATATCACCGGCCATTGGCTGGACATCGATAATCCCGCCGACTTGGCCGATGCGCAGAATTTCCTCTGATATATTCATGAGCGGCAGATGATCCGGGCCGATGATTTTATAAATCCCGCCCACGGGCGCGGTTTTGATTTTTATAGTGGTGTGCCCTGCTCGTTCCTGACGCCCTTTATCAACCGGTCCATTACATCAGAGAAAACCGATTACGTCGGCGCCGCCAGCGAAGGCGAAGCCGTGGCCATTGCCGCCGGGGCCTGGCTGGCGGGGCGCAAGACCGTCGTCATGTGTCAAAATTCCGGTCTTGGCAATTGCGTCAATCCGCTGACCTCCCTCAACTATCCTTTTCGTATTCCGACCCTGCTGATCACCACCTGGCGCGGCAAACCGGGCCTCAAGGACGAACCACAGCATGAACTCATGGGTCAGGTGACCCAGTCCTTGATGACGACCCTTCAAATTCCGCAAATGTCCTTTCCGCATATGCCGGAGGAGATCGAACCCGCCCTGGATGCCGCCGAAAAAGCAATTGCGGCGGACGGCCTGCCCTTCGGCTTCATCATGGAAAAGGGTACGGTGGCAAAAGAACCTTTGGATCAGCAACCCGGTGAGCCCAAACCACCCGGCGAACACATGGATTTTACCGGCGGTGGCGGTCTGGCGACACGCTACCAGACATTGGAAAGTGTTCTGGAGTCTGTCTCTGATGAAACCACCATCATCGCCACCACGGGCAAGTGTGGGCGGGAACTCTTCACCATCGCCGACCGGCCCCAGCATCTTTATCAGGTGGGCTCTATGGGCGGTGTGTCGGGGATGGGGCTGGGTGTGGCCTTAAACACTGCAAAACCGGTGATCTTGTTGGACGGTGACGGCGCCCTCTTGATGAAAATGGGCAGCCTCGCCACCATCGGCGCCCATGCACCGAAGAATCTATTTCATATTGTGTTGGACAACGGCGTCCATGATTCCACCGGCGGCCAGGCAACGGTCAGCCAGCATGTGGATTTTGCCGCCGTGGCCCTGGCCTGCGGCTACCGCCGCGCCGTCACCTCCAACAGCATCGAAGGCTTCCGCATCGCCCTCTCGAGTTCTCTCCTGCAGGAAGGTCCCACGCTCCTCCACACCAAAATCCAGCCCGGCTCCCTCGACCAGCTCGGCCGCCCGACAGTCAAACCGGCCGATATCGCCCGGCGGTTCAGGGATTTTGTTGTCGGTTGATCAGAATTCGGTAACTAGCTCCTCAAACAATTGAAAGATTATAAACAAAAATTACTTGCTGAACTTGAGCCCCTTATTTTTTGGGGGGGGCTAAACCTCAATCCCCATTTCACCAATCACTGCACCAACAGCCGTGACGGCGTTTTTCATATCTTTTGCGGAGAGATCGCCGATGCAGCCCATGCGAAAGCTGTCGGCCTGGGTGAGTTTGCCGGGATAGATGGCGAAACCTTTATCGCGGAGACGATTGTAGAAATCTTCAAAACCGAATTTCAAGTCTTTAGGTGGATGGAAAGTGACAATGATGGGGGCTTGCAGATCATCAGGCAGATAGGTTTCGAAACCCAGGCCACGCATACCGTCAACCAGCGTCTGGCAATTGTCCTGGTAGCGGGTGCCACGCCCGGCAACTCCACCCTCTTCATCAAGCTCAACAAGCGCTTGGTCCAGGGCGGCCAGCACATGGGTGGGGGGTGTAAAACGCCATTGGCCGGTTTTTTCGAAATTCCGCCACTGATCAAAAAGATCAAGGCTGAGCGAGGTGGCGTTCCCTTCCGACCCTGCCAGCACTGTTTTTTCCATAACGGCAAAGCCGACACCCGGGAGACCTTGCAGGCATTTATTAGACGACGCCACCAAAGCGGCGCAGTTCAACTCTGTCACGTCCAGGGGCAGAGCGCCCAAGGAGCTCATGGCATCAATAATTAGCCCAATGCCTTTTTGATGGGCTAACGAAGCGATTTCCTCGATGGGATTCAAAATGCCCGACGTGGTCTCGCAATGGACGGTGGCCAGGTGCGTGATAGCTGGCTCTGCAGACAGTTTCTTTTCGATTTGTTCAATTGTCGGCACTTGGTCCTCGGCTGTTTCCAAGGTTACGAAGCTGCGCCCGATATAGCCGCAAATCCTGGCAATGCGATGACCGTAGGCGCCGTTGATCAGCACCAGAACTGTGGCCGACCTGGACAATACCGTGTCCAGAGCCGCCTCTACGGCGAAGGTGCCGCTGCCTTGGACAGGTACGCAGACATGGTGAGTACGATCCGGATCAACGCCGGCGATGTCCTCGATCCGGCGGCAAATGCGCGCTGTTAGTTCGATGAAATCCTGATCCCGCGATCCCCAGTCTTTTAGCGTGGCCTCTTTGACCAAATTCGATGTCGTCAGGGGACCGGGCGTCAACAGGAGTGGTTCTTTTTTCTGGTCAACCATGGTTTTTTAAAATCTGGGTTATCGCAAATTTGGTAATTGTTTTTGCAGGATGTTATCGGATAATAAGAAACGGAAGTCCATCATGATCGGGAGTGCCGAACATCAGTCACAATACCTGGATACATCGCATTGTCGAGGTCGGCGTCCGTCCTCTGGCGAAAACACCGGTGACCCCCAATCAAGTAACCACGCTCCGGCTGGTGGGCGGCATTGGCGCTGCGGCCTGCTTTGCCGTCGGCTCCGAAAGCTGGGCCATTGCCGGCAGTATTCTGTTTGTGCTGTCCCTTTGCCTGGACCGCGCCGACGGTATCTTGGCCCGCCTCACCGGCAAGACCTCGCCTTGGGGGCACACCTTTGACTTAATCGCCGATTCGGCATCGAATTCCCTGGCCTTTGTTGGCATCGGTATTGGTCTACGTGACGGCGATCTGGGTTTGTGGGCAATTCCCCTCGGCCTAATCGCCGGCTTGGCCATTTCGGCGGTGCTCTGGCTAGTCATGCGGGCGGAAGATCAAGAAGGCGGCCGGGCGGCGGAACTGGAAGGCAAAGCCGGTTTCGATCCCGACGACGCCATGCTGGCCGTACCGGCGGCTGTTCTGTTGGGGTGGGTCGAGCCGCTGATCATCGCCGCCGCCATCGGAGCGTCGGCTTTCGCCTTATTATTCTATTGGCGGTTCCGCCGGTTTCTTTGAGCCCAGCCGGACAAACGTCCTGATCGTCCACAGACAATAAATACTTGCGCCGATCCCGGCAGCGACAAAAAATGGTGTTAAAAATCCCAGCCAGGTAATGGGCGCCAGCAGATAGATGCCGTCTTCTAATTCAAACCCAAGAAAATCTGGATAGCCGATGGCTTCGCCCTCACCCAAATCCTCACTGCGCTGGTCGATGCCCAAATTAGAAAAGAGTGAAATCAGCGCCGAGGCAGCCCCGGCGGCGCCCAGCAAAATCGCCCAATTACCTAAGTCACCGCTTAAATGGCCAATCCCTAGACCGGTAAACAGGGCCGCATAGCCGATCCCGCCCACCACATAGTCAAAATAATAGCCGAATTTAGACGATGTGCCCTGCAGCCTCGCCAGTTCGCCATCGAAGTGATCCAGAAACCGGGATAAAACGAACACACCTGCCCCCCAGTTAACCTGGATTTCATCCGCCGTCGCCAGCAAAGCCGCGCCCAATATCGCCAGACAAAGACTGAAAGTCGTCAGATGGTTGGGCCGCACCGGTGTTTTGACCAGAGGTTTTACCAGTACACTGGCAATTTGCTGATCCCATGGGGTTTCAATCTTCATGGGTGGAAAGTGTTAAACGGTGGCGGCGATGTCAAGCTTGCCTATGACAGCTGGCGCTGGCTATATGCGGGAACTGAAACGGGAAGGTAAGTTTGACGTCTCGATTGAATAGGAACTTTACGGCAGCCATCGGCAGTTGGGTCCACCTGCTTTGCCGCCACGCACTGGCCGTGGTGGTTCTTGCCGCATTGCTGACCATCGGAACAGCGGCTTATACGGTCACCCATATCGGCATCAATACGAACACCGTCGATATGCTGTCGCCCGACCTGCCTTTCCGCAAAAACTCCAATGCCTTGTCAGATGCTTTTCCGCAATTTTCCGACAACGTGGTGATCGTTCTCGATGGTGCAAATCCCGATCAGGTTGCTGATGGCGCCGATGCTCTGGTCAGACGACTGAAAAAACAGCCCGAGTTATTTGGCGACGTATTTGATCTAGCCGGCGATCCCTTTTTCAGGAAAAACGGCTTACTTTATCTTGATACCGATAAACTTGAGAAGCTAAGCGTTCAACTAGCGGCCGCCCAGCCTTTCCTGGGCCGCCTCTGGAACGATCCGTCACTGGTCGGGTTGCTCGATACCCTGGCCCTTATTTTAAATGAAGGCGGCAACGCCGAAAACAAGGACACCTCGGCCGCCGCTGCCAGCCTCATTGACCGCATCACCGCCATCGCCCAGGCGCAGGCGGCCGGAAAATCGGATCTTCTGGCATGGCGAACGGTGATATCCGGCGGCGACACCGATCCTGATGATCTCAAAAGGGTTATCGTAATCCAGCCCAAGACCGATTTCACGTCCCTGCATCCAGGCGAGGAAGCCATCAAAGCATTACGCCGCGTTGGCCAGAAGCTCAGACTACAGGAAGATTTCAGTGTCCGTATGCGTTTGACCGGCTCGCTGCCCATGGCCGACGAAGAGCTGGAGAGTGTTGTAGACGGCTTGGGTTTGGCCGGATTTTTATCCTTGGCCATGGTATTGATTCTGCTGACCTGGGGATTGAAATCGGTACGGCTGGTCGTCACCACCCTGATTACCCTGATCTTCGGATTGATCTGGACGGCGGGTTTTGCGACGCTTACCGTGGGTACGCTAAATCTTATTTCAGTTGCGTTCGCCGTTCTCTTCATCGGGCTGAGCGTAGATTTCGGCATCCACTATGGCCTCCGCTATAAAGAATGCATCTTCACCGGCAGTAATACGGAAACGGCCCTCATTGCTGCGGCGGAAAAGGTGGGTGGGGCTCTTTTCCTTTCTGCTCTGGCAGCAGCCATCGGATTTTTCTCCTTTCTGCCAACCGACTATTTAGGTTTGGCCGAATTGGGAACGATTGCCGGTACCGGCATGTTTATCGCCTTGTTCGCCAACCTTACTCTATTACCGGCGCTTTTGAAGCTCCTGCCGCTTGAAACGACGGACGCCCGGCCAGCTCCAGAACTGTTTGGGTTTTCGGTTAAATTAATCCGGTACCGGGGGCCCATCGTCACCGGCGCTGTCATCCTGGGTCTCGCTTCATCGCTACTGGCCTCAAGAGCCAATTTCGATTTCGATCCGTTGAACCTGAAAGATCCCTCAACCGAATCCGTTTCAACATTTTTCGATTTGATGGAAAGCGGCGGCAGCGGCCCCTATACCATCACCGTGCTGGCCGAAAATCTTTCGGCGGCGAAGAAACTTGGCGGTGAAATAGAGGCTTTGGCAGAAGTCGATGATACGGTTACCCTCTATAACTTTCTGCCGGACGACCAGGATAAAAAATTGGCTATCTTGGATTCGGCGGCATTAATCCTGTTGCCGTCACTATCGGGAGACGTCAAGCAGTCCGCCAAGACAGACAATCAGAGACAAAAGGTGGTCGCGGAATTCAGACAAGCTCTGGCGACGTTTTCACCGGGCGATGCAGCCTCGGTATTGGCGGTGCCGGCGCATAATCTGCTGGCCGCCCTCGACAAATTAAAATCGACGGATTATGCCGAATTGGAACGCCGATTGTTGGCTGGCCTGCCGCAGCGCCTACTTGACCTTCGGCGGGCTCTATCTGCTGAAAAAGTTAGCCTCTCGGATATTCCCGTCAGTTTCAAAGACCGTCAGATCGCCACCGACGGCCGCGCCAGATTGGAAGTCATCCCCAAAGGCGACATGCGCGAAAGAGTCCAGCTGACCACCTTCGTCACGGCCGTGCAAAAACTGGCCCCGGACGCTACCGGCAATCCCGTGGTTATTATGGAAGGCGGTGACGCCGTTGTCGGCGCCTTCATCGAAGCGGCCGTGCTATCGGTTGGCCTGATCGCTATTCTGGTGATCTACCTAACACGGGGCATCAGAGAAATTATCCTGATATTCACACCGCTCTTGTTGGCGGCGCTGTTTACCCTATCGGCATCCGTGATGTTCAATCTGCCCTTCAACTTTGCTAATGTAATCGTCCTGCCGCTATTGTTCGGCCTCGGAATCGCCAGCGGGATTCATCTCGTGCTTCGTGAACGCCATCAGAAAAATCCACATGACATGATTCGGACTAGCACCCCCCGCGCGATTTTTTTCAGCGCCCTGACAACAATCGGATCATTCGGTAGTATCGCCTTATCTAGCCATCCCGGCACCTCCAGCATGGGAATATTGCTTACCATCGCCATCACGTTGAGCTTGATTTGCACCCTGGGTGTATTGCCTGCATTCATGGCCTTGTGGCAAAGGAGTACACCATGACGGAACTGCCGGGCAGCGATACCGGCCAGCCCCTGTTTCCCCTGGTGCGCCATTTGTCCGGATGGCTGACCCATTTGCTACTGCGTACATTTTTAACCCCCAACATGATAACTTCGCTGTCACTTGTGTTGGGTCTTAGCGCCGCTGCCATGTTTGCAACCGGGCGATATGCCGAAGGAATTTGGGGTGCCATTTTTTTCGCCGGCAATTATATCCTAGACAATTGTGACGGTGAAATAGCCCGGCATAAGGATATGCAGTCAACGTTCGGGCACTATTTTGATTCCTTCGTTGACTGGGTGGTGCATGCTACGTTATTTGCCGGATTGGGATACGGTTATGCAGAAAAGACCGCTACGGAGGTTTGGCTGTGGCTCGGATTAATCAGTGCGCTCGGAACGACCATCAACTATTGTTTCGGCGTTTGGCAGGAAACGGTTTACAAACCGGGCAAGGACAATGATCAACCAGACGAATTAGATATTCCCAACAATATTAAAGATTGGATTTTGTTCATCTTCAGGGAACTCTTCAGGGCTGATTTTTTCATTATCGTCCTGGTGCTGGCATTAATTGATCAGACTTGGCTACTGTTGCCTACAGCCGCTGTCGGCGCCCACGCCTATTGGATCATGGCGATCGCAGCCAGGGATAAAAATTATCGTGTCTGACGGAATTGAACCTTGAAATTATTTAAGATTATATTCTTGATCATCGGATTTGCCTTTTTAGGTCTGATTATCCTTGAAACAAACCTCGAAGAGGCCTTTGCCCTGGTCGGCAAGGTTGGCTCCGGATTCCTGCTAATACTAGCTCTCTACTTCGTGGCTTTTCTTCTCGACACCATCACCTGGCAAATGACCGTACTGTCGGCGCCCATGGAAGCCAAGTGGTATGCTCATTTTTTCCGCGTACGACTTGCCGGGGAAGCATTTAACAATATATTGCCTGCGGCCAGTATGGGAGGCGAACCGGTCAAGGCGCTGCTGCTGAAATCCCTTTACGGTATCGGCTACCGGGAAGGTGTGGCGTCGGTTATCCTCGCCAAAACCATTAATTCGGCAGCGTTGGTAATTTTTCTGGCCGCCGGCTTCCTCCTTATTTTGGGATCGGATGCCCTCAGCCAAACTTACAAGTCCATTGCCGGGCTGGGTCTATTGGCTTTCGCCACCGGTATCTGCTTGTTCTATGCCACCCAGCGCTACAAAATCTCCACCCGCCTGGGCGGAATTCTCAGCCGCAACAAGCTATTTGAAAAGGTGAGTGGTGTTCTTCATCTCATAGAGGACATGGATGAGCGACTGGTACGCTTCTATACGGAACACAAGAGCCGTTTTACCGGCGCCTTAGTACTAGCGCTTCTCAATTGGGTGCTGGGTGTGGTCGAAGTCTATTACACCATGATGTTTCTGGGTCACCCTATATCGCTCACCGACGCCTGGATCGTTGAGACTGCCGCCCAGCTGGTGCGGGCTGGCACTTTCTTTATCCCGGCCAGTATCGGCGCTCAGGAAGGCGCGTTTCTGATAGTCGGTACGGCGATCACCGGTTCCCCCGCCCTCGGCATCGCCACCGCCATCGTGCGTCGCGTTCGGGAAATCATTTGGGTCGCCTGGGGACTGGCAATGTTCTTTGTGCTTAAGCCGAACGAAACGCTGAGTGAGATCAGCGGTGGTAAAGATGGATAGCCGCCAGGTATTTCTGGCTTACAATCCTACTCCTCATTCAGATATTGGTCCGCTTTACGGTTGAGGATTTTAGCCAGGGAATTGGGCCCCTGCTTCTTGAGGATAGTTCGGTATTCAGAGTGGCGAACAGCCAGTTCGCTGATACCACCGCCAAGCAAGATATCGACGATCCGACAAGCTCCCTTAGATTTTTTCATGACATAAGTAAGCTTAACCGGATTTTCATTGGGCCGCAGCAACTGGGTTTTGACCAATGTGGTTTTTCGAGGCCCTGGTTCCACCGCCACCGTCTTGAAGCTTTGGCCGGAAAATCCGTCAAACCGGTAGGCGTAAGTGGCGATGCTGAGATGGCGGAAGGCGGCAGCCAGTTTTTTCTTCTCAGCGTCTGAGATTTTTCGCCAGCTGGTGCCCGACGCCACTCGGATCATGAAAGCGAGGTCGAACGATTTCGCCATGACCGGTTCTATTTTTTTGTAGCGCCCTGCTACCTTGAGAGATTTGGCTTCCTTCATGACCGATATCAGCATGTCGTGAAAGCCTTCAACCACCGCTTTCGAATTATTCTCTGCCGCTGAAGCGGCGTGACCGGACAATCCCGGGATTGCCGATACAGCCAACAGGACGACCATCGAGCGGCAGAATTGGTGCATGCTCATTTTTCACCTCCAGCTTTGAGACGTTTGAAGGGTATGACCGGCGAAAAGCGGCGCAAATCTTCGTCATAGGCCACCAGTATACTGGCCAATTCTTCAGTTATTTCAGCGCTGCACTTAACCAGCAGTTCCGGAATCCAGCCTTCGATCATCTGGCCTCGGTCCTCGGTGATATAGGTCAGGCTGGCGATAACTTTTTTATCGTCGGCAAAAACGGCCGATCCAACACCGATCAATCCCGGGTCAATTTCACTGTGGGTAATACAGAAATCATTCCGCCGAATCTCGGCCAGAGCTTCTTTGAAATCCTCCCATTCTTCACCCAAACCTGCTTTGGCAATCTCAATCCGGTGGTTGAGAAACAATTTTACCAATTGGCGTTCGGGCAAATTTGCCAGAATTATTTTTGCCGTCGCACCATAGAAAAGTGGCATGGGACGGCCACGGGTGAAGCTGAACTCCAAGTTTGTCGCCCATGGTTCCTGATGAATGCTGAGCACTTTATCACCATAGAGACTGCAAAGCGAAACAAGACCGTCATCTAGTTTTTTATACAGCGAGGGCATAATTTTTTGCGCCGCCATGAGCAAGGGATCGCAATTTCTGATTTGGCGGTCGAATTCGATGAATCGAGGTCCGAGAACATGGGCGCCCCGCCCGATGGAAATTAAAAGACCCGAATCGCAAAGCTCTTTTACATACCGGTAGGCGGTCGAGCGGGCGTAGCCGGTCTTCAGGGTTATCTCCTCCAAGGTCCATATGGGTTCGGCCTCAGTATAAAGATCGAGAATACTCAACAGTCGTTCAAGACTAGACATTTAATTTCCTTATGCGGCCGATCAAAGTTCTAATTCCAGAATATGGCAGAATGCTGACTTTGCTCAAATCGTTTAAAATCAATTTTGTCATGCGTTAAATTTTTTAGGATTATAATGTATCGAACATAAATCTAAATATAAGAATTTTATTATAAAGGAAGGGAATATGGAAATCGCAACATTTGCCGCCGGATGTTTTTGGGGTATCGAGAACACTTATCGCCGAATTGAAGGCGTCAACGAAACATTTTCGGGCTATGCCGGCGGATCAACGGAAAATCCGACTTATGAACAGGTTTGTTCAGGGCAAACGGGTCATGCCGAAGTTGTTCAGGTAGAGTTTGACCCGAACATAGTCACCTATGGGGAATTGTTGGAGGTTTTCTGGACCATCCATGATCCGACGACCTTGAACCGACAGGGCCCGGATATTGGCACCCAATACCGGTCAGCCATCTATTTTCATTCGCCCGAGCAGGAACAGGCAGCCACCGCTTCAAAGGCAAAACACGAAGACTCGGGGCGGCGCATGAACCCTATTGTAACCGAGATCACCCAGGCAGGACCGTTTTACAAAGCCGAAGAATATCACCAGCGCTATTTCGAAAAACAAGGCCATCATTAAGAAGTTTGTAAACTGATAAGAATAAGTTACCGGGTGCCGATTACAGTTTGATTACACCAAGATAGGCGCTTTCACCCAATGTCGCTTCGATCGATGTTGAGGGATGATCAGGGTGTGCTATTTCTATTTTGTAAGTTCCGCTGCCGGGAGCGATATCGTCGAGCTTGAAATCACCGTAGGCATCGCTCCAGGTTTCGGCGATCTTATGGCCGTCCAAGTTCAGGGTGACAAGCGCTTTTTCCAAACATTCGTCTACACCATTGACCTCGGCGGCGACGGTACCGCCAATGAAGCATTTGGTAAAGCGGTTAAGGTTTTTATAGTATATTCGGGGTTTGGTTCCGAGCTCAGATTTCAGGGCCTCCAACTTCTCCTTTTCAAGGATCTGGACCATTTCCGCGTCTTCCACCATCAGCGACTTTAAGGCACCCGTCGGGCAAGCCTGAACGCATCGGGGCTCCGGCCAACCACGGTCCAGAAGATGGGCGTCAAAAATCCAGGCCTGCGGTACGTCTTCTTTTTCATTCCACCAGATGGCATCGTACGGACAGGCATCCACCAATTGCTTTTGACCCTTGGCCTTGTCAGGATCGATGATGACGATGCCATCGGCGCGCTTAACCACGGCATTGTTTTCCGCCGCCTCCATGCAAGGCGGATTATCACAGTGATTGCACATGGTCGGCATATACGAGACGTCCACCATAGGCGCCTGCCCCCGTTCGCGGCGATGAATATTAATCCAGTGATGGCCGTGCAGCGGCATGGGGGCGGTGTATCCTGCGTGCGCATTACCGACATATTCATCGGCGACCGATAGAAAGCAGTTGTTACTGTTGTGGCATTTTCCAATATCGACGATCAAATTCCATTTTTTCATTTTATCTACTCCGCCACCACCACTCTATCTTGATCGCCGGACGCTTCAGCGGCGCCTTCCCATTTTTCAATTTCGATGAGGCAGGAATTATAGGCCGCCGAATGAGTTTTTTCGGTCTGCATACGTTTCGGCGTCAGGAGATTGACGCAACCACCCCGGTCTGGGGAAGCTCCGGGTTTGCCGATGGGATCGTAGACCGCCGAGGCCTGTCGGCAATGAACCACCCCAGGCAACAGCCGCTCGGTAATCTTGGCGGCGCAGATTACCTCTCCCCGGTTGTTGAAGAGCTTAACCAGATCGTTTTCTTCAATTCCCCGGGCTACCGCATCGGCTGGATTCAGTCGTACCAGCCAATAAAAATAACCGTCGATATTAATGCGGTGATCTTTGATATCGTTGATGGCGCTGTCTTTGCCGTCGCCCTTGGTATGAAAACTGTAGCGCGAATGGGGCGAGATCAAATGCAGGGGGTACTTGGCGAGTAAGTCCTTGCTGTGTTGCCCCTCCCAGGAAGGGATATATTTGTTAAGCGGCGGGCGATCGGGGTCTTCACCATACCTTTTGAGACTTTCAGACTCGAATTCAATTTTACCCGACTGCGTTTGCAGTCCTTCACGAAAATCTTCCCCATAGGAACCCGGTAACGGCTGGGGTTCTGGCACATTCTTCTTTTCGTCGTCGGCGAACCAGCGATAGGAAACCGGCGGGCGCAACTCCTCTTTCTCAGTCGGCACCACGAAATAGCCCTTTTTGAGGAAAGCATCCCAACTGATATGCTTGGGCAGGTCCGATCCATCGAACATACGTTTCACCCAGTCCAATTCGCGCATCCCCTCGGTGAAATAGGCAGCTTGGCCCAATCGTTTGCAGATATCATGGAATATCTGGTAATCGGATTTGGATTCACCCCGCGGCTCGATACAGGGGTGCTGGATAGCAATCACCCGGTGATTCAATTGCCCTACCCAGTCATACCCATACCCGCTGGGATTGGCCCACTCGCCGATATCCCAACGTTCGAAATTAGTGCAGGCCGGCAGGATCACATCGGCAAATTTAACTTCACCTTCGTTCCAAATAGACTGACTGACAACGAATTCCAAATCGTCAGTCTGGTACATTTTGACATACCGGTTGCTGTCGGGCTGGGTGCTGAAATATGACGACCCGTATTTGTACATCATCCGCACCTTCGAATGACCAGGCGCCGGATAGGGAATTGGAACGAACTGCCCTTCGATAGCCCTGATATCAATGGGGTAGCCGACCGTCTTTCCCTCCATAATGGCCTCGGGCATTTTGAGACGTGGAATGGTTTGGAGATTGGGATTCATGCTGATCAAATGGGGCATACGCTGATAAAGTGAAACGCCAGACGCCGAATTCATTGAATCGCCGCAGAAGCCACCTTCCGCGTATCCCGGGAAATAGAAATTATAATCAATGGGGGAGCCGAATTGGAGACCACCGAAATTTATGCCCGGTTTTCCCAATCCCTGCATAGCCATCAGACAGACCATAGACCGTGCCCATTGCGCCCCCGTCGCCGACCGGCAAGCGCCGCCCAAGGTGGTGCCCATACTGCCCGCAGCCAGATAGGTTTTTTTCGAAGCCCATTGCCGGGCCAGAGCGCGTATATCTCTCGCCGACACGCCGGTTTCCGCTTCCGCCCATTCGGGTGACCGGGCGATGCCTTCCTCGTCTTTACCCAGAATGTAGTCGGACCATTTTTCAAATCCAGTCGTCCGGTTAGCTACATATTCGTTGTCGTAGAGATTTTCGGTAATCCAAACATAGGTGATCGCCTGGGCCATCGCGGGCGACGTCGTTGGGCGCGGCGCAAACCATTTACCGCCCAGGAAGGCAGCTGTCTCGTTCAGGAAGGGGTCGATATGCACCATCTCAATACCAAGTTCCTGCGCCCATTGCCGGCGGACCGTACCTTCAAATGAACCATAGACACCACTGGTAACTTCGGGATCGCTGGACCAGAAGACGATCATCTCGCATTCCTGTAGACAGTCTTCCACCTGACCGTAGATTTCTGCCGCACCGTTGCGCATGGAATTACCGTAGTGATGCATGGCACCCCAATACCAACCTTCCCAGCTATCCGGATTCAGCATGGTCGTGGTGGCGCCGATAATGTTGGTGAATTTCACATAAGCGCTGATGTAATAACCGACATTGCCCCACGTATGATGGGAGGTACGGGCAGCCAGGATGGCGCCCGGTCCATATTGGCGGTTAACCCGTTTGATTTCCCCGGCCACGATATCGAGGGCTTCATCCCAGGAAATCCTTTCATAGCCCGACGTACCCCGGTTCTGTGGATTGCGTTCTCCATTGGGATCAAAATCCACCCGCTTCATTGGGTAAAGATTACGCTCTTTTGAATAGACCAGAGATTTCGAGGTCAGACCATGAGGTGACAGTGTCGTTTTACGGGGTGGCGAAAATTCCTTTCCGCGCGCTTTGATAACCCAAGGATGAGGATCATCATCGGCAAAATCAATCGGCGTAATACGAATAATCTTGCCGTCTTTAACGTAAACGAATACCGGGCCGCCATTGGTGTTGTTGACGTAGCGGGTTTCTCCGTTATCAATTTGCGTCCCAAACTTCCAACCGATGGTCTGGCTCATGAGAACGGTTTCTGAAAACCAAGATGTCAGTTCATCCGGGCCTTCCATCAGCAGATTGAAATTCTTAATGGCGTCGATCTGTTTTTGGTAATCAATTGGCGGCGTAAGCAAATCAGCCCCCAAGGCTGCGGATTTAAATCCTATCCACATATCCGGATTTGAATGTAGACCGCTGCCAGACGATATTTTTCCATCTTTGAAAGTAAAATAGCGCCCCGAAGAACCATCCATGGTTTTCATTTGGGCGGTAAAGTTTTTCTCTTTCAAGCGGGCTCGAAAAGCAGCGTGCCGCCAAGCGGTTAAACGAAGCAGCCAAGACAAACCAAACAGCAGAAGTGATAATTTCATCAGTACGCCCCAAATTCCCTGTCCATCAACGAACTTCAACCGGTCTCTTTTATTTCGATCTTTGATTGACTGTACCGTATATTGATACATTATGTTCGCCAGATGATTAATCCTATCTAATAGGAAAATGATGTCAACGTCAGTATCGCCAAACAAACTCACGGAAAAAGAGGAGTCCGGCGCGGGCATCCGTGTTATCGCCCGTTCAGCGAAAATACTCCGGACCCTCAACGATGAACCAAAGGGAATGAGTCTGGGGCAGATTGCCGTAAAGGTTGGCCTACCGCGTTCAACGGTTCAACGGATTGTCGGCGCTTTGAAATCGGAAGGATTTATCATTGACGGACCCAGCGAATCGAAAATTCGCATCGGTCCGGCCTTTTTCAGTATTGCGGCCGCGTCTCTATCAGATTTTAGAGATCCCATCAGGCCTTTTTTGGAAGAACTGAGTGAAGATCTGGGCGAAACTGTCGACCTTTCAATCCTAAGCGGCGACCGGGTGGTGTTTCTCGACCAATGTTCCACACGTGAAAAACGCCTTTTAGCTGTTTCCGAAATCGGCGCCAGTTTTCCCGCCTATAGTTGCGCACCGGGGAAAAGTCTTCTTTCTGAATTAACCGATGATCAATTGACGCGCCTATTACCGCAAACTTTGCCGCACCTGACGGAAGAAACGATCCCGGACCTCGCCAAATTTATAAAGGAGATGGAAATAATCAGACAAACCGGGGTGGCCTATGACAGGGAGGAGCACACCGACGGAATTTGCGCCGTAAGTACCGTCATCCGCAGCCTCCCCCGAGGGACAGCGGCTCTTTCCATTCCAATGCCCGCCCAACGGTTTTATGGCGAAGAAAAAGCCTACGTCGCCCCGCTGCTGCGCTGCCGGGATAAGATCAGCCATTCCCTTGGGTTTTTATATCGATAGTGCCTTTTCTAATTCCCGCTTCGACTGGGCGCTGCTCTTAATCGTCATCACTGCCCTTCTCAATATCGGTATTGATGCCCTGTCCCGTACGATCCGTTCTAAACTACGTCTCCAAACCCGCGCCGAAGAAATCTAATTGTACTTCGCCATGAGGGTTCGCCACCGGCGCCTTTCTTCAGCCGGTTTGAAAAGTTTAGCGCGGGCTTTACATCGGCGGGTGAGGTCGGCGAGGAATTCTGGATTTTGTTCGGCGCGCCGCAGAAGGTCACGCAAAGCGTCTTCGTCTCCTACAGGATAGTAACCCGGATAGTCCGGCCCCAGCATGCCTAAATTACCGTGGATGTTGGAGGCGATCACCGGTACGCCAGTCACCAAAGCTTCTGAGACCACATTGGCGCCGCCTTCCGCCAGGGATGAAATTACCATCAACCGGGTCTTAGCTAATTCCCGCCGCACCTGCCAGCCGGGCCGTTCCCCCTTCCAGATATAGCGGGGATTTCGATTCATTTCGGTGACCGCCCTGTTCGCCCAGATTTTGTTATGAGCTTTGCCCAGATGGATCACTCGAATACGCGATTCGGCGGGTAAATTTCGGACCGCTAGTGCCGTTCGCAGGGGATCTTTCACATCCCGCAAATGGCCCAGAACACAAATATCAAAATTTTGTATTGCCGGTTTTCGAGGCCCCGGTAATGGCGTTGCCGACTGGTAAATGACATGAAGTTTATTTCGGTATTTCTTGGCGACAATTTCGGCCACACCATCGTGAAGACATACCAGCTCATCGGCGGCATTCATCGAGTGCAGCGTCGGTTTGGGGTGGCTATGGATGAACTCGTTAATATCGGTGCCGGTCAACGCCAAGATCAGAGGCCGCGTCGGGCAAAGATTTTTAAATTTCACGATTGATTCGGCGCTACGCCAGGCATGCAGGGCAATCATCATGTTTGCCTGCTCACCCCCATAATCGACATCGATTTTTACCTCATGCCCAAGCGCTCGCAAGATCCGCGCCCAACGAACTGCTGTCGTCCGATTGCCGTTTCTAGACTGTTTCTTTGCTGGCGTTATCAGGCTAATCTTCAATTGACCAACTCTTGCGAGAATTTTGACATGACCGCTATCGTTACCACGCAATATATCACGGATTTGCTTAAGGACTCCCGGGGCCGCACTCTCGAACTTCTGGACGGCCTCGACGATGAGCAGATCATCGGTCCAAAAATGAATATTGTGAACCCCCTATTATGGGAAATCGGCCACGTGGCTTGGTTTTATGAGCAATTTATTCTGAGAAAACTGTACGGGGCCGAGCCGATTCTGGCTAATGGTGACGACATGTACGATTCCATCAGGATCGAACATGGTATCCGATGGGATCTTCCTTTGGTGCCCCGAAAGGATTGCCTGAAATACATGCAAGAAGTGGAGGACCGGCTGATCGACCGGTTGGGTGGTGTATCCAGTGACACAATGGCTGACGCTCAGGACAGTTTTATTTACCCGTTCGCCACATTTCATGAAGACATGCACACCGAAGCCTATACTTATACGCGGCAGACTTTGGCTTACCCAGCACCGGGATTTGCGGCCTTGAACGATCTAGACGCCTCGAAACTAGCAACCGGCCCCCATCCGGGCGACGTGGATATTTCCGGCGGTTGTTTCAAATTGGGTTCGGACCCGGATGTGTCGTTCATGTTCGACAACGAGAAATGGGGCCATGAGGTCACTGTTTATCCCTACCAGATCGCCAAGGCCCCGGTTACCAACGAAGAATTCGCCGCTTTTGTCGCCGATGATGGGTATCAGCGCCGCGACCTGTGGCATGACATCGGCTGGGGCTGGCGGCGGAAAGCCGAGGCTGAGCACCCGGTCTATTGGCTGGCCCAGGATAACGGCGCATGGAAAATGCGGCATTTCGACCAGATTATCGATTTGCCGCCGCACCAGCCGGTGTTCCATGTCAACTGGTACGAAGCCAGCGCCTATTGCAATTGGGCAGGCCGCCGCCTTCCCACCGAAATCGAATGGGAAGTCGCCGCCGCCGGCCAGTCCAACGGCAATAGTGAAATCGACATCGGAAAACGACGTTATCCCTGGGGAAGCGACACGGAAACCATTTCCCGCGCCAATCTGGACGGCCGTCATATCGGCTGTGTTGATGTGGCTGCGTTCGCTGAAGGTGACAGCGCCTGGGGATGCCGCCAGATGTTGGGAAATACCTGGGAATGGACGAGCAGCACGTTCGATCCGTATCCGGGATTCGTCGCAGATGCGTACCAGGAGTATTCCGAACCTGTATTCGGTACACGCAAGGTTTTAAGGGGTGGCGCCTGGGCGACTCGAAGCCGAATGGTGACGGCGATGTACAGAAATTTCTTCACACCCGAACGCCGTGATGTATTTGCCGGTTTTCGTACCTGCGCGCCCTATGATTGGACAGAAGGTATTATGAAAACAATCTGTTGACCTAGCGGCTTTCGGCCACTTTATATAGGAAAAATTTTTATTAGAGGGTGGGAACTAGTACTATGATCACAATGACCTCCGCGTTGAAACGCGCGGTAAATCTTTTCGGCCACCGGCCAGCCGTTGTCGATACAGAACGCAACTTTACCTGGACTGAACATATGGAGCGGGTAGCCAAGGGCGCCGATGCCCTGCAAAAGCTGGGGGTCGGCAAAGGTGACCGCTTTGGAATCATCGCCGCCAACCAATTCCGCTACATGGAAATGCTCCATGCCGGCTATTGGGCCGGCGCTATTCCCGTCCCCATTAATCACCGGCTCGCCCCGCCGGAAATCCTCCATATCCTGGAGGATGCCGACTGTAAACTGTTGGCACTGGGGGACGGATTTCTCAGTCATCAGGATGCTAAAGTTCTGGCACCCTGGCGGGACAAAATTTTGTATCTGGGTGCCGATTCACCGGACGGCGACTTCGCGCGCTATGAAGACGTACTGGCAAAAGCGTCGCCTGCCGAGCCCCACGACCCGGAGGAGGAGGACCTGGCTTTGCTTCTCTATACGGGCGGCACCACGGGCCGCAGTAAGGGTGTTCAGTTAAGCCACAAAAATATCGTATCCAATGGCCTGCAAGTGGCTATCGCCATGAAAGCTCAGAAAGAGGACGTTTTTCTGCGCATTGCGCCCATGTTCCATGCTGCTGACTTGCTGATCACCGGCTTTACCATTACCGGCTCGGCATGTTCCTTCCTGCCGGAATTCTCGGGTGCGGCTGCCTTGAAAGCCATTCAGGACTACAAAATAACAACCACGATGTTCGCTCCTACAATGATCATTATGATGCTGCAAGAGCCGGACATTCAAGACTACGACTTGTCCAGCTTCCGCTTGCTGTTCTACGGATCATCCCCCATGGCGGCGGAATGGGTTAAAAAAACCATTGAGACCTTCGAAGGGGTAGAAATTCAACAAGGCTACGGGCTCACGGAAACCTCGCCAATCCTGACTATTTTGGAACCCGACGACCACGCCATGGCTATCGAGACCGGGCAGACCGGCATTCTTCGTGCCGCCGGACGACCGGTCACTGGTATCGAAATGAAAATCCTCAACAATGATGGCAATGAAATGCCCGTTAACGAGGCTGGTGAAG
>PVBE010532383.1_pt1 | contig 30942 bp, 26 predicted proteins | sample 1631181 | NCBI WGS metagenome assembly PVBE01 (sample SAMN08397723, study PRJNA350692) | Marine metagenome, whole genome shotgun sequencing project. | isolation source: water | place: Pacific Ocean | collected 2012-04
ATATCTCTACTTCTACAATACCTTCACGTCCGGGTACGTCACTTGTAAGACCCCCACAATATCCCAAAGTGGTGTTTCTGCAATATCCCAAAAACCCTATTTAGATAGGTGGTTGGGCTACCCCTGAAGCTCGCCACATTGGACACCAACTAAACCAAAGTGGGGGGCATCTCCCAAACTAGGATTGGAGTGGTGGGGTGGATTATTTATAAACTATTTAAATACAATGGTTTAAGTGTTTTTGTGTTGTGGTTTGGGGTGTGGGGTGTGGGGAAAATCGGCCAATAGTGGGCTTTTTGAGCTTGACTCAAAAAAGTGTTGTAGTCAGGTTATCCACACCCTGACCACAGGTCGCCACTGTCTCGTGGATTGGGCGTCCGCCTGCGATATCCAGCAGTTCGCGGACCAATTTGGCCTCGCCAGAGAAGTCAGCTTTGTTGACGACAAACAGATCGGCGATTTCGAGAATTCCAGCCTTATCCATCTGCACCGCATCACCCATTCCTGGAACAACCACAACGACCGTTGTGTCCACGTGATCGCGAATGGCTACATCACTTTGACCAGCACCAACTGTTTCGACGATCACCCGATCAAATCCTGCGCCACCCAATAATTCGATGATGTCGGGGAGATGGTGATAGTCCTCGCCGATGACTGCCAATGATCGATAGAAGACCGATTCATCAACGGCATTGAAGTCCACACGAAGTCGGTCGCCAAGCAGCGCGCCACTGGTGATAGGGCTCATGGGATCAAAGGCCACCACTGCAAGTCGTTCACCCTGAGCATGGAGTTCTGAGGCAATCGATGCCACCAATGTGCTCTTGCCAGCACCGGGGGACCCCGTGAGTCCAATCACCCGATCTGGCCGGCGGCGTGGAAGATTCACAGTTGATCCATCCATCAACAGGCTGATGCCCCTAGACAGTTTGGCTGTGTCTGATGAGTCGCCGCTACACGGTGTGTATGGCCCGACTGACTCTCGGACTGATTGAATAATGTCCAACATGCTGGTGCCTGTGTGAAAGACACTGTGTACACCCGCGTCCAACATGCCTTGCACATCCTCTTGAGGAATAATGCCGCCGATGTTAATTCGAACATCGTGGCGCCCAGCCTCACCACACGCCTCCACTAAACGAGGTACCAACACGTTGTGAGAATTGCTCATCATGGATGCAGCCACACAATCGACATCTTCATCGCGTGCCGCGATCGCCAGACTTCGTGGTGTCTGCCAAAGGCCCGAGTAAATCACATGCACACCACTGTCTCGCAGGGCCCGAGCAATGAGTTTCACCCCACGATCGTGGCCATCCAGACCCATCTTGCCCAGCAGCACGCGGGGACGATGTGGCAAGTCGCCACATCGGTCGATTTTCTCAAGAGTCGTCGTTGGTTCCGTCGTCGGATTAGGCATGTGTGATGGTCGAATCTGGTGGGGGGTATTTCCCAAAGCGAGTCTCATATGGTACCACGGCTATACTTCCTCGCCCATGATCACCGATCCTGCTGCTCGACTACAGACAGCCTTTTCTGATGCCATTGCTCGCACGCTTGGTGAAGAATTTACGGGCACCGACCCCTCTATTCGCGCTTCAAACAAGCCCGAACTGGGCGACTTTCAATGCAACGCCGCAATGGGTCTGGCTAAACGTGTCGGCCAGCAACCCAGAGCACTAGCTGAATCACTGCTGGCTAACGTACATGCGGATGATGTGATAGAAACCCTTGAGATTGCCGGGCCCGGTTTTATCAACATTAAACTACGAGTCGACGCCATCACTAGTGCTGTCGAAGCCATGGATACGCCAACACTTGGCGTCATCACAGACGATGATCATATTCAGACCATCGTCATCGACTTGTGTGGTGTAAACGTGGCCAAACAGATGCATGTGGGACACCTCCGATCGACCATCATCGGTGATGCGCTCGCTCGAGTGCTCACGCGTCTGGGACACGATGTGCATCGCGAGAACCACCTTGGTGATTGGGGGCTTCCTATCGCCATGGTCTTAAACACGCTTCGTCAAGACGGTGTTGACCTCAACCAGATCACACTCACCAATCTTGATACTGCATATCGCCGTGGACAAGCCGCCGCGCGCGGTGATGAGAAGGGGCTCAAGGCCGCTGTCGATCGACATGTTGGCCCACACCGTATCGCTGAACTTGAAACACAACAAGAATCGGCACATGATGCTCGATCACGAGCAGGGGAACTACTTGTCTCCCTACAAGACGGTAACGCTGAAGTCGTCAAGGACTGGCACCGCATCATCGATATCACGCTGGAGGCTGTTGCTGAGGCGCTTAATCTTCTCAATATCGACATGGGACCTGAAAACAACCGGGGGGAGTCGTTCTATCGCGACAAACTCTCTGCTGTACTTGAGACATTCCAAAGCCACAATGCCTGCCGAGAAGATGGAGGAGCACTTGTGGTTGACTTCCCGACACGCGAACGGCCAATGTTGATTCGCAAGAGTGATGGGGGGTTCTTGTACGCCACCACCGACCTTGCTGCCATTCGGTGCCGAACACAAGACACGGGCGCAAGTCGATGCATTTATGTCGTGGACGCTCGGCAGCGAGATCATTTCCGAGATGTGTTTGATGCGGCGGCCCAAGTGGGTTGGAACCTAACACCAAATGGTGAGTTGGTGGAATTCACACACACGCCCTTTGGGTCAGTCCTTGGCGCTGATCGCCGTCCACTCAAAACCAGAAGCGGGGCCAATGTAACACTTGCAAGTTTGCTCCAAGAGGCTATTCAACGAGGTCGTGATGAGGTCCGTCGCCGCGCCGCCGAACCAGGTTCACCAACACACGACTTGTCGTCTGATGAACTCGACTCAATTGGAAGGGCTGTTGGGATTGGTGCTATCAAATATGCTGATCTCAGCAATGACCTATCCCGCGATTATGTGTTTGACCTCGACCGAATGGTGTCATTTGAAGGGGACACTGGGCCTTATTTGCAGTACGCCTGCGCACGCATTCAATCAATACTCCGACGATCTGGAAATTTCGATCCCGCGGCCTCGCTCACGATTGACTCGCCCACCGAAAGGCAGTTATCCCTGGCCCTGCTTCGGTGGAACACAGTTGTTCATGGAACCGGACAATCACTGGAACCACACCGAATTGCTGTTTACCTAAGGGAACTTGCAGAGGCATTTAACCGGTTCTATCAAGAATGCCCTGTGCTCAAAGCTGAATCGCCCGCAATACAAGCCAGCCGACTGCGTTTGGTGAGTCTGACTGGCCGGGTGCTGGCCGATGGATTGTCGCTCTTGGGAATTGAAACCCCTGCCCGAATGTGACCCTAAAAGACACTGGATGCGAGAGGATGTATTGATGTCAAAGACAACCGCTGAAACAAGCCAACGACCACTATCAGCGTCTTGGTGGGTTGGGTGTGCTTTGTTGTGTGGTGCGATTGTGTTCTCTGGTTTGTTGGTACTCAAACGGCTAGGGTTCATTGATCAATCGCTTCCGGGCTGTGGTCCGGGCAGCGCTTGTGACAAAATCACCAGTGGTCCATTTGGATCCATCCCATGGCTGGACTGGCCAGTGTCCTTTGTTGGGTTTGCTTGGTTTGTTGGACTTTTGGTGGTCTGGATATTGGGTCGTGGTGGACTGTCCACCATCGCTAGGTGGCTTGTTCGTCTTGGTGCATTAGGAAGTCTTGGGTTTGTGCTCATCATGGTCGCCGAGGGGGCAATCTGCCCATATTGTCTCGCAACACATCTGTGTAACTTTGGTTTTTGGATGTGTATGGAGATGGGTCGACGGACCATCGTGGTTGGAACCGTGCCGAATTGGGGAGTCTCATTTGCAGTTGTGACGCTGGCACTTGCTGGTGGAAAGATCGCAGTCGATACACAGCAGGCCAAGGTCGCCAAAGAAGTTGAAGAAGACAACATCCAGCAGATCATTGCACAATCCACCACACCAACCAAACAGATCCCCAAGACTCCTGAGACTGATTCGCAAGCAGTAGTAAAACAAACCCAATCGCCAGTCGTTGACACTCGCGGATTGTTAGGTGGTCGATGGCGTCTTGGATCAGAAGACGCGCCAGTGCAAGTTGTCATGTTCAGTGACTACATGTGTCCAGATTGCCGATCTTATGAGGTGGAGATGCAGCGGGTGCTCAACCAGCGAGATGATGTCTCCTTGGTAGTCAAACACTTTCCGATGTCCACTGACTGTAACCCAAATCTCACCAAAAACATGCATGCCAACGCTTGCTGGGCAGCGCGTGCAGCTGAGACTGCTGGAGTGCTTGGTGGGGAGGATGCTTTTTGGGAATGGCATGATTGGCTCTTTCTTAATGAGGGAAAGTTCCCAACTGGACAACTTCCTAGTTTGGTCGAAGAGATGGGGTTTGACCGACAGGAATTCACGCAGATTATGGTGAGTGATGAAGCGTTGGTCCCGGTTGAATCGGACATCGCTGATGCTGTTGAACTTGGTCTCTTCTTCACACCAATGATCTTTATCAATGGTGTTGAGTTGAAGTGGTGGGCCATCCCATCGCGTCTTGGACCAGCTGTCAATCGGGTTGCTGATGCCATCGCCGATGGTCAAGCCACAGGTGGTGTCGCGCCTCCATTGGTTGGATTGGATCGATACATCGATGATTGGCAAGGCAATCGACGAGTTTCCATTCCTCAACGGAGTCTTGATCTTCAACAAAGAGATAACGACCCCACCACGCCTGTTGTGGTGTTGTTTTGCGACTTCACCAGCCCTGGAACCGCTGATCTGTGGGATGACATCCGTAAATGGGAGGTGGATCATGGTGATGTGGTCTTTGATCTTCGAATGTATCCAATCAACAAACAATGCAACCCATCTCTTCCTCAGCGCATCAAAGATCGACCTGGTTCGTGCCTTGGTGCTCGCGCCTATTTTGCCGCTGGTTTATTAGGGGGTGGGGATGGTGCTATGAAGATGGGTAATTGGATTCATGACCAAGGGCCAGCGCTTGGTCTTGAAGAATTAACGGAACCGGACCTGGTTGCGGCCGCAGCAGAAATGGGATTTGACCCCGCCAATTTCCGAGATGCTATGAATGGACCTGATGTCAATCTACTGCTTCGTGAAGACCAACTGGCCTACAAATCACTACGTGCACGTCGTGTTCCAACCATCTTCATTGATGGTCGTGAAGCACCTCGATTCCAGGCCGAAGGAAAAAGTATTGTCGGTGATCTGCTTGATGCCGCCGTTACTGAACGGCAGCAGGCCGAGCCTTGATCTTCATGATGCGACCCTTTCGTTGATACGGCACTGAAAATACGGCGGCGTAAACCTCTCCATTGGGTCCTGTACCAAAGGTTGAAATGGCTCCACAATCAGATGGGGTGATGTCGCGTGTTCGAATAGTGCCATCTAAATCAAACCGAAGGCCCCACAGTTTGCCACTCATGTAGTCCGCGTAGAAGTACACACCATCAAGCGATGGTTGCTGGGTTCCTCGGTACGTCTCACCACCAGTTATGGATCCACCTTGCTGGCGCCCATATTCGGCAATTGGAGAAACAAGTCCTTCTAGTGAGTCGTTTGGTCCCACTGAAAAGTCGTGGGTGCCTTCTTGAAGCCGCCAGCCGTAGTTTCCTCCACGCACAATGACATCAACTTCCTCCCACGCGTTTTGACCCACATCACCAGCGATCAGTCGACCGGTCTTGGGGTCAAAGGACATTCTCCAAACATTGCGAAGTCCCCAAGCCCAAATCTCCCCTCGAGCACCTGCTGTACCAACAAGCGGGTTGTCTGAAGGGATTGTGTAAGGAAGATCACCATGAGGCTTTGATGGGTCGATTCGAATAATGGTGCCTAGGAGTGTTGATGTGTTCTGTCCGTTGTTGTGAGGATCGTTGGCGCTCCCACCATCTCCAATCGAAAGATAGAGCATTCCATCTGGACCAATGAGCACCGTCCCACCGTTGTGGTTTCCCCATGGCTCATCAACTTCCAACAAGACTTCTTCGGTGTCTAGGTCAATTGACAACCCATCGGTTAATGCTGTAAATCTCGAAAGTCGGCCACGCCGTGGTTTTTGCATCGATCTCCATGTGTACACGTGGTGTGTGGTAGGCCACTTGGAATCAAATGCCATCGACAACAAGCCCTCTTCGCTATTGCGTGTCGTCAGGTGACCTCGCAAGTCCAAAAGCAATTCGTCCTTTCCTTCTCCACCAAGGGGTGACATCAACACCCGACCTCCCCGCTCAACGATGACCAGTACATCATTCCGGCCAGGCATGGACAGAATTTGTACTGGCTCGCGATAAGTATGTTTTGGAATCGCCGAAACCATTGAGACATTTGGGATTGGTAGTGTTTGGGTAGGGGTGATATCCATTGGTTGGGTCAGGCCAAACACAAGAGTTGTGATCATCGTCGTGGTTGTCATATTGAAAGTGTAAGTGCAGACCACCTGCTACCCGATTCCAACCCACAAACCGACCCAGAGCCCAACTGCTCCACCCATTGCCCACCGACGCTGGCGATGGTGTGATGAAACCATCGCGGTGATTGTGCATGATTCCACCAGGATTACCCAAAACCACCCGGGTTGTGTAATTCGTATGGCGGCCAGTGGTAACTTCTCAAGCAGTGAAACCGACCACCACAAGGTTGACGCCGACCAATCTAACAACACACCAAGTACATCATCGAGTCCCGGAATCCAATGCACCAAAATGCGCACATACCCCAAAACCAGAATGGTTGAGATCAGTGGAATGAGTATCACTGTTCCGGGAATTCCAAGTGGGCTGAATTGTCCAAAATAGTGCACTGCTATTGGTGTTGCGACGAACCACGCAACAGTCGTCACAGCAAACATCTGCCTCCAGGAGGAACTTATCATCAGTGGATCGAGTTGTTGTCGTATTGGCATGATCCAGATGAGCGCCGCGACAACAGCGAAACTAAGTTGAAATCCTGGCCGTAATACGACGTGGGGGTCACACAACATGATGCCCATCGCCGCCATCGACAAAAGAGATGGTGGTGGTATCCGCCATCGAACCATTGCTGCAATAGCGCCACACAGCACCATGATTCCGGCTCTGGCCAGCGGTATGCGAACCTCCGCTGCAAGCAACATACACAACACAGCAATGATCACCAATACAAAGTTCCATCGCTGGTCATGACGCCCAAGACGCATGAACATCAGAACAGTTCCAGCAAGCATTGATAAGTGAAGACCGCTGACAGCAAGGAGGTGTGCTGTTCCAGTCGCACGAAACGGTGATGCGATGGTTGTCCAATTAATACCGCGTTGACCAATTACGATGGCGCCAACGAGCGCGTTTGCTGGTCCAGGAACAAGTGGTGGTGCTCGAAGTGATTTGGATGCTTTAAGGTGAATGTGTTGGATCGTTGTAGACCAATGATTGGTTTCTTTTATGATCGTTAGATGGTTGGTGTCAAAAACATCAATATGAACTTCTGGCTCTCGCCATCCATTCTTGATTTGTCCACGACCAAATACTTCAAATACTTGACCTGGCATAGCCGACAATTCACAATCGATCGCTTGAATCCGAACAGGTCCATTGACCTTGGTCCAAGTGGGTCTTCCTTCAATCGTGGTCAGTGCTTCGTCAGCTCGACCATAGATTCGACCAAACCGCCCAAGTCGAGATATGTGGCCACGAATTTGAATTGGGCCGATGGCCGCGGAACCAAGCACATGGCCTACGAACGTGGTTGATCTTCTTGTAGATGTTGAAGCTGCGTAACCAGCCATAGAAAGCGTTGAAATGACCAATAGAAATGGGGTTGTGTGTTGAGCAGATCTCCACCGCACACCGCTTGGGACACTCAAAACAAGAACAGCCGTTCCAGAGGCCAAGGAAAACCAAAACCAGTATGGAAGGTTCGTCGTCAGACCAAGAATTGATCCGAGGATGCTTGTAATGGTGATGTCAACCAAGAGACCGCGAGATTTTCCGTGCATCTGGGTAGCGTGACATCCACAACACCGACAAATTTAATTCCGGCCAAATAGCAATATAAAATGAGCCTGCTACGCTGCGGTAATGCCCCGCATCATCGGTCATGATCAAGCCATCTCAACCCTACAAACAGCGGTTGCCGCCAAACGCCTCCACCACGCCTGGATTTTCTCTGGACCCCGTGGAGTGGGAAAGTGCACCCTTGCCATTGAATTGGCTCGAGTTTTACTCGATAAGTGTGTGACCGAAGCGTCACTTAATTCAGACGATAGTGGGTTTATGAAATCCGATGGTGGTCCTGACTCAACACTTCTTCGGGATGGATCACATCCAGATTTGCATGTGATTCATCGTGGGTTGGCCGCACATAGCAATAACCCTCAACTTCGTGATCGTAAGCAGACCAATATTCCGATCGACCTGCTTCGAGAAACAATGCTTGGTGGTCGTACATCAGACAACCGTGTGCATGATGCGGCCGCCTATCGAACTCCTGTTATGGGGAGCGCCAAAGTATTCGTTGTGGATGAGGCTGAGCGTTTGGACTTGCCTGGACAAAATGCACTGCTTAAAACACTCGAGGAACCACCACCGGCGACCTATCTCTTCTTGATTACTTCGAGACCAGAACGACTACTGCCAACCATTTTGAGTCGTTGTCAACATCTTCGACTGGTACCACTTACTGACACACAAATGTTGGAATGGTTTAATCAATCTGATATTGATGCAACACCAGTCGCATTGGAAACTGCAATGACATTTGCCCAAGGTTCGCCAGGTATGGCATCTTTGGTGATCACTCGAGATATGACCAAGTGGATTGAATCAGTTGAGTCTATTCTTAGTGTGTTGGATGATGGTCTCTGGGATGGTCGTGGGGCGAGTGTGTTTATTGATGTTGTTGAGTCATGGACTGAGTCGGTTGTGAAAGACAATCCTAAGGCCAGCAAAGACGCAGCAAACCGTGATGGGTTTGAAATGTTGCTTCGTGTGCTTGCATCACATCTTCGTCATTCACTTCGAACTACCGACAACCGATCGACCATGGTTGAGCACTGTTGGCGAGTTGATCGAATTGCCCAAGCTGAAGCGCAAATCGCTGCTGGGCTTAATTTGAAGCATGTGTTGGAGGCGTTGGTGGCGGAATGGTCGTGTCCGGTAGTTCACTAATACCGCCGATTTTTGCAACAACACGGCGACTGCTCCACAACACAACGATGATGCCAACAAGCACCATGGCCACACTAAGTATTTGTCCTCGTTGCAATCCCAAGATCAATATGACGCCATCATCTGGTTGACGAACAATTTCTGTTGCAACACGTAGAACTCCGTAGGTTATAAGAAACCATCCAGCCAGAACGCCTGGCTTTCTTGGTTTCCACCAAATCGCAATCAACACCAACAGTAAAAGTGGTCCCTCACAGATCGCCTGAATGAGTTGTGATGGCCACCAGGCGGTGAGTTGTGGAACAATGGCCTCAATGACGATCGGATCACCGTCTCGAAGTGATGTAACAGTCGTGTCACGAAGTGTGTCATTTCCACCAATGTGTGTGGACAACATAGACACATCAATGATGTCGTCGTGTGCTTCCTCTGGATATTTGATGCTCCACCAAGGGGGATCCTTCTGCATCTGTGCAGACAGCGCTTTACCCCACAATTCCCCGTTGATAAAATTGGCAAGGCGACCAAAGAAGAGGCCTGGTGGAACAACGAACGCTGCAACATCAACTAAGTGAAGACAAGGCAAACGGTGTCGATGTGCAAATATCAAGAGTGCTGCGATAACGCCGATCATTCCCCCGTGGCTGGCCATTCCGCCACGTGGAAGATTTAAGAACTCCCACCATGGTGGTTGACTACTGAATTCAATCAAGAGGGCTGGGTCATAGAAGACGGCATATCCCAGACGACCGCCAATTAATACGCCAGCAATGATGAACACCATCAGATCAGCGATGGCTTCTTTTGGAATAAGTGATCGACCTGTTCGGACCAACCACCTGATCATCAGCCACGCGATGATAAATCCAGCGAGATAGGCTAATCCATACCAACGAATGCTTAATGCGCCTGACAATGGAATCGCCACCGGGTCCAGACGATGCAGGTACGATTCAGCAAGCAGTTGTATGGACACCATGGTTGGTCAGATCACCTCTCTGTAGGAGGCGGGTTGTACCACGAACCGGTAGCCCAAGGCCAGACATCAGGTGAGCTCATGCCCCAACCGACAATCGATCTTCAGGATGTACTAAAGCACCTCCATGGAGGTGGAACGCTCGATCAGCAAAAGATGACAGAGGTCTTTGAGGCCATGATGAGTGGTTTGGTAGACAACACTCAAATCGCCTCATTGTTATCCCTTTTAGCAACCCGAATTCCAACCACTGATGAATTGGTTGGAGCAGCTCGGGTCATGCGGCAACACGTCACACACATTCCCACGTCAATTCCCCCAGAGAAAATGCTCGACACCGCTGGGACTGGCGGAGCCCCCAAGACCTTCAATGTGTCCACTGCTGCTGCCATTATTGCAGCATCGGCTGGTATCCCAACGGCCAAACACGGAAATCGGTCGCGAACTGGTCGGGGGTCAGCCGAGGTGTTGGATCGGCTTGGAATCAACCTTGACGCAAGCCCAGAGGTTCAAGCTCGGTGCCTCGAGCTCACCGGGACATGTTTCTGTTTTGCGATTCGACACCATCCAGCAACCCGCTACGTCGTCCCTGTTCGCAAGAGCCTGGCGTTTCCAACCATTTTCAACCTGTTGGGACCACTCACCAACCCAGCAGGCGCCAGACGCCAACTGATGGGTATCTGGGACGCTTCCTATGGTCAGGTAGTGTCTGAGGGTCTTCGTGCGTTGGATTCGGTAGAGGCCCTTGTGGCCCACTCACACGACGGATTGGATGAACTTTCGATCTCAGCCCCAACAACACTCTGGCATGTGTGTGGTGGTGACATTGAGCAATTCGACATATCACCAGAGTCGGTTGGGTTGGAAACTGCTGATCGATCTCTTGTAACCGCCAACACGCTCGATGACGCAGTGTCCATGGTTCGATCGGTCTTGAATGGTTCAGAGCAAGGTCCACCACGGTCGATGGTGCTGCTCAACGCAGCAGCTGCGATGTGGGCCGGTGGGAGGGTGGACTCTTTGAAAGATGGCGTCGGTGCCGCTGTAGATGAGATTGACTCTGGTCGGTCGATGCAAACACTAGAACACCTTATTGCTGTCAGTCATGGAAGCTGAGTTTCTTCTCAACAAGAGAAATATCTCTCCTCTCTCGTATAAGTGGTGTCATTATGTGGAGAACATTAACCACACCAGATGTAAACAATGATCAAAAAACAACTTAACACCACCATCACTGCACCACAAACCTGTCAAGAGTGCTGTCAACAACTGTCAATTTGTGTTATCCAACCAACCACTAAATGACAATTTGGCGACTATTAACCACAACAACTAGTGATGGTGACAACCCAACCCATGTGTGTCGACAGTAATTGACAAGATACCAACCACACACCAACACAAATTCACTCGTCTGTTAGCAACACCGACTCAATGTGGAAGATGTCCTGATCGAGTCGTGTATCGTCGGTTCGTTTGCCATTGATCGTTTTGACGGCATGCATGACTGTCGTGTGGTCACGACCACCGAAATAACCACCGATTTCCCCAAGACTAAACCTGGTGTGTTTTCGGGCGAGGTACATCCCGATTTGCCTCGGAAGCGCAACACTTTTATGTCGCCGCTTAGACAATAACTCAGTGAGTTTGAGTCCGTAATACCCAGAAACAGTGTCAAGAATGTTCTGGATAGTCATCTTAGTTGTGGCATCACCCCGAATATGATTCCCAACAGCTTGTTTGGCCAGAGTCAGATTAATGGTCTGATTATCAAGCATGGCCATCGTTTGAATTTTGGTAATAGCCCCCTCAATTTCACGAATATTAGTATCGAATCGAGCGGCGATATACCCAGCCACATCCTCAGGAAGGTCTAATGACCTCATTTTTGCCTTTGATCGGACGATGGCAACACGCGTTTCATAACACGGTCGTTCAATATTGGCGACCAACCCACATGAAAATCGACTCGTGAGTCGTTCTTCTAAATCAGGAATTTCACCAGGGGGCGCATCAGAACTAATTACGATTTGCCGACCAGCTTGATATAGCGTATTGAATGTGTGGAAGAATTCTTCCTGTGATGGACCTCTGTTAGAGAGCCCATGAATGTCGTCGATAACCAATAAATCATAGTTTCGAAATCGATTTCGGAACGAGTTCATCTCTCCATCTTGCACAGCCTCATGAAACTGATTCATGAACGAATTACATGAGGTATAGAAAATCCGCATATCTGGATTAATTTGCATGGCGGATTGGCAGATCGCTTGCAACAGGTGCGTCTTTCCAAGACCAACACCACCATGCACAAAGAATGGGTTGTACGCACGTGCGGGCGACTTAGCAACAGCCATAGCCGCGGCGTGAGCTAAGCGGTTGTCTGGACCCACGACAAACGAATCAAATGTGTAGTCCGGAGAGAGAATCATATCTTCGTTTGCCGAACCAGAACCTGAATCACTACCTCGAACAACTGGTCCAGGCTCAACCTGTTCGATGTTTCCAACAAACTCAACCCCCAACAACTTTCCGGTCGTGGATTGAATTGCCTCAGTGAAATGCTCAGTGCAACTTCGTTGTAAAAATTTTAACTGTACTGGTTCGCGAACGAGAAGCCGAATTGTTCCAGCATCCACGTCTACAAGTTCAATTTCATTGAACCAATGACGGCAAATTTCTGGGTTATTTTCCCAGACGTGCGTAAGCACGTTCTTTATGAGACTGGAATCCACCACCACCATCACTCTCCTCTTCGTGGGAGACCCACTCCCACACCAGAATCTAAGGCTCTATCACCACTTCGTCAACAGGTACTTCCAAAGGTTTGGCCGACTCAACCTGTTGTTCATATCTAGCGTGATTTCGACGGTGGTCCATGAGCATGTGAACCCGCTGAACCATATCAGGCCCTACAACTGACTCACGGATCTGCCGAGCCTGTTCGATAGGGGTTCGCCGGGTGCCATGAATCAATATGACATGCTCAGCATCCCAGGCCTCCAACAGTGCTGGCAGGTCCTGAACATGCATGTGCTTGCCCACAGCGGCCCGTTGGCGGTGGTCAGGATCAAAGAAGGTGCACTCGGCAATGACGACTTTGGCCTTGCAATACCCATCTCTCAAAAGGTTTGCGCACATTTCTGTGTCCCCTGTATAGGCAAGCAGGGGGATCTCAAGTTCCATGGTGATTATCTCACCCTTCTCACGTAATTCTCGCAAAACGGACTGGGGTTGGCCAGCAAGTTCTGGCCGTAACTTGCTTCGATACTCAATAGCGACATACCCCAAGGCTGCAGTGGCATGACTTGTTTCGATGGCTCGAAGTTTGATATTGGGCTTCAAATCCACTTCATCAAGGTGTTCCATACCCTGAATCTGAAATGGAGTCTCTTGATTTTCAATAGGTACCCACGCATCCATCATGTTCATCAACGGCTGCTCAAGCCGCTTTGGACAAACACATCGTCCAACACCCATTTTTTGGAAGACCCGCTGACTGAACCAATATGCCAGACCCCCAACATGGTCCATATGACCATGGCTGATTGCAACTAATGGGGAGGACAGGGCGATTCTCGGACACGAACCCATGTCAAAAACGACATCCAGTTCGGGAATCTGAACAACGGTACTTTCCCCACCAACACTGGTGCCTTGAATCCGCCAAGGCTTGCAGTAGAGAAAGCCGAGCACCTCTTTAAGACGAGGACGGCTGGGAATCATTGATGGACCTCTCGCAAAGCCACTTTCGTGGCATTTCCGGATACATGTGACCCCAAATACTACAAAACAAAACCCGTGGATAGAGTGTGTGTGATCTGTGAATAACTAGGATTAGCCCAAGTCGGGCTACTAAGGGGCCGATCACCCACGTATGGATCGAGGAAATAAACACGATGTGGCGGAGGCCATGGCAGCGTCTCAGGTCGCTCTAGAGAACCTCCAGGCTGCGGCAGGGGCATGGAAACCCAATACCCCTGTGCTCCAAGCCATGCAACAGGCGATGCAAATAGATGCAGGTCTGGCCGCGTTGATGGTGGATTTACTGACCACACTCGATGACTGCAGCCAACAATCACAGTGTCGTGTTGATGCGATCCGTGCTTGCATCAACCAGATGCTCGACTAATTTCCGCCAAATCAAAACTTTCGATCAATGACCATGTCTGCAATTCGATGCAACATGGACGTGGCACTATTGTCTGGAAGCGGGTCAAGTTGACGACGCGCCGAGGAAATGAGTGACCGGGCTGTATCAAGGGCAGACTCAACCCAACCCTCACTTCGGAGTCGCTCGCGAAGTTGAGCGTGACATCGATCACGAACCAGGGCCGAAAGCGTTCGTCGCTCTTCTTCACTTCCTTGGTGGAACGCACGAATGAATGGAAGCGTCAGTGTTCCAACATCAAGGTCACGACCAACAGACTTTCCAACCTCAACCTGATCACCAGTTAGATCAAGTAAATCATCTGTGATTTGAAACGCAATACCAAGATTGGTCCCATACTTTCGCATGGCATTCCGAAGTGCTGGATCATCTTTGGTGAGCATCACACCAACCTCGCAACATGTTGCGATCAACGATGCCGTTTTTCGGTTGACGATTGACAAATACATATCCTCATCAATCGAGAGATCGTCTCGATAATGCAATTGCACAATCTCTCCCTCACACAACATGTTGGTTGTGTGTCCAAGAAGTGTGTTGAGTTCCGGCCGCCCAATGGACGAGCACAAATAGAATGCGTTGGAGATCAAATAGTCTCCGAGCATGACAGCCATTTCATTTCCACGAAGAGTGTTGATGGTTGCACCACCCCGGCGTATTGGTGAATCATCCAACACATCATCATGGACCAATGTGGCCATGTGAATCATCTCGGTGACTGCGGAAATGGTGCGATGAGCATCAGAAACACACGACTTCCCCACAGATTCACCAGCAGCCAACCCAGATAACAAAACGAGGCTTGGCCGAAGCATCTTGCCACGGTATCGGTTGACATGCATACCAAGTGCCGTGACTGGTTCGTGGTCGCTGGCGAGTTGACACTCAAATATGGTGCCAACCCGTTTCAACTCGGTTTCAAGAAGAGACGCAAGCGACTCATCGATCCCACGAATATCAATAACACTCATTGTTAGTGGCCTCAACGAATACCAACGATATAAGCGATCCAACCCTGACACGCTTCACCTTGATCTGTCGCCGTCCATACACCATTCCCCTCATCATCATCATCGGTCCCCTCCCAATACACCACCACATCTTGATAACCAGCCTCAAGCAACATCTCTTTGATTTCTGGAATGGTCCACAGTCGCCACTCATAAGTAAACGCGTTTTCAATCCGTGTTCCGTCTGGAAAACTGAAGTGAATGTAATTCACAACATCACCGGTGATTGGGTTGTAGGAGGATTGGTCCCATGTATATGTGAAACCATCAAGGTCTCGATCTTCTTCCATCTCCACAAACGAGTCACTTCCACCATAAGCATCAAGAATGATGATGCCGTTATCTTTGAGTGATGTGATTGTCGATGCGAAGTACGAAACCAAAGCATTTCGTTGCTTGAAGATGTAATACGAAAAATTATGAGCGAGCAAACAATCAACAGCCTCAGTCTTGGTGGTCCGTACATCACCATTTATGAGCGTTAATCGTTTTTGTTGTGGTGCCGACAACCGCTCGGGAATACGAACCTTTGCCCAATCAAGAACCGGCTGGTCTAAATCAATTCCAACCGCCGTGTGGTCCATATTGTTCTTGACCCATTCCATAGACACCGCAGCGGTGCCACAAAAGTCCTCACGTATCGATGCACATTTTCCTGTGCGTTGTTCTTTCCAAATCTGGTTGATGATGACAACCTCATTGGTCGGGTCTTGTACTGACAGTTCATAGAGTTCGTGCAGATCCGACGAGTCGGCGGTTCGGCGGCCCTTTTTTCGACCAGATTTTCGGCGGGGTGTTTTTGACATGGTGGTGGTACTCATAGTCCTGCAGTGTAGATTCGTTTATGGGGAAGTGAGTAGAGAAGGATCCACAACATCGTGAATCCGAATCCATTCAAACTCAGGCTTCCATCGCGTGACCAGATCCACGTGTGCTGGATCGACCACATACCCCTCATAAGCCGCTCGATTTGTAAATCCAACACACAAGGCAATGTCATAATCACCATCGATACCCGCACGCCCAATATCTAGGTGCTGGCCACACCAATATGAATCGACATATGTAATTTCTGGAAGAATCGTGTCACAGTCAGCACGAAGTGCCTGGCTCTTGGTGGGGTCGTCAAGTTTAATCAAGACGACGTGGTTGATTGGGGAAGGTGGGTGTGATGCGTGGTGGGTCTGGGCACATCCACCAGCAAGGGCCACAAGCAGGATCATTAAGAGTGGGGTTGGGTTCATATGCCCATTCTCCCCGACACCGGCCCTTGGTCGCTACGCTCGCTACTGGCATGGTGATAAAAACAATTGAGGCCAGGTGTGGAGGTCGCCAAGAGGAGGCCCATTCACTAGCGTCAGACTTTGGCGGGTGCTGTGCCTCAGGGCCGCTTCATGAGCTGGAGTATCGAATAGTTCTCTTTGAGGACCGTGAAGAACTCTGGGACCACACATCACGTCGACGTGGCTTCTCGCTGAGCTTTCGATCATTGGATCGCCGTGTTGGATCTGGCAACCTATCTCGGCGGCAGCCACTTGGTCGGGCCATCGGTCAGCGGGCGACGCACGTTGTTGATGCTACAGCTGGTCTGGGACACGACGCGTGTTTGTTGGCGTGTATGGGCTGGAAAGTTATGGCCATTGAACAAGATCCATTCATTGCAACCCTGTTGAAATTGTCAGTCACAGACGCCCATCGGTCCGCGGATCTCTCCGCAACCCTGTCAGAAAATCTTCAGGTCGTGTGTGGGGATGCTGCAATCGAACTAGCCAAGATTCCACCCCCAGATGTGGTGTACCTCGACCCAATGTTTGAAATAACCCGCGGCTCAGCACTTCCAAGAAAGCCAGCACAACTCTTGCAGACCCTTGCGCCAAAACCAGATTGCGACTCCAACCACAACACACAATCCCTCTTTGCGTCTGCCACCTCTGCAGCACACCGTGTGGTTGTCAAACGCCCACGAGGCGGACCGCCGCTCAAGGAAGACCCTGCGCTGGTATTTGGTGGCCGATTGGTCCGGTATGACGTGTATTTGTCCAACCCGGGCCAATGAGCTCAGTAGATTCATTGGTGATTTGGGCTAATATGGTGTTCAATAGGCAGTGACTCAGGAGTTCGCACCCATGGCCACCGACCCCAATAACCCTCAAGTTGACCTAGCCGCCCGCCGGGCTTGGTTGATTCTTGGCGTTGTGGTGGTCGTATTCTTGATTGGGCTGGCCATCGTGTCATTCTGGGGAGGCCCATTTGAATCCACCAGCATCTGGCAACACAACGCACCACCCACATTCCCTAATTAACCACCCCCACACCACACCGAACATCATGTGACACAGGTGGGTTTGAGGGTATGCTGGTCCGTTGCAATTGGAACGGCCCCAAATGGTCTCTTGTGGGTATGGAGGCGGGACAATGATGAAATTGATGCCTTTCATTCTGTCTGTTGGCGTGTTGGGATGTGTTGTTGGTTCACCAATAGCTCGGGCTTCTGTGTGGACCGTCGACAATGACGGCGCGGACTTTCCTCAAGCCGATTTCACAACCATTCAAGCGGCCATTGATACCGCTGTAGATGGCGATGTGATCCATATTTATACAGGCAGCTACAGCCTTAATGCCGCCGAAGTGGGCCCCGTCATCGATCTTCTTGGTAAGTCCCTTGAACTCACGGCCATGGGGTCAGTGATCGTGTCAGGGCAAGCCCAACGTCGTTGTATCGAATGTACGTCGGGCGAAGGCCACCAAACAGTGATCACCGGTTTGACTTGTATCAATGGGAAATCCGCTTTGGGCGGTGGTATCTACTGCGTAGGCAGTAGTCCAGTCTTTGTTGGATGCACAATTAGTGGATGCACCGCCCAACAGTTTGGTGGCGGCGTGTTTCTCGAGGAGTCTCTGGCAGAATTCCATGACTGTGATATCACAAACAATCTTGCGGGTGGTGCGCTATTGGTTGAAGGAGGTGGAATCTACACCATCAACGGTGCACCACTGATTGACCAGTGCCAAATCACCGAAAACACAGCATTGGGAAGTGTATTTTCCAAAGGCGGTGGCATTCGTGTTGCTGGTGGAGATTTGACCATAGTGTCTTCGTATTTGAAATCAAACACATCACAGACTAATGGCGGGGGACTCTCCACCGAGAGTGGCCGCACCACAGCAGTGGGTTTAATCTTCTGTGGAAACGAGCCAGATCACGTCAGTGGCCACATTGATCAGGCGGAGGCCAATGTATTTGCATTCTCGTGCGTCGACAGCGACCAAGATGGACGCCCCAACGAAGCCGATCAGGTTGGTGATGGTGTTCACCACGTGCCATCGGAGTACCCCTCAATTTTGGCGGCTGTAATGGCTGCTGGCAACGGCGATGAGATTATTGTGGGCCCAGGCACACGGGTCGGCACCGGGGATTCCATTATCAATACTCGTGGCAAACACCTGACGATTCGATCTTCAGATGGTGCCGCGAGCACTATCTTGGATGGTCAAGACGCTCGTCGAATTGTGTCGTGTTCACATGGAGAATCACACGCACTTCGTATTGAAGGATTTACTTTCCGAAACGGATGGCACCCTCAATTTGGTGGAGCGGTGCGATGCGAGTACAGCACTCCACACTTTGTAGATTGCATCATGTTGGAGAACTGGGTTGACTACGACGGCGGTGTCTTCTACTGCAAGCAAGCAGACATTCTGGTTGAGAACTGCTTGATGGTTGGCAACGAAGCGCTTTCCAATGGTGGTGCTGTTCGTTGCCTGGACAGCAGCCCACGTTTTATAAGGTGCGATTTCCAAAGTAACTTCAGCGAGCATGATGGCGGGGCCATCGAGGTGGATTCCGACAGTGAACCCATCTTCATTTCATGCGACTTCCGGGAGAATTTTGTAAGCGCTGGATTCAGCGGCGGCGCGATTCGATCACTCGGAAACCCAATTTTGATCGACACAATCTTCTGTGAAAACACCCCCAATTATGTAGAGGGTCCATGGACCGATGCTTCATCCAATGTGGTATGGGGAGACTGTGAAGACTGCAATGGCGACGGCATTGCTGATGTGAATCAAATTGGACTGCTGCTTAGCGATGTCGATGGTGATGGGCGACCAGATCAATGTGAGGGCGATTGTGATGAAGATGGCACACCCGACCCAATTGAAATCAATAATGGAACACAACTCGATGCCAATGGTGATGGAATTCCCGACGAGTGTGTTGCCACATGGATCGATTGTGATGGCGACGGTCAAATAGACCTTGATGCGTGTCTGAATGGACTGGTCGATGATTGCAATGCCAATCTTGTACCTGATAGTTGCGAAATCAATTCTGGGGACCAATCTGATTGCAATGGCAATGGTCAGATCGACTCATGTGATCTACTCCTCGATCCGTCGATCGATTGCGACAACAACGGCATCATCGATGCATGCGATGCCAACACAGATTTGGATTGCGATTTCAGTGGTGTGCCTGACGTCTGCGAACTTGCTGATGGCCTACTTGAAGACCTCGATGGCAACGGTCAACCGGACATCTGTCGGTGTGTCGGCGATGTTGTGGAAGATGATGTGGTCGACCTGACCGACCTTCTGCATGTGCTGAATCAGATCGGTCAAATGGGCGGAAGTGGCGATGCTGATTGGAGTGGTAACGTCGACATCATCGACGTCTTGGTTGTGCTGCACCACTGGGGTGGGTGTGGAGGCCCGATTGGCCCACCATAGTGGCCAAACGGCACCCACATCACCCCTAAAGCTAGGTTTCCAAATGGAGCCGATCGGGCTCGAACCGACGACTTCCTGCTTGCAAAGCAGGCGCTCTCCCAACTGAGCTACGGCCCCTAAGGGGGTCACAGGATACAGATACCAATCACCCCGCGTTCAAAAAAGGCTCAATTATCAATGTCCACCAAACTGCTTGAGATACCCAAACACACCTAGGTCGCCCAAAGTATGGGCACTACGACAAGCAGGTTGACTTACACAGGCGGCGTTTTAGCGGATTGGTCACTGAGCGGGCGTGACCGAAACAAGATCAACTCGCTCCGGCTCGACGGTGGTGACCTGCCACTGACTGTTCCACTCAAGCCGACCAACAATGCCAACACGCTGACCAAGCATGCCACGGACATCTACTTCAGACTCAGGTGAGATGTATGCCAGCGAGCGACCTGAGAATGGGTCTTGCAAACGGTAGAAGATTGGGCGTTTTACACCATCAAAGACTGGTGAGATTGTGAGCTTTCCACGCAGCACATAATCAGGCGACTCATCGAGAATAGCTTGCTGTGTCGCTAGTTCAGAACGCGATCGATCAATACGAGCTTTGGCCGACACAATGTCCTTGCGTGTTGCATTGAGTGTGCGGGCGAGATCAAGTTGTCGGAGTCGGAATGTGGCAAGTTCGGCGATGTCTGGGTGCGCTGTTGCCTCGGCGTCTATAACCTTGATGTAGCCAGCACGCAGTTGCTCAACAGACTTAACATCGAGGCGGTGGAGTGGTGTTGCTGTAATCGTCGCCTCAAGCGACTCCCATTGATGGTTGTGATACACCGGCGGTGCTTCAACCACAACAACGGGCTCTGGAATAACTTCAACCGGGGGCTCAACTGGCGTTTGCATGGAGGCGATCCACGCTCCACGAAGATTGGACCACTGACTCCAGTTACTCAAAGGGCTGCTTGGTTGCGTGTGCATCCATTGCGGTGAGGCATCATGGGGTTGTGCTTCATGGTTGGAACCGGTTGCCAAAGTGGCCGGAGCCAACATAGAGGAGTTGATCCACACTTCGGCAGTCGGTGGAAGTGCGACTTGATGAACCCTGAACTCGCCGCGACCAGTGACATCCGCAGCAGCGGTCGAGGAGTCCAAGATCGTCACCGTGTCGCCTGATTGCAGCAGGCAAATCCACCCATAGGTTTCAGCCCACTCATTGGATGTTGGATTGGGGACGAGGACTTCAATGCGACCATTGGCCCGACCAGTTCCATCACCAAGCACCTCAAAGCGTCCAGACTCACTTGCGGGATACCGAATAACACCAACCGCGTCACGAAACAACGGGCCCTTGGCCGGCACACGGGCCCACCCCGAGGGCGTGGTCTCACTCACCGTCACTGGTGTTCCTTTGGGGGCGGTCATGAAGGTGTAGTAATCACCACCAGGCCCAGTGCGAATCGGCGTGGCGTCCATGGTGGTCATATAGAGACCTGGTGCTAGGTTGGGGGCAGCGCTCTGAAAACCAAGTGCTGACCCGGCGACCAAAAGAACGGAAAGTGGTGTGAACATGTGTGTTGGATCTCCTGAGTGCGAGGCTATCGGGCTGACGCACCATCGGCAACCCTGACATCAGTAGTGGATGCATGGTGCATGGCCTTGGTGGCACCACCTGTACCATCTCAGGCAATGGCGCAACTGGTCTCTGGAAGCGAGCACATTGAGCTGGCCGTGGCTGAACTCCACGCCAGCCGCCCTGTGGTCATTCCGACCGAAACGGTCTATGGTTTGGCCGCGCCGACCTTTGATGAGCGGGCGATCGAAGCGGTCTTTCGCCTCAAGGGCCGACCCATGGACAATCCCCTGATCGCTCATGTGGTCGACGCTGCAGCGGCTAGACAGGTCGTTGCGTCGTGGGACGACCGAGCCGATCGGCTGGCCGCCGCCTGCTGGCCAGGCCCATTGACACTGGTGCTTCCCAAGGCTTCGAGGGTGCCGTCACTGGCCACGGGCGGCCGATGCACCGTGGCGGTTCGATCTCCAGACCACCCGGTTGCCCAAGCACTTCTCAAGGCCTTTGACGGACCCATCTCGGCACCCTCAGCCAACCGAAGTGGTTGTGTCTCACCCACTCAAGCCTCACATGTGATCAACGATTACGCAGACGTTCCAGAAGCTTCATCGTTGTTAGTACTCGATGGAGGCGCGTGCAGCAGGGGCGTCGAGTCGACAGTTCTAGACCTCACCACAGAACATCCTCACATTCTTCGTGTTGGGACCATCTCAGCCCAAACCATTGTGTCCATCATTGGTCGCATTCAAGAGACACCGCTGCCCCAACACCAAACACATTCACCAGGGACACGGTGCCGACACTACGCGCCCCAAACCCCCATTGAATTGATCGATGGTGCAGATGTTGCCAGCAGGCTCGCTGGATCGTGTGGGACACAATGTGTGTTTGGGCCTGCGGGAACAGATGTCCAACCACCTCATATGTTCATGGAGCGACCACCAGACCCCACTGCAGCCGAGGCTTGTCTCTACGCTCAACTTCGTGCTGCCGATGTGCTCAGCCCAACTTGTTTGCTGATAGTTCTCCCCCCAGATGAACCACAATGGTCAACTATTCGTGACCGCCTCACCCGCGCTGCGGCCCCACGAAACACAACCAGAGACTAGTTGGGATAACTCGCAGACCATTCTCAATGCAGTGGATTTGTACACATAATGAAATCAGCCTGAGGCAGACTTGTGTTGGCAACAACCTCATCACAGGCCGGCTCTAGACTAATTGTCACTACCCGAGCAGCGGGAGCCCGCCGCTTGATTTGCTCGACAGTTCCTCCCCCATGGTCACTGTGAAATCGTCCGATGAGCAGGATGACCGGGGATCCGTGGGTGCCAAGCGCATCAACGGTGCTTCGTGCCATCGTCGCGTCCCACACTTGCTGGGCACGGAAGAAAGATTCAATCAACTCCACATCCACATCACCATCTGGGTCATGGCCACCCATTAAGTCAAAGAAGCGATCTCGATACGGTCCTGTACTGAGTGTGTCGGGATGCGAGACAAAGTCGCGTCGCGTCGCGTCCAACGCATCAATGGACTCCCAACCCACACTTCGGGCCCGCTTGACATAGCGTCGCGGTGCATTGGCTGCAATAACCGCCGCATCTCGCTCAATAGCAGCGTCGACTACCGGGTGATACCACGCAGCCCAACTACCAGTACCCGACCAGTTGGTGGAATTGGTGAGCGACGCAAAGGTCTTGGCATCGATGACCCCATCCCGATAATCCTCGACCAAAATCTGCTCATCCCGCTCAAGCATCTCCATTGAGAGCGCACCATGACCTCCGGTGAGCACATCCTCAGTGATAGCCAATTGGGCCGCATGGCCAGTGGCGTCGTTGTGTTGTTCTCCCACCACGATGATGTCCGCGCCTCGCATTCGGCTCAACGCCGCACCCCAGGTCATGTGGTCGCCTGTTCGGCCATCAATGACCACCAAATCTGTTCGAATATTGACGGACGAGGCTGTGACAGGCGTTTTTGTGGTCGCCCCACACCCCTGGACTAATCCCAACAAGAGCAAGAGAACACAATGTGTGGTTGCTTTCATGGTTGATGGAGGCCTTTGCGGGGTGCTGGACGTGGGGGGATTGAGTAGCGGTCGGCTTGGCAGTACAATACCTCGATTCACTTTGATTCAGGCATTCCAGGGAAGAGAGAGGTCATGAGCACCATGGTGGGTACGACACAAAGCAGTAGTGGACTTGACACGGTCATCGGTGGCTCGGCCATCGACCCAGAAGAAGCACTGGCTAAAGCCAAGGCGTGCGAGGTCGATGGAAATCGCATTGGTGCCATTGAGGTACTTCGGGAAGCCGCTGGCAGCAAAGATGACCGCGTACTTTTCCGCCTTGCGTGGCTACTGGATTTGTGTGGCGAGGAAGAGGAGGCAATCTCTTGGTATCAAGAGTGTGTTTCTCAAGATCGCCCACTGGTTAACGCACTCATCAACCTCGCGGTGATCTTTGAGGATCATGGCGACTTTGGAAAGGCAGAGAAGTGCCTCAGCCAAGTGCTGATGACTCATCCCAATCACACCCGCGCTCGACTGTTCATGCGTGACGTGCGTGCGTCCAAGGACATGTTCTACGATGAGGGCGAGGCTCGTGACTTGGCCAAGCGCAATGCGCTATTGGATACACCGGTCACTGACTTTGAACTCTCGGTCCGGGCTCGCAATTGCCTCAAGAAGATGGAAATCCGAACACTTGGCGACTTGCTCAAAGTATCGGAATCCGAACTGCTTGCCTATAAGAATTTCGGCGAGACATCACTGGTCGAAATCAATGCAATGTTGGTTTCCAAGAACCTTCGCTTGGGCCAGAACCTCGACTCCCACTACCAACGTGTTCGCGCTGATATCTATGAAGATCTCAAAGATCGCGCACCAGAAGAAGTGCTCAATCGCCAAATTTCACAGTTGGATTTCTCGGTTCGCGCACGGAAGGCCTTGCAACTGCTTGGTGTGCAGACGGTCGGCGATCTGGCGACCCGAACCGAAGCAGAACTTATGGGTATCAAGAACTTTGGCCACACGAGTTTGATTGAGGTCCGCGAAAAACTTGATGCGTTGAACCTGTCACTCCGCACCATCGAGTAGTGAAGTTGGATCGTGTTTCAATGGGTACCCACCTTACGTGGGTGCTGTGTGCCGCCACCATTTTGGTGTGTGGGTGCGAGCGTCGTGAGGTACCACTGGTGCCCGCACCCAATGCCTCGCAGGCGGCTCAAAATCCCACACCCACCCGGCCGATCATTGCCATTCCCAATACCGAACCAACGGTTCGGGTACGGATTCGCCACATCACAGATGCTGGCGATGTCACTACCACTCCAACATCAGGCGTGATGCGGTTGATCGATCTTGCGGGCAATCGGGTGGAAATTTCCACAGCACTGCACGTCTCTCGGCGTGGTGGGCGGTGGCGTGGCGTTCCCGAATCTGTATCACATGGGGATGTGATTGAACTGCATTGCGAGGCGCCTATCAGCGTGTCTCAGTTCAGGGGCGATCCGCGTCGCTACGCGGGATTTATTCGACTGCTTGCTGGTGACCAGCACGATCAATTCATGGTGATCAACGTGGTTCCAATGGAGGAGTACATTCCCGGCGTGCTCGCTGGTGAGTTGTTTGAGGGGTGGCACGATGCGGTCTTTGAAGCCCAGGCCATCGCGGCTCGTGGCTTTGCTATTTCCGAGTGCCAACAACGCCGCCGCAAAGATTGGGATGTCACCGACACACAAGCATCACAAGCCTACGTTGGTATTCCATCTTGGCCTCAAGCAACCACCTGTGCTACAAAAACTCGCGGCAATGTGCCGGTTTGGCAAGGCGGTGTGTTGCCGGGATATTTCTCCAGTTGCTGTGGTGGTCGTGCAGCGACTGCTCGTGATTCCATTGGCCCCAACCCACTCAATGACATACCCCCACTGCAGGGCCACATCGCACCACCAAAGTGCCAAACCGCGCCACTTTATGAGTGGGAGATGGAGTGGAATGCGCAAGACGTGCGAGATGTACTGCGGCGGTGGGGTCGTGATCACACACACGATGGACTGGCCACGCTTGGGCGGATCACTTCCATTTCTGGATCAGACCCTAATCAACACGATCGACCAACCAAGTTGGAGATTCACACAGATCACGGCACTGTTCATATTCGCTGTGTGGATTTCCCCGCCATGCTCTCCGGCGGTGGAGCGAAAAGACTCAAACCACCTTGGTCTGGCTGGGTCAATGGAACGGTGGCCAATGGTCGGTTAACAGTCAAGGGTCATGGCTTTGGCCACGGCGTAGGTCTTTGCCAGTATGGCGCCCAAGGGATGGCTGGGCAGGGGGCCAACGCCCAGGAAATCATCTCTTTCTACTACCCAAGTGTGGACATTGTGACCGCATGGTGACAACACCCGTGGCCTTATGGCCACGGGTGTTGGGTGTACGTGATTGGCACCAAACCGATCAGAATCGTTGGTCATCAATGGCCAGTGTGGCGGGAGTTGGGGTTGGTCGCAGGCCTTCAAACGGATCGATACCGTCGTACGCCATGTCCATGTCGGATCTGGCACGAGACTCATACTCATGCTGGCGGCCCTGCTCGGCCAGCGATTGAAGCGTGCCTTCTTGTACGGCGCTCAATTCGGCGAGTCGCGACTCAATCTGACGCAGGCTTTCAATATCCCCAGGTGTTCGGAACCGGCTGAGTGTCTCTTGTTGTGATTCCGTCAGTGCGATCAAACGATCGTTGCGTTCAATGGCATCGATCTGGCGGTCCAGTTGCCAGACCTGTGCTTGGTAGTCGGCATATTCACGTTCGATTTGTTCAAGCAGAGCCGTCATACGGTCATGCTGTGCGTCGAGCAACTCAACTTGGCGCCGATCGGCAACGAGTCGTTGTTGATAGGTCTGATGAATGTCTCGGACACGGCGACCTTCACGATAGGCCACCTCAAGGTCTACCCCAGCGTCCCCGCTGACCAAAGAGACTGTTTGTATGCCAGATTTCTGAGCGACATCAACTCGTTTTGCAAGCGATCGCAGGTCCGAGTCGGTCATGGCGACCACCCGACGTGCGACATCGGAGTCATGTTCAAGTTGACCAAGTTGGGTGTTGAGTTTGGCGATTTCTCCACGGACTTCCGCAATACGGTCCGGGTACTCCTCGGCGAGGTCGTGCAAACGCTTTCGAAGTGATAGCGCTTCTTCTTGGTCGATATACCGATCGACAACCACACTGGCTTTATCTTGGAATGTGTGGAAGGCTGCCGCGACTCGCCCAGGCCCAACCAGAATGGTGATGCCACCGATGACCACACCGGTGACAAGGGTCCAGCGAACGATTGTTTTGCAGATGCTCATGATTCAGTCCTTTCGCCACACAATTTGTGGCTACAAAGGGTTGTTGGGCATGTGCACTGACAGTTTTCACCCTGCGACGCAATAATGACGCTTTATCCGTGAAATCAGTATTGGACCGATCCCAATACCTTGTTGCCGCCAGAGGCCACCCATGCATCAACTCACCACCACGTTTGTACGACGGCTCCGCGATCGCGATGAAGCGGCGTGGTTTGAGTTGTGGCGGGTATTTGCCCCAGTGCTTCGGGGCCAACTTACAAAATGGGGCAACGGGCGGCTCGGGGCCGAAACTGTGCGGGATCTCAGTCAAGAGACACTCGCGGCCCTCAGTAAGTCGATCGAGCGATTTGATCCAACCCGGGGCGTCCGCTTCAGTACATGGTTGTTGGCCATTGCTCGCCACACCATGACCGATGAATTTGATCGTCGCATGGCGATCAAACGTGGTGCTGGAAAAAAACCATCACACCTGGAAGAAGATTGGATGGGCGGGATCTCAACGGCTATTGATGAACGGTACGAACAGCAGATTTTTGAAGCCAAGGTGGCGGCAGCTATTCGGCAAGCGGAGTCTGATGGAGACTTCTTGTGCTTTGAGGTCTATCGCATGCGAGTCTTTGATGGACGGCCAGGACGAGAAGTCGCTACACAGTTTGGCGTCAGTCAACCAACTATTAGCAGGCATTTGCACAAGGCTCGCACTCAACTTCGCCATCGATTGTCAGAAGTGGTGGCAACATGGAGTTTCACCCCCGAAGAGTTGGCTGAAGCCGAGCTAGCGGGCCTTTCAAGTGATGATGGCTTTTTCGACGAAGCACTGGCCGAAATTTGGCATCGTGCCGCAACATTTGACACTCACGATGGGGAGGCGTGACACGTGTCGTGGCTAGTTGTCATTCTGATTGCCATTACAGGGCTCTTTATCGCATCAATGGCCACCGGTGTGCTGCTCCGACATTTGCTTGTGCCAGGTATTTGGGGCATCTTTCATGGGGTTCGCTTAGTCGGTCAGGTCATCATCGAGTTGGTCCGCGATCTGTTGGCCGCCGCGTGGCATCTGGTTGTTGCGGTGTTGCAGCTCCCGATCATTCTTGGAATGTTGGTGTTTGGCAAGTGGCAGCGAGCCCGCGACCTAACTCGCGCCATTGGCCTTCGTTTTCGACGTGTTGGTCGTAGAGTCAGTGGTTTGGTGACCAAGACTGCGCCAGTAGCTTCTGGGATACGGGCGACACCATCTCGCCGTCAAATGCCCCGTGGTGGTTCCAAGGAGTTTCCTGGCTGGACCATTGTGGGCGAATTGAAACCAGGTGGGTCAGGTGCGCAACTTCATATTGCGGAACCCGCGATGGGAGCGCCTACAGATGCACCGCCCAAAGTTGTCATCAAGTGTTTTGATCTGTCCTCAGGATCACCACTTGGTCAGATGATTCGCGAATCTCGCGCGCTTGATGGTGCCAAGCAACTCGGTTTGGTCATCGAACACAACCACGACTAACATCGATTTTGGTATGTGATGCCGTACATTCCTGGGACCCATTTGGGTGAAGCGATTCAATCAATGCAAGCGGCCGGCCCACTACCAGCCCCCCGTGATTTACAACAGATGCTTGGTTGGCAGCGTGATCTACTGGCCACACTTCGGGAGTACCACGACGCGGGTCTTTGGCACAAGGACATCAAACCAGAAAATATCATCATCAACGACACCGGGGCCCACCTTGTTGACCTTGGCTTAGTCACTCCTTTACGAAGCGCGATGACCCTGACAACACATGGGACCGAGTACTTCCGCGATCCTGAGTTGGTTCGGCAAGCGGTTCGTGGTGCCAAGGTGGCTGATGTGGATGGCGCACGCTTTGATGTGTACTCAGCTGGCGCCGTGTTGTACTACATGCTTGAGGGCACATTTCCAGCCCATGGAAACCTCAGTCGATTTCAACGAAGCAGTGGCGATGCCATTCGCTGGGTGATTCGGCGTGCCATGGCCGACTACAACCAGCGGTATGAGATGATTGACAGCATGCTTGCAGATGTCAAATTTCTTGCGAACGCAGCATCACCAGCAGATGTTCGGCCAGCAGACTTGCCCAGTTTCAGTGGTCAACAACCTGACGATGCTTCAGAAGTGCAAAGTCCAAAGTCATCAGATCGCGTGGCGGTGCAGCGTCGTCCGCGGTTGGAGGTTTCCGATTGGTGGTCTGGAGCCTACCGCGTACTTGATGCTGTTCCAGGCGTTGTGCACCGGCTCGACGATGCATTCTCGGCAGCACAACGTGCGCGTCGTGATCGAAGGTCCGCCCGCCAAGAGGCACGGGCCCGCCGCCGCGCCGCCCGCCGCGCCTCCCTTGGTGGAGCAGTTGCATTTTTGGTTGGCTGTGTGGCGCTCGTGTTGGTGTATGTCGTGGTGTCTGAGATAACCGAATCAGGTAGTGACGCCCATGTGTCCATGGCAGTGGAGTCGCTTCCACGGGGTACGGGCCGTGTGCTGGTACTCAATGATCATCCAACATGGACAGGTGGGGGTGCGGACTTGGTCGATCGATTGATCGTAGCGGGCTGGTCACCCAAGATTGATGGCGCTGCCGAGGCAGGCTTTCGTCGCGCCATGCCCACGTCTGGTGTCGATGCCCATGACTTTCAAGACAGCGCGCGAGCCGCACTTCGAGCATTAGATCTTGATGCGGCCGCCATCATTCGCTCGTTGGGGCCAGACGGGGGGGTGATCGAGGTCGTTGTCGTTACTGATGACGGTGTGACGACCTGCCGACCATTCGGTGGGAATGGGGCGCAAGGGGACGTACAATCGTCGCCATGAGCATGACACCCTCCCCCGGGGCACAACTTCGACAACTGATGGACGCTGGGACAGTGGCGGCGCCTGGTGCCTTTACGGCCTTGGTGGCCAAGGCTGTAAAAGCGGCGGACTTTAAAGCTGTCTATATCTCAGGTGGTGCGACGGCCAATACAGCTGGTGTTCCGGATGTGGGCTTGCTCACGTTGACCGAAGTGTGCCGCACGATTCGTGAGGTGGCGTCTGGAAGCGGGCTTCCGACAATTGTCGATGCGGATACGGGATATGGGGAAGTGGAGATGGTCCGTCGCACAGTCGTTGAATACGAGCGAGCTGGCGCCGCTGCGATGCACATCGAAGATCAAGTCTTCCCAAAGCGGTGTGGGCATCTTGACGGCAAGACGTTGATCTCAACAGAGGACATGTCACACAAGATTCGTGCGGCTTCGGAGTCCAAGTCACATGATTTTGTACTCGTGGCCCGGACCGATGCGAGGGGAATCGATGGGTTGGATGCGGCAATTGAGCGAGGGTGCGCGTATCGCGATGCTGGTGCTGACATGATCTTTCCAGAGGGACTCACCAGTGCGTCGGAGTTCGCTACGTTTGCCAGGGCATGCCCAGGATTACTTTTGGCCAACATGACCGAGTTTGGGAAGACGCCGATCATTCCGCTGTCGGACTTTGAGTCGATGGGGTACGACGTGGTGATCTTTCCGGTCACCATGCAACGTATCGCCATGCACGCTGTGGAGCATGCGCTGGGCGTATTGCGACGCGATGGGAATGTTGAGTCACTGCTTGATTCCATGCAGACTCGAGAGGCCTTGTATGACTTGCTTGGATACACACCAGGGCAGGAGTGGTCGCCAGCAGACCACTAGTGGTCCATTGGTATTGTCAGAAACAGGCCTATCGGGAATAGGGGGAATTTGGTAAGATCACCCCTCTACTCGAGCGTTGTGGTGGGTTCTGGGGGCGCGGCGCTAGATAGGTCCGAGAACACTTTTGTCTTCGGTTTGGTTTATTTCAGAGGGATTTGATCAATATGTCTAGCGCGACCACTGCCCCAAAGATCGCCGATACCCGTGGCCTTGCTGGCCAGACCATCGGCGACACCACCATCTGCTCAGTCAATCAGACGCAGCTCATTTATCGCGGCTACGAGATTGCCGA
>PVBE011104706.1_pt1 | contig 30941 bp, 30 predicted proteins | sample 1631181 | NCBI WGS metagenome assembly PVBE01 (sample SAMN08397723, study PRJNA350692) | Marine metagenome, whole genome shotgun sequencing project. | isolation source: water | place: Pacific Ocean | collected 2012-04
CGGGTGATTTCTCTAACCCGTGTCCAAACAGCTCCTGTCAATTCTTTAAAGCGATATTTGGTAATCCAGAAAATATGATACCGATGGTGATAAACCGTGTGCTTCCCTTTATTGTAAAATAGCTTTCTATTTTTTTCTAGAATTTCCGGCTAGGCGGGCGATGGCGCATTCTTTCGCTCCCGGACAGTAATGTATACCCCGCACATGATGACGATGATAATACCTGCCCAAGTCAATCGGTCGGGAAAGTCATTGAACATAATAAAGCCGAAAAATGTTGCGCCGATAATCTGACTAAACTGAAAAGGTGCAATAAACGTCGCCTCACCTAGACTAAACGCCGTCGTCAGGCAGGTTTGGCCCACCGTAGAGATAATCAGAAACCAGAAAATGATCGAATAGTCCTGAGGTTGGGGCGGTGTCCAGACGAAGGGCACAAACGGCGTTAGAACGATCGCCCCGATATAAGCCGAATAGGCCGCCGAGACGAGCAGAGGCGTGGCGCTGGCCAGTTTGCGGTTTAACACATAGAAAAAACCCAAAAAGAGCCCGGTACCGAATGCCATGAAGTACCCCTGTCGACCACCATCGAAATCAGGACGCAGGATCAGCAGGACCCCGAAGAAGCCGACAATGACGGCACTCCAGCGCCGGAAACCCACATGCTCGCTCAGGAACAATGGCGAAATGGCCGTAACCACCAAGGGAGCGACAAAAACTGTGGCCGTGGCATCTGCCAAGGGGGTGGTTTCGATGGCCCGGTAAAACAGGCTGACGGCGAACACGATGGCTAACCCGCGCATAACCTGCGGCAGAAAGGGCTTTGGCAGCAATATTTCCGGGCCATAGCGCCAGATCAAATACGGGAAATAGACCGCCGACATGAAAACGAATTGAACCCAAAGAATCAGGAGTGGCGAATAGTTGCCGCCGGTCAGTTTGGCCAGCGAATCTTTTAACGTCATGAGAAATACGGCGAGCACCATCACCGCCACACCCATGAGTGTATTCTGCCCTATTTTTTGTTTATTCACAAAAGTTTACGCCAGTTTTTTAAGTTTGGTTAGTATTATTTACCCAATTTTAAGAGATCGTAGTCATAAACGAAAGCACCATGAAAATTTACGGGAAATCAACGGGGTACCTTGAAGAAACCTCACGTGATGATCCTGCGTAAAGTTTTAAAGCGTCAAACCAACTAGGAATTAAGTAAATGGAATTCGCATCTGTCATATTTGTTGTATTCGGTGGCCTAGCCTCCATCGCCTACGTCATCGATTAGGCAAAAAATCCAACAATCAACCTTGCGCACATCATCTTCCGGACTACATAAATTTTGACGAAGGACGCCTCTGAGAGGGTCCGCCGTCGAATTAAGAACCAGGGTCAGGCCATGACACGTAATCTCGTGGGGCGGGCTCGTTTTAACTCATATCGCTTCAAAGGAGGATATGCCATGCGCAGATATGATTTTTCCCCGTTATTCAGTAACACCATTGGTTTTGACCGGATGCAGCGGTTGTTAGATGCTGCTTCAGAACGGTCAGAAACGTCCAATTCGTACCCGCCCTACAATATTGAGGCGGTCGAGGACAATGCCTACCGAATTACCCTGGCAGTGGCCGGATTTTCCGAGAAAGATCTCGATATCACGGTCAAAGAGAACGCCCTCACTGTCTCCGGTAAAATTGAAAGGGACGGCGAAACGGTTGCTTTCCTGCATCAGGGAATTGCCGGTCGAGCCTTTGAGCGGCGTTTTAGTCTTGCCGACTATGTCGTCGTAAGCGGCGCCAATCTGGAGAACGGCATGCTTTACATCGATCTGGAACGTGAAGTGCCGGAAGCCCTGAAACCCCGTAAAATTGACATCAAGCATGGTGGCGTTGCGTCGCTGACCGACAAAGCCAAGAAATTGATTGGTGGCGACGACAAAGCAGCCGCTTAAATACATGTAACTTTCCTAAACTCGCCAAAAAGACAGGCTCGCGATATTATTTCGGGAGCCTGATTTTTTTCTCTCCTTAAAACCGTCTCTGTGGTTTAATAAAATCAAGGGTTTCAAAAGGAGATTTTATGTTGGTGAGTGGCATCGCGGTTAAACTGGCCGGTTTGGCTATGGCCGTCTGCTTGATGGCCACGGGCCCGTCATTTTCCCAGGATAAAGAACTCGCGCCGGATATTTCCGCTTTGGGTCCCGAAGCTGCCAAAGAGTTTGAAGACACCCAGAAATTCATCGATCAGACGCGGTCCAAAATCAGCGTTTACCAGGCCGAAACCGAAGCCCGCGCCCAAGAAATAGAATCCCTCGCCGACCGGGTCAGCGATATCGTTTCTTCGATCTCCAGCAAAGACGAAAACAACTCAAACCTGAGATCGGAAATTTCCGTGCTGACTGAATTGCTCAAGCTGGAGCGGCAGACCACCAAAGTTTTGCGCACCGATATTGCCACTGTTAAAACGGCGTTGACCAGTGCCGAGACGGAACATGAAGCTCAGCAGAAAAAGTTCGAAAGGGCTCTCAAGGCAAAAGATGCCGCCCGGGCCGACGCTGAATTAAAACGGGATCTTGCTCTCGAATCCGTACTGTCTCATGAGAATACCAAAAAGGTGTTGGTTGACGATATCGAACTGCTGCAAATGAAAATAGAGCGACTTACCAAAGAAGTGACGCTTTTGAAGAAGAACCGCTATCGCTCTAAACGCCGGGGTACAAGACCCAGCACGCAATAACACAATCCAGTTACCCGAGTATAATTTTTTGACTTTCCCCTATGGAAGAGTTCTATTTTTCAATAGTGGTGGAAAATAACGCGCGTCCGAATTCATAAACAGACATTGTCGGAATATTTCCCAAATAGGAAGGAATCGTTGCAAGTATTGTGAAATAAGTGTGTCACATTCAAAAAATTGCGGGTTTATTTTAAGCCTAACCGGCCTATTTTTTATTCTTTTCGGCACCCCCCAGCTTTGGTTCGAGCCCGGTCATCTGCTTCAGTCGCTCGAGGCGGTCCTCCATTAAACTTTAAATGGTTAGGCCCATTATTTTTTGACGCCCTTCATGATTTCCCTGAAGGCGTCGGAATTGGGGTTCGAAGGTATCGATCTCTGGCTCATAGCCCCAGCTTAACCGCCTTATCATGGTTCTGGAAAAGTCTCAAATTTCTATCGAATTAGTGATACGGGTTATTCAATTTACCATTGAAAGACGGGCGCCAATATGCTCCCGTAGAGCCAACCGCAACATAGGGGAACGGTTATACTCATCAACAATAATCATAAGGAAAGAACATGGCGGACAAATTGAATATGGGGGATAGCTTCCCGTCCATAACCCTAAACTTAGTTGGCGGCAGATCGGTTAACCTGCCGGCCGATTTGGACGCTAAATATAACATGGTCCTGTTTTACCGGGGACATTGGTGACCTTATTGTCGTCGGCAGTTAGCCGACTTCGAAAAACATATTAACGATCTGGCAGCAGTCAACGCCAAAGTTATCGCCGCCAGCGTTGATCCCGAAGATAAAGCTAGGGAAGTGGCCGATGAGGTCTCCTATCCGGTCTCTTATGGGGCAACGATCGCTGAGGCTAGGCTCCTTGATTCCTGGTGGGAAGAACGAAGGGGCATCATCCAGCCTTCCGAATTTCTGGTAAATAGAGAAGGTAAAATTCTGACGTCGTCCTACAGCTCCGGTCCCATTGGCCGCATTAATCCGGGCGATGTTGTCAAAATGATCAACTACATAGAATCACTAAACAAATAGATTCCAGACTGACCAAATTCCGGCCGCCAGTACATTTTGCCGGCGCCTTTCAGCGCTTTGAGGAAAGCTGTATTGATAGCGTAACGGGTCTGGGAGTACTGCTTGGTTAGCAACCCAGCACTCTAATTTAGGAGAACTGCGTAAGGCGCGAGCGGGAGAGAAATTAGTTTTGCGACCTCAGCGTTAATCTACTTCCCGCCTCCTTCCGCCTTCACCGTCTCGTAAATCTCATAGGCTTTTTCCGGCTTTTCGTTCTGGTGAACCACGGCGCCGACGGCTTGGGTCATTCCGATGGGGCTGTCGGACTGGAAGATGTTGCGGCCCATATCGACGCCTGCGGCCCCTTGGTCGACGGCTTTGTAAGCCATTTCCAAGGCTTCCATCTCGGGCAGTTTCTTGCCGCCAGCAATGACGATGGGGACAGGGCAGCCGGCGACAACGTTTTCAAAACCGGGCTCGAAATAATAGCTTTTGATATAATGCGCCCCGATCTCAGCGCAGATGCGGGTGGCCAGGGAGAAGTAGCGCTGGTCCCGCTGCATGTCGGCGCCGACGCCGGTGACCGCCAGGGTCGGAATGCCGTAGCGGGTGCCGGTATCGATCAGCTTAATAACATTTTGGATGGATTTGTGCTCATATTCGGCGCCGATATATACTTGCGCCGCCATAGCCGCCACATTGAGGCGAATGGAGTCCTCGATATTGACCGCCACCAGTTCGTTGGAAAGCTCGGTCAGAATACTCTGCCCGGCAGAGCAGCGCAGCACCACCGGTTTATTGGTTTCCGCCGGGATCATCGACCGCAACGCGCCGCGGGTGCACATGAGGACGTCGGCGTAAGGGATCAGTGGTTTGATGTCGATGTCGATGCGTTCAATGCCCGTGGTCGGACCCTGGAAATAACCGTGGTCAAAAGCCAGCATAACCGTGCGGCCGGATTTAGGATTGAAAATTTGCGCCAGCCGGTTCTGCATGCCCCAGTCCAGCGCCCCCGACCCTTTAAGAAAAAAGGGTTCGTTGACGGCGGGCGTGTTGACGTGAAATTCCTTACCTTCCTTGACGTCGTCTTTATCGGCCATTGTTCGCACTCTCCACGGTGTCTTCAATAGTTAATCCTTGAGCGCCGACTTTATCCATTCAGCAAATTAAGACAAGCGATTAGGTAGCACCCGCCCTATTTATCCGGCATGGCTAACGACTGAGGTTTTTATACCAACCAAGTTAGGATCAGGCGATGGATCATTGCCAGGACTAAGGAAAAGTTGAACTTGGCGCGGCTGGAGGCGAAAGAAGAAGTCAAATCAATTGAAATCAAGCTGGGCTCTATTGAACTCGGCGCCATCGCCAACAAAATCAACACCGGAGATAAAGATCCAGCCGTCGGCGCTGGTGGCTAAGACCTCTCCGAAACCAAATCGACCGGGACCGACCTCCAAGCCGATTTATATTCCCCGTCTGAAATAGTAGGTTGGCTTGGGGATAAATATTCCGTGAATATTCAGGTTTTATTCTACCTAAGGGGCCCTATTTGAAATGCTTGGACAGTTTAAGACCTTGGGCCTGGTAGTTGGAGCCGATATCCATGCCGTAAAGCTGATCGGGTGTGGCGGTCAGGGATTCGTAGATGAGACGGCCGACAACCTGGCCGTCCTCTAGCACAAATGGCACGTCATGGGAGCGCACTTCAAGGACGGCGCGGTTGCGGCTGCTGCCCGCCACGTCGTAGCCGAAACCGGGATCGAAAAAGCCAGCATAGTGAACCCGGAATTCCCCCACCAATGTGTCGTAGGCGCGCATTTCGGCGGCATAGTCCGGCGGCACGCTCACAGCTTCCTTGGAGGCCAGGATATAAAAATCGTCGGGATCCAGGATCATGCGATTCTGGCCGCGATGTCTAATAGGCTCCCAGAAACCCTCTATTTCATAATGACCGATTTTTTCCACATCGATGATGTCGGTGTGCTGTTTGGCGCGATAGCCGATAACATCGGTGCCGCCAACACCGGACAGATCAACCGATACCGCGATGCCCCCTTCGATATTGGCAGTGGCTATTTTAGCATCAGCCGCGTCGCCAAAGACCAAAGGCGTCCGTGCGTGCAGCTCCCGCATGGCCGTGTCCGACGGCGAGACGTCACCACGCCTGAGCCGCATCTGGCTGAGCCGCGAACCTGTCCGCACCAGCACACTGAATGTAAGCGGGGATATCTCAGCGTAGAGCGGCCCCTCATAGCCGGTCTCGATACGGTCGAATTCCATAGAATTGTCGGTGATTACACGGGTGAAAATATCGAGCCGGCCGGTAGAGCTTTTGGGGTTGGCCATGGCCGACGTTCCCGCCGGCAGGGCAAGGCTTTCCAACAGCGGCACGATATAGACACAGCCTTTTTCCAGAACGGCGCCTGACGTCAAATCGATCTCGTGCATGGTCAGGCTGTCGATCATGTTGCGCACAGTGGTGCCGGAACCGGGCAGGAAGCTTGCCCGCACCCGATAGGCCACCGCGCCCAGCCGCAAATCCACACTGGCCGGCTGAATCTGATCGGCCGGCATGGGCGTTTCGATAAGAATTTCACCCCGCTCAATCGCCGCAACAATTTCCTGCGACGGCAGGATACCGTCGGCAAAATTTTGCGCGTCAGTCAAATTGGGGGAAACTTCAGGCATCTGGCATGTCACGTAGGTTAGCAGAGGACCCTCATTACCAAATCCAGTCCGATTTATCCAATGTTATCGGCAAAGAACTTCATGGTTCGGGCGCGGGCTTCTTTGGTGGCTTCTTCATGATAGCTGGGCCGGTGATCGCAGCTGAAGCCGTGACCGGCGCCGTCATAAACATGGGTATCCACATCGGGCTTAGCGGCGCGGATTTTGTCAATATTTTCCAGGGGAATGCCTTGATCCTCGGTGCCGAAATGCAGCTGCACCGGGCACCCGGCTTCCAGGTCCAACATTTCGTGGATACCGCCGCCGTAATAGCCGACGGCAGCGTCAAATCCGCCCTTGCAGGCGCCAAGCCAGGCGACCGTGCCGCCGAAACAGTAGCCGACAACTCCAACCTTACCGGCATAGGCTATCGCATCCTTGGCGGCAATCGTGTCGATGGTGGAAACCTCCCAGCCGACCTGGCCTTTAAGCCCCATGCCCTTCTGCCGGCCTTTCTCTTCATAGCCGAGGTCAACGCCCCGTTCCGCCCGGTCGAACAGCGCCGGGGCAATAGCCACGTAGCGGTCGGCGGCAAAACCGTCACAGACTTCCCGTATGTGCGCGTTGACGCCAAAAATTTCCTGAATGACCACCAACCCACCTTTCGGCGTCCCCGCTGGATCGGCCCTATAGGCCAACAAAGCATGTCCGTCGCTGGCAGTGATTTCAATTGTTTGTCCCATGATCTGATTCCGTGGTTTAGTCATTATGATTAGTCCAAAGGATGGTGTGCTTGGGGGCAAGAGTCAATTACCAGTGCAGCAAGCTATAAGACTGATTTAAACTCAGTGGTAGATTAAAATTATAGTTGGAACATCTATGAGGGAGCCAAGCCTGTCATATAGAATTTCAATTATTAGCGCCGCGTTGTTTGCCGTTGCTTGCGCGCCGGTATCACAAATGCCGGAGGTTGATAAATCTCTAGCGGAAATAGAGGAGGAAAAACAGCGGGAACTCGTATTCGTACAATATCTTGGCTATCAGCAACGATTAAACAAAGTTGCTTATCCCATTTTACGCGCCAACACCGATCTTTGCGGCGACAAGGTGCGCTATGGCTCGGGCATGGGCGTGGTAAATAAATACACCTATCCCGAAAACATGAGAGAGGCGGCGTATAAAATTGCCAATGTTGATAAAGTTGCCACTGTTTCATTCGTCGCCGATAACTCGACGGCCAATGCTGTGCTCGAAGAATTAAGTCTGCCCGAGTAGACCTGTCTTAACTATTCCAGATAGGCTCAGAAATATCGTTAAGGAATTTGCCGTGTGCAGTCCGTTCGGCAGCGGTTGGCTCATGGGGTCTGGGGTCGCGGCGCTGGGTTTCGTTGACGGCGGTAACCACGGCATCTATTTCGTCAGCCAGCGCGAAGTCGGGCTGCCGGCCGCCAATTAGTTCCAAATAGACTTCGGCCAGAAGTTCCGAATCAAGAAGTGCCCCATGAAGCGACCGGGTTGAGTTATCGATTTCAAAGCGGCGGCACAAGGCATCCAGGTTAGCCGCAGCGCCGGGATATTTTTCCCGCGCCATGCGTACCGTATCTACGGCGCGAGTCATGGGCAGTGGCTCAAGCCCCAGCCAATCCAGTTCCGCATTTATGAAACGCATGTCGAATTCAGCGTTATGGATGACCAGGGTTGCGTTATCAATAAAATCGAGAAACTCATTCATTACGTCAGCCATCACCGGCTGGTCGGCCAGAAAGTCGTCGCCCAGCCCATGGATAGCAAAAGCCTCTTGGGGCATTGGGCGTTCGGGATTGATGTATTGGTGGTAATGGTTTCCAGTGGCGACGTGGTTGACCAGCTCGATACAGCCGATCTCAACGATGCGGTCACCGTTCTTGGGATTTAATCCGGTGGTCTCGGTATCCAATACAATTTCGCGCATATGCCGTCCTTTTTTACACCTTAACAATTACCCTTAGTAGTTCCTGAGCGGCCATTTTTTACCGCTAAACTGACTTGCCACTTTGACAATTTCACCGATGCAACGCAAGCTGAACCCACGTCCCAAGCCAGTGAGAATAATAAAATCCGCCCGGCGCCGTTTTTCGATATCGGGTATCTGCTTATTTAGGATAGCCACCAATTTATCCGGCGTCATGCCGTGTCGCGGAAGGACCCGGATACGCTGCAAGAAGGCCGGTGCACTGACGACGGCAACGGCGTCACAAAATTCAAAACCCCCCGTTTCAAATAGGAGAGGAATGTCCAGCACAACCAGTTTCTCTTTTCTTTTCGCCGCCTGTTTCAGGAAATGAAATTGCGCCTTCCGCACCAGAGGGTGCAGGATCGCTTCCAGCTTTTTGATGGCGTCGGAATCGTCGAATACTTTTTTTCCCAGCGCCATCCGGTCAACCGCGCCGTTCTTGACGACACCGGGAAAGGCCGCCTCCACCGACGCCACGGCCCGGCCCCCGGAACCCGTCAGCTGATGTACTGCGGCATCAGCGTCATAAGTCGGCACACCGAAAAACCGAAAGGCCTTGGCTGCCGTGGTTTTTCCCATACCGATCGAACCGGTGAGCCCCAATATAAACATCTTAGTCCTTTATACCAAAGTGGCTGCGAGCACGAAACGACGCAACTTTTCCGTTACCTCGGGCTCCACACCAAACCAGGCGGCGAAGCCGGGCGGCGCCTGGTGCAGCAGCATACCGAGACCATCGACGGTTGGATTGCCGCGCTTTTCAGCCGCCCGCAGCAGTTCGGTTTCAAGAGGTGTATATACAATATCGCAAACCAAAGCGTCAGGAGGCAGTGCATCCAAGGATAAATCCAGCCCTGTCTGACCTACCGTGCCAAGGCTCGTTGTGTTGATGAGCAGTGCTGCACCACCAAGCTGAGCGCCCCTGTCCTGCCAGTCTCTAACGTTAAGATCAAATTCATCCGACAATTTTTCCGCCTTCTCCCGGGTCCGATTCATCAGGGTAATATCCTCAGCACCTGCTTCTTGCAGAGCCACGCAAATCGCCCGGGTCGCTCCGCCGGCGCCCAGGATGACAACGGGTCCTGTGTCGGCCTTCCAGTTAGGCTGGGCTCTGCGGATATTTTCAATAAAGCCGAAACCGTCCGTATTAGAGCCGATCAGAGCACCCTCATCATTGACCACAATAGTATTAACGGCGCCGATCCTTTTGGCCGATTTGTCAATGTCGTCGACAATGCCGAGGGCTAATTCCTTATGGGGGAGGGTTAGGTTAACTCCTCTAAATCCCATCAGCGGCAACGCCCGCAGGGCCGCCTCTAGATTTTCCGGCGCCACCGCCAGGGGCAGATAGGCGCCGTCAATTTTATGAGCCTGCAGCCAAAACCCATGCAGACGCGGTGATAGAGAGTGACTGACCGGCCATCCCATGACGCCTGCCAATTTCGCTCTTCCTGAAATCATCGGTTCGGTTGTCATGGGGTTAAAATCCTCTGACCGCGCAGAAATTCCAGCAGCGGTAATAGTGGCAACCCTAGAACGGTAAAAAAATCCCCCTCGACGCCGGTGAACAACTGAGCACCAATGTCTTCCAGGCGGTAGGCGCCCACCGACGCCTGTACCTCCTCCCCGGCCTTTTCCAAGTATTCAGCCAGAAACTCGTCGGAAAAATTTCGCATTGTCAGTCTAGCATTGTCGGTCTCACGCCAAACCGTTTCGCCGTTTTTCACCACGCAAGCCGATGTTATCAGGCGGTGCTGCTGGCCGCGAAGGGCCGTTAAATGGGCAATTGCGCCAGCATGGCCGACCGGTTTATCGAACAGCCGTCCATCACACTCCAGAATTTGATCGGCCCCGATGACGAGGTTGTCCGGGTGATCTTGGGAGATTTTAAGTGCTTTGGCCTCAGCCAGAAGTCCGGCAACTTCTGATACGCCCTGGGCGGAATTCTCATCCTTCAACGCCTGCTCATCAATGTCGGCGATTATGACACGAAACGGCACGCCGGCATTGGCCAACATTTTGGCGCGGACCCGGCTGGCCGATGCCAGAATCAGATCGGCAGCATGGTGGTTACTGGTCATGATGATGCTCGGTCATTGTTGATCTTGGATCTGGGATTTTAACTGCATTATAGCAGCGGCAGTTTCTTCAATCGAACGCCGGGTTACGTCAATGATGGGCCAACCCTGCTGGGTATAGAGGCGCTGGGCAAAATTGACCTCATCAGCTACGGATCCCGGATCGGCATAGTCGGTGGGATTTTCCTGATTCATCACACGCAGACGATTGCGCCGCACCTGAACCAGCGTTCTGGTATCGCGGGTTAGGCCGACGATAAAGGGCTTTTTCAGTTCAAACAATTCTTCGGGTGGTTCGTGACCTAAAATTATCGGCACATTAGCAACCTTAAGCCCGCGATTGGCAAGATACATACAGGTCGGTGTTTTTGAGGTGCGCGACACGCCCAACACAACGATATCAGCCTCCTCCAGATTCCAGGTCGCCTGGCCGTCATCATGCATCAAGGCGTAGTCCATGGCCGAGATCCGCGAGTAGTATTCGCCGTCCATCGTATACTGGCGTCCGGGTTCAGCGTGGATTTCCGTTTTTAGAAAACCGCCAAAAGCCGCCATGATCGGCTGCAGAACAGAAACGCAGGGAATCTGGAGTTCCTGGCAAACTTTGAGCAGCTTGGTGCGGAAGTCGTCATTGACCAGGGTATAGAGAACAAAGCCGGGGTTTTCCTTGATGCCGGCTATGGCATCAACCAGCTGCGTATCCCGTCTGATCAAATTCCAGTTGTGCTCCATCGGTTGGGCGTCATCGAACTGCGCCAAGCAGGCACGGGAGACTGTCTGAACTGTTTCGCCGGTTGCATCCGACACAAGATGTAAGTGAAATTTGCTCATAAATTTTCTTTTCTAACCCACCACCTCAATTTCAGAGTCTTGGGATACTTTGGGGAAAAGATCGTGATAATCTTCACCTCTGAAAAATCTTTCCTATTTAAACCGTAACCATCATCCCTTTTTACCGACTAAATAACTTTGCTCCGCTGGCTTCAATATGAATGATAACTGTATTTGACAAATTGTTTTCCCCACATTCCTATTTATACCTAGCAGAAATACCGGCAGATGATTCCGCCGTTTGGATATTCTTTTATCAACTTATCCAGGCATTTCACAAAAGGATCAACTGGCAAAAATAATAACATGAGACTGTTGGTGTAAATTCTTTATAAACTGTGGGTAAAAAATAATCCCCAGAATCCACGTTACAACAACAACAATTTCCTTTTAATTATATCTATTATATTTGTATATCCTTCGGTGGATAAACTGAATCACATAGACTGGTCTGAAAATAACATGACCTCCAACGTAAACAAGAAATTCATTCGCGCTCTTAAGGGCGAGGCTGTAGTTCCCCCGCCCCTATGGCTGATGCGACAGGCTGGTCGGCATCTGGAGGAGTACCGGGCTCTGCGCGCCAAAAATAAAAATTTTCTCAAGTTCTGTTATTCGCCTGACCTGGCCACAGAAGCGACACTTCAACCAATCCTCCGTTACGGCTTAGACGCGGCGATCCTTTTCAGCGACATTTTAGTTATTCCCGACGCTTTAGGTCAGCAGGTTGAGTTTGTATCCAGGGAAGGGCCGAAACTTGATCCTGTCAGCAAAGCAGAAGATTTAAAGATTTTTGATCGTTCCGGTCTCCATGATCATTTAGCGCCGGTTTACGAAACGATAACGCGCATCAAAAAAAAATTGCCGAAGGAAACATCCCTGATCGGTTTTGCTGGTGCGCCCTGGACAGTGGCCACCTATATGGTCGAAGGCGGCAGTAGTAAAGACTATCAAAAAACCCGTACCTGGGCCTACCAGTCCCCTCAGTCATTTTCCATGTTGATAGATCTGCTGGTAGACACAACCTCGGATTATCTGATCCGTCAGATAGACGCCGGGGTCGAGGCCATTCAAATCTTTGACAGCTGGGCCGGCGTATTACCGCCGGGGCAATTCGAGCAATGGGCATTGGCGCCGGTCAAAGAAATTATCCGCCGAATTTGCCAATCACACCCGGATATTCCGGTCATCGGATTTCCCCGCGGCGCTGGCTTTCAATATGTGAAATATGCCAAGGAAGCGGGGGTTGATGCCGTATCGCTAGATTCCACGGTACCCGTTGAGTGGGCGGCCGAAAATATTCAACCCATCTGCGCCGTACAGGGTAATCTGGATAATCTGGCTTTGCTTGCTGGCGGTGAGATCATGGAACAAGAGGTGTGTAGGATTTTACAGGCGTTTTCAGGCGGACCGTTTGTTTTTAATCTGGGTCACGGCATTTTGCCGGAAACACCCGTACCACATGTCGAGAGGCTGGTGGAATTGGTTCGAGCCCGATCTACGCAGGATCACGGCTAGGTGTCAAAAAAGGCTGTCATCCTATTTAATCTGGGTGGCCCCGACGAACCCGGTGCTATTCAGCCATTTCTATTTAATCTGTTCAACGATCCGGCTATTATTGACCTGCCGGGTCTCATACGCTGGCCGCTTGCTAAATTTATTTCAGCCCGGCGTGCGCCGGTGGCCAAAGAAATCTATGCCCATATGGGGGGCCGGTCACCTCTGTTGGATATGACCAATGACCAGGCGCGGGCCCTTGAAAAAAAGCTTTCGGCGGCCAGTCCGGACAGTAAGGTTTTCGCCTGCATGCGTTATTGGCACCCCATGAGCGCCGATGTAGTGCAAGTGGTAAAATCCTTCGATCCGGATGAAATCGTCCTGCTGCCGCTCTATCCGCAGTTTTCCACCACCACCACGGGATCGTCGATTACGGATTGGAAAAAGGCCGCAGCGCGTATTGGATTAAACAAACCGACTTTCGCCGTTTGCTGTTATCCCACAGGCCAAGGATGGGTTACCTCAGCGGCGAAGGGATTGAATGAAGAAATGGCAAGGGGCCAAAACGACAACATCCGCGTCTTATTTTCGGCCCACGGTTTACCGCAAAATATCATCGACAAAGGAGATCCCTATCAGTGGCAGGTAGAACAATCTGCCAGCGCCATCGCTGAACGGGCCGGCCTTGCAAAAGATCGTTGGACAATTTGCTATCAAAGCCGGGTGGGCCGACTGCAATGGATCGGTCCTTCTTTGGATGATGAAATTAAACGTGCGGCGCAGGATAACGTTGCCGTTTGTATTTTTCCCATCGCCTTTGTTTCGGAACATTCGGAAACTTTGGTGGAATTGGATATCGAGTATCGGGACATGGCGGCAGACCTCGGCATTCCTGCTTATTACCGGGCGGCTACCGTCGGCGTGGCGGAAGATTTTATCTCCGGTCTGGCGGCACTGGTAGAAAATGCGGCGGCGGGAAAAAAAAATATTGGTCCGGGAGATGAGCTTACCTGTCCACAGGATAACATGTGTTGCCCAAATGCGGCGGAACAGGATAGGAAACAGTTATGATTGATTTGTCTTCAACGGCTTTTGTCTGGATAAAAGCGCTGCATATTATCAGCGTAATGGCCTGGATGGCGGGCCTGCTGTATCTGCCGCGCTTGTTCATCTATCACTGCGATGCAGAGCCTGGATCCGATAAGTCGGAGACCTTCAAAATAATGGAACGGCGACTGCTGCGAGCTATCATGAACCCGGCCATGGTCGTCTCCTTGATTTTCGGCGGACTATTGTTGGCCAATCTAGATATCGATAGCTGGACGGACGGCTGGTTGCACAGCAAATTACTGTGCGTCATTCTGCTGTTAGGCATGCACGGCATGATGAACCGATGGTGGCGGGATTTTGAGAATGACGCCAATCAAAGGCCGGCGAAATTCTATCGCGTCATGAATGAGGTTCCCACGGCTCTGATGATCTGTATCGTTATCTTCGCTGTGGTAAAGCCGTTTTAATCTCAAAAAAAGTGTGAAATCTATATTTGACTTGATCGAAACAATTATGTAATGGTGGTGTAAATCACTGAGAAATTCCGTTGAGTTTTGGTTATATCTTCTGGGCGGGACTTAATACTTTCAAAATATTTTTTCGTTTATTAGGTGTTTAGTCCACCTATTCCGTTCCGTAATTTCGTCCGATAAATCTTCCCGTTTGACCACGCTCGTCATCTTTTTTTCCAATCCACCATGGCTGTAATCCGACCACGAAAATCCGAAGTTTAGAAAAATGAACCTTCAAGAACTCAAAGAAAAATCACCTACAAACCTTCTTAATTTTGCTGAAGGGCTGGAGATCGAAAACGCCAGCACACTGCGCAAACAAGACATGCTATTCGCCATACTTAAACAGATGGCGGAGAACGACGTTGCTATTTTCGGCAATGGCGTGCTCGAGGTTTTGCAGGACGGCTTTGGGTTTTTACGCTCGCCGGAAGCTAATTATCTGCCGGGGCCGGACGATATTTATGTGTCGCCTAGTCAGGTCCGGCGCTTTGGTCTCCGAACCGGTGATACGGTGGAAGGTCAGATCAGGGCGCCCAAGGACGGAGAACGGTATTTTGCGCTGTTAAAGGTGACCAAGATAAACTTCGGTGACCCCCAGGAAGTACGTCACCGCATCAACTTCGACAATTTGACACCCCTTTATCCCGAAGAACGCCTGCTGATGGAAATCGACGATCCGGAACACAAGGATCCGACCTCGCGGGTGCTCGATTTGATAACGCCGGTAGGCAAGGGTCAGCGCGCCCTCATCGTGGCACCGCCCCGAACCGGTAAAACGGTCATGCTGCAGAACATCGCCCACTCTATCTCGGCCAATCACCCGGAATGCTATCTCATCGTTCTTTTGATCGATGAGCGCCCCGAAGAGGTGACAGATATGGCGCGTTCGGTGAAGGGCGAGGTTGTGAGTTCCACCTTCGATGAACCGGCCTCCCGCCATGTGCAGGTAGCGGAAATGGTGATCGAAAAGGCCAAGCGTCTGGTGGAACATAAGCGTGACGTGGTTATTCTCCTGGATTCTATCACCCGGCTGGCCCGCGCCTATAACACGGTGGTGCCGTCATCGGGTAAGGTTCTTACCGGCGGTGTAGATGCCAACGCGCTGCAACGGCCAAAGCGGTTCTTCGGCGCTGCCCGCAATATCGAGGAAGGCGGCTCGCTGACCATTATCGCCACCGCCCTGATCGATACCGGCAGCCGCATGGACGAGGTCATCTTCGAGGAATTCAAGGGCACTGGTAACTCGGAAATTATTCTCGACCGCAAGCTCACCGACAAACGGACCTGGCCTTCCATGGATATTACCCGCTCCGGCACGCGGAAAGAAGAACTGCTGGTGGACAAAGGAACCCTTTCGAAGATGTGGGTGCTCCGGCGTATCCTCAATCCCATGGGGGTTGTGGATTCTATGGAATTCCTCATTGAGAAGCTCAAGGATTCGAAGAACAACGACGACTTCTTCGATTCAATGAACACCTAAAAATTGAGGCGCGGATTAACCGCGCTTCATTTCGCCACTTTAATTCTCTCCAGTTATTTTAGGGCAGCAGAACCGTACAGCCTGTGGTCCTGCGGGCTTCCAGATCGGCATGGGCCTGGGCGGTGTTTTTGAGGGCGTAGGTCTGGCTGACCTCGATCTTGACCTGGCCGCCGCTGACCACATCAAATAGCGCCTGGGAGGCTTTCAATACATTCTCCCGCTTTTCCGTATAGTTCATCAGGGTCGGACGGTTGAGGAACAATGATCCTTTCTGCATCAGCAACAGCGGAGAAATTTCCGGGGCTGGCCCGGAGGCGTTACCGAAGGATACCAGAGAGCCGAATTTTTCCAAACAATCGAGGGAATCCATGAAGGTGTCCTTGCCGATGGAATCATAAACCGCCTGAATACCGATACCGCCGGTAATTTCCCGCACCCGTTCGGCGAAATTTACTTTGGTGTAAAGAATAGGGTGATCACAGCCATGAGCCTTGGCGATTTCAGCTTTTTCTTCCGTGCCCACCGTGCCGATGACCGTCGCGCCCAAATGCTTAGCCCACTGACACATGATAGTGCCGACACCACCGGCGGCGGCGTGGACCAAAACTGTATTGCCCGGCTGCACAGTGTAACATCGGTGCAGCAGCATATAGACCGTCATACCCTTGAGCATCATAGCGGCGGCAGTTTGATCGTCTATGCTGTCGGGTACGGGTACGACGACATCCGCCGACATGGTGCGTTCCTCTGTATAGGAGCCGATTTGGCCGCCCGCATAGGCCACCCGCTGGCCGATCGCTAGGTCGGTTACGCCCGCGCCCAGCTCTTCCACCACACCGGCGCCCTCGGCGCCTAGGATCAGCGGCAAGCCGGGTAAGGGGTATAGGCCGGACCGCTGGTAACAGTCGATAAAGTTGAGACCGATTGCAGAGTGGCGAATACGAATTTCGCCCTGGCCCGGCGCACCGACGTCAACGTCTTCGTAAAGCAGTTTTTCCGGTCCGCCGGTTTCATGGATACGAATACCTTTGGTCATGATCCTCCCCTTTTCTGGGTTTATGGTTTTAAAATTTAAGTTTTAAAAATGCTTTCGAGGCGAAGCAAGGCCTCTTTGGTAGATAGTCCGTTGCCGCCCGAGTAACCACCGAACCTGCCGCCCGACCCGACTACCAAGTGGTGGGGTACAATTATGGGGGTCGGATTTTAGCCTCAAGCGCCGCCAACGGCGCTGTTGAGATTCTTGGCAACCTGGCCATAAGATAAAATCTGCCCGAAGGGAATCTGCTGCATCTGGAGCCAAAAGGTGAAGCGTGATAAAAGGTTACTCTCCAGACAGCTCCCGTTTCAAGGATGCAGCGTCCGTCAGGGGCAGGCCACAGGTCTTTCCCGAGCAGACATATGCGGTTGGCTGGTCATCGATCATGGTTTTCCCGCTAGCGGGGTGATTATCAGGCAGGGAAGACGCGGGATTGATACAGGTAAATACTAATGTCGGTCCCCCATGTTCTATGGCGGTTCTTGCCAAGTCTCCCTCCTCTTTTTCAGAGGCGATTAGGACAACCTGTTTCGCGGCTACTAAAATTTCGAATCCGTTTAAAAGGCTGGCCATGTTGAGCAATTGTTGGGGGGGGAGGGGCGAGAAAGCCCGAACCAACTGCTCCGCCCGGCGACGGTAAAGATCGTTACCGGTAAGGTGATAAAGACGGGCCAGGTTTTCCACCATGACACCGTTACCGGCAGGCGTTGCATTGTCGAAGGCATAGCGGGTTCGGGTAATCAAATCGTTGGCATCGACCGGTGAAAAGAAATAGCCACCGCCACTATTGTTATCATAATAACGATTATTCAGTTCCTGGAACCAGTTCTCCGCATCGGTCAGGTACCGGGATTGTGAGGTGGCTTGAAGCAGCGCCAAGGACGCTTGAATCATCATGGCGTAGTCGTCGAGTACATCTGCGCGGCTGGCGATACCGGTGCACCAGGAATGACATAAACGGGTGCCAACCTGCATATATGTTTGGATAAATTTATAGGCTTTTTCAGCGGCATCAATCCAACCGGGCTTATCAAAATAAGATCCGGCCTGGGCCAGGGCGGCGATCATCATGCCGTTCCAATCGGTGAGGATTTTGTCATCCAGTCCAGGAGGCGGCCTTGATTCTCTCGCCTTTAGTAGGGCTGCCCGGTAACCGGCCAGTCTGGCTTCCGTCGGCTCTCCCGCGTCTTCGGTGCGACCAAGGCGATTGAGGATGTTCGTTTTCTCCCAATTGCCGTGATCGCTGACATCATAATAATCTTTGAAAAAACCCGTGTTATCGCCCAACAAATCATCTATTTCAGCAGCCTGCCAAACGTAGTAGGCGCCCTCTTGGAAATGTCCCTCGCTGTCGAGGCTGTCGGCATCAAGGGTGCCAGCGAAACCGCCCTTATCCGTCTGCAGGTCACGCAGGCACCATTCCACCGTTTCGGTGATGCGCATTTTAAACAGGGGTTTTTTTGTTTCAGCGTAGACCGATGTCAAAAGGCCAATGAGCTGCGCATTGTCGTACAACATTTTTTCAAAATGCGGCGCTAGCCAGCGAACGTCCGTTGAATAGCGGGCAAAACCACCACCCAGATGATCATAGATCCCCCCCTGGCACATCTGGGTCAGGCTGAAGACGACGGCTTCTTTAAGTTTGGGGTCGTGACTGCGGATAGAGCTGCGCCACAGCATATAGAACAAAGAGGGCTGGGGAAATTTGGGAGCGCCGGACATGCCGCCGTGAACCATGTCGATCATGCTCATGGATATTCTAGCGATGTCGGTAACATCGTCGATCGAAGATAAGCCGGGTGATGAGGGCGGAGCTACAGCTGACATACGCTGAAGGCTTTCTTCAACGGTTTTGACGTCTCCCATGATTTTTTCTTTTTGCTCCCGGTAGAGCATCGAGATCGATGACAGTATGTCGGCGAAACCTGGGTGCCCAACACGGGCTTCTGGAGGAAAATATGTACCTCCCCAAAAGGGCTGCCGGTCGGGCGTCATGAACATCGTCAACGGCCAGCCGCCCTGCTGCCCCATCATGGAGAGCGCCGTCATGTAGATGGTGTCAACATCGGGGCGTTCCTCTCGGTCGACCTTGATGTTGACGAAAAACTGGTTCATGAGATTAGCGATGAAGTCGTTTTCAAAACTTTCATGGGCCATCACGTGGCACCAATGGCATGCGGCGTAACCTATTGATAATAATATAGGCTTGTCCAATTCCTTAGCCTCATCGAAGGCTTCGGCCCCCCAGGAACGCCAGTGAACAGGATTGTCTTTATGCTGCAATAAATAAGGGCTGGTCTCCTGTCCGAGGAGGTTTTCAGCCGGCAAAAGAACTGACAAAGTGGGTCTCCGAGTGATACAGGTGTATAAACAGGGCTTCACGTTAGATCAGTAAATTACAGATCATTCTAAAAAATGAAAACATTAAAAAACAAATTATTATTATTAAAATAGAACTTATATCAACGTGAGAGAGGTTGCGGTTACTCGATGATAGAAGATACAATTTTTGCACTGGCAAGCGGGGCTGGCAAAGCCGGTATTGCTGTTTATCGAATATCCGGGCCGAACGCGTCTCAAGTGATTCTAGATCTGTGCGATCAAGCGCTGCCGGTCGAGCGCCAAGCGGTGCGGGCCGCACTTAAAGACCGAAATGATGATGTCGTTATTGATGATGGTTTGGCGCTTTGGTTTCCCGGACCTAGGAGCTTTACGGGTGAAGATGTGGTGGAGTTGCATCTCCACGGGGGATGGGCAGTGACTATCGCTGTATTGGAAAACCTAGGTTCGGCGGATTTTCTAAGAATAGCTGAGCCGGGTGAATTTACGCGGCGGGCCTTTGAGAACGGCAAAATGGACCTTACAGCAGCCGAGGGATTAGCGGATTTAATCAACGCCGAAACCGAGGCCCAGCGTCTGCAGTCCCAACGGCAGATGAATGGTGAGTTGGGAGAGATTTATCAGAAATGGCGGCAGCGCCTGATGCACGCCAGCGCATTGTTTGAAGCTGAGATAGATTTTTCTGACGAGGACCTGCCGGGTGATCTGCGGACCAAGGTTGATAACGAAGTAAATCAATTGGCGAATGACATAAAGTTTCACCTGGATGACGGTGGGCAGGGACAGATTGTCAGGGATGGCTTTTATATCACCATTGTAGGACCGCCAAACGCTGGCAAATCGAGTTTGCTGAATATAATCTCTAAGAAAAAAGCCGCAATCGTTTCAGAAGAGGCCGGAACCACAAGAGATGTCATTGAGGTTCATTTAGATATTAAGGGCTTTCCGGTAATTCTCGCCGATACGGCCGGGCTCAGGGAACCCGAAAACATGGTGGAATTGGAGGGAATACGACGCGCTAAAGATCGTGCTAAATCAGCAGATTTGATTGTTGCTGTGCACGATGGATCACATTGGCCTCAGAGAGATTCCTATATGGATGGCCTTTCAGACTCACACACCATCCACCTGGTAAACAAAGTTGATTTACTTGAGGTGACACGAAAAACGGCAATGGAAGGTTCCTACCTGGGTGTTTCTGCTCTCACCGGGCAGGGATTGGATTTACTGATGGCGCGACTGAAAGAGGAAATATCAGAAAGATGTCACTTGTCAGCGACACCCGCGATTACTAAAAAGCGTCATCGCCAAGCCCTAGAGGAATCTCTGCACTGTCTGGTGCGGTATCAGGATGCCGGAGAGTCTGAATTAAAGGCAGAAGATCTTAGGCTTGCCGTTCGTGCCTTGGGGCGTATAACCGGACAGGTCGGGGTGGAGGATATATTAGATATAATATTTTCAGAATTCTGTATCGGCAAATAGGCGAAGTTTCCGATGTTTCACGTGAAACATTTTATAGGTTTCTATATGATAGTGCTCATTTTCTCGTATTTACAGAATATAGATTTCGTTTTGATAGCGGTAGTGTTCTCTGATGGGAATTCATATGGTCGGCAACCTTTGTTGAATTGACTTCACGTTCGGCTACGCTTAAGTTCCCGCCCCATGTCAAAAAGTATGACCGATAAACAAGACTATGACATCATTGTAATCGGGGGCGGACACGCCGGTTGCGAGGCCGCGGATGCAGCGGCGCGAGTGGGCGCCCGGGCTTTGTTGCTGACCCATAGATCCGAAACCATCGGAGAGATGTCGTGCAATCCAGCCATTGGGGGCCTGGCAAAGGGCCAATTAGTGCGCGAAATTGATGCTCTAGATGGGATTATGGGCAAGGCCATTGATCGGGCTGGTATTCAGTTTCGCATGCTTAACAAAAGCAAAGGTCCGGCAGTTCGAGGTCCGCGGGCCCAGGCCGATCGCAAGCTGTACCGTCTTGCCGTTCAGGAGCTGCTGGGGCAAAGGGAAAATTTGTCAATCCGGTCAGGTTCAGCCGAAGATTTGCTGTTCGATAAAGACAATGTTCTATGTGGTGTGAAACTGGGAAATGGCGATAAGGTAAAGGCGCCAAAGATCGTCATCACCACGGGCACTTTTTTACGTGGCTTGATTCATGTTGGTGAAGTTCAATTACCGGGCGGCCGGGTGGGAGAGAAACCGGCTGTTGGGTTGGCCTATACGCTTAAACGAAAAGGATTCGCCTTAGGCCGTTTAAAAACCGGTACACCGCCAAGGATCGATGGCCGTACTATCGATACCGCAGGGTTGATGCTTCAACCTGCCGATAATCCGCCAGTGCCCTTTTCCTATTTAACGAAGAAAATTTCGACACCGCAGATTGGGTGTTACATTACCGGCACCACGTCTAAGACCCACGATATCATCCGCGCCAACCTGGATCGGGCACCCGTGTATTCAGGACAAATTGACAGTACGGGCCCCCGGTATTGCCCGTCGATTGAAGATAAGGTTGTGCGTTTCGCCGATAGGAAGAATCATCAGATTTTCCTGGAACCCGAAGGACTGGACGATCATACGGTGTATCCCAATGGTATATCCACCTCTCTACCCAAGGATGTTCAGTGGGATCTGTTGAAAACCATTCCCGGTCTGGAACATGCAGTGATGCTGCAACCGGGTTATGCCATCGAGTATGACTTTGTCGATCCCCGGGAACTTAAAAACAGTTTGGAAACCCGGCGGGTACCCGGATTATATTTTGCCGGTCAGATTAACGGCACGACCGGGTATGAAGAAGCCGGCGCCCAGGGTTTAGTGGCCGGAGTCAATGCCGCCCGGTCGGTCACTGGTCAGGGACCTTTAATTCTGGATCGTGCCGATGCCTATATCGGCGTTTTGATCGACGACCTGGTTACTGTTGGCACGGTGGAGCCCTATCGAATGTTTACGTCTCGTGCCGAATATCGCCTGCAGCTCCGGGCTGATAATGCAGATCAGAGATTGACCCCGTTAGGCGGTGCGGTCGGATGTGTTGGATTTTTGCGTCAAAACAAATTTGCCGCAAAGAAAAGACAGCTGGATAGGGCATTAAAATTGGCCCACGAGCTAAAAGAGACGCCCAATATTTTGGCGCAAAAGGGCTTTAAGGTTAATCAAGACGGTGTCCGCCGATCAGCGATAGATATGCTGGGTTACCCCCATGTCACTGTGCATCGGTTGCTGCCGCTTTGGCCGGATCTGGGTGATTTTTCTCCCGATATCATTGAGCAGCTTGAAATAGCCGGGTGCTACGCCGGATACATGGAGCGCCAGGCAACAGATATTAGAGCTTTCCGAAGTGACGAATCTTTGAAATTACCCGATGATCTTGATTACGCAAATATCGGTGGACTCTCCACAGAGATTGTATCAAAGTTGATTGAGACTAAGCCGGCAACTCTTGGTCAGGCAGCGCGCGTATCGGGTGTTACACCGGCGGCTTTAACGGCGCTGCTGGGATATGTGCGCCGGGTCGCTCGCCAAGATGCCACTGACGCTTCTTCGTCTGCGGCATAATGACGCCCTGATGGCATTTTGTGTTTCACGTGAAACTTGCCGATGAGTAAGAATCGATCCACCACTCAAAATATGTCACCCGAAGAGTTTCAATCGCGTATCGGTGTTTCATGTGAAACATTGTCCCGACTCACCGCGTATGCCGAACTATTAACCAGGTGGCAAAAGCGCGTTAATCTGATCAGCTCGGATACACTGAACGATATTTGGCAGCGCCACATGTTGGACTCCGCCCAACTCTACGATCTCATTGGCGGTAAGCCCGGGGCGATCGGCGATCTCGGCAGTGGCGCTGGATTTCCTGGCCTTGTACTGGCGATTCTTGGCAAAAAAAACATTTCGCTATTCGAATCGAATGGCAGAAAATGCAGTTTTCTGCGAGAGGCCGCCCGGCAGACGGCAACCAATATAGAAGTTAAACAGGGCCGTATCGAAAATTTTCCCGGCGATCAGCAGTTTGATATGATAACCGCTAGGGCGCTTGCACCGTTGAACAAGTTACTCGACTGGTTGTATCCATTACTCAAAAATAACGGCACTTGCCTCTTCTTAAAGGGAGCAAACTACGAACAAGAATTGACGGAATCGACAAAAAAGTGGAATATGAGTGTTAAATTACACCGGTCACAAACCAATCCAGGTGGCGTCGTCCTGGCAATCGGAAAGATAAAACCCGTCAATGGAAACCATTAACGATCACAGTTCAAGCGTAGCACCTAGGTTAATTGCCATTGCTAACCAAAAAGGTGGTGTCGGGAAAACCACCACGACCATCAATTTAGCAACGGCATTAGCTGCCGTCCGTAAGCGTGTACTGGTCATCGATTTCGACCCCCAGGGAAACGCCAGTACAGGTTTCGGCGTCGAGCAATCGGCCCGCGCTGTCAATGCATACCATGTTATGATTGGTGAGGCGACCCTTGATCAGGTTATTGCGACTACCGACATACCGGGATTATCCCTGGTGTCGTCCGGTGTCGATTTATCCGGCGCTGAAATAGAATTGGTTGAGGTTGAAAACCGCCTCTATAGGTTGAAAACCGCCTTAAAAGGACACGTTGATAATTTTGACTATGTGTTAATCGACTGCCCGCCGGCGCTTGGGCTGCTGACGGTGAACGCGCTTAATGCGGCAGACGCCGTCCTGGTTCCCCTGCAATGCGAGTTTTTTGCTCTGGAAGGGGTCAGCCATCTTGTCCGCACCATTGAGCGAATCAAACAGAACTACAATCCAGATCTTGAAATTCAGGGCATTGTCCTGACCATGTTTGATAAACGAAATAATCTATCGGATGCCGTTGCTTCCGACGTACGGGAATATTTTGGCGATATCGTTTACGATACCGTTATTCCACGAAACATTCGGGTATCTGAAGCACCGTCCCATGGTAAGCCAGTGTTGCTTTACGATACGGGATGCGCTGGAGCGCAAGCCTACATCCATTTAGCAAGTGAGGTTCTGAAACGAGAAAAGAGTTTGGCGGCCTGATGACTGACGAAGGCAAAAGGAAAAATCTGGGTAAAGGTCTCAGCGCTCTATTGGGGGACGGAGAAAAAGAACAAGCTGGTCACGGGGAACAGGGTCTGTCCTCTCCGCCTTCGAAAGTCGCTATTGAAAATATTCACCCCGGCAGATACCAGCCGCGACGCATTTTTGAAGAAACGGAAATCAAAGAGCTGTCCGGATCCATTCAGGAACTGGGCATCCTCCAACCCATCCTAGTGCGTGATCATCCAGACATTACCGGGTCCTACGAAATCATCGCCGGAGAGCGCCGCTGGCGGGCAGCGCAATTGGCCCAACTTCATGAGGTGCCGATACTAGTCAGAGAGCTCAATGACGTTGAGGCGCTTGAGGTTGCGCTCGTTGAAAATCTGCAGCGGGAAAATTTATCACCGCTGGAAGAGGCGGAGGGATACCGACAACTCATTGAAGAGTTTTCGCACACTCAGGAAGAGCTCGGTAAAATTGTAGGTAAAAGCCGAAGCCACCTCGCCAACACCATGCGCCTCTTAAATCTTCCTGGTGCCATCAAGGATATGTTGGATCACGGTGATCTTAGCGCCGGTCATGCCAGGGCGCTGCTGAATGCCGAAGACCCAGTCGGTTTGGCTAAAAAGGTGGTGAAAAGCGGGCTCAACGTTCGACAGACCGAAAAACTTGCGGCCAAATCCGATGCCCTAAAATCACCACCGAAACCAGCCGCGGAAAAGGATGCCAACACCGCTGCACTGGAAAACGATCTATCGATGCTTCTTGGTTTGAAAATTGATATAGAACCGAATAGTTCGACAGATGGCCACTCAGGTAAACTCCTCATCAATTATCAAACATTGGAACAACTTGATGGTATACTCCACCGATTGACGGACGGGGCTCATAGTGGCCCCATTAATATGGGCGCCGATACCGCGCCAGCAGAAGACCCGCTGGAAGGGTTGGCTGTCAATCAGTCACCCCAAGATGATGATGAAGCAATCAACAAAATTGCCAAAGAGGAGTTGGCAGCAATCGAAAGCGCCGCGGCATCCGGCGATTAAGTAGGTGTTATACCGGATGACGTCGATGAGGCTATAGCACAATTGGAGCAGAGCGCGGTGTTGGACGGCGGTAATGAAATAGAGGACGGGGAAATAAAACTGGGTGGGGATTTCAGCTTGTCCGACGAAGACCTGGATGCACTGATGTCTGAAACAAACCTGGAAAAGGGCGATCCCGATACGGCGTGACTTATCCCGCGTTTACCATTCCGAACATAACCGGACCTACTAAATTTATAATAGAGTTATCGGCGGGCCGCCTGTGATAAACTCATCAGAGCCCGGCTGCATATGGCCCCATCCGGCAATCCTGTCGATTTACAGTCGATTTCAGCTTGGGTTAAAACAGACAGCGCGCGATTGATTTTAACGTCCGACCAACGGTCGAGTTGAGACTTAAACCGATCCGCGAACATGAACATCACCGGGGGTCTTAGAGATTTCATGGCCTGAGTTGAGGATTGGCCATTTTTCACATGACTACATGCCAACTGTAACCGTTGGAAGTGGCGATTGGCGGTCCGTATAATGTCAATTGGCGAAGTGCCTTCAACCAGGGCCCGGGAGAGGTTTTTCTCCAAAGAAACTTTATTTCCATCGGTGGCGGCATAGACAATTTCATCCAAAGATAAAATTCCACTGTCGCCAATAGACGCCACAACATCTTCCAAGGCAGCCTCTTCGCGATCACCCAGATACAAAATTAGTTTATCCAGTTCGTTCCTGGAGACCATGCGGTCGGACCCGAGATTTGAAAGCAAGTAAGTAAGTCCGTCATGCGAAACCCGTTTACCGCTTTTATTCAGGACCGAGTTTATCAATCCGCTCAAATCACGATCATTATCACTATAACAAGCTATTGCAGCCGCATTGTCGGATTTTTCCACCAGCTTGCGGACTGGCGACCTAGGTGTTAATTCTCCCGCCTCCAAAATGACTAACGAATCGCCTACTGGATCATCTAAAAAAGAAAGCAAAGGATCAGAAATATCCTCTCCTCTAAGCCTAATCAATAAAAGCCGCCGACCGCCGGTCAAGGATTGTGAGGCAGCCTCATCTATCAGCCGTGCCGGATCAGATTTCAGCTCGGTCCCAGAAAATTCGCTAACGCGAAAGGGATCCGACAGATCGTCAACGACTGTCTCGCCAAGAGCCCTGACACTCTCATACACCAACCCCCGATCGGCGCCAAATATCAGAACAGCGCGTATATTCGGATCGGGATTTTGAATGAATGTTTTTGATTTTTCTGCAGAGAGCTTCACTTGACGGCAGCCGCTTTTCTTTGATTGAGCTGAAAATGGACGGCCAATCGATTGGTGATATCGGTGCTCAATTCTTTGGCAGCCCGTTTGCGTGCATCCTTCTCAGCTATGAGTGTGGCAAATTCCTGGGTCAAAATATTGTAGCCGACAATAATACTGCTTGAACCCGAGGTAACGGTAACGCCGCTTTTTTGACTAGTCAGAATGTATAAAGCTGTTAGTTTGAGATTTGCACGCGTGGCGATCTCTGATTTCTTGATCGCCAGTTCCTGTTTGCTTTCTGACAGCGTGACGTTCAATCTGAATAACTTTTTTTGTTTTACGCCCAGCGGATTAATTTTTTGTTCGAGTTCGTTTCTAAGCATTTGCCCGGCCCAGTCTTTAATGGGTTCGATTTTTATCCTGCTTAAATCAATGGTCAAAGCGCCACCGAACTTTCCTCCGTAAATCGGTGAAAACCCGCACCCGGCTAAAAATAAAACCAAACTCGCAATCGCTAAATTCTTATACAACCACATTGATAATCCTGTTCGGCACATAGATCATTTTCTTTACCGGCTTGCCGTCCATAGCGGTTACAACTGTTTTCAAACCTAGAGCCGCGCTCTCGGCCTCCTCCTGGCTACAATCCCTTGGTAACTCCGCAGTTCCCCGTATTTTTCCGTTAACCTGCACTCCCATTGTAACGCTATCTTCCTGCAAGAGCGAGGCGTCATATTCAGGCCATGGGGTATCGACGACTAATTCCTCATGACCGAGGTAAAGCCACATCTCCTCAGCGATGTGGGGCATCATGGGCGCGATTAATAAGACAACCACCTCCATGCCGTATCGGTATGTCGAAGGCGCCAGCTCATCAGCCGGATCCATTTCATCGAGGGCATTGGTCAGCTCTCTAATGCGAGCAACCGCTTTGTTAAAGTGAAACAGATCTAGATCATTACTTACGGCATGAATTGTCTGATGAATGGTCCGACGCAACCTTTCAATCTGTTCCCCGCCGCCAACCGGGCCACCTTCCGGTACCGAACTTTCCCCATTAAGGACGACGACCTTGGGTTCGGATACCATTCGCCAAAGTCGATTGATATATCGCCAGGCGCCCTCAATACCCGCCTCGGTCCAATCGAGATCCCGATCCGGTGGGCTGTCCGACAACATAAACAGGCGCGCAGTGTCGGCGCCGTATTCTTCAATGATAATTTCGGGATCGACGACATTCCGCCGCGATTTACTCATTTTCTCGGATCGGCCGACAGTAACCGATTGACCGGTATCTTTGTGTCGTAATTCACCGTTGGTACTGTGATCAACATCATTTGGAAACACCCAATTGCCGCTACCATCCTGATAGGTTTCATGGCAAATCATACCCTGGGTCATTAAACCGGCAAAGGGCTCGGATACATCCAGATAGCCACATTTTTGCATGGCTCTTGTAAAAAATCGGGAATACAGTAGATGTAAAACAGCGTGCTCAATACCGCCAATATACTGATCTACCGGCAACCAATAATCGACAGCCTTTCGGTCTAATGCCCGGTCAGAACGGGGAGAGCAGAACCTGGCAAAATACCAGGAAGACTCGAAAAAAGTATCAAAAGTATCAGTTTCCCTCTCAGCCTCGGTGCCGCATTTCGGACAACTGACAATCTTCCAAGTCGGATGATGATCCAGGGGGTTGCCGGGTTGGTCGAATGATATGTCATCCGGAAGCGTGACCGGTAAATCCGATTCGGGGATGGGAACGATGCCGCAATCGGTGCACTTAACGATCGGTATGGGACAGCCCCAATAGCGTTGCCGCGATACTCCCCAGTCCCGCAGCCGGAAATTTATCTCCCGGTCGCCGGCGCCACCGGCTTCCAGCCTATCAGCAACGGTGGCCTTAGCCTCGGGTACGGTCAGACCGTCCATAAAATCAGAATTGATATGAAGACCATCCTCGACAAAGGCCTCATCCCCTATTTCAAAAGTGGTAGCATCAAGCCCCTTCGGGGCGACTACGGGAATAACGGGCAAAGAATATTTGCGGGCGAAATCCAAATCCCGCTGATCGTGAGCCGGACAGCCAAAAACAGCGCCGGTGCCATATTCCATCAGAACAAAATTCGCTACATAAACGGGCAATTCGATCGACGTATCCAAAGGATGTATAACTTTTAATCCGGTATCGAACCCTCGTTTTTCAGCCTTTTCGATTGCTGCCTCACTGGTGCCCAGTTGATTACACTCGGCGACAAACACTGCCAACTCATTGTTGTCCGCCGCTAAAACCTCGGCCAACGGGTGGTGGGGCGAAACCGCACAGAAGGAAGCGCCGAACAATGTATCGGCCCGGGTGGTAAAGACCTCGAGATGATCGTCTCGCCCCTTAAGGGGAAACCGAACCCGCATTCCTTCAGATCGACCAATCCAGTTTTCCTGCATCAGGCGGACACGTTCGGGCCATCTCTCAAGTCCCTTCAGCGCCGATAAAAGATCGTCCGCAAATTCTGTTATTTTTAAAAACCACTGGGAAAGCCGCTTTTTCTCCACCAGCGCACCAGAACGCCATCCCCGGCCGTCAATTACCTGCTCATTGGCCAGAACAGTTTGTTCATCCGGGTCCCAATTGACCCAGGATTCCTTGCGGTAGGCCAGTCCGGCCTCGATAAAGTCGATAAACATTTTCTGCTCATGCCGGTAATAATCAGGTGTGCAGGTGGCGATTTCTCGATCCCAATCATAGGACAGCCCCATTGATTTCAGCTGATCCCGCATGGTGGTGATATTCTGCTCGGTCCACTTGGCCGGCGGAACATTGTTGGCGATGGCAGCGTTTTCCGCCGGTAGACCGAAGGCATCCCAGCCCATGGGGTGAAGAACGTTAAATCCCCGGGCTTTTTTGTAGCGTGCGACCAAGTCACCCAGAGTATAGTTTCTGACATGCCCCATATGGATGCGCCCCGAAGGATAAGGAAACATTTCAAGCACATAATATTTGGGGCGACCGGCATCTTCAGAAACTGAAAAACTGTTGTTCTCACGCCAAACTTTCTGCCAGCGGTTTTCCGCTTCTTTGAAATTATAGCGGGCCATAAACGATTCTAAACTCCTATTGTGCCGATAGAGCCAAAGCCGACAATCACCCGCGCTTCATACTTATTCTGAAAAACTTAGGCAAGGGTTACTGCGGCACCATGAACCAAGTAAATTGATTTTCAAACCTATTTAGTGGTATGGCTACGGAATTGGCGAGCCCGCATGAGAATTGCATCTTCTAATTTAGTCGCCGTCGTCGCTTGCACCGGCGCCGTTCCCCACCTGTCGTTGGTGGTAAGTTTTTGCCTGAAAACGGAAACCCTCACACCATCGGCCCGCAGCGCCCGATCAAGAATAAATACGTTCAACTTGAATCTTTCGGTCGGCGTCTGCGGCGGTGCATACCAATCAGTTATGATAACGCCGCCAAATGGGTCGGCCGAGGCAATTGGCCAGACCGATAACGTGTCAAGCGTCGCCCGCCATAAAAAGGCATTTACACCGATGCCCGAAGACGGCGCCACCTTTTTTTTGTCATCGCCACCGAATGTTATACCGCCACCCTCGCCAAAAATGGTTTCTCTTTTGGTTGGATCAACGACTTTACCGTCGTAGACTTCCGTATCTGGCACGGTTGCACCTTCGCAGGCTGCCAAGGACAAAACGAGTAGGGGAATTATAGCCGCGTTACATATGGTCGCTCTTGTCCCGTACACGACGTTCGCAATATTTCCCAATTTCATTCCTCGCTTTTTTACTGATCAGCCTATGATTGGAACTCTTTTACATAAATTTTCAGTAATCTTCCAGCACATTACGCAAATTTGGTGGTATGACAGGAAATCCGGTTCCAGGACCTATTAGGCGCTGTCTGAAGCCCCGGTCCCAGAATCCATAATTTTGGCTGAATGTCACTGTTACAAAAAAACAAGATAGGCTATTCTTTCGACCAAAATCTGTTGATTTCCAACACCCTGCATTGTGGTAATTATACAACGATAGTTGATTTTATGCTATATAAGGGCCGTTCCCCAGTTGACCGCGCGCCGTCTTCATGGCTTTATCCTACCCGATTATACATTTCCAAACTCGAATTAGGCAATTTCTGTCAAAGGGGTCGGGAAAATTAGGAGGAGTAACATGAAGAAAGCACTTTACACATCCACGGTTTTGGCGGCCGCTGGTGTCTTGGCCTTTTCGGCCACGGATTCTCAGGCTAAAGCCAAAAAAATGAGCATGAGCCTCAGTGGTAGCATGACGTCCATGATGGGTTGGGCCAAGAATGACGCTGCGTACGAATCAACCGCCAG
>PVBE011332508.1_pt1 | contig 30941 bp, 25 predicted proteins | sample 1631181 | NCBI WGS metagenome assembly PVBE01 (sample SAMN08397723, study PRJNA350692) | Marine metagenome, whole genome shotgun sequencing project. | isolation source: water | place: Pacific Ocean | collected 2012-04
CAAAGAGGTCATGGAAGCAGGCAAACAGCGTCTGAGTCGGGACACAACCAGAGACGCCACACTCCAGTAGATCAACGATCTCAAGCGAGAAAGCGCTGACCTGAAGGTTCTGGTAGCTGTGTTTGTCCCTTGATCTTCATCGTTTGAAAAAAAAACGGCGATACCAACGCTGGGCGAAAGCCGTCTCGGCGCATGAGCACCGATGAGAAAGCTCAAGTTCTGGAAAAGGTCGAAACCTCCCACGGTTCCAAGCGTAAGGTCATGGCTGAGCTGGGTGTTCCCAAGAGCACATACTACCGCTGGCGAGCCAGGCAAAGCCAAGGGAAGCTTGAGGATCGTCGACATCCAGGTCCGTCTTGGAATCGTCTGAGTCCTCGTGAGGAGTCTGTGGTCCTCGAGGTGGCCTTGGAGTACACCGATCTCAGCAGCCGACTGCTGGCCGCATGGATCACCGACAGCAAAGACTTCGCCGTTTCAGAATCCACCGCTCGGAATTCAGTCGAGGCAAAGCCAATATGGTTGCAAGTCAGATCGGTCGAATCGGGTCCAGCCTGAAAATCGACACGGGCCGCGTCGGAGCGACCGTGGCCCTTCTGGAAGAAGGCGGAACGGTTCCGTTCATCGCGCGATACCGTAAAGAGGCAACCGGCATGCTCGACGAGGTGGCCGTCGCGGCGATCCGTGATCGACTGGGCGCGCTCGTTGAGCTCGACGACCGGCGAGAGGCGATTCTGAAGTCGCTGAAGGAGCGTGAACTGCTGACCGACGAAGTGCGAGAGCAGGTTGACTCGGCCGAGACCATGACCTCGCTGGAGGATGTGTACCTGCCGTACCGTCCGAAGCGTCGCACGCGTGCGACCATCGCTCACGAAAGAGGCCTCGAACCTCTGGCCGACGCCATCTGGGAACAGACTGACCTCGACATCGAGGCCGAAGCGGGGCCGTATGTCGATGAAGAGCAGGGCCTGACGAACATCGACGACGTTCTCAGCGGCGCTCGCGACATCCTTGCCGAGCGCGTCAGCGAAGACAGCACCGCACGCAACGGGATGCGCCGGCTATTCGCGAAACGCGGCGTGCTTAGGTCGCACGCGGTCAACGAAGAAGAGAAGGACGCCGCGAAATACCTTGACTATTTCGATTGGGAGGAACCGCTTGGTTCGGCCCCGTCCCATCGGATCCTGGCCATGCTCCGCGGCGAGAAAGAGTCGCACCTGTCGGTCAGCATCTCGCCTTCCAGCCCGGCGCCGACGGACGTTCTGTCCGCGCTGTTCGTCAAAGAAGTCAATTCGAGCGCCGGACAGGTCAGCTCCGCTATCGACGACGGATACAAGCGACTCCTCGGTCCGGCCATGGAGCGTGAAGCTCGCAACGCGATCAAGGAGCGCGCGGACAAGGTCGCCATCGACGTCTTTGCCGTGAATCTTCGCGAGTTGCTGCTCGCCCCGCCGCTAGGTCGCAAGATCGTACTGGCGGCCGATCCGGGATTTCGAACCGGCGTCAAGATCGTCGTGCTCGATCGGCAAGGCAAGCTCATCCACGACGACGTGGTCTACGTTCTGACGGGTGGGAGCCGGGCGAACGACGCGAAGACGACGATCTTGAAGCTCGTCGACCTGTTTGGCGTCGAAGTCATTGCCGTCGGAAACGGGACCGGCGGCCGTGAGACCGAGGAGTTCTTCCGCAACCTCGGACTCGACAGCCAAATTCCCGTGATTATGGTCAGCGAGAGCGGCGCGTCGGTCTACTCCGCGTCGGATGTCGCCCGCGCCGAGTTCCCCGACCACGACCTGACCGTTCGAGGCGCCGTGTCGATCGGCAGGCGGCTGGTCGATCCGTTGGCCGAGCTCGTGAAGATCGATCCCCAGTCCATCGGCGTCGGTCAGTACCAGCACGATGTCGACCAGAAGCTGCTCAAGCAAAGGCTGGACGATGTCGTCGTCAGTTGCGTCAACAACGTCGGCGTCGACGTCAACACAGCGAGCGAACAACTGCTGTCCTACGTGTCGGGTTTAGGGCAATGGGTCGCTCACAAAATCGTCGAGTATCGGTACGAGAACGGTCCGTTCACGGACAGAAACTCGCTCCTGAACGTGTCGAGGCTTGGCGAAAAAGCGTTCGAGCAGGCCGCCGGATTCCTCCGGGTACAAGGCAAGAACCCCCTCGACGCCAGCGCGATCCACCCCGAAAGCTACTCGATAGTCGATCAGATGGCCCGCGACCTCCGATGCTCGGTCTCAGACCTGATGCGAAATCAGGAGTTGCGAGACCGAATCGACGTCGAAAAGCACGTCAGCCCAGGCGTCGGCCTGCCCACGCTGAACGACATCGTCGCCGAGCTCGGGCGGCCCGGCCGTGACCCGCGCCCAGAGTTCGAGATGTTCAGCTTTACCGCGGGCATCAACACCATCAATGACGTGTCGCCGGGGATGACGTTGCCGGGAATCGTGACCAACGTCGCGGCGTTTGGCGCGTTCGTGGACGTTGGCGTGCATCAGGATGGGTTGGTTCACGTGAGTGAGCTCTCGGACACCTTCGTCAGCAATCCCGGCGATGTGGTCAAAGTGCTCCAGCACGTCACGGTCAAGGTGCTCGACGTCGACCTGGAGAGGCAAAGGATCTCGCTGTCGATGAAGGGGCAGCCGCAGGGCTCGTAACGCGATCAGCGCCGACGGTCACTCTCCGCCGTCGAGGGGGACGTAGCGATCGATGTTGATCGCGCGGTCTCGGCGGGTGTAGCGCACCTTCAGCATGTCGCCCACATCCAGCATTCCGAAGGTCACGGCGTCGACCTCGACTTTGGCGTGTGCGACGTGGAAGTAGCATTTGCCGTCGGGGCTCGTCTCTTTGGAAGCCAGCGTGCCTCGAACGACACGGTACGGAGGCAGGGCGTCCGTCAGTGATATTGCGATGGACTCCAACCTGCGAGACACAGTTTTCGCCAAGCCCCACACCCCCATGTTCCGCTTTCTCCTTTCAGAGAAAGAGCGTTGATTCCGAGGAAATCATAACCTATCGCAGCCCTGAAGGTACAACGGATCGGATGGTCAGGAATCGCTTCGTTTGAGCGACGCGGCTCCTCCCGTGGCCCGAAACCGGGCAAGTACGCGGATGCGACAGTCACGTTGGTTGAGTCGAATTGTGAACTTGTGCCTGATCGATCCATCCGTTCACGTTTCGCTCACGGGTGTTTGGTTGATGTAAGTAGGTGAAGGCGCACGCGTGTTGCGCCGCTGTTTCGCATGGTTGCGAGGCCACGGAGCCGAGCTTGTTGAAGGTACTCTTCATCTCCTAGGACAAGGAGAACATCGCCGCGCTCGAATTGGCGCTGCGATTGCGATGACCCGACGCTGATTCGACGGTCGTGTCCGACGAGCGATGGCTGATCGACGGTCTGGCGCGCGAGTTGAGATCGTCTTCGTGTCCGGGGATTTTCCAGGCATCGGACTGATGGACATCCTCAAGGTCGTGCGCGACGTCACCGACATCCCGTTGGTCGTCGCAGACGAACGCGAGGACGAGTCGATGGTCGTCAAAGCGCTGCAGCTCGGGGCGGACGAGTATATTCGCTTGCCTCGCAGCATGATGGAGATCACCGCGCGCGCCATGGCATTGCTGCGTCGCGCGGGCAACGGCCAACCACGATCCGACGACACGCAGATTAGATGCGGCGATTTGCTCATCAATCCGTCGGAGCGAGCCGTCTATCTGGGTTCCGCTCGGCTCAATCTCACACCAACCGAGTTCCGGCTGCTCCATTTGCTCGCCAAGAACCGATACGTCACGCTGTCGCAAGGGTTCATTCTGCGCGTAGTATGGGAGGGCGATTCCGATGGCGGAGAAGGCTTGAAGAAGTTCATCCCGCGACTTCGTCGCAAGCTAGGCGACGATGCCCGCGACCCGGTTTGGATCCGCACGGTCCGCGGCGTCGGCTATCGCCTCACTGCGCCCACCTTCACCGCCGCCTAAAACGACCCGTTCGCAACGAACGGTCGCGCCTTTCGAGATCACCGCGCAAGAGGCGCGGCGCGTTTGCTTCTATTGACCGTCGCTCTGCACCATTCCGATGATCGCGCCCGATGGATCGGCGAACATTGCCATAGTCACCATGTCAGGTATGACGGTGACGGGTACGATCGTCTTGCCGCCTAGCGCTTCGGCCTTGTCCAGATAGGCTTGCAAGTCATCGACCTCAACGTAAAACGTCACCATAGCTTGCCCGTTTTCCGTTGGCCCGATTCCCCCGCCGATGCCCTAGCCGTCCTGGGCATCGACCAGCCCGTAGTTGATCGGATTGTCGGAATTGACCTCCCAATCAAACAAATCGGCGAAAAATTTCTGACTCTACTCGGGCGCGGTCGATTGGATTTCGAAATGAACTACTGGGTTCGGCATGGTGACAGCTCCTCGACCGATGCGCTTCGCATGGTTAAAACACCGGATATCGACTCGTCCATCGTAATGTTTCGCGGGCCGCTTTGCCAGCATTGGCCGTTGTTGGGGTTTTGTCGGCTTGGCCGTGAACGGCCAGAGCACCGCTGCCTGCAGGGCGATGACCGCGGGGTCTACGTGGAAAGCATCCGGCCTTCCGACCCGTTTGCGCGATTCGGAGACACGGGGGTATGCTTGCACGATATGGCGGTGTCGCCAGCGCGCCTCCCGCGCGGGCCATGCGAAACCAAACGCGTGTCTACAGGCGCAGGAGCCACGCCGTCCCGCTCACGAGCACGAGCCCAGAGACATGCGGCATATCCTTCACGCTGACTTCGACGCTTTCTACGCCTCGGTGGAACAGCTCGACAACCCCGCGATCCGAGGCAAACCGGTCGTTGTCGGCGGCAGCCCCGAAGGCCGGGGCGTGGTCGCGTCGGCTTCGTACGAGGCGCGCAAGTACGGCATACGCTCCGCGATGCCGATGCGCACCGCACTCCAGCGCTGCCCGCACGCGATACAGGTCAACTCGAACTTCACTCGATATCGCGAAGTCTCGCGCAGAGTGATGGACATCTTCCGCGAGCTCACTCCGACGATCGAGCCGCTCTCCATGGACGAGGCGTATCTGGACATCACCGATCGTGTGTCGGCGAAGCACAGCGCACGAGAGATCGCCTATCGACTCAAGCGCCACGTCAAAGCCGAGCTCGGTCTCACGATCTCCGTTGGCGCCGCGGCCAGCAAGTCGGTGGCCAAGATCGCGTCGGACCTGGAGAAACCCGACGGTCTGACAATCGTCGAACCTGGCTCCGAGCGCGAGTTTCTGGCGCCGCTGTCCGTGGGCAGGCTGTGGGGCGTCGGCCCGAAGACCGAGGAGCGACTCCACGCCGAGGGCATCGAGACCATCGGCGACCTGACGAAGTGTTCCGATGAATGGCTCAAGAAGCGGTTCGGGCGAAACGGGCCGTACATGAAAAAGCTCGGACTCGGCTTCGACGACCGCGCCGTTGCCACCCATCGCGGCGCCAAGTCGGTCAGCTCAGAGACGACGCTGCACCAAGACACCGGAGACCCCGATGCGCTTCAGGAGCTGGTCAATAGGCTGAGCCATCGCGTCGCTCGAGACCTCGACCGAAAAAGCCTGCAGGGTTACACGGTCAAGCTCAAACTCAGGCTCACCGACTTCACGACCTTCACTCGACAGGTCACGATGCCCGAACCGGTCGGCACGTCCGATCAGATCGCCGAAGCTGCCGGCGTCCTCCTGAGCGCCGAGATCCAGCCCGGCCGGACCTTCCGCCTGGTGGGCGTGGGCATATCCGGCTTCGCCAGCGATGAAGAGCCCGAGATCATCCAGCCGCGCTTGCCTGGGTTCTAGCGTGCGGCTGGACAGCTTGGCCGTGAACGACTGGGGTGAGTGTGATCTCTGAGCAGGTGAGGACACTGCTCGAAAACGTCAACCGGTCTCTCCCCACCCGTCTCGCGGGGTGATCAGACCGGGTTACGGATGTCAGGCGTGGTGGCTGTTGAGCCTCACGATTTCTCGTTCGTCCCAGTCGTTTGTTCGAAGCTCGGTAATGCTCGCAACATCAAACCGGAAAGAGACCTCTAACTGTAGCGGCAGCTTGAGCCACGTTTGGATGAGAGCTTGACCGAAGTTGCCGTGTCCGACGACTATTGCCGTTTCAACCTCGCGACTCTGGATATTCGCTAGCGCTGACGCCGTGCGCTGAGTCATCTCCCTCCAAGTCTCCGCGTTGGTGTACGGGCGCCAATCCAATAACCCGGACTTCGGTTCAGGGTTCTGAATCCTGGCCGCTTCCGATAGAGTCATTCCTGCAGCATCACCGTTGTTGAGTTCGCGGAGTTTTGGCATTGGGACCGGCGTGCATCCCAGTGTCGATTCGATGATACTCGCACTTTCCATCGCTCGTTGAAGGTCACTGCAGTAAAGCCCAACGTTTGATAGTCCCCGCCCTCGAAGTTGAGCGGCTGTGGCGGAGATCTGCTGTCTTCCCAGTTCCGTCAGCGGCGTGTCATTCCAGCCACCGGTCAATCCGTTGATATGGTGCTCGCTCTCCCCGTGACGCACAAAAACATGTGGGCGATCTCATTCATCGACAAAGATCAACTCTCCTTGGCAGCCGGGGACGTTTTTGCCTGTCGCTTATTTCGATCGATCATCCTGTGCGACCATCAGCGCTTCGTCGACTGCCAAGAGCGACCCCTACCGCCTGACAATCTCAGGCCAATCGGTCCTGACACACAGCCTGCCGGTTGCCTGGCAAATCGGTTGAAGCGGATTGAGGACGCCACCCAGCAGCTCCTCACCAAATATACGCCATGATCACAAAGGATCGGTCTTAGAAAACGGCTAAACAATAGTCGAGCGAAACCCCTTCGATAGACTATTGATAAGCGAACATTTGTTCTGTATCATTGAACTTCACCCGATTTAGAGACCGTTCAAATTAGCAGAATCGAACGGGAAAGGAGCCGGTGTGAAGGTCGCGTGCATGCTGATAACCCACCTTCCGATGAAGGCGGAACTGATGCGGCATCCGGCCCTGCGCGACCGGCCCGTCATCGTCACCGAGGGTCCGGACTCTCGCGAGATGGTGCTCGACAGCTCTCCCGAGGCCGTGGGCGTCGTTCCGGGCATGCCGCTGCAGGAGGCGCTGTCCCGTTGCAAGAATGCCTTGCTGCTGAAGGCCGACGTGCCGTACTACCACTCCCTCTTCAACAAGACGGTCGCCGCCCTCCGTCAGCGTAGCCCGCTGGTGGAGAAGGGCGAGGTCGGCTGCATTCATGTGGGCCTGGACGGGCTGGACCGGATGTACGGCGGCGAGACCCGGCTGATAACCACTCTCATTCACGCGGTGCCTCACCACCTGAACCCGCGCGTGGGCGTCGCGGACGGCAAGTTCATGGCGTACGTGGCCGCGCTGTCCAGCAAAGGCGGGCAGGCGACCAGGGTCCCCGACGGCGGGGCGGCGGACTACCTCAAGAACCTGGCCATCGACGCCCTGCCGCTGACTTGGGATGACCGGGAGCGCCTGCGCCGTTACGGAATCACCTCCATGGGGCAACTGGCGGCCATGGACCTGGGATCGGTGCAGGCCCAGTTCGGCCCTCAGGGCCGCCGGGCCTGGGAGCTCGCCAATGGGCTCGACTCCAGTCCCGTCGTGTCGGACGAGGCCGAGGATGCTGTTAACGAGTACCTGACCTTCCCTGTGCCCACGGTCACGCTGGACGCCCTTCTGGTGGCGGCCGAGCTCCTGTTCGGTCGAGCCTTCGCTCGCGCGGCGCTCAGAGGTAGGTACGTCCGCATGGCGACGCTGGAGTCCAGGGTCGTGCTCGGTCCGCCCTGGATCAGGGGACTCGCCTTTCGAGAGGCGGTCGGCGGCAAGGAAACGGCGGTTCGTCTTCTCCGAGCCATGCTGGGCGACACCATGCTCCCCGGCCCGCTGGAAGACCTGGGCCTGACGCTGACGGGACTCACCGGAGAGTCGGGACTCCAGGCCAGTCTGTTCTCCGACGTGCGCCGGCAGGAGCAGCTCCGCGAGATGATGCATCAGATGGCGGTCCGTCTTCGCACGAAGCCGCCGATATTCAAAGTAAGGAACATAGAACCGTGGTCAAGAATCCCGGAGAGGCGCCAAGCATTGGTGCAATTCGACCCCTAAACCCGCCCATCCCGACAGTTGTGGTGGAAGACGAGCTCGGCATGCCGCTGGCAGTGGCCCTCGGCACGACGCAGCCGCCCAGTGCGCCTCGCAAGAGTGCGTCCGTAAGGGCAGAGGTACAGAAGCAAGCGCCGTCTGAGTCCGGTTCTCGATCCCCACACTCCTCAGACGACGCCTCCCAAAACGAGCGCGTCGCCAGCCCGTTCCGACAGACGCCGGCGCCCACGGACTTCTCTTTCCTGGGGCCAACGGCAGAGCAGTCGCCCGACACCCGGTCTATCGACTACATGCTCGCAGATACAGGAGCGCAGTCTTCCCTGAAGAAGATAGAGACGCCCCCCAAAGCTTCTTCCAAGGGAGGAGCCGAACTGCCACTCGGCGCACCCAGTGCGTCTGCGGCAACAGGAGCGCAGCCCTTCCGCTTCCGCAGAAGCGGAAGGACGCCGAAGTCTGAGGTGTCGCAAGATGCTTTTGCTCTCGAAAGAGAGGTGAGCGGCCCTCTCGGTGCGTCCAATGCACCTGCAGCAACAAGGGCGCAAACGTCTGCTGCGCCTCATAAAAGCGCATCCTCAGAAACAGGGGTGCAATCCCGACTTGTCAGGACGCTGGGGTTCGTCGAGGCGTCCTCAAACCCTTCTTCTTCCGAGGCAGGGGTTGCATCGACACTCGGCGCGCCTCGCAAGAGGACACTCGAAGCAGGGGTGCAGGGGACGAAGTCCCTGCCGGGGTTTGGGGTGTCCCAAATTTCTTTTTCTCCCGGGGGTGGGGCGTGGCGGCCACTCGGCGCCAAAACCTTGAAGGTAACCTCCATCGAAGATCAATGGGAGATAGACGAAGAGTGGTGGAGGCCCAGACCCCTATCGCGAAAGTACTACCAAGTGCTGCTGGAGGACAACCAAACCGTCACCCTCTTCCGCGACATGGTCAACGGCGCCTGGTACCGGCAGCGATATTAGCGTCGATCTGTGCGCGCTCTTTTGGGAAGAGGCATGGAAGACCAGAACTTCGGAAAGCCTTCATGACGGATGCATTAGGATATGGCAGGCTTTGATGATGAGCACAAACGAAGAGTCTGCACATCTGTTTTTCGGAGTGATGACGAAAATGAGGACAGTGTCATGAGGGAATTCAAGATAATCGTCAAAAACACCCTGGGGGTTATACGGCTTACCCGCTGGGAATCAAAGGTGTCGTGAATGAAGGGGACACTTTTGGAGAAGCACTTGCCAACATTAAGTCCGCGATCAAGTTTCACATCGAGACATTCGGTTCTAAGGAACTCGAGAGTGAACCGCCCGTTTTGGAGGCTTTTGTCGCGGAGGTCAATGTCTCGATCTGATGGCTCACCCGAACGGAGAATCGTGAGTGGATTCCGATGCAATTACCGTCGCCTGATGGCGAAAAAATAAGTGGTGCGAACAAAATATGTCATTCTGAGCCCGCAGGTGAAGAATCTGGTCGCTGAACATGCATCGTTGCCTGAAAGTCACCAAACCCTTCAATTTCTGCGCAAGGTCCAGCATGGCAACTGACTCGTTGGCGCCGTCATTAGTTGATGACCTGAAAGCCGAGCGCACCGGTGTTCTGGCCCTTATGGTCATCAACTAAATAAGCTGTGTTCAATGATTCTCGCTGTACTGCGCGTTCCGCAGAAGGAGAAACTTCTGGAGTCCTGCGGGCAATAGTGTGTGTTCAACGACCAGATTCTTCGGCTGCGGCCTCAGAATGACAAATTTTGTTCGGCACTACTTATTTTGTTTATCGCCATCAGGGCCAAACCTGCGAAACTTCCGATGACTTACGCCGAACTACACTGCCACAGCAACTATTCCTTCCAGGAGGGAGCGTCTTCCATCGACGATCTCCTGGCTCGCGCCGCCGAGCTCGGTTACCCGGCCCTGGCGCTGACCGATCACGACAACATGTGCGGGACGATGGAGTTCGCCCAGGTTGCCCGCAGCCTGGACATCAATCCCATCGCCGGCGCTGAAGTCACCCTTCAGGGCGGGCAACATCTGACGCTGCTGGCCTCGGATCGCGCCGGATACGGAAATCTGTGCCAACTCGTGTCGTACTCGTACATCGGCGCGGAGCGTCGCAACCCCGAGCTTGACGTCGACCTCCTGAGCAAACACTCCGACGGTCTGGTGCTGCTCACCGGATGCCGCAACGGCCCGGTGCCCAGTTTGGCCGCCCAGGATCGGACCGATGAGGCTGAGGGCGTTTTGCGGCAGTACGTCGACTGGCTCGGACCCGACAGCGTTTTCGTGGAGCTTCAGCAGAACCTGGTCCACGGCGACACGCGGCGGAACCGGCAGCTCGTGGAGTTGGCCGGAAAGGTTGGTGTGAAGGTCGTGGCCACCAACAACGTCCATTACCACACACCGGATCGCCACAGGCTCCAGGATGCGCTGGTCGCCATTCGCAACAACAAGAGCCTCGAAGAGACCCACTTGGAGCGCAGACCCAACACCCACTTCCACCTCAGGTCTTCCGCCGAGATGGAGGCTCTCTTCCGGGACTGCCCTGAGGCGGTGAACAACACGCTGGTAGTGGCCGAGCGATGCTCGTTCGATCTCACCCGCGACCTGGCTTACAAGTTTCCCGACTATCCCGTGCCCCCGGGACACACGCCCCTGAGCTACCTGGAAGAGCTCTGCCATCAGGCGGCGATCAGACGCTACGGGCGCATCAACTGGCGAGTGCGCAAGAGGCTCAGCGAAGAGTTCCGCCTCATCAAGAAGCACGACCTCGCCGGATTCTTCCTCATCTACCACGACATCATCCAAATCGCCCGCGACATCCAGATCGAACTGGGACTAAGCGACTCCGAGATACCACTGGAGGAACGCCCTCCGGGCCGAGGTCGAGGGTCGTCGGTTGCCATGTTGTCGGGGTATCTCATCGGCCTGTCGCACATCGACCCGCTGAAGTTCGACCTGTCGCTGGAGCGCTTCTTGCAGGAGGACATGGCCTCCGTGCCCGACATCGACCTGGACTTTCCCCGAAACATCCGCGAGGAGCTCATCAAGCGGGTGCACCAGCACTGGGGATGGGATCGGGCCGTGCTAACCGGCATGATAAGCACCTACAGGATGAAGGGCGCCATCCGTGACCTGGGCAAGGCGCTGGGGCTTCCGTTCCAGGATGTCGACCGCCTGGCAAAGCGCGTGGAGTCCGGAAACGCGAAGCAACTACAGTCGGAGATGGAGCGCCTGCCCGAGTTCCGCGACCGCACCGACACCCCCGTGTGGCGTGACCTGATCGACCTCGCCGCCGAGCTCAACGGCTTCCCCAAGTACCTGGCCCAGCATCCGGGAGGCATGGTCGTCGGGTCGACTTCTCTGACCGAAATCGTCCCCGTGCAGCAGAGCGCCATCGAAGATCGCTTCATATGCCACTGGGACAAAGACTCCGTGGACGCCGCCGGATTCGTGAAGATCGACTTCCTGGCCCTGGGCGCGCTATCGCAGTTGCAGGACGCCCTCCAACTCATCGAGCAGCGCACGGGACGCTACATCGATCTTAGCCGCATCGACTTCGAGGACCCGGCCGTGTACGAGATGCTGCATCGCGCCGACACCATCGGCGTGTTTCAGGTGGAGTCGGCGGCCCAGATTCAGACGATCACCCGGATCAAGCCTCGGAACCTGGTCGACATGGCCTACGAGGTTGCGGCCGTTCGACCCGGCGTGGGCGCAAACGACGGAGTGACCCACTTCATACACCGTCGTCTGGGCGAACCCTGGGACTACGACCACCCGCTGGAACGTCCCGCCCTTGAGCGCACCCTGGGCGTCATCCTGTTCCAGGACCAGGTCAACCAGGTGGCGATCGAGGTCGCGGGCTTCGGCTCCCTCGAGGCCGACCAGCTTCGCCGCGCGTTCCGCCGCCGCAACAATACGACGCTCATCGACCAGTACTGGGTGAAGTTCCGGGACAGATCGGGCGAGCGAGGCGTGCCCGAGGACGTTGCGGCGAAGATATTCAAGAAGTTCAACGGCCAGTACATGTTCCCGGAGTCCCATGCCTTCGCGTTTGGCGTCACCGCGTTCCACATGACGTGGTTGAAGCACTACTACCCCCTGGAGTTCTTCGTGGGCCTCTTCAACCAGCAGCCGATGGGCTTCTACAATCTGGAAACGCTCAAGGAGGACGCCCGACGTCACGGCGTGCGAGTGTTCAATCCCGACATCAACGCCAGCATCGAAAAGTGCATCATCGCCTCCCGGTCTCCCGACCCTGACGGACTCACGGGGCAACTAGATGAGGGCGTGCTGCTCGGGTTCCAAAACGTCAAGGGCCTCGGCAAGGCAGCGGCAGAGGCGATAGTCGATGCCCGCGAGCGCGGCGGTCCGTTCGCCGACATGGCAGATGCAATGCTGCGCACCGGCCTTCAACGCGAGACCGTGGAGCGCTTGGTGCTGGCCGGCGCATTCGATTCGCTGTCCTCGGACCGACGCTCCGCCCTCTGGGAGGTGGGTCTGCGCTACAGGCCGGTTCCTCTCGGCCAAGGCATGACGAGCGGCGAGGCGCGGGAGGGTTTTAAGAGCCTGTCTCATAAGTCGCCGCGAGCCTCTCAAAACGTCCAAAATCGCGATTTCGATACGTCCGTCAGGCACGACAACCCCGCCGCATTACCGACGAACAGGCCCTGTTCACGACTTCTGAGACGGGCTCTTAAACCCTCCCCTACGACGGAGGGCGAGGTGCAGCATGTCCCGATGCAATCGGGATTCGGGGCGGACGAGCGATCTCAATCACCTGAAAGAGAGATTCTACGCACGGATGGTTCCGTGGTTCGAAGAGAGACCGCGAAATCCATCTCCACGACGAAAGGCGTGTTGCGGGGCAACGGAAAAAGCAAACCCTACGCCTGGCAAGCGCCTCTCGACCTGCCTGTCGACCAGGACATGGCCGAGCTCGAGCCCATGACAAGCTGGGAACGGATGGCTGGCGAGTACCAGACAATGAGACTGTATCCGGAGGGTCACCTGATGGCCCACGTCCGCCCGCATCTGCCCGCGCACGTGTTGCCCTCGGACGAGATGCCGCACCTGAAGGAAGGCATGGAGGTTTGGGCCGCCGGGCTGGTGGTGCGCCGTCAGCGACCTCAAGGCAAGGTGGTCTTTATCACGCTCGAGGACGAGTTCGGCCACATACCGCTGATCGTGTGGCCGGCCGTCTACGTCGAATATCGCCTGATCTTGCGCGAGCCCGTGCTGCTGGTGCGCGCCAAGGTCTCCCGCCGTGAAGGCACGCTGAACCTGGTGGTCGAGCACGCGGAGAATTTGCCCTCTGTCAAGCACACACCGAAATCCATGGATTTCAGGTAGCGGCGGGACCGTGCGCGCAGAAACATGGCAGCCGGCACATCGAGAGGACAACCCGAAACTGCACGGTGTCGAACCTGACCGTCAGATTCGATCTGAAAACCCAGCCTACAACCTTGGTGTTAGAGCCTTCTGGTGATCAACAAAGCCAAAGGCCGCCGCAATCCGCTGTCATTCAGATCCTTCCGCGCGCGGAAGGACGAAAAATCCGGTCGTTGAACTCCCACTGTTGCCTGGAGAACCCCGACATGGTTCTCATTCCGCTGAACATTCGGCACGGCGAGACCCGTTGAGCACAATGTGTTCAGTCGATGACCATCAGGGCCAAGCCCGATCTTCATCCAAGACCCCGACTTTATCTCATCCACTCGTTCTAGCGCCGAGCCGGTACACGACTTCGAATCGTTCGCAAATCACCTGCATGCGCGGGGCAGGCGCCTTGCCTATTTGGGCACACTCCCTCGAGAACGCATCCCAATGAACCTCCCGCCAATGCCGCAGCGAGCCGCCGCCCTCGCCCTCCACGGCGGCGAACTCTTCGGTCACATCTTGATAGGGCATTACATCCACCTGCGTTGTTTCGATGACGCATAATGGACGCCCATCCCAATCGGTCACCACGCTGAAAGCGCCGGGTCGTGGGATCGAGTCGCTGTCGGCCTCATATGCCCACAAGAGCGACGTTGTAGCCCGTTCTGTGCCGATCAACACTAATTCGGCGAGTTCGTTCGTAACGCGTTCATTGTCGCCGAAGAAGAATGCTTCGGAAAACTCCGGCGGCGGGTCAAGGTCAACGGCAGCGACAAAGCTGTCCCAGAAGGGCCGAATGATGCTCGGGATGTCTGGTGACGTCATATCGTGTTCTCCGATCAACTGCCACTGATTCGTCGATTCTGGCGTCGCGCCGGTTGAGGGTGGTCTGTTCATCTGTTGCCGGCTTTCGCCACGACGAATCTATCGGGTAAGTCTGTTATTCGACGGTTCAGGATAGCAACGAAAAGCCAATCATTGAACGTATCCGCAATCCCTCTCCTATCGAGTACCGCCGCCGCCCAGCATTGCCGGGCGCAATGGGCGCTCGCGTCGAATCGAACCATAATCGATGTTGTAAGGGCTTCGCGTGGTCGCGACCGCACAGAACGCCTGATTGCCTACCCGTCGTAGGCACGTACCATGATGTTTTCTACGAACCGGACTGGGAGGCGACAAATGCCGGCAAATCAATCTGCGGTAGAGCAACGGATGAAACGCTGGCAAGAGCAGCGCTGGCTGCTCGACGCCGTGGTACGTACAGTCGGCCCCGACTGGGACCAGGGTCGTCTCGCAGGCCTGCTCCGGGCGTGCGGCCCCGTCGCCGCGGCCGACGTGGAGGCCGCACGAAGCCGAATGCGGAAGTTCGACGACATGTCGCGGGAGTTCGCTCGCGTGGCCGTGCGGCGCGAACGCATCGCCCGTGCTGAGGAAGAACTGGAACACTCGGTGGCCGCCAGAGAGAGCTACTTCATCGCGGCACTCTTTTACGCCGGCGCGCAATGGCCGATCTTTGAGAACAGCGCCGAGAACCGGCGCCTGGATCGGAATAAAGTCGAATGCTACTCGAAATACGCCCAGTACGCGGATCACGAGGTGCGGAAGGCCGAAATTCCGTTCCAGGGCAAGTCGCTGCCCGGATGGCTACACCTGCCCAAGGTCCGTGCCGCCGAGCGCGTACCATGCGTCATCAGCATACCCGGCATGGACGCGTTCAAAGAAGGCCGGGTCGCTATGTACGGCGACAGGATGCTGGAGCGAGGCGTTGCGGTTTTGGCCATCGAAGGGCCGGGCCAATACGAAGCGCTGCTACGTGGAATCCATGCCGGCACCACGAACTGGTTGGATGCGGGCCGCGAAATGATAGCGTGGGTGCGGTCTCAGCCAGAGCTTGACCCTGAGGGCATCGCGGTAACCGGCAGCAGCTTCGGATCCTTCTGGGCCACGCAGGTTGCCTCTGTGGACAGCCGTCTCAAGGGGTGCGCCGTTCAGATGGTCGCCCACGAGCCGGCCCGCTACACTCTGTTCAATCTGGAATCGCCCACGTTCAAGTTCCGATTCATGTTCATGGCGGGGTACGAGGACGAAGATGAATTCGACCAATTCATGCAAGGCATGAGCCTTGAGGGAGTCGGCGAACAGATCGGTTGCCCGTACCTCGTGGTTGCCGGAGAAGACGACTCTCACAGTCCCATCGAGTACACGTACCGGCTGCTGGACACGGTCAAATCGCCCAAAGAACTGATTCTCTACGAGGGCGCGGACCACGGCGTTGCAGGCTCCTCGTCCGCCGAATTGGGTCCCAATCCGGGGAACTACCTGGCGGATTGGCTCAAGGAGCGGTTCGAGGATAAACCAATGGAAAGCCGGCACACGTTCGTGGACCTCGGCGGCCATGCAGAAGTCACCGGCTTCGAGGAGGCAAAGCGACGATATTCGTGGGCTCCGGATATCGACTAGGCGAGCGGTCGAATCAGTCGCCGAGATTGCCTGCGCGATGCATTCGAGACGACGAGGTTCCGGACAGAGGAGACTCTATTAGGGTTCGAGAGGCGACAAGCCAGGATCGCGGACGACGAGCTGCGGGTGGATCGGATCGCGAAAGACGCGGCGGCTACAGGTCCAGCATCTCCCTGACTTTGCGGGCCAGTTCCACCATCGCGACAGGCTTTTGCAGGAACCCGCCGTCGAGCAGAGTATCGCCTTGCCTGGAGATCATGGAGTCCAGGTAGCCGGACATGTGTAGGACCTTGCCGGTTGGACGCGCTCGCTTCCGAACCACGACGCCAGCCAGCGGACCTTGCAACGGGGAACCGGATTGCCAATGTCATTGCTGTCGGTTTTGTTAGCTCCAGCCACGTAGGACGGCGAGGTGATTCCTTGCCGGGTGTCAACCGTGCTGACCGCGAGCTGATCGAACGGGATGATCGTTCTAAGGTTCTCGGCGAAGTGATCGATCACCCCAGCCATGTCCAGCGAGGAGCTCATCACCCTGCCGATGTTTGCGAGGGCTTCGCGGTACACGGCCTCGCGATGCGACGACGTCACATACGTGAATGCGGCGCCCGAGGCGAGCCCGACCGCCACGTACAGCACCCAGGCAGTTGTCACTGACCCGGCCGACGCCCGTGTAATCACAGATCCATCGGCAGACAGTTGGAGGATCGACTGCCACATAATGGCAAGGCCTGCGCTGCCTAGACCGGCTTTCCATCCAGGCCGACGCGATCATGATGGGTATCAGCAGCAATCCCTGATAGACGTGCAACGGTCGCGTCACAAGCAACACGACAAAGATAACCGCGAAACCAGTCGCCGCCAATGCGAATTCGTTCAGGCGCGTACGTTTGGTGACGCCGTTAATCCGTTGAGCTACCGCAAGGCAAGACTGAACTATCGATTCTGGCAAAAAGTCATTCCGTCCTGGGTTGGGTTGCCGCCGACGCGTGATTCACGGCTATAACGCACGCCTCGATTACACCAGTCTTCTAGCTAACATATACACGGACGCCGCTTCCTTTGAAACGACTTATTCGAAGGATTCAAACGGGTTTTGCAAGAGCAATGTGTAGGCAGTGCTTACGAAACGTATTACCCCGCATTGACAATCGCGAAATATCGTGGCGAAAGGCGGCCTCGTGATACACTGCACTTCCTATATTTCGGAGGCGTCGAAGGTATGGAAACCAGGCAATTAGGACGTGATGGACCGGACGTTTCGGCGATCTGTTTCGGGGCCTGGCCCATCGGCGGCGGAATGGGCACTGTGGCCGACGAACAGGCTATCGCCGCTGTCCAAACCGCGATCGACGTGGGCATGACGTTCCTCGACACCGCGGAGAGCTACCGCACGAGTGAGGAGCTCATTGGCCGCGCCATCGTCGGCCGCAGAAACGAAGTCTTCCTGGCGACGAAGCTCTCCGGCAGCGACCACTCGCGCGAGCACATGGACCGCGCCATCGAAAACAGCCTGCGAGTGATGAGGACCGAATACGTCGACCTGTACCAGCTTCACAGCCCCCAACCTCAGTGGCCGATCGAAGAGACGATGTCAAATCTGCTGCGACTGCGAGACCAAGGCAAGATTAGGTTCATCGGCATCTCGAACTACTCGGCCGAGCAAACCGTCGAAGCCGCCCAGTACGGCCCGATTCACAGTTCCCAACCCCGGTACCATATGTTCGGCCGCGAGCCCGAGGAGGCCATACTGCCAGCATGCCTGGACAACGGAATCGGCGTCATACCGCACTCGGTCTTGGCCAAAGGCTTGCTGACTGGCCGGTACAGCCCCGGTCATGTCTTCCCGCCCGACGACGAACGCCACGATGCGGTCGCGTTTCGTGGCCGCACCGGCGAAGGGGCTCTCGAGATTGCCGATCGCCTGAAAGGTTGGACGCAGGACCACGGCAGAGACCTGGTTCAACTCGCCATCGCCTGGACGCTAGCCCATCCGTCGGTCGTATCTTCTATCGTGGGCGCCAAGTCGCCCGAGCAAGTGCTGCACAACGCCAAAGCGGCCGATTGGAGTCTCTCGGCCAGCGACCTGAGCGAGCTCGACGAGATACTCGGCGGATTCTCGATTGACGAGTAGGGTGCGCCCGACAGGAATTGGCCAGAATTGATCGCTGAGCGCCGGAGGCAGAGTATAATCGTTCGAACAACGTCGTTCGAGGGCTGATATGTCGAAGATACTGATCACTTCCGCTTCAACCCGGCTGGCGCGACGCCTCGCGTCCGACCTGGCCGGAGACCACGATGTCCGATTGACCGACCGTTCGCCAGTCCCAGACGCGTCCGACTTCACGCGGTGCGGTCTTGGCCACGACGAGAACACCAACGATCTCGTTCGCGGCGCCGACGTCATCATCCACTCAGGTTGGGTGGACCAATCCGACAGCGTCTCCGATCAACTCGACGCGGCGATGTGTCGCACGTACAACCTGCTTCAGGCAGCGACTGACGAAAGCGTACCCAGGCTGATCTTCCTGAGCTCATTGGCGCTCATGGGCGGCTACGACGAGAACTTCGCCGTCACCGAAAAGTGGCGTCCGGTCCCGACGACGGAGACGGCGAACCTGTGCTATCATCTGGGCGAATTCGTGTGCAAAGAGTTCGCCCGCGAACGCCGTCTGGAGGTGGTCTGCCTCAGACTGGGCGAGTTCGTTTGGGACGAGGCGCCGGCATCGACCTCCGCACTCTACCCGGACGATGCAACGAACGCGGTGCGCAAATCGCTCACGGCGGACGTGTCCGAGGGCTACGCGGGATCCATCTCCGCCTGGAATGTCTTCCACATCCAGTCGGCGGTTCCAGACGCACGCTTCCTGACAGCGACGGCCAACCGTCAACTCGGCTACGAGCCGGCGTCGAGATGATTTCCGTCCCCGCTATCGGCGAGCCGGTGTTTTTCACTGATCAAGTGAACCGCCGTAGCCGGCTATGCACCAGCGTGGTCTACGCATTCATCAAACGGTCGCTCCGACCCGCTCCGACTCTGATCCGGGCGCAGAGCCAATGACGAACCCGGCGTCTGGCACATCACGACCGGAAACAATCGATGGACTTCGGATCACGGCGGACCTCGCGATGGCGATGTTGGCGGGTGTGCAACTCGATCTGTTCAACCCGCTCAGGGACGGACTTTGACCGCCGAGCAGATCGCCAGTGCGTTGGAAGTTCGGCCCGACCGATTACGTTTGCTGCTGTACGCCCTGGTCTCAGCAGGACTGCTGACATCGGAAGACGGCCGATTCGCGAACACCGCCGAATCCGATCGTTTTCTCGCCTCAGGCAGTCCGAACTACATGGCGGACATACAAGCCCAAATGGCGGGCGAGTTGGAGAGGAAACTAAAGACCGCGGAGTCTCTGCGAACCGGTGTGCCCCAGGCGAAGGTGGACTTTGCCGGCTCGCCGCCGACCAGGTTGAGAGGTTCATTCGCTCGATTGGCGTACGTACCAGACCTCTCGCGCGGGGGCTGGCGGAGAGATTTGATTTTTCGTCAGCCAAAACGTTGCTCGATGCAGGAGGCGGCTCCGGCGGAGTCGCGATTGTGATGACCGAGATCTGGCCCGAGATCCATGCGACCGTGGCGGAATTGCCGTTGGCGACTCCGATCACCGAAAAGGTGGTGGAGGAAGAAAGCGCCGGCGACCGGGTCGGCGTCGTCACAGCGGACGTGACACGCGAATCGATTCCGGGAGCATACGACGTCGCGATCGTGAAGGCTCTGCTACAGACATTGTCTCCTGACGGCGCCCGAGTCGCATTGGGAAATATCAGCGAGTCGATAAATCCCAGCGGCCGCATATTCATCATTGGCTCGATCCTCGACGACTCGCGAACATTCCCGTCTGAGTCTGTGTTGTTCAATTTGAACGTTACCAACATCTATGATGTCGGCGAGTCATACACCGAGCAGATGCACAGAAATTGGCTCGCGGACGCCGGATTCGCGGACATCGAGCGCGCGGCGCCGCTTCGAGACGGACGATCCGGATTGATGACGGCCCGCAAGCGTGGATAGGGCGACCAAGTGAGCAACGGCCGAGACTCTGGCACCGTACAGTGGACCGGCCACTGAATGTGGAACTCGACATCAACCGAACGGAAGGACTGAATACAACAAGATGAACGTCCTGATTCTGGGAGCCAATGGTCAACTCGGCCCGCACGTCGTGAAAGCTCTCGAAGAGGAGCACACGCTACGGCTGACCGACATCAACGACCCGCCCGATGGGCCGCACGAGTATTTCCGGCTGGACGCGGCCGACCTCGACGGCGTCATCGCGGCGGCCGAAGGCATGGACGCGATCATCAACCTGTCGGTGCTGCGGCCGCATCGACAGATCGCCTTCGATGTCAACGCCCGCGGGGCGTACAACGCGATGGCGGCCGCCGTTCATCATGGCATCCGCCGCGTGATCAACACCGGCCCGCACTGGACCATCGCCGGGCCAACGTACGAAAACCACGACTTCATGCTTAGCCCGGACATTCCTTCACAGTCGGGTACCCAGCTCTACGCGATCACCAAGTCTCTCGGGCAGGAAATCTGCCGCGTCTTCACCGAAAACCACGACGTCCACGTGCAGACCTTGCTCTTCTACAACTTCCGATGGCCGGACGACCACTCGGCGGACGGCCAGGACATCATTCCGTTCCCTGTGGTGTGGCAGGACTCGGCGCAGGCGTTTCGTCCGGCGCTGACGATCGACCTTGACACGCTGCCCTCCAAATGCGAAATCTTCAACATCTTCGCCGACATTCCGCACAACAAATTCTCCAACGAGAAAGCCAAGCGAATCCTCGGCTGGAGACCCACGGACGACCTCGAACACTTCTGGAAGAAGCAGACGTAGACATCGGCGCGTCAACGTCGTCCGACAATAGCAGTTGAGCAGGCACATACGAGTAGGTACATAAAGGAGAGCAAGCAATGACTTCCTCACAGAACGCTTCCGCGATGGAGCAGGGCAACGCGACGCAGCAGCCCACCGGGCGCCCGGTTGTGTTCGGTACGCAGGGGGTCATCTCCAGCGGCCACTACTTGACGTCCATGGCGGGCATGCGCATGCTGCTCTCCGGCGGCAACGCCTTCGATGCCGTCGTCGCATCGTGCTTCGCGGCCGCGGTGACCGAACCAATCGCGTCGTACTCGCTCGCCGCCGAGGGCGTGTTCCTGCTGTACCACGCCGAGAGCGGCGACCTGCTGTCGCTTAGCGGTCAGGGCACGGCGCCCGCTAAGGCGACCGTCGACTGGTATCGTTCCCAGGGCCAAGAGGAGATTCCCACCGGGCCGGGACCGCTCGCCCCGTTGTCGTTCACGGTCCCTGGCGTCGTCGACGCCCTGTTCTCGCTGCTTGAGAAGTACGGTACGAAAACCGCCGCCGAGGTGCTCGCCCCGTCGATCCACTACGCCGAGCGAGGCATCCCGAACTACGACTACATGATCGATCGCCTCGAGTCGCCTGCCGGCAAGAGCCAGTTCGAGCTGTTCCCGCCGGGCGGGATGGACGTCTTCTACGACGACGGCGATCTACCCGAGGCCGGGTCGCTGCTGGTGCAGACCGCGCTTGGCGCAACGCTACGGAAGCTCGTCGACGCCGAGAACTCTGAACCCGGTCATCGACTCGCCGGGATCAGGGCGGCACGCGACGCATTCTACGAAGGCGAGGTCGCCGAGCTCATCGTCAACGGCAGCGAACGCTTTGGCGGCGCCCTCGAAATGGAGGACCTCGCCACGTATCGCGCGCAGTTCGAGGAGCCGGTCGAAGTCAGCTTCATGGGCCACGAGGTTCACGGTCAGTCGACATGGACCCAGGGATCGGTGATGCTGCAGACGCTGAACATCCTTGAGCACTTCGACCTTAAAGCCATGGGCCACAATTCGACAGCATACGTCCACACGGTCGCCGAGGCGGTCAAACTGGCGATGGCCGACCGCCAGGCGTACTACGGCGACCCCGAATTCGCCTCGATCCCCATCGACGGCCTGCTCTCGAAGGAGTACGCCGCCGAACGGGCGAAGCTAATCGACCCGAACGAAGCGCATCCCAAGCTGCCTCCGTCCGGCGATCCGTGGCAACACTCCACGCTTACCGGAGCGCCCAGAGCGACCGCCGAACCGGTCGCGTCGACAGGCGACGGCGCTGGCGACGACGGCGGCACCACGCACATATCGGTCATCGATCGCGACGGCAACATGGTTTGCGCCACGCCCAGCGGCGGCTCCTTCGCCAAGTCGGTGTTCCTGCCCGAGATCGGATGCGCGTTGAGCACTCGCATCGAGATGTTCAACTTCGAAGACGGCCATCCCAATCGCCTCGAGCCGGGTAAACGCCCGCGGACGACGCTGATCAACTACATCGTCACCAAGGACGGCGTGCCGGTGCTGACCGTCGGCTGTCCCGGCGGCGATCACCAAGCGCAGGGCAACCTTCAAATCCTGCTCAACACGCTCGTCTGGGGCATGAACCCGCAGGCAGCCGTCGAAGCGCCGAGGTTCGCGAGCACAAGCGTCACGAACTCTTTCTATCCGCACACGTACTACCCCGGCCAACTGGCGCTGGAGCCCGAATTCCCGGCCGAGACCGCCGACGAGCTCCGCGCGATAGGGCATAACATCGTCACCGTCTCCGACGCCGGCATGGGCGCGACGATCTCCCGCCGCGACCCCGACAACGGCGTCCTGAGCTCCGGCGGCGACCCACGCAGAGCTTGCTACGCCATCGCGTGGTAGGAGGAGTGCTGTGATGAAAATCGTACTAGCGTCCCTCGCGGACGATGCGTTCGTCGCCGACCTGCGCGAGAGCTTCCCCGACGTCGAGTTCACGGTCGCGACGGCCTCGGAGGATCAGGCGCGCGAGATCGTCGACGCGGACGCGTTCTTCGGCATGCCGGACCGCGAGGTGTTCGTTGCCGCCGACCGGCTTCGGTGGCTGCACTGCCCCGGCACCGGCGTCGACAAGCTGGTCGCGATCCCCGAGCTCGCCGCCAGCGATGTCGTGCTGACCAACGCACACGGCCCGCACACGGCGCCGATGGCCGACCACGTCATGTCGATCATCCTTGGCTTCACGCACAGGATCCACGACATGATGGAGGACCAACGCAACCGCCACTGGGAGACGCCGAAGTACGACCGCACGATCGTCCAGATCGGCGGCAGCACGATGGGCATCCTTGCGCTCGGCGGCATCGGCATGGCCGTCGCTCGGCGAGCTAACGCCTTCGGGATGAACGTCTACGCCGTCGACAAGCGCCCATATCCCGCTCCGCCCGAGGTCAAAGACATCTGGGGTCTCGGTCGACTCGACGAGTTGCTCGCGATGTCGGACTGGTTCGTGATCGCCGCGCCTTTCACGACCGAATCACGTGGCATGATCGACGCTCGACGCCTGGCGCTCATGAAGCCGTCGTCGCACCTGATCGTCATCTCGCGCGGCGGCATCGTGAACGAGGACGCGTTGCTGGACACGCTGCAACAAAAACGCATCGCCGGCGCCGGAATCGACGCATTCGAGGTCGAGCCTCTGCCGTCCGACAGCCCGTTCTGGGACCTGGACAACGTCATCATCTCGCCGCACTCTTCGGCGCTGACACCGCAGATGTGGAGTGGTCGCCAACAGATATTCAAGGAAAACCTCCGGCGCTGGCTGGCCAACGAGCCGTTTTTGTACGTGTGCGACAAAGAGGCGGGGTTCTAGTGGATCGCACGGCGGCACTTCGACGAAGCTCGACAAAGCTGGGGGCTTGATGGCGTCGGGACCGAGGGCGAATGGGGGTTGGATTGGCCGCAAGGTTGGTGCTCTGGCCGTTCACGGCCAAGCCGACACACGCCAAGTTTCAAGTGCCGAAATGGCGAACGTGTGTAGGCGAGGACACGAACGGGTGTAGGCGGAGGCACGAACCAATGATGTGCGGCGCTCTCAGCCGGTGCTCTGGCCGTTTACGGCCAAGCCGGCTCGCGCCCTCCAACAAACGCGCGCACGTACGCCGTCGTCATACCAAGGGCTCCTGGTTGTTGAACCCCTCTCGGATGCGACGTACAGATCTGACGTCCCAGTCGTGGGTCAGGTTGTCGATGTCCAGTTCTTTGCAGATGAATGTGAACAAATCGGCCCGTCGGAAGCGAACGAAGCCCGGTATCCGGGCGATCCACTCGTCGGCGATGGGCATCTTCTTTTTGTAGCCGTCCAGTAGTGGACCATAGAACCAGTCCTGTTGCGACGCATCCATGCTGGGCAGGTCGAACGACAGCAGCGCGTAGAACAACGGGACGGCGAGATCGTACGCGAACCAGTCGTAGTGGCAACCGTCGAAATCAAAGGCGGTGATTTCGTATTGCGTATCTACGTACATGTTCGCGTAATGCAGGTCGGTGTGCACCAGCCCAAACGTGGCGCGACTCGTGTCGAGGGTAGTTGCCCATCGCACAACCTCGTCGAACTCCGATCGAGCCGACGGTTCGCTGGTCGAAATGACCTGCCTAAGATGGCCCATGTCCTCGGCCCATGATTTTCGGCGGGCGCCCTCGGGAGGCGAATACCCCATCGTGGCGGCGTGCATCGATCCGATGAGCTCCCCTAGCGCGCGGTGAAACTCCGGTCCCCAATCTCGCTGGAAGTTGAATGGGCTGCCCGGCGCCTTGACGAACACTGAGACGTGGAGCGGTCCATCCGCCGTCTCGAACGGTTCGATCAAATTGCCGCGATCCGAGGGTAATGGAGCGGAGACTTTGATCCCGCGTTGCGAAAGAAAACCCAGCCAATCTAACTCCGCCTCCAACTCGGCGAAGGACCGGTGAGTAGGCTCGGTCACGCGGACGATGCGCTCGCGATCGCTCGGGCCGGCCCTGTACGTGAAGTTCTCCAGACGCCCGATGAGGCTCGGCTCGCCGCCAAGATTCCATGCCGATGCTGCACGATTGGCCGCCTCCCGAGTTGACGGGGTGTCGGTCATGTAGAAGTCGTCAGCCACGAGCGCGGATCGCCAAGCCGCGACTATCGCCCGACGAACTTGGGCTCGCGTCGTTCGCGAAAAGCCTGGATGCCCTCGGCGCGGTCCTCGGTCGTGCTCGACACGATGCTCGTTTGGCCTTCGAGCCAGAGCTGCTCTTCGAGCGTGCGCGAGCCGGACGAGTACGCGAGTTTCTTGGTCAATCCGTGGATCACCGACGGCCCGGCGGCGAGCTTCTGCGCCAGATCCATCGCCGTCTCGGCGAGCTCATCGTCGGGGACCACGCGATTGACGAGGCCGATGCGGTCGGCCTCTTCGGCGCCGATGATGTCACCCGAGTACATGAGCTCCAGCGCTCGCGGCATCCCGACGATGCTCGGAAGCGTTTGAGTGCATCCGTAGTCCGGGGTCAACGCACGCTTGGCGAAAATCGCCGAGAACCGAGCGCTCTTGGCCGCAATCCGAATGTCGCACGCCAGCGCCAACGAAAAACCCGCGCCTACCGCCGCGCCGTTCACCGCCGCGATCGTCGGCCTCGGGAACTCCTGAAGCAGCATCGAATGGTAGCCGAGCGGGAGGCCTCTTTCGCGCAGCAGGTCGTTTCCGCTGGGGTGGCCTTCGCCCGGAGGCGCAGCCAGGTCGGCGCCTGAGCAGAAGCCTCGTCCGGCGCCGGTCAGCAGCAGCGCCCGAACTCCGTCGGCGCGCATCTCCCCGATTGCCGCAGCCAGCTCTTCTGTTAACGCGAGGTTGAGCGCGTTCAAGTTGTCGGGCCGGTTGAGGGTGATCCGCCCGACGTCGCCAACGGTGTCCGCGATGATAGTTGTGTAGGCCATGAAAGACTCCTGCCGAGATGTTCGATGAAATGGGTCAACGCCTCGCAATATACGGCGCAGGTATAAAGGATGTCAAAGCAGGCGGCAGATTGAACGGCGACCCGATGATTCTCACTCAGGACCGATCGCTTATTGAGGATTGCTGTTTCGCTCGTCTCAAGTTCATCGCAGCACACTCGTCGGGCCGGAGGGCAACGTCATCGGCGTCGATATGACGCCGGAGACGCTTGCCAAAGCGACCGCGGGCGCGGCCGAGGCCGGAGCCACAAACGTCGAGTTCCGCGAGGGGCTCGCCGAGAAGCTGTCCGTCGACGACGGTTGGGCCGACATGGTCATCTCGAACGGCGTCATCAACCTCTGCCCGGACAAACAGGCAGCGTTCCGAGAGATCTACCGCGTCCTGAAGCCCGGCGGCAAGATGCAGATTGGCGACATCATCGTCCAGACGGCGGTGCCGCCCGCCGCAAAAGAAGACATCGACTTGTGGACCGGTTGAATCGCCGGAGCTCTACTGGACGTAGAGCTAGCAGCAGTCGTCAGACTCACCGGCTTCGAAGGCTTCGAGATCACATGGCGAGCCGACGTATTCCGCGGCGCGCCCCAAGACTCAAGCGCCGCCGAGTACGGCACCCTGGGCATCAACTTCCGTGCGGTGAAGCCGAATTAGTAATGCCTGATCCTGGGAGCAAGCGCGGATGCCTGGCCCCGGTAGGGGAGGGTTTCAAACCCTCCCGCGTGTGTTCGAGAGAGTTTTCGTTGCTTACGGGGATACAACGCCCGATACAGTATTTCGCGAGACATAACGTCGGACAGTATGGCAGGAGGGTTTGAAACCCTCCCCTACGATTGCTGGCAACGGAGTTTGCACTCCGTTGCATCGGGATCGCGGGTCGTAAAACGCGCACGAAATGTGGTCACGCCTGCCGCTGCTCAGCCCGTTCCCGCGCCGCGCGTTGTAGGCGCTCCGGGAGCGGCGGCGGCTTCGACATGAAAAACAGCACCGAGCCAAAGGCCGCGACCGTCGCCAGAATCCCGAACGCGAGCGTGTAATCGTCTGTGCGGTCGGCGACGAAGCCGGTGAACAGCGCCCCGGTCATCATTCCGACCATCATGATCATCGACGAGAAGCCCATGATGGTTGCGTACGCTTTTCGCCCGAAGTAGTCGGCGCGGATCGAGATCACGATCGGTCCACGAGTCCCCCACGAGACGCCGTGCAGCACGACGAAAAACGCGACGAGCCAGATATTCGTCGCGAACGCCAGCCCGAACAGAGCGATGGAATGGCCGATCAAGCAGATCGTCAGCGCGTATCGCTTCACGATTTTGTCGCCCAGAACTCCTCCGCCGACTTGGCTGAAGATCATCATCGCCGTCATCAACGTCACGACGATCCCAGCCGTCGCCAGCGAGTACTCCAGGCGGTCGACGATGAACGGGATCAGGTGCACCATGATCGCCGAGACGACCAGCAAAGCCGACGCGTGACCGAACGACACGTACCAGAACGCCCGAGTTCGCATCGCCTCCCTGGCCGTGAAGTTCAGATCCGGTCCGGTGTCGTTGGGGGCGCCGTCTTCGACCGGGCTGGGATCGGCGCCGTCCGGAACCTGGCCGTAGTCCTCGGGATCCTTCCGCATCAACTGACCGAGAGGCAGTCCGACGAGTATGAGCACGATTCCGGAGGCGAACGCCGTCGATCGCCAGCCGAAGCTTTCGGTCGACCAGGCCATGATCGGAACCATCAGCCCGCCGACGCTCATCCCGGCCATCACGATCCCCATGGCGCGGGACCGCTTCTTCTCGAACCAGTTCGCGACGGTCGTGAAGATCGCCATGAACCCACCGAGGCTCGATCCGAGCGCGATCGTGGTGAAGGCCGCGTAGAACTGCCAGAGATTGTTGATCCGGCTCAACAGCATCAGGCCGATTCCAGCGATGACGATCCCGATGGACACGATCATGCGCGGCCCGAACCTGATGATCATCCAGCCCTGGACGGGGCCGAGGATGCCGGTCTCGAGTTGCTGGATCGAAAAAGCGCCCGAGATCTGGGTTCGAGTCCATCCGAAGGTCTCCTGGAAGTGGACGAAGTAGACACCGAAGCTGTGGAAGATCATCCCGGCGTTTAGAAGCTGGATCATGAACCCGGCGGCGACGATCCACCAGCCATAGAAAATGCGGCTGGTCGGCGGCCTACGTTCTGGTTCGATCAAGAACTCGTCCCATCCCAAAACAAAACCGTGGCGGACCAGATCTCCAACCACGGCACATAATTCGATGACAAAATCGGTCGAGCCGCCGTAACAACGCGACGTCCGAAACAAAGCTACCGTAGGGTAACAGACGCGAGGGCTCGCGGGAACGCGCGCTTCGCGTTGGGCTCGATTCTTGTCGGCTAGCTCACGCTTGCGACCGTCGAGTTCCGGCCCGCATCTCCGGATCGATCCGTTCGTCGTGAACCCCGATGCAACCGGGATTGTGTCCGCAGGGCGGGCAATTCATTGGCCAGGAACGGCGCCCCTGGCGTCGCTTCTGGCACGAAAATGGCTGCACAGGGTCGGCCTGATGGGCGAGCCCACCATCCAGTTGGTGCTCTGGCCCTTCAGGGCCAAGCCTAGTTTTCATGCGTTGATACGGGGTGGCAATCGCTATCAGTCATTCTGAGGCTGTTACTTGTAAACCCCGACGAATTTCGATCCCGGCATGTCGGGACCCATCGAACCACAGCGCCCTCAGAGACCCTTCGACGAATCCGGCGACAGCGAGAGCGCCATATTTCGAAGCATGTTCACGCCTGGCGCTGGTCGGCTCGCAATCGATTCGCGCGGAGGAGTCGCTCCGGCAGCGGCGGCGGGCGCGACACAAAGAACAGAATCGTGCCCAGCGCCGAGACCGTCGCGAGGATCGCGAACGCCAACGTGTAGTCGTTGGTGCGGTCGGTGACGAAGCCCGTGAACAGCGCTCCGGTCATCATCCCCATCGTCATGATCATCGACGAGAAACCCATGATGGTGGCGTAGTATTTACGCCCGAAGTAGTCGGCCCTGATCGATATGACGATCGGAACTCGCGCTCCCCACGAGGCGCCGTGCAGCATAGCGAAGAGCGCCACCAGCCAGATGTTCGTCGAGAAAGCCATCCCGAACAGGGCGATGGCGTGCCCAAACAGGCAGACCATCAGCGCGTATCGTTTGTTGACCCTGTCGCCCATCGCGCCGCCGCCGATCTGGCAGACCATCATCGCCGCCGTCATCAGCGTCACCACGGTCCCGGCCGTCGCCGTCGAGTACTCGAGGCGCTCGACGATGAACGGCACCAGGTGCACCATCAGCGCTGACACGACCACCAGGGCCGAGGCGTGGCCGAACGACACGTACCAAAACTGCCTGGTTCTCAGCGCTTCCATCGCCGTGAAGTTGACGTCTGGACCCGTTCGATCGGAAGGCGCCTGTTCGTCGCTCGAATCGACGACCTCGCCGTCTGGAACCAGGCCGTGGTCCTCCGGGCTCCGGCGCATCAACTGGGCGAGCGGCACACTCACCAGTATCAGCACGACGCCAGAGCCGAATGCAGTCGATCGCCAGCCGTAGCTGTCCATCAACCAAGCCATCATCGGGACCAGCAACCCGCCGACGGCCATGCCGGACATCGCGATCCCCATCGCCCGAGATCGTTTCTTCTCGAACCAGTTCGCGATGGTGGCGATCATCGCCATGAACCCGCCGAGGCTGACCCCGATCGCGACCGCCGTGAATGCGACGTAGAACTGCCACAGGTTCTCGATTCGGCTCAGCATCATCAACCCGAGCCCGGCGATGACGACTCCGACAGTCACGATCTTCTTCGGCCCGAACTTGATGAAGAGCCAACCCTGGATCGGCCCGAAAATCCCCGTTTCGAGCTGCTGGATCGAAAACGCGGCCGAGATCTGGGTGCGCGACCAACCGAACTGTTCCTGGAAATGAACGAAGTAGACGCCGAAGGTCTGGAGGACCATCCCTGCTGTGAGGAGCTGAATCACAAACCCCGAGGCAACAATCCACCAGCCATAAAAGATGCGGCTATCCCGCGGCTTGTTGCCCGTCTCGACCAAAGCTACTCCCGTTTCAAAACAAAGCCGCGGCGGACCAACGCCCCAACCGCAGCAAAATCGTAATCACCGCCTCGAGCTCAGTCCCGATTATATCGGGACAAGTCGCGCGCGAACCGAAGCAACGACAGGGTAACAGAGACGCGAGGGCGGGCGGGGGTGTGCTGAGGGGTGGGACGGGGACGCGAGTGCCGGCGCGACTTACATCCGCATATCGTCGACGAACTCCGATGCCGGATCGACGCTGGTTACGAGCAGGTGGTCGCGGGCCCGAGTGCATGCCACGTACAGGAGGTGTCGTTCCGTGTTGCAGACCTCTTCCAGGTCTGAGTCGTCGGCGACCGTTTCGATGCGTTCCCGGTGAGGAATGACCTCGTCGTCGCGGGCCATGACCGCCACTGCGCCGAACTCGAGCCCTTTCACGAGATGCATTGTGCTGATCGAGACGTGGTCGTAGGCCGGCGCGACGTTCTCGTCGAGCACCTTGAACAAAATCCCCGCTTGCGTTACCGCCGCACGTGCTCGATCCAGCTCCGCCGTCGACCGAACGAAGACACCGATTTCGTGCGACTCGAACCCTTCGGCCACTCTGGCTGTGAGCCAGTCGCAAACTGCCGTAGCTTCGTCGTCTTCGGTGTCGAGCACTTAAATCGCCGGCTGAACGCCGTTGAACACCGAAACCGTCCCTTTCCGCTCTTCGGTGTTGCCGTCTACGTCGGAGAGGTCAGGGCCAGCAGAAGATCGGCTTGCATCCCGATCTGGTGCGAGGTTCGTTAGTTGTTTCGGAGCGTCTGAGTGTTGGCTGTCAGCAGAAACGGGACGGATTGTTAATAGAGACTTTGAGCCGATATCGCGAGCTCTCTGAGTTGATGATTGTACAATCGTCGTCGCTGTATCGTTCGGACTTGAACCTCCTTGCGTTTCTCTAATATCTGTTCTCTCCGGCCGTTCAACACGTCCGAAGGAGTCACGTTGCTCAACGCCTTGTGATATCGCCGATTGTTGTAGTAGCTCACGAAGTCTGCGATGGCCACATCCAGGGTTGCAGGAGCATCGTATGGGATCTGGTTCA
>PVBE012273214.1_pt1 | contig 30938 bp, 33 predicted proteins | sample 1631181 | NCBI WGS metagenome assembly PVBE01 (sample SAMN08397723, study PRJNA350692) | Marine metagenome, whole genome shotgun sequencing project. | isolation source: water | place: Pacific Ocean | collected 2012-04
CCGGGATTGGTGTCGCCGATGCTGGCGTTGGAATAATGCGAGATGGCAAGGCCAAGCCGCGACCTGTTGTCAAAGCGGTAAGCGAGTTCCAACTGTGACCGGAATTCCAGAGCATGGCCCAGATCGAGCTTACTGTTGCCGCCCCAATAATAATGCGGCGCGAACGAGGGGGTAAGGACGAAGCGACGGCCCAGATAGAGGTCGACCAGAATGCCGGCGCCGATAAAGCCCTGGCTGGTCGAGGTATAGGACGCCGCGGCAAAGGGCTTGAAAAAGAAGAATTTCTTATCGGAGCGGTATTCGAGACGGAATTCCCCGCCCTCTTCCTTCTGCCGGTTAAAATCATAATAGCCGGCGCCAATGGAAAGGAAATCAGGATCGTCTTTTAAGCCGTCATCGGCTTTAGCCGCGCCGGATAAGGAAATGAGCCCGCCCACGGCAATAAACGCCACGACGGCCATTCCTAAGAACGATGAATACACCTTATTCACTTGAATTTCCTTCCCAATTTCGAATGGCATCTTAAGGTCCTGCCAGCCAAAAGCAAGAAAATAGACGGTTGGTTTCGAATTGCTAAGGCACTCAAATCCCGTTTTTGAGTTTATCCGTCGCGCCGACCAGGGCTGATCGAACGCCCGATTCCATGGCTGAATGACCAGCATCGGGGATAATAATGTAGGTCGCCCCGGGCCAGGCGCGGGCCAGCGCATCGGCGGTGTGAATGGGACACACCATGTCATAGCGCCCCTGCACAATAACCGCTGGCAGAGATTTTATGTGGTCCAACTGGTCAAAGAAAAAATTCTCCGGCAAGAACATATCATTGACGAAATAGTGGGCTTCAATGCGCGCCAGGGCCAAAGCCGCCCGGCCGGAATTCAACCCGGCCACATTGTGCGGATTGAGCAGTAGGGTCGAACAGGCCCCTTCGAAATTCGCCCAAGCCTTGGCGGCGGGAAAGTGGATTTCCGCGTCGGGATGGGTCAAGCGGGCATGATACGCGCGCAGTAGCTCGCCTCTCTCCTCCGGTGGCAGAAATTCGGCAAATTTCCGCCAGTTTTCAGGGAATACGACCTTGATACCGTCGAGGAACCAATCGAGTTCGGGTTGACTGCAGAGAAATATACCGCGGAGTATAAATCCGGCAACCCGTTCCGCATGTTCTATGCCGTAGGCCAAAGAAAGCGACGACCCCCAGGATCCGCCAAACAGCACCCAACGGTCGATACCGAGAAATTTCCTCAACTTTTCCATATCAACGATGAGGTGCTGGGTGGTGTTGTCGGTAATTTCGGCAAACGGCTTCGACCGGCCACTGCCCCGCTGGTCAAATATGACGATCCGGTAATGTTCCGGATCGAAAAAACGCCGGTGAGTCGAAGCGGCGCCGGCGCCGGGACCACCATGGACAAACAATACCGGCATCCCTTCCGGATTACCCGATACCTCCCAGTAGATCCGATGCGTATCATCGACCTCGAGCATTCCGGTGGCATGCGGTTCGATTTCCGGATAAAGCTGATATTCTGTATTTGAAAAATCCATCTATTTACTACTGGTACTATCGATACAGCTAATTTTGAACGTGCACCGCTAAGATACGACATTTAATTAGATGCGAACAGTTATTATCTATATCTCGTTTTTGTCTTGTTGGGCTTTTTTCAGCCCGGCGCGTCTGCCGCCGGTGAAACGGCCTTGATCGAAAGCGGGGTCGACGGCGACACCGTGGTAATGGTAACGCCCATCGAACGTGCCCGGCAAATCCGCCTAGTCAGTATTCAGGCCTCGAAATTGTTTCTGGGGCTGCCCAATTTCAAGCAATGGCCTCTGGCCAATCAGGCTAAAAAGGTATTGGTAGATTTAAGTCTCGGTAAAATGCTGACGCTTAACCCATGGACGCCGCAAGATGGAGCGGCACGGCCATTTGCTGGCGCATATGCACACAAATAAAGGCGTTTGGATTTAACGTGCACTTTTGGCCGGACCATGGTCCGGGTCTATTCGTTCGCCGATAACCGCACCAAAATTGCCGAGATGCTGGCCAGGAAGCCGCTGCCAGAAGAGAGTGCACGGGCATTTGGTCAAATCCGTTTTACCAAATTAGAAAAGCCGATGATCTTGCCAAGCGGATTACCGGCTTTCAGCTGGTCGAAGGCCGGGTACTGGATTTCGCCCAAGTGGGGGAAAAAATATCTCTCAATTTCGGCGCCAACTGGCTAACTGACTTCACAATTACAGTGGCGGGTCGGGCAACGCGCCTTTTCAGAAAAAATGTATTCGATCTTATGGCCGTGAAAGGTAAGCTTATCCCCGTTCGGGGGTGGCTCAAATCCAGCAACGGTCCTATGATTAACGCGACCCACCCGGAACATGTTGAGGTTCTCGAAAAATGAATTTTGTTGGAAATAGGAAAAAAGTTTTAAATTTATTCGGCGGCGTAGGGCTGGCTTTGACGACGGCGGCACTTAGCGGCTGTTCCATCAATCCGGCAACAGGTGAACAGAGCTTTACCGGTTTCATGTCACCAGCTGATGAAAAGCGCATTGGCTCTCAGGAACATCCCAAAATCCTAAAGCAATTTTCAGGTGCCTACAAAGATCCGGTCATTACCGCCTACGTCAACAATATCGGCAACAAATTGGCGCAGAAATCGGAGATGCCCAATATCGGCTGGACTTTTACGGTGCTGAATTCCGATCAAATCAACGCCTTTGCGCTGCCCGGCGGCTATGTCTATGTCACGCGCGGGTTGATGGCTCTGGCTGGCAACGAAGCCGAATTGGCTGGCGTCATGGCCCATGAAATCGGCCATGTTACTGCCCGCCACACGGCGCAGCGCTATGGCGGCAGCATATTGACCGGTGTTGGGTCGCTGGCCGCCGGTATTCTGCTGGGCGGCGCCGCCGGCGATCTGGCCAACGTTCTCAGCCACGCCGCGCTTCAATCCTACTCACGCAACCAGGAATTCGAAGCCGATTCCCTTGGTGTGCGTTACTTGTCCCGGGGGAATTATACCACCAAAGCCATGGCCAGCTTCCTCTCCAAGTTGCGCCGTCACAGCCAATTGCAAGCTAAACTGCGGGGCAAAAACGAACAATCCGTCGACCAGGTCAGCATGCTGTCGACCCATCCCAGGACCTTGGAACGGGTGCAACGGGCCATCCAGCGCGCTGCCGGGTCCAAGTCAGGCACTTTCACCGGCCCCGTTGAATATTTGGAAAAACTGCATGGTCTGATGTTCGGCGACGATCCGGTTCAAGGATTTATCCGCGGCACTGCCTTTATCCATCCCAAAATGAGGTTTCGCTTTGACGTGCCCGATGGGTTCCGCTTGTTCAATTCACCGAGCGCCGTGGTGGCGCGGGGACCAGCAGGTTCCATCATCCAGTTCGATACGGCGCGTAAACCCTACAATGGGCGTCTGACCGCCTATATACAGAATGTCTGGATGAGGAAACTCAGAATATCGGGACTGGAAACGATTACTGTGAACGGCAGGCCCGGTGCCACCGGCTCTGCCCGTCTTCGGCGGAACGGGAAGGCCATCGATCTGCGTTTTGTTGCCACGAGAGGGCAAGGCGAGCGAATTTACCGGCTGTTATTTCTGACGCCTTCCCATCTAACCAATAAATTGTCGCTGGGCCTGCGCCAAACGACCTTTAGCCTGCGCGATATCTCCGAGGCCGAAGCCGCTCGCTATAAACCGCAACGACTGGCGGTCAAGCCGGTAAAAGCGGGTGATACGGTAGCCTCTTTCACCAGCCGCATGCCGTTCAGAGATTTCAGGGAGGAGCGCTTCCGCGTTCTCAACGGTCTCGACCCCCAAGATGGTCTACGCACCGGGCAACTGGTGAAAACGGTGGTTGAGTAGAACCGGCTATTTGAGACTGCCGAACAGTTCCGTCAGGAAGCCGATGGATAGTTCATAGATGCCCGGGTTGTTGCTTTCTCTGGGACCTGCGATATTAATTTTTGCAACGTTGCTGCCCTGCACCCAGTCCCGGACGTCCGCGACATGACCATGACCAGCGAAGTCGAAAACAAGGCAAGGCATCTCTAGTTTTTCCGTCAGTTCGCAACAGAATTCTGTGCCACTGTCCAAAGGACCATCGGTTAGAATCAACACACCGTCCGCTTCGCCGACATTGAGAGCGGTCCGCTCGGAAGGATCGGGACTTTCGGTCTCTGCCAAAGGGTAATGGTCGGAGATCTCTCCGTCTTCGGCCCAGCGTCCCGCTGGACACCAGCCACCACAGGCGATATTGAGCCTCATGGCCGCATCTAATGCCGCCCGGTCGACGCCGGTCTGCCCGCCGGTAATTACTTTTTCGATCATGACCAGATCCTAGCACAGAAAAAGGGCGTTTGGATTGATGATCATCCAAACGCCCTTTTTTTGATTGAAGCGGAAATCACGCTGCCTGGAGAACTTCTTCCAGTTTTTCCGTCGCCTGTTCCTTGTCAATGCTTTCGACGGCAGCGAATTCGCCCGCCAGACGCTCCAGCGCCGCTTCATAGATCTGGCGTTCACTGAAGGATTGATCCGGCTGACCGACGTTTCGGTGCAGGTCGCGTACCACTTCGGCGATCAGAACAGGGTCACCGGAATTGATTTTGGCCTCGTATTCCTGGGCGCGGCGGCTCCACATGGTTCGTTTAACCCGGGCGCGGCCTTTGAGCGTAGTCACCGCCTGATCCATGATTTTCCGGCAGCAGACCCGCCGGAGACCGGATGTCGCCATTTTATTGGTCGGCACTCTGAGCGTCATGCGGTCATTATCGAAGGTCACCACGACAAGTCTCAGATCATGCCCACCGATGGTTTCTTTCTCGATGCCCTGCACCTGACCCACACCATGGGTCGGATAAACAACAAAGTCACCAGCCTTGAATTCTAATTTGTCTTTTTTGCTTTTCTTTGCAGTCGCCATACTAAAATTCTCACTCCACTTGTATTCGCTCTCACGTATTCATCCAAGACATCCAAGAGCATTAACACTTTCCCTCAACTAGGAGAGGTTGAAATTATGACCCAAGTTACCCCTGCAACCGTTAAACGAAACGGCGTTTCATCCATACCTAACTTCCTGATTTTGGAATTGGATAACTGACGAAACTGTATTTCTCCTCAAGACTTTACACCGTTTGTTCCATTTATTCTCAAAAAGGGGAAATGTTCCGTTTTCTCTCCAGGCGCAAAAATTTAGTTCAACCTGGGTTGAGTCAGCCACGCGCCCAACAGCACGAAGCCGATCAAACAACCGGTGGGAGTGTTATACCACAATTTGCAGTGAAAATATAGGCCTTAGCTTATATTGTTCACAGGCGGTGGTAAATCGAAGCCCTAAGTCCATTAAATACAATAAATAAATTGAAAAGCAGCCCATCGTAACGGGCTGCTTTTCTACTTTAATACTTACATTTTTGACATCCGAAATCTTAGTTGCCGGCACCCGGATTGGAGCTCAGCATACCAAGCTTGTCGGGTTTGTCTTTCCATTCTTCGGCATCAGCGGGGGATTCCCCTTTAACCGTAATATTCGGCCATTCGGTGGAATACTTTGTATTTATTTCCAGCCACTGATCGAGACCGTCCTCAGTATCCGGGACGATGGCTTCTGCCGGACATTCCGGTTCGCACACGCCACAATCAATACATTCGTCAGGGTTAATGACAAGAAAATTTTCACCCTCATAGAAGCAGTCGACGGGGCAAACCTCGACGCAATCCATAAATTTACATTTGATACAATTTTCAACGACCAAGTAAGTCATATTTATCTCCGTTTAATCCCCAAAAAAAATTTTGCCCATCGGAAGCGCGGTACCGTTCTTACACGGATGATCAGGTTATGCCAAGTCTTGCCATCACCTTTTTACGTGCAATACCGCGATCACGATCGCTGACGAAAACTAAGCCAGCCACGCGGCGGATCAAATTGTCTTCAAAATGATCAACGTTGCCGTCGGCAAAGGCCACCTCCCACAGCATCTCGAGCATACCTATCCTCTCTTCATCTGAATAGCGGTCTTTAATCACCCGGGTAAACGCGTACAGCTGGCCGGAATGTTCAACGGCCTGTTCGGCCTCGGTAATGATTGTTTCAGTTTCATCGGATGACAATTCAAACCGGTCTTTTAATATGCCGGTGATACTGGCTCTTTCGTCGTCGTCGAATTTGCCGTCCATGCAGGCTGCCTCAACCAGGAGGGCCGCCGCCGCCAGATGGAGTTCCTCATCACTATGGCCTGTCTCAGTCTGTTCAGCCTTGACCGAAAACAGTTCTTTGATACGGTTTATCATGGCGGTCTGGGTATCACATAGGGGCAGAGTTTCAAGACCTTCTTGATAAACGTCGCAAAATTCAATAGTGATTGATCGTGTCTGAAAAATTATTGAGTTGGCCGGCACCGGAGCGGAATAAGGGTCCGATCTTGGAGGTCCTAAAAAGCCATATGCCCGATGAGGGACTGGTACTTGAAATCGCCAGTGGATCGGGGCAGCACGCCGCCCATTTTGCCCCTGCCTTTCCCGCCTTACGCTGGCAACCGAGCGATCCCAAAGAAGAACATCGGGACAGTATTCTGGCTTGGCGCGACAATGTTGGTTGCGCCAATCTGATCGAACCCTTGGAACTGGATACGCGCCACGAAAATTGGGGAGTGGATGCGGCGGCGGCCATCGTCTGCTTCAATATGATCCATATTTCACCCTGGCAGTCATGCCTGGGACTGTTCCGGGGCGCCGCCGAATTACTTGAAAACGCCGGGCCCTTGATCCTCTACGGGCCGTTTAAAATTGATGGCCGGCACACAGCAGCCAGTAACGCCCGGTTTAGCGAAAACCTGCAACGGCAAAGTCCCGAATGGGGAGTCCGCGACCTTACCGAAGTCTCAAAAATCGCCAGGGAAAACGGCTTCGCGTTCGACGATAAAGTCGACATGCCCGCCAATAACATGACGGTTGTGTATCGGAAAACGTAGAAATGAACATTTTACATTTACCTGAATCACTCTTTAATATCACGGCTCTTCCTTTAATGGAATTATGTTGCCATGGATGCCTCTGACGTTAAACGTCTCGGAAAAGAACTAGGTGCCGACCTAGTTGGCATCGCCAGCGCCGAGGTACTCAACGCCAACCCGCCGGATCCCAAATATCCCCAGACGCCAGAACGTATTTGGCCTGATTGCAAGAGTGTGATTGTCATCGGCACCCATATTCCCACCGCCGTCTTCCGTTGCCCACCGGGACCGATGGTTCAATATATGGATATGGCGATCTTAAGACGTATGGATCGAATCGCGTGGAAACTGTCCGCCATTCTGGAAGATGCAGGCCACGCCGCTTTTGTCACGGCAGCGCAGGAAACCGACTGGAATTTCAAGCGGGCCAGTTACGGTCATTTGAGCAATCGCCATCTGGCGGTCGAGGCCGGATTGGGGACCTTGGGTCTAGAAGTAAATCTGCTGACACCCGAATTCGGACCACGCATCAATTTCACCGGCATTCTGACCGATTTGGAACTGGAAGGCGACACACCCATTACCGAACAAATTTGCATCGGTGAGGGCTGCTCCCGCTGTCTCTATTCCTGTCCGTCGGATGCCGTCCTTCATTTTGGTATCGATAAGCGCCGCTGCGCCACCGAGGCTCAGGAATTTGGCTACGCCCAGATCACCGGGTTTTTCGGTAAGTTCCTGAAGGCACTCGCTGCCGATAAGAAAAAACTGATGGCATCCCGCGGATTGTACGGGTTCTGGCAGGGCATGCTGCGGGTGGTAGGCTCCTTCGGCGACTGCCCTCGCTGTCTGGCCGTGTGTCCCGTGGGAGACGACTATCACGCCCATCTGGCCGAACCGCAAAAGGAGATACCTGAAAAAACACCCGAACGGGTGGCCAAAGGTAACGACTACAAGGAGATCCGCCAGACGGGCGGCGAGGCGCCGGGCCTCGATGATTGGAATATTCGCTGGGTGGGGCCGGAAGGCTATACAGGAAAAGTCGCCAAAGAACAGCGCCGCACCTTCAAGCAACTGCAGGACGGCCAATTACCAGGATCCGGCATTGGAAATTTGGGCAGTGTCAAAAACAGTCCTCCGGCAGGGACCGTCTTAAATAGTGACACGGTCAAGGAATGCGCCAGTTATTTTGGCGCTGATCTGGTCGGTATTGCCGGTCCCGAAGCCATGGCGCCAGACTGGCCGGCGGAAAACACCGACACCCGGGTGATTGTTTTGGCCCGGCGGTTGAGCGGTGGCTCGGCGTTGATCAAAGGATGGGACAACCGGCAGAAATATTACAATGACGAACTGGCCATGGACGCACTGGAAGGTACGGCCTCCCAGCTGGTGAGCTGGCTGGAAGATCGTGGCGCGCCGGTTGTCATCATTTCTCCCCCTGATGTCGACCGTAACCGCTGGGGTGGTGAAGGGGCTGATTTTCAAACCGCCGCTGAAGCAATGGCTCAAACGGCCGTTAAGGCGGGTCTCGGCACACTGGGGCTGAATTTGCAGCTGTTGACACCGGAATACGGCCCCCGTGTGGTGACACTGGCGGTCATCTGCAATTTGCCGCTGGATACGGATGCCCAGATTGAAGAGGTTCTCTGCCAAGGCAGCGACTGTGGACGCTGCCTCAGCGCTTGCCCGGGAGATGCTGTCAAGGAGTGGGGCCGGGACTGGCTTGTTTGTGGCAGATATCGTTCTCCTCACGGCTTTGCCCATTTCGCCAACTATTTGGGCCGCGTCATCACTGAACCCGATGTTGAAAAAAGAAACAGCATGCTGCGTTCGGAAGACAGTTTCAATATCTGGCTAAGCACCCTGCGCGGTGCCGGTGTCATCAGCGGTTGCCGCCGGTGTCAGGACGTCTGCCCGGTCGGCGCAGATTACGAGACCGTGCTGAAAGATGCGCTGGAGGAAATCCCCGAGGACACGCCCGAAAAGCGAGACCGGTTGAAAGCTATGGTCAATACAGAAAATTCCGACGCCTATAATACCCGGTAAAGTGGATCAGAAATTAGGCGGTGGTAATACCGGAACTTATGATGTTAAAAGCGCAATGAATTAAAAAGTCAAATTAGTCGAAATACGCCAAACTACTGACAGAAATTAACCGGCGAGGAGTCAATTCAACCGGACCCAATCTTAATCCCGGCCCATCAACTTGTCGACGGCACGACGCTGGGTTTTGGTAGGGCGGCCGGAACCGGGCTCCCTTTTACCCGCGTAGGCCGCCGGGCGGCGATCCTCTTTATTTTGCGGCTGGCGCGGCGCCAGATCTAGATAGCGTCCTTGCGCTTCTTTGGCCGGGCCCCGCCGCGTACCCAGTTCAACTATTTCAATGATCCGGATATGAGGGCCCAAAGGAAAAGTCAAAACGTCGCCGGGCCTGACCAAATGGTGGGCCTTCGACGTGGCGTTGCCGTTCAGGCGGAGCTTTCCCAACTGGCAGAACTTAGCGGCGCGCGAGCGGCTTTTGAAAAGGCGCGCCTGCCACAGCCATTTGTCTAGCCGCAGGGTGGGCCCGGCTTCGCTCACGTAATAACCAGCTCTTTGAGTTTGGCGAAGGGTGAATTTGGATCGATGGCTATTTTCTTTGTTCCGGGCGGTTTTTTTCCGGTACGTTTATTTGCATGATTGGTCTTTTTCTTTTGGTGTTTCGCGGCGACGAATTCCACCCGGCCTTCTACCTTCTTGCGGGTGTAGCCAAGATCAGACAACAATGGTTCGAAATCCTCTGCGCCGCATCCCGCGAGATTGAGCAATTCAGCGTCGATGATAAAGGCGCCGTGGGCAGCCCGTTTTCGGATCATGCCAATCAGGCGTTCCAGGATATCGGCCCGCACCATCAGCGGCCCGATCCGACGGTAACCGGCTGCAGCCATAAATCCTTCCGGACTATTATCTTCCGCGGGCAATGACACCCGCCCCGGCGGCGGCGGTTCCGGTATGGGATCAGCCCCCGCTTTGATCGCCCAAAGGAGTGCACACAAGCCAGCCGGTTTCGGCCGCAGTAAAGCGGGAATAAAAATATCACGGCGTCCCAGCTTGACCCCCAGCCGGTGCAAACTGCCATAGTCCTTTTTCTCCAGAGCCTTCAGCTGTTTATACGCTTCAATACGGTCAATGGCGCCAAATCCCTCAATCAATTGGAACACCAGACCGCGCATGGCGCCGGTCAATTCAGTTTCACGAGCTTTGAACAAAGGCCGGAGGTGACGGCCGATATGCTCCTTCAGCCAAATTTGTAGCCTAGTTTCTATGGTTTCCTTATCCAGCGTCTCCAACAGCTCGCTGGTGGTGATTAGGATGGCGGGAAAAAGGGCGTCAGAACTGGGTTTCAGACGGGCCACGGTCGAATTCCGCCAGCAGATCCTGCCATCGGGTTTCAGCTCGAATTCTTCAGCCGGAGCAGTGGCTAACATTGCCGCCCGGCGGCGGACCTCGCCGGCCAGCGCCTTGAAAGCCGCTGTCGTGACCGCCTTGCCAGCCAGTTCGCTGTCCGTCCGATCGGCGGAAAATTTGAACCCCTCGAGCCGCCCGACAAAATGGCCCTCAACCAATACTTCGCCGTCACCGCTGACGCTGGCCCTGAGCTGCTCCTTGTCCTGCAGACGCTTGACCAGCACAGCTGTCCGTTGATCGACAAACCGCTGGGTCAACCGGTCATGAAGGGCGTCCGACAACCGGTTTTCGATATCCCGCGTATGGTCCTGCCAGTATCCGGGTTCTGCCAGCCAGTCTGCCCGGTGCGAAATGTAGGTCCAGATGCGGATATTCGCGATGCGGTCAAGCAGCGATTCAATACCGCCGTCGGTGTTGTCAATCCGACTGACCTGGCGGCCGACCCACTCGTTAGCGAGGCCGCCATCATCACACAGAGCACTGTATATTTGGTTGAGTAATTTAACATGCCCGCCGGTCGTTACATTGCGAAAATCGGGAATTTGACAGACATCCCACAATAGATGCAGCTGCTCTTCGTCCTGGGCGCGGGACTGGATGTCGGTGTCGCGTAACAGTTCCGTTAGCAATTGTTCATCCGCCGCCTGACGCATCTTGACCAGGCCCGGCCGTTTCGGCTGCTGTCCGAGACTTCGGATCAAGTTTTCCGGTGTGGAAAAATCAAGCACGTCATTGCGCCAGTGAATATTTTTAATCGGCGCAAATTTGTGTTCCTCAATCTGCGCGGCGATGTTAGGCGGAATATCGCCGGCGTCCGCCGTAACGCCGAAACTGCCATCGCTCATATGCCGCCCGGCCCGGCCAGCGATCTGTGCTAATTCTTCCGGCCACAACTGCCGCCGTCTTTGGCCGTCAAATTTTTCCAAGGCGGCAAAAGCGACATGGTCGACATCCATGTTGAGCCCCATACCAATGGCGTCGGTAGCCACCAGATAGTCCACATCGCCGTTCTGGAACATTTCCACCTGGGCGTTACGGGTGCGCGGACTGAGGGCGCCCATAACGATGGCTGCTCCGCCCCTCTGACGACGAATCAGTTCCGCGATGGTGTAAACATCGGCGGCGGCAAATCCGACGATAGCGCTGCGCGTCGGCAGCCGAGCAATTTTTCGCGCCCCGGTATAAGTCAGCGTCGAGAACCGCGGCTGCGTGATAAAATCGGCTTCCTCCAGCAGGCTTTTTAAAAATGGCCGGATAGATTCCGCTCCCATGAACATCGTTTCTTCCTCGCCGCGGGCATGGAGCAGGCGGTTAGTAAAGATATGGCCACGATCGGGATCGGCGCACATTTGGATTTCATCGACGGCCAGAAATTCTACTTTCTTGGCCAGGGGCATGGATTCCACGGTGCAAAAAAAATACTTGGCGTAGGGCGGGATAATTTTTTCCTCGCCAGTGATCAGTGCCATCTGGCGGGCGCCTTTCAGCGCCACCGCCCGGTCATAGTTTTCTCGGGCCAACAGCCGCAGCGGAAACCCGATCATGCCGTTGGCATGACCCAACATCCGTTCGAGAGCCAGATAAGTCTTGCCGGTATTGGTTGGACCCAATACGGCAACGGTACGGGCGCGTTCTGTGGTGATCTGCATTGTGCAAAAATCCGACTTTAAGACCGCGGGAGCAAGTTTAAATTTTAAACATTACCTAATTTTTTACTAGGGGCACGAAGGCGACGGGTAGTATCGTCTGTTTGTCGATCTGGTCTCCGTGAACTTTGGAGACCAGCATCAAATTCTGCGGCCCTTCGGGTCGACCGACGGGCACGATCATGCGGCCTTCCGGCGACAACTGCGCGATCAAAGAAGGCGGAATGTCGTCCGACGCCGCTGTCACCATGATGGCTTGATAGGGCGCATGTTCGGGCCAGCCCTCTCTGCCGTTCCCGATCTGCAGTTCGATATTGGCGTATGCCTGATCTTCCCGGGCCAGTATTCCGATGCGTGTCCGCGCACCGGCGGCCAATTCAGGGATGATTTCTACACTGAATACCCGCCTGGCGAGGTGAGCCAGCACAGCCGTCTGATAACCGGAACCAGTACCGATTTCGAGTACCCTGTCATAAGTTTCGAGATCAAGAATATCGCTCATTAGGGCAACGATATAGGGCTGAGAAATAGTTTGGCCAAAGCCAATGCCGCGGGGCCGGTTGATGTAGGCAAACGCCCGGTCATCATCGTTCATAAATTCATGCCGCGGTACGGTTGCCAAGGCTGCCATGACGGCAGGACTGAATGCCTTCCTGCCCGTCCATTTCGCGGTTATGTTAGCTTCACGCTCAATTTCTTCGATTAAACGTGTGCGTTTCTCTTCGAAACCACCACTTTTCATCCGATGCGGCTCCGTGGGTTCTGGTGCTCCCTTTACCCTAATCCCTTTTTTGGGACCCGTTTTCAGATTCGGTCAGCTAAGCGCCAATTTCCTGAACGGGTGCACCCTTAGTATGTTTCTCGCGTTTTTGCCGCAATTTTTTCTTCAATTGACGGCGCACAGCTTCAAAGGCGTCGCGAATAGCAATGTAGACGTCTTCGTGCTCATGATTATCCTTGGGGTCGCGGGCGACCACAATTTCATCCCCTGGTAATGAGAGATCGACCCTAACATGGTATAGCTTACCCTTGTGATGCTGACGATGCGGTGCCTCGACGACGACCCGGCAAGATATGATTTGGTCGGTATACTGTTCTAGTTTTTTGACCTTTTCGCGGATTTTCGCCTCTACGGCATCTGAATGTGGGAAGTCTCTGAAGGAAATTTGAATTGGTATTTGCATGACCACTCTTTCTCTTTGGTTTTTCGCATCGTAGGACCTGAGATCGGAACATTTTCGATGCGGCTATTCTGACAGAAATCGGTATCTTTTGGCAAACGCTTGCCGGTCCATCTTTAACTCTGTGCCGCCGCTGGCAATTTCCCCTGGCGGATCCCCGAAATCCCTCCTCACCGGTCAATGATTATACAACTACGTTTTCTGCAATTTTTCATTGATGACCGTCATATTCTGACAAAATTCGCCGATTATCGACAATTTTCCGCTGACGGCAGGAACAGGACTTGCGATTCCGCTCCGATAGATACATATGAGGGTTCGAAACCGGATTATCCAGTGTAAACACCCTATCATATTAATTGGAAAAATATTCAAGCAAACGGGAATTTGAAATGTCAGACGGAAAAGTTAAGGAAAAACAGGAAGAAAAGCTTGAGTTCCAGGCGGAAGTCGCCAAGGTGCTCAACTTGGTCATTCACTCGCTCTATAGCAATAAGGAAATATTTCTGCGCGAGCTGATTTCCAATGCCTCCGACGCCTGCGACAAACTTAGATATTTGGCCCTGACAACGCCCGGGCTGCTGGACGAAGGCACCGATTTTAAAATCGATATTTCGACCAATAAGAAAGAAAGGTCGATTACCGTCGCCGACAACGGCATCGGCATGAACCGCGAAGAACTGATCGAAAATCTCGGCACCATCGCCCGCTCGGGTACGACAGCCTTCCTTGATAGCCTCTCCGGCGACGAACAAAAGGATGCCGCCCTGATCGGGCAATTCGGCGTCGGCTTCTATTCCTGTTTTTCGGTGGCGGAAAAAGTAGAGGTAATTACGCGCAAAGCAGGCGACGAAAAAGCCTGGTGCTGGACGTCCGACGGTGTCGGCGCCTTTTCAATTTCGGAAACAGAACGGGAAAACCAGGGCGCCACGGTCACCGTCTATCTAAAAAAGGAAGATAAAGAGTTCATCGAGGAAACGCGTATCCAAAATATCGTCAAGACTTATTCGGATCATATTTCCATCCCGATCATGCTGGCCGGCAAGGAAAAAGCATCGCAGATCAACGCCGGTTCCGCTCTCTGGACGCGCCAGAGAAAGGACATCACCGAAGAACAGTATAAGGAATTCTACCACCATGTTGGCCATGTATTCGATGATCCCTGGCTGACCCTGCACAACCGGGCTGAGGGTAAGATTGAATATACCAATTTGTTATTTATTCCGTCGTCGCCACCTTTTGACCTGATGAATCCTGAACGCAAGCATCGGGTGAAGCTCTACGTCAAACGCATCTTTATCACCGACGACTGCGAAGATCTCATGCCGAGTTATTTGCGCTTCGTGCGCGGCATTGTCGATTCCGAAGACCTCCCCCTCAATGTCAGCCGCGAAATGTTGCAGCACAATGTGGTGGTCACCCGCATTAAATCAGCCCTGGTCAAAAGGGTCTTCAGAGAATTGAAAAAGAAAGCCGAAAAAAAGCCGGAAGAGTACGACATCTTTTGGCAAAATTTCGGCGCCGTCCTCAAGGAAGGTCTCTATGAGGACCATTCGAGCCATGACAAGCTTCTTGAATTGGTACGCTTCCGCTCAACCGCGGGCACCGACGACCAACTGGTCAGCCTTGCCGAATATGTCGAGCGCATGAAGGATGGCCAGGAGGAAATATTCTATATCACCGGCGATTCACCGGAAACACTCCGCGCCAGTCCGCAGCTGGAAGGCTTCCAGGCACGAGGTGCCGAAGTGCTGCTTTTGACCGACCCCATTGATGAATTCTGGCTGCCTGCGGTAGCTGCCTATCAGGAGAAACGGTTTACTTCGGTCACCGCCAGCGGAATTGACCTGTCAAAAATCAAAAAGGAAACGAAAGAAGGCGACAAAGGCGCTGAGAAGAACGATGTTGACAACTGGGATGACGCGGCCGTCGCCAAACTGATCCTTGCCTTCAAAGAATCTCTTGGCGAAGCCGTTAAAGATGTCAGAGCGTCCGACCGACTCACCGAAAGCGCCGTTTGTCTAGTGGCCGCGGAGGGTGATATGGATCTCCATCTCCAGCGCATGTTGAAAATGCAGGGTCATATGGATATTCCCGCTACCGCACGGGTTCTCGAATTCAATCCGGGGCATTCGCTGATCAAGAAACTGACGGACTCGGTCGACAAGGCGGCCAAAAAACAGGATATCGCCGATGCCGCTCTGGTGCTGTTTGATCAGGCCCGTATTGTTGAAGGCGAAGCCATCGACGACCCGGCCTCTTTTTCCCAACGCTTGAATTGGTTGATGGAAAAAGGCCTAGCCGGATAAGATGCCAAATAAATGCCGAATTAACTGGCCGTCAGATCAAGCTTCTAACAGACGGGTTTTTTCGGGTTGTCTTCATTTTGCCGGCCATGCCTGCTGAATCGCCTATCGGCATCCTCAGGAAATTTAAGTTTCCGCTGCCGCTGGTCCGGTCCCCGCTTCATCCGGCCTTCGATGGCGGGGCCTGTTTCATCTAACTCTTCCCATTCGGGTACGTACTCCGCATCCGGGTCGCCTTCGCCCAAATATTCCCAGGTCGGCTCCAGTTTCTCCGGTATCTTGCGCTGGGCGGCCATGGCTTTGGCTGGGTCAATGTCACCGTTCTCGATGACGGCGTCTTCCAGATCGACCATGGCCGTGGCTGCTGGAATAATGTCTTCAGGCTTGAAGCCGTACCGCAGAAAATAAGTGCCGATATTGTTGACGATTTTGGATGCCATCAGCCAATCTTCGGAATCACTTTTGTTCAGACGGAATAAATATTTTTCATTGTTATGAAGTGTTTAGGTGCAGCTGCCCTTAAGCATCCGGGGCAGCAGATTTTCACTAAATTGAAGCAGGTTACGGCCTATTTTATCATTGGCGGCGGTATTGACCGCGTTGAAAAAAGGGCTGCGGATCAAGCACGTATACCATGCCCTTGTCCTGACCCTTATTAGAGAGAATCACCTTCGCCCTCATCACCCGAACGAAGCACGTCCGATGTTGAGATGGCTTCTGATGGATCGGCTTCCTCTATCTTGATGACACCGCTGTTCAAATCGATACCTTGATCCTGATGGGCAGCGCTCATGCCGTCAGCTTCCGGTTCAACGTGTAATACGTCTTTAATTTTATCGAGAAATTTTTTCTCTTCGGCTTTGCTTTAGCCATTTTCTTCTCTAACCTGCTTCTAATGTATCCAAATTTCAACAAACTATGCCATAATCTTGGTTTGCTTCCAGTTGTGACTATTACCTAGAAATTGTGACCGTATGTTCCCGCCACTTTTTTTCATTAGGGTCTATATTGCATCTTTGACTTGGAAAGGTTTCAAGGTATGAACGGCAGCGAATCCGAAATTTTGTTCAATAATAAGTCTATTTCGAGCTATTTTTCGGCGTCTCGAGGAAGTGCCGCGCCGGGTATGGGCATTGTCGTCGTCTCGGCTATCTTCGGCGTTACCGACGAAATGAAAAAAATTGCCGATGATTTGGCACTAGAAGGATATCCGGCTGTGGTACCGGATATGTTTTGGCGCATTGATCCCGGGCCGCTGCCCAGCGACCCGGCGGGTTATCAGCAGGGTATTGCCCGGGCCAAAGATTACGACCGAGACGAAGGCCTCCAGTATGTGGCGGCGGCCACGGATTTTTTAAAGTTGCAGCCTAGTTGCAACGGCAGAATCGCCATTATGGGCTTTTGTTTCGGCGGGGCTTTTGCCTTATTGGGCGCCACCAGACTAGGCATCGACGCCAGTATATCCTTTCACGGCACTGATGTGGGGCGGCATTTGGACGAGTTTCCCAAAGCCACCTGTCCTCTCAGCTTCCATTATGGCGACAATGATGAGGTCGCCCCCATGTCCGAAGTCAACCGGATCATTGACGCCTGCGGCGAATTGGACAACGCAGAAATTTTCATCTATCCCGGCGCACAGCACGCCTATATGTTTCCTTCCCGGGGCGACATCTATGATCCTGGCGCTGCTAAATTATCCTGGCAGCGGGCGCTGGAGTTTCTAGATCGAGTTAGATCCTAGTCGAAGCGGGATTTGAATTCCGCCGGTATTTCTGCCGCTTTGATGCCTTTGGCCGCGCTATCGTCAGCAACGGCCCAAGTGCGGATTTCATGTCCCACGACCACCACATCGCTCGCTACAGTTATGACATGCTTAACGACGAATGTTTTGTCCCGCCATTCCTCAACCCAGCTTTCAATTTCGATCTCATCGCCTTCGCGCGCCCGACCGAAAAAGGTGGCTTGAACGTCAACCAACGGGAAACCGGCCAGATCGAATTCTTTCCAGACCTTGACCCAAGCCGCCCCCGATTCAAAGAACAGTTGCTGGGTTGCCCGGTCGAACCATTGAAAATAATTGGGATAGGAAATGAATTTTGTCGAATCGCAGTCGCTAAACAGGACGGTGGCTGTCTGTTTATTTTTTTTCATCGGCTTAACCTAATCTGTAAATCTGGCAATAACTTCTTCAGGCACTTGGGCGGCACGGATGCCGCTCGGCCGGGAGAGATCGCGCACCACCCAGGCGCGGACCTCCCGCCCCTCAATGACCACATCACCATCTTTGATCAGCCGATGCTCGACAATAAATATTTTGCCATTCCATTGGTCCACCCAGGTCTCGATCTTGACTACATCGTCTGATCGGGCTGGTGCCTTGAACTTGGAAGTGGCCTCGACGATTGGTACGCCGTTGATGTCGTATTCCTTGAACATTTTATGGAGCGGCAAGCCGACTGAAGAAAACAACTTCTGACAATTGCGGTCGAACCAGGTAAAATAATTAGGATAATTGACAATCCCTTGAGAATCGCACTCACCCAAATAGATTATTTTTTCGGTGCGGAACTTTTTCATTGTGACGGCTTTCAAGTAATAAATTTAGTCAAATTTTCATTATACTTATAATATTATTTGGATTTAGGATAGTTGCGAAACGTTATTACGCATTAGATCCACACGGCTTGAAATTAATCAAAGTAAAAAAAACGTTCGTAAAGCTAATATTTTAGATATAAAGTAAATTAGAATCGCAATCGTTTTTTTATTGGGGGGAAATGGAATGTTTGAAATATCACATCAGGGCAGTGTTTCTGTCCTGACATTAAGCCATCCACCGGCCAACGCCATTGGTCATGCCTGGCTGGTAGAGTTTGAAAACATCCTGGATCAGTTGGAGGGCAATGACCAGACCAGCATCCTGCATATTCGCAGCGACCAGAAAATTTTTTGTGCCGGCGCCGATTTAAAGGAATATCGGCAACGTATGGAAAGCGGGGAAAGCCCGGAGCAGTACAAAGCCTATCTGCAGAATTTTCACCGGCTGTTCGGCCGTCTAGAAAACTTGGCCAAGCTGACCGTCTCCGAAATCGGCGGTGCGGCATTGGGCGGCGGCTTTGAATTGGCTTTATCCTGCGATCTTCGTATCGCGGCCCATGAAGCTAAACTGGGTCTGCCGGAAGGACGGCTCGGTTTGATCCCGGGTGCCGGTGGTACGCAACGGATAACCCGACTGTGCGGACCGAGCGTCGCCAACCGGATAATTCTCGCCTGTGACATCGTCGACGGCAAAACGGCATTGGACCTGGGCATGGTGCAATGGGCAGTACCCAGGGCAGAACTAGCCGCGACCGCTGATGAACTTATCGACGGCTGGTCCGGCCTGTCATCGGCGGCAATTTTGGCTGCTAAAAAATGTATCGCTGCGGCACTGGATCCAGCCCAGAACGGCTTCGCCAAGGAGATCGAAGTCAGCCTCGATTTGGTTCAGGATCAGGATACCCAGAGCCGGGTGGCGGCTTTTTTTGAAAACAACTGATTAATTTAATTTTTATCTGGAGATGTGACGTGAATTTGAAAGGTAGTACAGCGGTCGTGACCGGGGGCGCCTCAGGTATCGGTAATGCGATTTTAAAGAAAGTGGCGGCAGCGGGCGCCAAAGTTGTCTGCGCCGATATCGATGAAGCTGCAGGCACCAAAGCGGCTGAGGAGATCAAAGGCTCCGGCGGCGAAGCCATTTTTATCAGGCTGGACATCACTAACGGTCAGGCTATCAAAGATTTTGCCGCTCAGGTGATTGAGCAGACCGGCGGTATCAGCATGCTGATCAACGCCGCTGGCGGCGGCGGCATTGAGCCCTTTGCCACAAGCGATCCCGACGAATTTGATTGGAATGTCTCATTGAACTACACCGGTCCGGTCAAGCTCACCCATGCGCTGCTCGACAGCATCATCGAATCCGGCAATGGTAATATTGTATATATTTCGTCCGATGCCGGTCGGGTCGGCAGTTCCGGTGAAAGCGTTTATGCTGGCGGCAAAGGCGGCATCATCGCCTTCACCAAATCGTTGGCGCGGGAAGTCGCCCGGGCCCAGGTTAACGTCAATTGCGTTTCACCCGGTCCTACCGATACGCCCCTCCTTCGCACCCGCCCGGAAAAACTGGTGGAAGCCTTTGAAAAAGCGATCCCCTTCCGCCGTTTTGCCACGCCGGACGATATCGCCAATGCGGTGCTGTTTTTCACCGCCCCGGAATCATCCTACATCACAGGCCAGGTGCTGAGCGTCAGCGGCGGCCTCACCATGTCTGACTAAGCGAACAAATACATTTGACCCGAGAGGATAGAGAACATGTACAAAATACCCCTTTCCGATATTCAACCTGAACATTTTCTGTGGGAAGTAGAAGACCGTGTCGCCACCATCACCCTTAACCGGCCGGAACGCAAAAATCCACTGACTTTCGAAAGCTACTCTGAACTGCGCGATTTGTTCATCAAGCTGCAATATGTTGATGAAGTTAAAGCGGTGGTTTTTACCGGCGCGGGCGGCAATTTCTGCACCGGCGGTGACGTCCATGAAATCATCGGCCCGTTGACCAAAATGGACATGAACGGTCTGCTGGAATTTACCCGTATGACCGGTGATTTGGTTAAAGCCATGCGCAAATGCCCGCAGCCGATCATCTGCGCAATTGACGGTATCGCCGCCGGCGCCGGAGCCATTATTTCCATGGCGTCCGACCTCCGCTACGGCACGCCGGAAAGCATGGTCGGCTTCCTGTTCGTCCGGGTTGGCCTAGCAGGCTGTGACATGGGCGCTTGCGCCATGCTGCCGCGCATCATCGGCCACGGTCGGGCCTCTGAACTGCTTTACACCGGCCGCATGATGACGTCGGAAGAAGCCGATAAATGGGGCTACTATAACCAAGTGATCGAACCCGACGAATTGCTAGCCCATGCTCAGAGACAGGCCCATCGTCTAGCCCACGGCCCAACCTTTGCCCACGCCATGACCAAAAAGACCCTGCATCAGGAATGGAACATGGGTGTCGACGAAGCCATCGAAGCAGAAGCCCAGGCGCAAGCCATCTGCATGCAGACACAGGACTTCACCCGCGCTTTTGACGCCTTTGTGGCCAAAGAAAAACCCCAGTTCGAAGGTGATTGACCTGAAATAGTTCCATTTTTTGATGAATATTTAAGGGGGGAGCTAAGTGGCTCCCCTTTTTTTTCGGCAAACGGTGCAACATATTTTTTACAAATTTTAGGATTACCGAAAAATCCAAATGGTTATGAACTATCCTCTCCAAGCATGGAAATATGAGGGCAAGGTGCCAAATAGTGGCAGTGCAGATGAAAAACGCCGGAATAAAAGGATGAAAGTATCCAATTCGGCGCAGGCGATCGTTAGTGATGAGGCGCAGGACGTGCAAATTGGGGACGTATCAGCCGGTAGCGCTTCCATCGGATTTGATCACAATCTAGCAGCCGACGATATGGTGGAACTGCTTATTGATGACGTCGGCGAACTAAACGCCCAGGTATCCCGATCCCTCGATGACGGCGTCGCCTTACGGATTGTTGTTATCGATGATGAGGAAGAAGATATGCTGCTGGCGGATCTGGAAAGAGTCGACTTCGACATCAGAAGCGAAGAATTTTAATTCTTTGGTTAATTCCGCCTGACAGAACGGATGGAATTCGCTATCAGTGGTTCTCTTGTAGTTGCCGTTTTAGACGAGCGTGCTGAACTGGAAGGGACACACGATGGTGGAGAAAGCTGCGGCCGAAATAGCCGAACTCATTGATGATCTTAAGAACAACTACGACGTCGAATACTGGGGCGCGTTGCTGGACGAGTTTGAACACCGGGTGGCCGGCCTTCACAAATCCATCGACGGTGCTAAATACACCGAATGGGGCCTCCTGGCTCTCCAAGCATTGCAAGGCGACAATCAGGCGCAGAGTCTTCTGAACGGCATGCCTCCGGCGGGCAGTGAGGAAAAAAAAATAATGGACGAAATAGCTTTGCTTTATCTCGTCCAGCCGGTTCTCCGCCACTATCTCTTCCGCGCCACCAACCGCCGTCAGGAACAGGGCCCGCCGGGACACCAGTAGCTGTTTCCGAACATGACGTTTTAGATTTTTCACTCGATGTAAATATAATTTAATTCCTGACTGGCCCAAGTTAGCTTTAGAGGGGGATCAATGAGCACAGCTGAAATTATTACCCAGATAATCGGACCAATTTATTGATGCGACCAAGCTGACGTCTTCCAAACCCAGCTCCATCGGCAAGCGGACCAAAGATTTCATTATCGGGCCGCGCCATCATCTATGGATGTATGATTCTGGCTATTTGGTCCGATTGCTTGAAAAGCATGGCTTCACGGACGTTGAATCCCTCCCAGCTGGTAAAACAAATATTTGTGATCCGGGGGCGCTTAATCTACGCGAAAGAGAAGAAGAATCCGTCTAGATGGAAGCCCGGTTACCCTGAAACCTGGCGGTTAATTTTTGGCCTCAGTCGGCGAAGGGAAATCGGAGTTTCCGTAGGGCTATCTGTAACGCCGGATGGTAGGTTCTCCGATTTTAATCTGCCCCGATTATGCATATCGAAAGTCATCGCTACGACTTTGTTGACGAACTCATCCGTAATTTTGCGGATCACCGGCGGGTCATTAATAAACTCAGCAGAAAACATTATGGCCGTAATTTTCTGCTGATGCAGCGCGTACTGTAAATCGTAGGCCTGATTTTCGGATTGAGGCGAAACTTCCGGTGAAAAACCATCCCGGAGCCCGGGATTTCTTCTATTTTCAAACAATTGAGCCAGAGCCTAGCCGCTAGTTTCCAAATCGAAAGTCATTTTATATTTCCTGGCGAAGTTTGCTTCCCATTTTAAACAGCAATTGGCAGAGTAGTCAGTTTTTTCTGGTTGATTGACGTTTTTTACCCTGCGTCATCTGATGTACTCGGGAATCGAAATTCTTGACTTAAATCAAAGAAAACATCTACATGATGCCACATAACATCTTACCGCCTGTGAATGGCGAGGATGTTTGCCGCAAATTTACAGACGTTTTAATGAACACACCATGTGACGTAAACTAATAAATTTTGAATCAAATTTGACGTGATACAATAAATTTAACACTGGGGTACCGATGAATAAGCTAGATTCCGCGCGGTCCAGCGACAAGCTGGCGGACCAGCCGCGACCCATGACCGGCAACGAAGCCATTGCCCGTGGCGCCTGGGAAGCTGGCGTCAAGGTGGCGGCCGCCTACCCAGGAACGCCGAGCACCGAAATTATGGAAAACATGGCGAGCTATCCCGCGGATGATGTGGTGGCCCAGTGGGCAACTAACGAAAAAGTATCAGTTGATACCGCCATAGGCGCCTCCCTGTCAGGCGTTCGGGCCATGGCGTCGATGAAACATGTTGGGATGAACGTGGCGGCCGATTCCGTCATGTCGGTAACCTATATCGGCGTCCATGCCGGTTTGGTGATTGTCGTCTGCGACGATCCGGGCCTGCATAGTTCCCAGAACGAACAAGACACGCGTGTTTTCGCCCGCCTCTCAAACATTCCAGTGCTGGAACCGGCCGACGCTCAGGAAGCCCTGGAATATACCCGTCTGGCTTTTGATCTCAGCGAAACCTTCGATACGCCGGTTATCGTCCGGGCAACGACACGGCTTTCGCACACCAGAAGCCCGGTTGTGCTCGGCCCCCGGACGGAAGTGGCAGCCAAAGGCTGGGTCGACGATTCCAAGAAAACCGTCATGATCCCCGGTTATGCTCGCCTGCGCCATCCTCTGGTGGTCGAAAGGGTCGAAAAATTATCTGAGCATTTCTCCGATTCCCCCCTCAACCGGTGGGACAAAGGCGATACCAGTTACGGCATAATTACCCACGGAACCTGCTATCCCTACGTCAAAGAAGTCGTGCCCGACGCCAGTATCTTGAAAATGGCTGTTTCCTATCCGCTGCCCGAAAAACTGATCCGGGAATTTGCGGCAACCGTTGACCGGGTCATTATCGTCGAAGAACTGGAACCGGTTTTGGAGACAGAAGTCCGCGCCATGGGTATCGAAGCCGAAGGCAAAGCCTTTTTCCCGCGGGTCGGCGAATTGGCACCGGAGGTTGTACGCGAAGGCTTGGCCAAGGCAGGGCTCATTGAGGCCCCACCCGCTGCCCATGACTGGGAAGTGGAGCCGATTATGCGGCCGCCCGTGCTATGCGCCGGCTGCCCGCACACCACCAGCTACATGGCTCTGCGGGCGATTGACGCTTTGGTGCCGGGCGATATCGGCTGTTATACCCTGGCGGCAGTCGAGCCCTTAAAATCTATCGATGCCACAGTCTGCATGGGCGCCAGCATCGGCAACGCCATCGGTATGGCCAAGGCCAATACCACTGATCGGCCCGTGGTCGCCACCATCGGCGATTCCACTTTTCTACATTCCGGTATTCCGCCCCTGATCGACGCCGTTTACAACGACGCCAATATCACCGTCGTCATCCTGGACAACAAGATCACCGCCATGACCGGTGGCCAGGATCATCCTGGAACGGGCAAGACGCTGCGCGGCGAAGAGACCCACGAGGTCAACTACGAGGAGCTCTGCAATTCAATCGGCGTCAAATGGGTCAAAATTGTCGATTCCTACGATACCGGCGTTCTCTTCCAGACGCTTCGGGAAGCCACCGATTTCAAGGGCGTTTCCGTTCTGATTGCACAACGGCCGTGTGTGCTCGATCCAGTCAAAATTAAGGGGCCAACCCTGATCGTCAATCCGGCCACCTGCACCGCCTGTCAGGTCTGCATGAATTTAGGCTGCCCGGCGATAACCTGGATCGATGAGTTGTTTGAAGACAAACATAAAGTCGAAATCAACCCGGTCTCCTGCATCGGCTGTACGCTGTGCGCTCAGATTTGTCCGTCGGATTGTATCCAGCCTCTAACGCCTCAGGCGGAAACCACAGCGGTATAGTGAGTATCAGAAAATGAACAAACAATCGGTTCAGGACGCCAAGCCTAATAAAGGCGCCAAAAGCAAAAAAGCCAAAGGGAACCAAACTAAGGCGACCAAAAATGTCTTAATTGTCGGTGTCGGCGGTCAGGGTGTCATCATGATCTCTAAGGTGCTGGCGCTGCTGTGTCAAACCCAGGGATATCAAGTGAAGCAAAGTGAAGTCCACGGCATGGCCAAACGGGGCGGTGGCGTGTTTAGCCATGTCCGCTTCGGTGAGGAAGTCTGGTCCCCGACCATTCCGATGGGTGAAGCGGATATCCTTATCGCTTTGGAATGGGCGGAAGGTTTGCGCTGGTTGCCTTTCCTGAAACCGGACACCGGCATTTTCATCGCCGATACCCAGCAGATCGTGCCGCCTTTTGCTTGCCTCAATCGGAAGGTTGGCGCACAGACTGCTTATGCCACGGAAACACCCAAGGAGATTTTGAGTAAGGTCGCCGACGGCTACGCCCTGGATGCCGGCGGGTTTGCAGAGGAACTGGGCAACGCCAGAGCTGCCAATACCATTCTATTGGGGGCGCTTTCTGCCAGCCTTGATTTCGAAAATGAAGACTGGCTCAAAATTATCGCCAAGTTCGTTCCCAAGGGATCGAAAGAAATCAACGAGCGGGCGTTCAAGAAAGGTAGCGACTGGATTGAAAAAGTCCGCGCCAATCCCGAAGAAATGCTTCTGGATGCGCCCCAACCGGTCATACCCGTGATGCCGGAAGGTGATGTTGAAATTAGCCTGGATATCATCGAAGAATGGTGCAAGAGCTGCGATATTTGCGTCCGCCTTTGTCCGGAACGCTGCCTGGAGTTCAATGAACTGCAGATTGTCCGGCTGAAAGACGCCGACGCCTGCACCGGTTGCCGGCTGTGCGAGTGGCTTTGTCCCGATTTCGCCATCACCGTCAATCGAACACCCGTAAGTGACAATAAGGAAGCTGCTTAAATGTCGGAAAATACTGAGCATCTGCACGGTAATCATGCCTGCGCCCTGGCCGCCGTCGCTGCCGGGTGCCGCTTTTTTGCCGGCTATCCCATTACGCCATCCTCGGAAGTAGCGGAACGCATGTCCCGCAACTGCCCAAAGTGGACGGCACTTTCATTCAAATGGAAGACGAAATCGGTTCTTTGGCGGCAGTCATCGGCGCCTCGGTCGGCGGCGTCAAATCCATGACCGCCACCTCCGGTCCCGGCTTTTCGCTGAAGCAGGAAAGTCTCGGCTACGCCTCACTGGCCGAAGTGCCCTGTGTTATCGTCAACGTTATGCGAGGCGGCCCCTCGACTGGCATGCCGACGCGCCCGGCCCAGTCAGACGTCATGCAGTCCCGCTGGGGCAGCCATGGCGATCATCCGGTCATCGTCGTAACGCCGGATTCGGTGCAGGAGATTTATTCAGAAACTATCCGCTCTTTTGATCTTTCGGAAAAGTTCCGGGTGCCGGTGGTTTTGATGTTCGATCAGGTAATCGGACACCTTCTTGAAACCGTCGAACTCGCCGATCCCAAGAAACTCAAGACCGCCGAACGTAAGTTGGCTAGGGGCAACAAAGACAATTACGAGCCCTACGCCATCACCGAGGATGCGGTGCCGCCCATGGCCCGACCGGGCGATGGTATGCGGATACATACAACCGGACTTACCCATGCTGAAAACGGCTATCCCACCCAGGATACGGAAACAGTTACCCGCAATATGGGCCGGCTCCTGAACAAACTCGAAATCAACAAGAAAGAGATCGAAAAATTCGAATGTATCGATACGGATGACGCCGAATATTTGATCATCGCCATCGGCATCAGCGCCCGAGCGGCGCGGTGCGCTGTAAAAATTTTGCGTGACAAAGGTGTCAAAGCCGGCCTGTTCCGGCCCATCACCCTCTGGCCGTTCCCAGAAGAAGCCTATCAGGCAACCGCCGCAAAAGCCAAAGCTGCGGTCGTTCCGGAAATGAATGCGGGCCAGCTAGTCCTGGAAATCGACCGGTTGAGCCCCGATGCCTGCCGGGTCGAAGGAATAAACAAAATCGATGGCGAGCCCATAACTCCCGAAGAGATCGTAAACAGAATCAAGGAGCTGGCCAAAAAATGAACAAGATCGCCCCAGAAAATTACGCCGGCAACGAAGCCACACCTCCCGGTGATTTCGAAATCAAGGATTACCTCCGTCTCGATTTAATGCCTCACTTCATGTGCCCCGGCTGCGGCCACGGCATCGCGCTCCGGGCGCTCCTCTGGGCCATTCATGAACTGGGCATTGAAAAGGACAATCTAGCCATCGTTTCCGGCATCGGCTGTTCCGGCCGGGTCGGCAACTATATCGATGCCAGCACCGTCCATTTCACCCACGGCCGCCCTCTAGCCTTGGCGACGGGTTTGAAACTGGCCCGGCCGGAACTGGAGGTCATCGTCATTTCCGGTGATGGTGATTGCCTGGCCATCGGCGGAAATCATCTGATTCATGCCTGCCGTCGTAACCTGGATATTACGTGCCTGATGCTCAACAACGAAGTTTATGGCATGACCGGCGGTCAGGTTTCGCCGACCACCTCGGAATCCATGCTGACCACCACGACCACGACCGGCAACATGGAATCCGCCTTCGACGCATGTAAGCTGGCCGAAGCAGCTGGCGCCGGACTGGTGGGTCGAGAAGTGACCCTGCAGGTGCCGACCTTGAAGAATCTCATCAAGGAAGGCATCGCCTACGACGGCTTTTCTTTCCTCGAAATCATTTCCGATTGCACCGAAGTCTATGGCCGCAAAAACGATCTTGGCGAAAGCCCGGAAATGATCCTCAAACAAAAAAGTGACCTCAGACCGGAGGCCTTATATGATACGGTTGATCAACCTTTCCGGCCCAATAAGATGGAAACCGGTGTGCTGGCCCGCAGTGACCGGCCCGAGTACGGTGCCGCCTACCGGGCTCATGCGGGTCAAAATAGAGGGGGAGACAAATAATGGAATTAACCGAAGTACGTTTCGCCGGTTCTGGCGGTCAAGGCCTGATCCTCTCGGCCCGAATGCTGTTTCGCGCCCTCTCGATCGAAGGCAAGACAGCAGCACGGTCCCAGGGTTATGAACCGACATCGCGCGGCGGCTTTTGTTTTTCCGACGTGGTGGCCGGCCAGGGAGATCTGGATTACCCCCTCTCCACCAGCCTGGATTACCTATTGGCGCTTGATCAGGTTGGTGTAGCACCATCTCTACATCTTCTGAAAAAGGGCGCCCTGGTGATTGCTGATGGACGGCTGACGCCGGAACCGCCGACTAAAAATGTTGATCTTTACCGGGCGCCACTGACCGATCAGGCGATTGCTATTGGCAGTATCCGCGTTGCCAATATCATTGGTCTGGGCCTGATGTGCGGCCTAGGTGGCATTTGCGCTAAAGAAGCGCTGGCTAAAGCGATCGCCAGCGAGACACCCAAAAATTTCCTCGAACTCAATTTGGAAGCTCTGGACGTCGGTTTTGCCACCGTCGACGAACTCAAAGCTGCATAAAAATTTATCATGAAAGAAACAATAATTCCGGTGACGGGTTTTGCCCAAAACTGCACCTTGATCTGGTGTGAGGAAACCGTGCAAGGCGCTGTTATCGACCCAGGCGGCGACATTGAAAAAATTCTGGCCGCGGTCGAACAGCATGAGGTGATGGTGGCAAAAATCCTCATCACCCATGGTCATATCGATCATGCCGGCGGCGCAGCGGCTCTGGCGGAAAAGCTTGGGTGCCCCATTGAAGGGCCGCACAAGGAAGATGCATTCCTGGTGACCGATCTGGTACAGCAGGGGGCTCAATTCGGTCTAGTGGATGTCCAGGATTTTGAACCGACCCGCTGGCTCGACCAAGGCGATACGGTAAGTTTCGGTAACATTACACTCGACGTCATCCACTGCCCCGGTCACACGCCGGGTCACGTGGTCTTCTTTCATAAGGACGAAAATATCGCCATCGTCGGTGACGTCTTATTTCAAGGTTCTATTGGCCGGACCGATTTCCCCGGGGGCGATCACCCGACTCTGATCCGGTCTATTAAGGAGCGCCTCTGGCCACTGGGCAATGATGTCACCTTCATTCCCGGTCACGGGCCCCACTCCACTTTCGGGATAGAACGTCAAACTAACCCCTTCGTTGGTGATCACGCGGTTTAACTCGGGCGTGAAATTAGCTAAGAATTTGGTAGGAAATAACTGGAGACACCAATTATGGAATGGCGCGAAAAATATAGTGTTGGTCACAGCGAAATGGACGACGACCACAAACAGATATTCGCCATGGTGGACAGCTTTTCCGCCTCGCTTCTAGCGGGTGACGGGCCGGATCGTCTTAACACGGTTTTTGATGAACTACTGAATTACATGGACGTTCACTTCATCCACGAAGTGAGTCATATGAAGGAGATCGGTTATCCCGATCTATTTTACCATGTAACCATGCATGAGAAAATGGTTGAAAAATTGCGCCGCCTCTACGATCAGCACAAACTAGACGACGCGTCGTCGGTGGTGGCGGAGGATATGGGGGAGTTCCTGGAAAACTGGTGGTACGCCCATATTCTCACCGAAGATATGAGTTACAAGGAATTTGCCGAAAGTCGCTGAACTCCCGAGGGCAAAAAGCGGTCGGTCATCCTTTAAATGCCCGATCCCGCAATATTAATTGTGCCACTATTTCTTGGGTTTTTTACCACTCGATTTTGTAACCAGTTCATTCGCCACGTCGGCAATACCGCCATCTACGCTCATACCCAATTCCTCATCATTTTTTTTTGGCAGGCATCTGCACGGCCATATCCATGATGCCTTGAGGATGGTGTTTAGGTTCTGGTCTGTTTTAACGCGGTTGACCATATCTAAAAGCCTTTTCATTCATTTGAATTTTTAGTAAAGTTACTTTACGTTTTGTTATTTGCAAATTAGTCAAGTATTTTTATTAAAAAGGCCTTATGACAGCAATATTACCCGACCATATTGGTTGGCAGCTTTGGCAGGCCAGCCGCAAATGGACGGAGACTTTTGTCTCCCGGCTTCAAGTATCCGGCTATCCGGAGATCACCTTCGCGTTGTCCAATGTGCTTGGGAATCTCGACCGCCGCGCCGGCGTTCGGCAAACACTCATCGCGGAAAGGTGCGGTCTGACCAAACAGGCAGTGGGACAATTTCTGGCCAATTTAGAGAATGCGGAACTAGTAGAACGAATCTCCGATCCGGAGGATGGCCGTGCCCAATTGGTACGCTATACGACGCGGGGTGAAAAATTTCTGGAAATAGCTGACCGCATCAAGAAAGAGATTGAGTCTGAATATGCGGAGGTTATCGGCCAGCGGAACATGACGTTGTTAAAACAGATGACAGCGCAGCTGGCGGCAAGGGGCTGATAGTCATGACAATAGAAATTACGCCGACCATCGCCATCGATGAGGATGAAATAGAAGAGAAATTTATCCGTGCGCATGGTCCGGGCGGACAAAACGTCAACAAGATTGAGACTGCTGTCCAATTGCGTTTCGACGCCTTCCATTGCCCGGCCCTGACACGGCCGGTGTTTCACCGGCTGAAAAAAATCGCCGGCCAACGGATGACCAGCGAAGGCAAAATTGTCCTGACCGCCAGCCGGTTCCGCAGCCAGGAGCGGAACCGCAAGGATGCGCTCGGTAGATTAGTCGAAATGATCCGCCAGGCGGCAATCCCCCCGAGAATCCGCCGCGCCACCAAACCGAGCCGGGCGGCCAAACAAAAACGCCTGGACTCCAAGCGCCAACGAAGCAGCGTCAAAAATACCCGGGGGAGAGTTAACCCAATAAAATCAGTAGACTACTAACGATCGGCTGTTGATTTGGTTTATTGCAATTCCGGAAATTCGTTGGAAGGGTATAGTTCCAGACATTGGTCGAATAATAGCGAAGGTGTAAATTTACCGATGAAGCCCCGCAACGATTGCTGATCCGAGTTGATCCGGTAATAAGGCACTTTATCTTCATCATTACCTTCTGCTTGGTATTTTGCCCTTATTTCCTCGCCTAGGATCACCTGCTTGCTGATCAAGCCGCCGATCAGTTTGTGGCTCATAAAACATCCCCAAAGAGATTTGTTCGGCGAATCAGCCTGCTTGAGAATAAGGGTCAGCAGGATGTAGCCTGGCTCAACGCCGGGGGCACCGTAGTAATCGCCGATATTTTTAAGACGTTGGGCGTTGAAATAAATTTTACCGCCGACTTCCGATGCAAAGGCCCTCGCCTTAATCCAGCGTACTGGCCTTATTTTTTCACCCCGGTCGTAGGCGCTGCCGATGACGTCGATGATATGTTGGTCCTGGCTTTTGTTAAGAGACAGGTACCAGCGCGGCGAGGTTTTTTTAGAGGCCCA